>Ga0307513_10003331_pt1 | contig 21870 bp, 7 predicted proteins | sample 15_EM_MG_FD_202174 | JGI IMG/M metagenome (GOLD analysis project Ga0307513, IMG submission 202174) | Populus trichocarpa ectomycorrhiza microbial communities from riparian zone in the Pacific Northwest, United States - 15_EM | ecosystem: Host-associated > Plants > Roots > Unclassified | place... | reverse complement strand
AGTGGATATAGACCTAACACATCCTAGCAAGTTAGACTCATCATCCTCATCATTTAGATCTTGAAAATCATCGGGATTGGGTTCATATACCTTATCATCACAATTATCTTCTTCATCCATATCCTCTTGCCCCTTGATGAACAAAGCCTTATTAGGGCAGCTAGAGGAGATATGACCAAAACCCTGACACTTAAAACACTGAATTCTTGAAGTTTTAGGTGCTTCATGAAAAATACCCTTACCCTTGTCTTCTCTAGGTATCTGGGAAATCAAAGGATTGGGTTTACGAGGTGGGGCACCTAATATGGAGTTATTACTACCAGGTTGAGATCTAGAAGGGGTATTACGAGTGTCCTGACGTCTTGTCCACTAGCTTTTTGTGACCAAGTCATAATTTTATACTAGGGTATAAGCTTCATTAAGGGTGGAAACACCCCTAAGCACAACCTCTCTTCTAAGGTCATTGTTTAAGCCTTTTTGAAATATACTTAGGGTCATCACTTCATCCTCCCTAACTGCACACCTCATCCTATACTCATCAAATTGTGCCACATATTCATTGGCAGACTTGCCTCCTTGCCTCAAGTTGTTCCACTAGTCCAAAAGATTTCCTCTATAAGAACGAGGCAAGTACTTTTCTTCTAACTTAGTTTTCATTTCAACCCAGTCAGTAATAGGGGGTTGACCTCTCCTAATCAAAGACTCTTCTACACTTTCCCAATAAAACTGAGCAGTTCCACTAAGTTTCATCTTTGCAAATCTTACCCTTCTATTCTCAGATAGATTATACCAGCCAAAGAATTGATCCATGTCACGGATCCATCTATCAAAAATCCACGGGTCAAGTTGACCCTTAAAAGTTAGGGCTTCTACCTTGATATGCCTCATGACTCACTCGTCAGGGTCATCATAGTCGTGATGGCCCTGATTGTGGTTGTATTGACGGTTCATAGGATGAACTGGTCTTTGACGGTAATCATTGGAACGCTCACTATCATGAGGGTCATCAAAGTCATTGTTACCCTGGTGTTGGTTATGGTGGCGGTTCCTACGAGGAACTGGTCTTTGAGGATTCATATGGTTGTCACTAGAATGCTCACTCTCACTAGACTGTCTTATTTGCAAAGTTTCTATGGACTTCATCCTTCCAGAAAGGTTGTTCATTTGATTGGACATGTTGCTCATTTCCGTTCGCATAAGTTGTAATTGTTCTTGAATATCTCTAAGAACATTACTAGAGTTCGAATCCATGGTAGCTATGACTTCTAGATTGTGCACTAGACGACCACTACGTAAATGCATGCAAAAACTAATCCTGAGACTGAGATCACAAAATAACACTTGCAAGTAAAACGCAAAATAAAATTATAACTAATAAAAAAAGAAAATAAAGAAAATAAATTTTTAAATTTTTTTTTTATTTTTTTTTATTATCTTGGAGACTAAGTAATGACAGATTAAACCAGGAAAATGTGCAAACAAGCAATGTAAGTCCTCTAAATGCACACAAGTAATCCAAACACAATGTTTCAGTTTTACCATTAATTTAACCAAGCTCCACAATTAATTAAGAGGATCAGATCTTCAATGCTAAACAAGCTCAAAATTAAGGTAATTCAATGTAAAGGCGGGCTATGTAACTTAGTTATGGGCAAGCACAAAAAAATAATATTAATGCTAAATATTGGTTAACAAGTGTAAAAACATACAAGGAATGATGATTTTCAATGGGTAAAAATTCTGACTATATGATGTGGCAGTGAAGGATTACGTGGCAGCTGACATAGCAGGATATGCTGATGAGACAGATGATGAGGTGGGGGTGCTGACGTGGCAAAGCTGATGACGTGGCAAGAACTGATGACAGGGCAGATGGCACGGATGCTCTGGCGTGGTGCTGACGTAGCTAGGTTAATTATGTTATCAGCTTCTGTTTTCTTGCTTCCCTAGCTTATGTGAACTGTTGCCGCTGCTGTCAGCGATGGCACACGAAGCGGGGCTTCGTGACTCTGCTTGGGCCCGGCGGTGCGAGGGAAGAGGTGGTGGTGTCTGTGGTGTCGCTACTGGACGGGGCCTGTTGATCCGTTGTCGCTGCTGAAGGTGAGGGCACTGTGGATTGTGGCGTTGCGGCTGGTGCGGCTGATGGCGCTGATGGTTAGCAAATTTGGAACCGAAGACAAAGAGCTGTTGTGGCTGCGGCGCTGCGGGTTGTTGAAGGTAGTAAATCGGCGTGGACTTGTGATCGTTGGCTGTGATCGGCGTTGATGTAAAATGGTCGATCGTTCTGTGGGACTGATGTGCAAGTCTTCTTGGTGGTGGGTCTGCCGTTGTGATTGCCTGAGGCGCCGCTGAAGGCGGGGCGCCACTGCTGAGGATCGACGATGAACAGTTTTTTTTTGTAATCAGAACAGTGCGCTTTTTTTTTAGATCAATCTAGGGTTAAACATAAGCCTGTGGATCATTTAATTGTAAGAACAATTAAAAGCCATGCTCTGATGCGGAACAATAAATAATAAAATCAAAGCAAGAACAGAAAGAAGCTTTAGAAAAGAAAGAAGCTGAAGAAGAGAAGAAAGGGGATTGGAGATATGCAAAGTCTGCAATATTTTCATTAATCATCAAAACTGTCTTTCAAGATGACAGAAGAACATATAAATAGTAAACCCTAAAACATCCCGTTATTGGGCTCGGCCCATCAAATCAAACTGTTTAACATAAATAATAAAATAACAATGAGCAGGCCCAAATGGGCTAAATAAATAAAATAACAATGAAATAGGCTCAAATGGGCTTAGTCTCCCAACCAAAGCGTGACAGGCTGGGTCATCCTACGTCGTCTCCGTCCATATACTCATATAGTTTGTGGTGTGGGTCTGGTGTCACCATTAACTAAAGTAAGAACTCAGTATTTAAGTTGTCTTTTTATTACTTTAAACTGGAAGAAAAGGAAAACATTTAAAGCCAAAAGAAACAATATTAAGTTGCTAGTTATAGATTATTTCAACAGAAATCGTAGCAAATAAGTAAATAGTACTAAATCAAGCAGGCCCAGATTGTAATTCTGGATTGAATTTAGCTGCATTTGCAATGCGAAATTAAAGCTAATTAAGGGTACCTAGATCATCTCTTTTCCATTACTTTCATTTGCAATCATAAGAATAAAGAAATTGAAACAAGTCAAGAGGAAGACATCATAGCATAGTTTTGAAACCCGGCCCGGCCCGGCGGGTCAACCCGGGACCCGGCCGACCCGGGGCCGGAACCGGACAGGGTGGATGAAAAAACGGGGGAAGAAAAAACCCGGTGTGACCTGGCAAGACCCGGTCAAGACCCGGTGACAAACCCGTTGACTTTTGTTTTTTTTTTGTTTTTTTTTTTACTAAAACGACGTCGTTTTGATTTTTTTTTTTTTAAGAATTGACCCGGCCAACCCGGTCAAACCCGGTGACCCGGCCAAAACCTGGAACCCGAGCCTTGGACCGGGCCGGCCACCGGGCCGGGTCTTAAAACTTTGCATCATAGGACTAAAACTTTAAGCAAAAGGAATTACGGCTACAGTAAATTACTTCAACAAATGAGGAAGCAGAAACAGTAATTTTCTGCGCCAAAGTAAATTCATAAAACTGAAATCCATACAAACAATCAAGATTTGACTCCAGAATTAAAGTTAATTGAGCAATAACTCTAAAGAAATCCAGAATTTACAAAATCACTCTATACCAACGAACATCATGCAACTCGTTCCTAGTGAAAGAACAGAAAAAGAATGAAACCTAGTCCCAATGAACATCTGCATGTAACAAATTCATTCAACTGCAGAGCCAAAAAAGAAGAAAAATTTACTAAATCTTTACCTTCTTGTTTGAGGAAGGCCTACTGTAGGTGCATAACCATTGAAATTATCAGATTGAAGAGCATCAACAACAGCTCCTTGAGCAAGTGTGAAAGCAAGAATGAGCAGTAGGGTCACCCATTAACAAACTGCGAATTCCTTTGATGGTAATGTTTTTAGGTGTCTCCATTTCATAACCATTCACTGCTCCATTCTCCATACTTCAAGTAATTCTTTTAGTTTCCTGCTGTGTACCTTTGGTTCTTGCTTCTTTAGTGTCTTGGAAACTGGGTTTTTGGTTTTCTTTTAATTTATCTGTGTGAAAATAGAGAAAATGAGTTAAGATAGATGGAGGAGGGGGTGAAAGTGAGTGCATGCATACCACACGTTTTCCCTTACTAGCCTGTCTCTGCATGAGAACAAATTTGGTGGCTGTTTTGGACAGAGTTTTGGAACAAAACCAAGAAAACAACTAACAAAATAGCTTTAGGTTATGCTTGTTTTTCTTTAAAAAAATATTTTTGAATTTTTTTAAAAAAAAATTATGATTTTTTATCGTTTTAATGTGTTGATATCAACAATAAATTTTTAAAAATATATATATATTTTAATGTATTTCCAAACAAAAAACACTCTGAAAAACAACTGTTACAACAACCTCAAACACTACCTTAATCATTAGGGTAGTATTTGTTTCCGAGATTCAATTAATTTATTAAAGTGTTAATTTTTAAGATTATTTAAAAAAATTAAATTAATTTTTTATATGTTTTTTTAATGATTTTAATGTATTAAAGTAAAAAATAAAAATAAAAACTTAAAATTTTTATTTTAATATATTTTTAATTTAAAAAAACTTTTATAAAAATATTTTACCCAAACATATAATTTCTGTGTTTTTCCTCCTTATAAAAGATTTTGAATTCAAATCTTTTTTTATGTAAAACAAACAAACAAAATTACAAGTAGCTAGTTAGATGATTTATAAATAAGTAATATGACTCCACACAACAATTTTGACGTAACAATTATATTAATTGAATTTTTTTAATTATATTTATTTTCATCATATAACAATGTTAACTAATATTTTTTTTAATCCTATTCATATTTATTTTGAGAAAACCACAATCTCAATTAGTTTCTTGACTAGTTGTTCTGTAAACCTTTTTCCAATATATTTTTGTCACATTTATAAAGGTTTATCAAATGTAAAAAATTACAAGATTAATATACAAAATTAAAAAGACTAAGATGCAAAAAGACATACCTAGTATCTAACTTTAGATGTGACACCCTGTTGTTGTCCTGTTAGTATAGCATCTCTTGTACCAACAAATACAAACATTATCGACAAGTTCCACGATCAACAAAAATATCATTTCAATTCTAATCCATTCCAAAATTTAACTCACTAAGTAAGAACCTTAAACTTTCACACATGTACACAATGCTTTATTTGTCATAATTTCTATAGTGTCGAGTTACAAGCAAAGGTTGGCAATTAATTATTTTCGTCACTTTAGCTTAAGGCTTCTCAGAACACTATTTATTGTTTCAATCATAACCATAGTCGTAGTACTCAGTTTTAAACGTGGTTTGTTTAGTTAGAAAGATAAGATATAAGGCTACAAGTTTTATGAAGGGTTATGAACCCCGATCTGCCATTTATATATATAAACTTTCTCATGACAGTAACGTATAGGACTGTCCAGTAGATTCCAAGTTAACCCTTTTATCATTTTTTAGCCTATATTTGAAGTTTTGTAGCTCCCAATTATGCAAAATCAGTTGCATTTGAAAGCTAACACTCATACCTACAACTTTCATAAAGATAAGTATTTCGTATTTTATCATTTTCAGAGTCAAATTATAGTTGGACATCTAGTGGTAAAGCTGTTCTTTTTTAGCTTGTAGCAACTAAATGTTTTAATGTATCTCTTCATCATTTAAGGCACCCATTTTGTTTCACTAACAATTTCAACACATCTCATAACACATCTTTATCCAATCCAAGCAACTTGGATGAAGTTTTTACCTTTGTTAAATGATAAATCAAGAGACAAATGCAAGGATATAATTAAGTTGTCTTCACTTTCTCTTTTCTCCCTTCACTTCCTCTAAAACCACCACTTACAACCTATATTCTCTAACATCCCTTGAATTGTTTTTCATTTTAGTGGTTTTGATCTTCCAAATCTCTTAAATCTATGTTTCTTTTAGTATTTACCAAGAAATTTGTAAGAAATTTGCAAGGCTTTCTCCTCTCTCCCTAACATGCAAGGCCAGTTGGAATTGGCTTTCTTTGGAAGTCACGTCTCCTATTTATACCCCATAAATCCTTTATTTGCATATTAAACCCTCATAGTTTCTATAGTTGCATATTAGCCCCTTATTTTTTTGTTATTTACACATTAACCCTATATTTTCCCCTCATTTTCACATTGACCCCAATATTTTTTTATTCCTACATTGGCCCACTAAACTCTTTCTTTCTAATAATTTAATGCTACATCATTTCTTTTCTCATTCTTTTTTTTTTATCCTTTTCTTTTAATTAGAGTTTTCTTTCGATTTAATCATTTATTTCCAGGTTAAATTGTCCCCAAATCCACCATTAATTTATTCTAAATTGAGGCTGAGTTATTGGAAATTTTCATTGAATATATGTTAGTATATTTTTCTCACATAAATATTTTATTTTAAATTTTCAAAGCTATCATCTTGCCCGCACAATAAATTCTATTATTTTAACTTATTAGATTTTTTACTATTTGTGTATATTCTATCAAAGGATTTACAATTATGAAACTTCATTTCCAACATATCTAAATGTTGACAATTGAAATTAAGAAAAAAAAACAAAATATGTGAAACCAGTATATAACCAATAGAAAGTAAATAAAAAAATGACAAAGCACAATTTTTAAAACAAACTAATATTGAATAATAAAATTTAAAAAAAAATAAAGGGATTGGATTGTTGAAGGGTTAAATTGAAAAACATATAAAAAAGTTAACAAAAGAAAAAAAATCAATATTTCAATATATAAATAGTGTTTTATGGATATGACTATAATGATTTAGCCGTATATTTTAGTAGTGGTGTTCACGGTCCGATTCGAACTTAAAAATCTAACCCAATCAGAAGTTAGTATTCCTTAATAACATAATCAGGTTTTACACCGAAAACAAGTTCAAATCAAAAATAAAAATCATAACAAACAAAAAGAGCAGATGCAAAGGACTCTCTCTGCACTAGCATTAAACAAGATCATTACTTTCAGATCTTCTAATTTGACCAAACAATCCAGCACAACAAGATTTTCTCAAAAGTGGACACAAACAGGGCATGGAAAGTGGAAACCTCGGCTACATCTTGATGCAAGATATGATCATCAATTACTTTCTTATACTCTGCTTATTTTTTTAGATAGATTCTAGTTTCAGTTTCAGCTTTCTGAAACAGAAAAGACTGGGTGATTTTTCTAGTTTTTAGATCAAGTTTTTATATTTTCTCTCTCGATTTGGTTTTCCTGTTATTTTATTATGGTTTGCCCGGTTTAATCATATGGTTGAATTTCTTAGAGAAAACCCTACCCTCGGGTGTTTTTGTTAATATTTTAAAGCATGACGTGGCCTTGCGAGCGTGAAAATCTATCGCCCCTTTAAATAAGATTTCTTTGTTTCATTATAAAGTGATGAGGGTAGATACGAGGGTTGGATTCTTCAGCCCCTTTTACCAGCAATTATAATATATTTCTCGCCCATTAATTTTCAAAGGTAGATTATGATTACGATGGGCCTTGTTTTCAATATCGAGATTAAGTAACTTTGCTGTTTTTGTTATGATCCATGAAAAGGATGGACTGATGAACATCATGCGTGATTTGTTGTAATACGAGGAATTTGTAAGATCTTCCATCTGAAACAACAGCTTGAACAGTTAACTGGATCAATCAAATGACTAAGATGGATATTAAAGATTCTCCTGCACTCTCTCAATCTCAGCATCTGCAACATTGCACTATTCAGCATCTGCTATTCTAAAAGTAAATCATTGATGCTTTCACGGTTTAAGACTAGAGGAGGCACATGTTCCCTGTCTCGAAGATCGACTTTCATGGTGACATATGGCAAACAAGTAAAACTACAACGTGATCTGGAGGGATTCTGAGTTTCTCACTATATTGATAAATTCTCAACATCAAAACTAGAAGGATACTCAAATTTCAACATTTCCTGGGATTTCAATTTGAAAAAACAAAACCACTTCAAATATTACATAACCTGAAGAAGCCAACTGTTTAACAGCTGCAAAACCCTAGATACAGCAAGAGGGAGGTTAGGGGTGGTGGGAAAAGCTCCTTTGCCACCTTGCTTTTAGCTATTCCCTTGGGACATCTTTTTGTATAACGTATCGAACTGTGATTGCACCTTCTTACCATAAAAATGTTAATGGTGTAAAGTGTAAGCAGCCAAAAAGCTAAACTGTGGGCAGTGAATCCACATCATTAGATGTAAGTTTTTTGCAACTTTGCAGACTCAGAGCCTATAAACATTTGCATCCTTTTCATTTGGGGCTCAATGAGATCAACAAAAACTCAGCATCAAAAGCATAAAAAAAAAAAATAGTTCCCAAAAACAGATATAAACATTCAGCAGTGAATAAAAATAATAAAAGAGAATGGAGGAGAAGAGATAAATATGGCGTGTAATAACAATGTCTCTGACAAGACTAATAATTTAATCTTTGTACTATGCTAACAGAGGAGATATGAAGCAGCTTTATCGATTCATGGTAAAAATCTTGAAAAAAAAGTTTGTTTTTTTTTTAAATAAAAATATATATTATTTTAATATATTTTTAAATAAAAAACAAATATTATCATTATCTCAGACACCTTTTAATAATAAAACTTTTTATTTTTTAAAAAAATTACATAATGACACAACTTATTAAATAAAAATGTTAAATTAATAAGGGATTACGCAACTAGAACAAGAGTAATCCATTCAATAAAAAAACAATTTTCCTTTCATTTTCTTCACTGACAGGGAATACCTGCACACTTTCTCACGCACACACGCATACTCCAAAGCAGAACCCCTCTCCTCAGACACATACATCACCCCCTCCCTCTCTCCTATGGGCCATATCATATCCATAGCTCCTATAGACAGAAAGAGAGAGAAACAGGATAGGACAGAGCAGGGAAAACACAGAGATTTTCCAAACCAGCCAGATCATACCTTCTCTCTCACTATTATTGATTTATTTCCTCTTTTTCTACCCTGCCTCCCCATAACCCCCCGCCCCCTTAAAACCACGCACGCTTTCACTCACTCTCTCTGGCCTTATAATTACTAGCTAAAGTGATCTCATACATTAGACAGCAAAGTAACAAAACTTCTCTATATCTTGTAGAAACACAGTCTGGCATTGTTTCTTGGCTTTGTTTAGACGTTTTGCAGTGTGGGTTTTGATGGGTTTTTGAAGAAGTTTGGAACTTCAGCAATTTCTTTGGCTTTCTTTAACCTTTTCTCGAGCTTGACTTTCTTTTGTCAATTTATTGAAGTGGGTTTTTTTTCTCTTTCTTTTCAATGGAGAGCTACCACCACTTTGGCGATGGTGATACCCATTTGCCTCCTGGCTTTAGGTTTCACCCAACTGATGAGGAGCTTATCACCTACTATCTCCTCAAGAAGGTTCTTGACAGAAACTTCACTGGTAGGGCCATTGCTGAAGTTGACCTTAACAAATGTGAGCCATGGGAACTTCCAGGTAATTCATTAAGATACATTCTCTTCACTTAAACTTTCATTTTCACACAAACAGTTGCTAACTTCTGGTTTCCATATGATTTATGTTGACAGGGAAAGCTAAGATGGTAGAGAAAGAGTGGTACTTCTTTAGTTTGAGAGATAGAAAGTACCCGACTGGGCTGAGAACTAATAGAGCCACTGAAGCTGGTTATTGGAAGGCTACAGGGAAAGACAGGGAGATTCATAGCTCAAAGACTGGTGCACTTGTAGGAATGAAGAAGACTCTGGTGTTCTACAGAGGGAGAGCCCCTGAAGGAGGTAAAAGTAACTGGGTTATGCATGAGTATCGCCTTGAAGGAAAATTTGCTTACCATTACCTCTCCGGGTGCTCTAAGGTATAGTGAGCTCATTTGTTTTGTGTCACCGTGTTCTCTCTTTCAAGTCATGCAAGAAAAAACCTGTTTTCTAGGGTTTAATACTCATTTCCCTGTCAAGCCTTGTTTCTCATCCCAGTCCACGCCGTGTTAATTATTTGGATACCCCTTCCTAGTGACCTTACACTGAGGTGCCATATTTCATGATTAGGGTTGTGGTAGTGCATCGAAGAAAGAGATTAGGTTTTTTAGTTTCTATACAGTGGCATGGCGATGATATAGGGCTAGTACTGTGTGTGTTTTTTCTTTTGCTCTTAGATTCTTTTTGGAAAAGCAATAATTCAAGCATTTCTGATGCAAATAATTTCATGGTAGTTATGGTCTCAACAATAAATGAATCTGCAGCTGTTATTCATTAAGGGGCTGAAAAAGGCATGCCATTATTTTTTGTTAGGGTATCTTCTTGAAGAAAGTACTTAATATCCATCATCTTTATTGGGATTTAGACAGATCACAGCACTTCAGCATCATTAATATTCTTGTCATTCTTCCAGAGGCTACTGATTAATAGTTTCAGTCTCTTGATTGCACAGTTCCTATACCCACTTACAAGCTTGCTTGTGCCACTGCCCTTTGAATTAACAAGTTTTTGTAAAGCAGTAGGATCTTTTTTTGAGCCTCCGATTTGAATGATCTTCTAGTAACCAAATGTTCTCGTTCACCTTTTGAAGACTTCATTCCTCAAAGAAAATCATGGGTCTTGGATATTATGTCCTTTAAGTAATGTTATTGTATCTTGGCTTACAAATGATGTAATTCCAAGTGCTGTCTTTCATTTTTAGACCTGTTGCAATGTAATCACACCAATCTTTGCAATCTGTTTGCAATATTTAACCTTCACATATATTATAGCATTTTACGTTTTAAACCTTCAATGATTATGATCAGGACGAGTGGGTAATCTCCCGAGTCTTTCAGAAGAGCTGCGGTGGAGCTGCTGCGAGCAGTGGAAACATCACCAAGAAAAACCGCTTCGACACCACTATCAATCTCTACACAGAAGCCAACTCCCCATCTTCAGTCTCTCTCCCTCCCCTCCTTGATGCTACCACTACCGTTACCACCACAACTCTCAATGACCGTGACAGCTGCTCTTACGACAACCACACTCAGCACGAGCACGTGTCCTGTTTCTCCACCATTGCAGCTGCTGCTTATGCCGCTGCTAATAACAACATTAACTTTGATATTGCTCAACTGCCTCCACCTCCAATGACTGATCCATTCTCAACATTCCCAGGAAACACTGGTGTCAATTGCTTCCCAAGTTTGAGGTCCATTCAGGAAAATCTTCAGCTGCCCTTCCTTTTTGCCTCCCCAGCCTCTGCTGTGGCTGTACCGCCGTTTCATGGCGGTGGTGCCACCACCACCATGAATTGGATGGTAAACCCCTGAGGAGGGGCCGGGAGGGTTGGTGGTGCTGGTTGCATGTGGACTTCTCGAGTTTCCAAAGCCAGAGATGAACACTAGTTATGTGTTGACTACTAAAATTGTCTGCATATTTTTCTTTAATGATTTCTGTATTATTTGTACTAATTAAGTGGAATGATAATAGCCAGGGCAGGATTTGGTAATCGATCTTGTTGTTAGATGTCAGTATCAGTAGCAATTACTGGTTTATGTGTGATGATTATCTCTTAATTTGGAAAGTGACTTAATGTCCCATCATCGTTAATGTTATGTTCTCCTTTTCTAGGGTTTTTTTTATTATTATTTTTATCACTAACTTGTTTGGCATTGCCATTTAATTTAAATCTAACGCCGGTTTGTTGCTGAAAAATATTTTTTTAAAAAAATAAATTTTAAAAAAATAAATTATTTTTTGATATTTAGTAGTGTAATGAAAAATAAGTTGGAAAATATTTTAATATTTTATTTTTTTTAAGTTTATTAAAATAATGAGGAATAAATTTTATAAATTAAAAAATTGAATAAGAATAAAATTGAAAAAATAATATAATTTCATAAATTATTTCAAATAAAATAAATAATAATCAAAATAATATAGATTAAATCTAAAAAATAAAAAAATTAAAAGATGAATAAATTAAAATAATAATAACTAATATTTCATAAATTATTTCAAATAAAATAAGTAACAATTAAAATAATGAAGATCAAATTTGATAGATAAAAAATTTTAATTAAAAAAATGATAAGGAAAAAACAAATAACAATTATAAAAATGAGGATCAAAATTAATATAAAAATTAAATTCTAAATGATGAAATTGAAAAAAAAATATTCAAAACAAAATATATATAGCAATCAAAAGTTTGAGGACCAAATTTGATATAATCAGCAAATAATACGACATTTCTAAATTTTTCACAACTTCTGGAAAGTATTTTTCGCCCAAAATTAAAAAAAAAAAAACATTTTCCTGAAAATCAAGCTAAATTTTTCTTTAACTAGAAAGTATTTTTCGTTGACCGGAAAATGTTTTTTTTTTATCAACTTTTCTAATGCTAAACAAACACAGGAAAGTGGTTTCCTGAAAACTACTTTCTGGAAAACAAACGCAGCCTAATTGTGTTTTTAAAACTTTGGTTTTAGAATTTTTTATTGTTTTTAAATTATTTTGATTTGATTATATAAAAATAAATTTTAAAAAATAAAAAATATTATTTAATATATTTCAAGAAAAACATTTTAAATATAAATCTTTACTATACTTCCAAGTAGGCTTCAATTATGGAATATAGCAGCTATTTATTTGTAGTAAAAATTAATAAAATTTAGTTTTTAAAATATTTTTTACTTGAAAATATATTAAAATATTTTTTTATTTTTTAAAATATATTTTTTATAGTAGTATATTAAAAAGATCTAATAACACTAAATTTTTTTAAAAAAAATTAAACTTGATCGAAAATCAAGTTCAACTCAATATCCAAACACTAAGATGTTTCACATGTGGATGAACGGTACTCGTTATATTAAGTTTATATCAGGTTGCTAAAGTGATTATTAATTACAAAACTATGGTATGTTTTATGGGAAAATTGGATACTTGCTAACTGATCAATGAAGAAAAACCCTAACTAGATAACGCCAGATTCTACTGTCATTTTCCTGCCATGAATGAAGGAGGAGAAAGGACAGTAATTGAGCTAATTATAAACTTTTATTTATTTATTTTTATCTGAGTGCACCAACTTTTATTTTGTGTGTTTTTAATTTTATTTTATTTTTCAAATCAAGTGTCGGGTATGAACATTATACTTTATTTCGAATTGTGTCTTAGTGTATGTATTTTTCTTTATTATTTCTATTTGAATGCACCCATTTTTATTCCTTCTATTTAAGTGATTAGAAAAAATTTAAAATATTAATTTAAAAAAATTAAAGTAAGAGAAAAATTCATTAAAATTCATTAAAATATTTAAAATAAAAAAAATATTTTTAAAACATAAAAATAAACTGTGGTAATTGAATTTGGTGGAGATTGATGGGGGGGTTTTGGAAACTTGGAGCTCACCTTTCACACATGGTCCTGGTCTAGGAAGGGACTTGGAGAATATGGATGCCCCATCCCTACTTGTAGAAGGGACACATTTAATGCTCCTTTGACATTGTTTCCCTTCTGTGTCAGCGTGGGCAAGGACCAGTCTATCCACCTGCATGCGTCCTAGTAAATGGTACTTCCTCTAGATGACAAGTTATATTGCTGGCATGACTGTGTTCCTACTTTGTTCTGCTGTGTTGCAAGATTTCATGTATTTTTACTTTAAAAACAATGTTACTACAATTCTAAACGAAACTTAAAAGAAAAGAGAAAAGGAGAAGCCATCTGAAATTATGCTGATGAACTTCAATCTGTCACCACAGTCGTTTATCTGAGAGAGAGTTCTTCATCTTTTAAGGGAATTAAACAAGTTATTCTCCAATTCATGGATCCCTGGCTGCCAGTGCTTTGCATGATCGATTACTTCTGGGAAAACATGCTGTCGATAATATAGTTTATAGGACCTATCATCTATGAAATGCAGCACTATTTTAGATTGTGACCAATTATCACGACCAACAACAGCTGTCCATAATAGTCTACCATCTGATTGAATCTTTCCAACCTCTAGCACTATTTGTGGGAGACCATTGCAGAAGACTAGTAGGGTAATAATGTAAGGAAGTGCGGAGTAGCAAGTCAACTTGAGCAGGAGAAACCAGATTTTCTTACAGAGTTTCTTCCAGTCAAATTGGTAATTAATATCTTTCCCGGGTTGGTCTCACCTACACAAAGGGTTTTCCAGTACTCATGGAAAGCGCTCTGCACAAAGATGTACCACTCAAAACTAGAAACGTTTTTTAAACAAATTGATTGAGAAAACCAAAGAAAAATTAATTAAAAAAATCAAACTGAAATGAAAAACTGATTAAACCAATTTTCAAAATCATAAATTTTAACAGGTCATGTTCGGTTTTGATTTTAAACTAGAAACCGGACCAAACCGAACCTGATCCACTAAATAATTAACAAAAATTTATGATATAAATAGTTAACTTGCAACCTAACCGGCTAACCCTAATAATTAACATCACCTTCCTGCCTCTCACAAAAAGCCACCTCCTTCCCCTTTCAATTAATTCCTAATTTTTCCTTTCCAGTTTCTTGACATAGATAAGCAACTATATACATACAAAAAGTAGTGGGGCAGCCATAAAAGAGATCAAATGCCCTTTGCGTATCAATCTCCTTTTGCTTGTACTGTTTGCCGTTTGCAAGATTGGTGATGGACATTTAAAGGCTCAAAGTCATCTTTATCTCAAGTATCTGGAAACTTGGCACATATTTGATCAATTCCACTGAAAGATTGAAATAGTTTCTGTTTTCTAGCCATATGGGATAATGATTTTTCACATGGAGGATCCAATACCACCGATGGCTTGTCCAACAGACTCCTAAGCGACGGCAGCGCTGGCCTCGAAGGAAGCGGGGAGATCATGGCTAGCGCGCGAAGCGACATCACGGATAATGGCGGATTCATTTTTCAAGCCGGATTCGAATTCTTCTAAGTCTTTCTTGTAGATTTCGATGACGAATTCAGATTTAGTTGCTAAGGTTTAGATGAGAAAGCCAAAGGACCAGGTGGAGTTTTGGGTTGGCGGGTCAGGGTTCGGGTTTTCAGAGCTGGGAGGAGGGGATTTGGAGGAGTCTAGATGATGGGATTAGGTTTCCTAATTTTTTGCCAAAAAAACCGGATTTAACCGGACTAGACCGGTTTGGTTAATATTTCATAAAATTAATATAATTTGATTTAATTAGTTTTTTGAGTCTAAATCAAACCGAACCGAACCGAACCGTTAACACTCCTACTCAAAACTTGTTTTCCGGTCACCAGACCTTACAATTTCTGTGACAGAAAACGTACGCGAGTGTGTGGCCCTAGAGAGATGCACTAAACTACCACCGGCGCCCATCTTCAGAAGGATTTCATGACATAACTTATCTCACGAGTCACAGACTGAACAAGGACACTAGGTCACTGTGTTTGAAGAAAGCTGCACACAGTTACAAACGCTACATAGCTTTGAGGGTCAAATTTGTTTGGGACCAATTGAGTGCACAAAAGAACTCTGAAGTAATGATGGATGGGCTGTGAATTGTGATGATGAGGATGGTCAGCATCTTTTTGTGTATTAAGGTAGAAATAGGGCACATGATCTGTTCATGATGGGCAATGCATTCAGTGGCATAACATTTTGGGCTGCGTTGGGACCAGTGGAGTCGGGTCTAGTTGTGCATGGAAATGGTGGAGCACGCTAGCACCTCAATTGGTGCAACTTTTGGACATAAATGTATTTGGGCCATGCCAGTTTCTGATGAAAAAATATTTTTAAATTTTGATTTCTGAGTTTCATTATTTTGCTTTATAAATAGAATGACAATATGGTGCAAAATGGACAGCTGAAAAAAGAGGGTTCGGTCTGATCCAAAAAAAAGAATTATGGACTGTGCCTTTAATTTCATTCAAGATGGTTTTATGGGCAGCTGGAGCTCGCTTGAGCTTGAAATTTGAATGGCCTTGATGCCCAAGCAATACGGAGGTAATAAATAAGCTTATAATGATATTTTAACCCTAAAATTTAACCCCTTTTTTTCCTAGAATATAGATAAGTAACTAGACAAGTGGTATCCATTACATTGGAGGCTAGGTCAAAAAACAATTCTGATGTAAAAAAAAGATGATTGGATGACACTAACATTTTAAAATAATTAAGTAAGAAAAATCCAAGACTCGGGTCATTGACTTGACTAGGTTCAATAAACTCAGTTAATTTAAAAATATAATTTTAAAAAAATCCACAACAAATAAAGCGAACAAAGAAAATAACAATAATTAACTATAAGAAATGAGTTCTCAATATCATACATAGAAGAAGAAGAAAGAAAAGCTCATTTGATACTCATCATCGCTCAATTGTAGACACCGTCCCCACCACCTGAAAAAACTCATTAAGACGATTCTAACGCCACTATAAAATGCTACACAATGACACCAAAAGAGGTCGCACGCGTTGTTCAAACAACGACCTGAAAAGCAAACCAAACAAAATATCATGAAGTAAACATCTCATACTTATATTTAATCAATTAATTTAATTTACTTAAAAAAACAAAATTTCTTTTAAAAAAGCTATATTTATCAAAGAATGGCAAATACAAAGACCCAAGATAACCCGAGTTATATTTAAAATCAGTGAAAAATATTATAGAAAGCAAACCCGAAAAAATCTTCTGAACTTGTGTTAATCTCCCAAACCCACAACCCATGAAATACAAGACTCGGGCTCAATCAAAAAACTCAAATCTCAACCCATTTAATGTCAAAAATAAAAAAATATATATCAATTTAAAAAATTTGTTAAAGTTAAAAAAATCACAATCAAAAGAACAATGATAAGATCTGAATGGAAAAAACCTGAAGGAGGAACTCGTAAATCAATTTTAAAAATCAAATCAAATAAAACAAATAACAATAAAAAAAAATGGGAACTAAATCTAATAAATAAAATATTAAAGGCGGGTGAAATTGAAAAAAAAATCTAATTTTATAAATTATTTCAAATAAAATAAATAGTAATTAAAAGAATAGAGATTAGATTTGAAGGAGAGACAAATTGAAGGGTGCTTTGAAATTTTGAAGTGTTAGATGTAGAAATCAAGAACAAGAGAGAAAAGAAAGGAAAAAAAGAGATCATCGGCGCTAAACTAAAGGTCCGTTGGCCACACACGTTGCCCAATGATGGAGGGTCTGCCAAGAAGATTTGAACGCCACACTGAAAGCCACTGTTTGGTTGCCGCAAGACTCCCCTTACGCCTTCTATAGATTATGGGAGCAACTCGTGCATTAAAACATTCATTGCACGCATCAACTATTTTTAAAAAATAATATTTTATTTTTATTGAATTATCGAATTGCTCCTCAAATTGATTATAACAAAAAAAAACTAGGATGAAAATATAAAAAAGCCCTTGAAAGCTAGTTTAGTAAATTTTTTTCTTTTAAAGGTAATTTAGTCTTTTTTATTGTATTGAAAATGGTGAAAAGACTCAAAAGCCATTGAAAGCCAATTTAAAACTTTTTGCTTTTAAAGGCAATTCAATGACTTTATTGTACTAAAAAAATAAGAGAAGATCGATTTGACTAATAGATCCTAAGAAAAATACTTTTTAATCTTAATGGTTAGTTCATTATTTTTGTTTGTCAATAGAAAAATAATCACTTATTGTTTCAATTCACATTAGCATGAGTTTTAGGCTACCGTGAATAACTGATGCCTTTTATTTATTTATTTATTTATTGTAATTTTAATAAATAGTAAACACTCTTTGTTTGTTTCTTATGGGAAACGATATACTCTCACAAACTCTTTACACAAATCCCTTGCACGCTAAGATACTTGACATTTTGATCCTAAATTTTTTTAAAGCGTTACAAAGTTTTAACAAAAAATATCAGGCTTCTTATGAAATGACATTGTGTTGAAACGGTGGATGTAATTCGTTCATGCATGGATGGAATTATTTAATTGTGAATTTTTCAGAATCTTTGGACACTAATTTGAGGCTTGTCCTTAGAGGACCAAATTAAAAAGAGAAATAACTCCAATAAAAATAAAAAGAATTAAAACAATGAAGAACAAATTGAAAATAATAACACAACATCAAACCAATAAAAATTTTATAAAAATGCTAAGAAAAAAAAATTAAACTAAAAAAATAAAAATCAAATTGAAAAAAAAAATACAAGACAAATTGGAATTGAAGGACTAAACTGAAAAGAAATAAAACTTTTATAAAAGGGTTAAAGATAAAACTAAGAAATTAAAAGAAAAAAAGGCCAAAGTAGAAATATAAAAAACCAAGAAAAGAAAGATCAATGGCGACAAACCACACACTTGCCGCTAACACGCCTCGTACCAGGAGGAAAAGGATGTGGCGACACATCCACCAACATGGTGGAAGGGCAGGTTCCACTACCATGAGCCACAATACACTCTGATCAAAGAGCGCTAGCATCTCCCACACGCTGGCATGAGCAACACACACGCCATAAGCTTTTTAGTTACACGCACTAACAACTTTTTAAGATGTAATAGTAATTAATTTGGGTGAAAAAGACCATAATATCCTCAACGAAACAGTAAATAACAAAATAAACAACTTGAAAAGAAAAAAACAGCCCTTGACTAAAGGCTGTCAATAATTATTTTTTTTTACTTTAAGGGCATTTAAATAATTTAATTATTTATTCAAAACTGAAATACTGAAAAGTTAACGTTAATTGAAATTGTTTTTTTTTTCTTATTTGTTTTGCTACTTTCATCGCTCAACATCAATGTTTTTTTTTAAATGAGCTTTGTTATTTGTCTATTTTTTTTCTCTATCAGGTTATCCTGATTTCATTACCTGAGCCACAAATTTGATAAGATAACTTGGGTTGGCTAGACCCTGATTATCGGGTTTACAAGTTTATCATTCGAGTTGACACAAACCAAGTCAAAATCTTTTCTAACGTAAAATACAAAAAGCAACCCTAGGCGATGACAATTTGTGAAATCTAGGTTAACTTTACTAACACGCGACCCGAGATATAGAATCAAAATAATCAGTAGAAAGGAAAGTGAAAAAAAATTATAAAGCTCAAGACCTAATAACTGAATGCCAAACAATAAAAAAAACAATTTTAAAAAATATAACTTCGAATAAGAAAACTCTAGTCAACCCGGGCTACTTAACTAACCCACGCCTCGCAATATGAGTTTGATATTAAAAAAATAGAATTTCAAAAAAAGAGCCTAGTTAAAAAAGACCCAAGCTCAATAAAAAAACATAAAAAATTATCGAGTTAATTCGGGTTAATTTTACTTATCCACTCTTAGGATAACCTAATAGAAAGAAAAGTAAAAAATGACAAAGGTCAAGAGCCAATAATTTAATGTCAAATGATAAAATTAAAAAAAAATCAATGTCATAAAAAAAATCGAAAGAAAAAAACTTGAGTCAACTCTGGTTAATTTGACTAACCCGCCACTCACAATATGTGATCAGAATAAAAAAAAATGAGACTTTCAAAAGAAAAACCTAGAAAAAAAAAATTTAAATAAAAAAATATTGAGAAAGAAAACTTAAGGTAACTCGGGCTAACTTGACTACCCTGCACTCAGTATAACCCGGTAGAAAGAAAACTGAAAAAATCACAAAGCTCAAGGGTCAATAATTTAATGTCAAATGATGAAATTGAAGAAAAAAAATCAACCTCATAAAAAAAATACAAGATAAAAAAAATTGAGTTAACCTAGATTAACTCGACTAACCTATTACCTAGGATATTAACTCAACAAAGAAAAATGGAACAAACAATGAAGCTAAGGGCCTAATAACCAAATGTCAAATGATAAATTTGGGGAAAAAATTTAATAAACAACCCTAAAAAAAGGTCTAATTTTATTGGGCTCGGGTTATGAGACAAATATTACCTTGTAGGAAGACAATCATGAAAAAATAACAAAGTAAAACCTCCAACCGTAAAACAATTTCAAACTCAAACAATATGGACTAAATATGGTATAAAAAAAATGAAATAAAATAATTAGGGGTTAATTTGAAAAACAAAATAAATTAAAAAAGGATAAAAAATATAATTGAAAGAATGATGACCAAAATTGAATAAAAAACAAAAAGAAATAAAATGTTGAGGAAAAAAAAAAGGTAAATCAAGAAAAGAATAAAAAAAATAGCAATCAAAAGAATGAAGACCAAAATTGAATTAAAAAAAACAAATGCAATGAAATGGTAATGGATAAAATTAAAAAAAGAAGAAGGAAAAATATATAAAACACAGAACAAGAGCAATCAAATGTAAGAGGACCAACTTGGATATAAAATCAAGTGGAATAAAATACCCAGGGATGAAATTGAAAAAAAAAAAAAAGCAAAACTTCAAAAGCATGAAAACCAAAATAAATAGTAATTAAAATAATGAGGGTCAAAATCGATAAAATTACAAATTAGAGGACACAATTGTTTTTTGAAAGGGTTGTCGCGAATTTCAAGGGCATGAGAGAGAAAAGAGAGAGGAAAGAAAAAAAATTATATCGCAACTCAATTGGACCTCAGCCGTGAGCATGCACTACATTCCTGGAAAAAGAATGACTGGTCGTTCCCAAATCCATCACAAATGAAGGATTTTAGCAACCGTGTGGCTCTACACACACCACCCAAAAGGCATGAGGACTGTCATGAGCACACAAGCTTTTTTAATAATATTTAATTACTTAAAATTACTAAACAACTACAAGAATGAAAAGACTAAAATGTCATTGCAACTAGCCTTGGTTTTTTTAATTCAAGGGTAATTATGTAATTTAATTGTTTTAAAAAATGGAAAAGAAAACGACCTATATGCATGTTTATTTTTTTCTTTCTCAAAGGTATGATCGTAAATTTACTATGCAGTATTTTTTGAAAAGACAAAAGAGCCCATGACTGAAAACTTAACATTTTTTTTTTGCTTTTAAAGACAAAATAATCATTTTATCGTAATAAAAAAAAGTGTCATGACCAATTTATCCCTAATAAATTTGCAATGAATAATGGATTTCCCAGGAAAAACAATTCTATTCCAAATTATAAGCTTTTTAAGTTTTTTTTTTGTTCAAGGATACAAGTGTCATTTTACTATTTCAATAAGCAATGAATTGTGTTTATAACTAAAATGTTTACTAATGGTTTTTAGAAATTTCTTGTCATTTTTACTATTCTAATGAATAGTAAAATATGTTCATGGCTTAGTATTTTACTGGTGACTTTTAGTTTTTTTTGTAATAAATAATATTGCGATGGTGTGCTTGGATTAATTTTCTTATTAATTTTGTTATTTGCAAGATATTAAATAAGTTTTTTCAAATAAAGGAAAGAAAAATCCAACATATAATTTCAAGAATATACAAGACTCTTTTTGTGGAATATATTCATTATATTTTGTTTTCTTTTATTTATTGGATAAAACATATTAGATATTTTTGAAAAAATGAAATTTTTATTAAAAAAATAATTTAAATTTATCTATGTATCATGATAGGATTCAATCATTAATTTTGAACACCATCAATGTACAAATAATAGATATTAATAAAAACTTTGTTATAAAAGTAGGTGTGGGTGGCTTGTTTGAGAATATAATAAATATTATTTTTTAAAGTATTTTTTACTTAAAAATATATTAAAATATATTATTAATTTTTAAAATTTATTTTTAATAATAAATACATTGTTAAAATGATAAAAATAAAAATAAAAAAATATTTTAAATATTTTAAAAACGCAATTAG
>Ga0307513_10003330_pt1 | contig 21872 bp, 25 predicted proteins | sample 15_EM_MG_FD_202174 | JGI IMG/M metagenome (GOLD analysis project Ga0307513, IMG submission 202174) | Populus trichocarpa ectomycorrhiza microbial communities from riparian zone in the Pacific Northwest, United States - 15_EM | ecosystem: Host-associated > Plants > Roots > Unclassified | place... | reverse complement strand
GGTCCGCGCCCTGGCTGGGGGGGGGGGGTTCCGCCGGGGGCGGGGGCCCCCCCGGGGGGGGGGGGGGGTTGTTAAAGGATCGCGAAGGACGGGGAAGGGGTCTTATTTCAATAAGACAGACCGCAAACAAAGGAGGGCAGGGCACACGCTCAAGGAAGAATAAGAAGGAAAGGTTCTGGGTTGAGGGCAGAGAGAAGAGGTAAGTAAATAGGGAAGGGAGGATGTATCACACAGAGCCTAGATTGTCCTTTTCTTTTGCATCATTTATCCAAATCCCGGGGATGCCTGCAAGAAGGAGGAGGAGAATGAGAGAAATGAGAGAAATGAGTTCCACTACCGTGCTACATACTGGCCTGGTGGCGGCCGAAGTGGGGGATTTACATCACAGGCCGAGATGGGTAAAGGGCGCGGGGCGTGTCTTGACTCTGGCTTCAGTTCACTCGAAAGAAAACACCGGCTTCCAAGCTAGTCTGCGATCCCAATTCCCGGAATATCAGCAAAGGGTAATAATCATCACCGCCGACTTTAGGTTGCGAGCCATGGATCGGGGGAAGAAGCCAGGCTGCTTTGCAGAGTACTCGAGCACCAGTAAGGGCGGCTGCGGAGAGGGGGGGGGTTGCTGCCATTATCACAGCAGGAATAATAATATCATACTGGCAGAAACAGTAACAAATCTAGGGTGCTGAGAGCAGAAGTACTCGTACTAGTACGGTAGGGTGGAGGAAGATATCCAGATCATATCATACGATTTCTACCGTTCGCAAAAGCAAACTCCCCAGTCTATGACTCCATAGTTCTAGTCCTAGGGGCTCTAGACCCTCGAGGACTACTTCCTTCCTCCGTTTTCCCCTCCTGCTATCCTTGGCAAAGCGACTATCATACAAGTTGTGAGAGGTCTTGCTGAGTATCAATACGATTCGTTGGGTTCCGTCGCGTGGCGTACTGCCCTTGTCGCTGTTCGGTGCGGTGAGCGTCACAAATAAGCCCACCGATGACGCTATTGGAAAGGGGCTCGGGTTAAAGTCTAAGGGCTTCAAAAAATAGCCTCAGCCCTGCGTTGTCCAACCCGTTGGAAAGGAAAAACTCTCCATCAAATGAATTCCCCCAGAGGCCACAGCTAACGGAGCTGAGCACTTCAAGTGTCCTACGGAAGAAATTCCAGAAGCTTCAATCGCCCCCCCTTGCTTCTAGATTGTTTCTCGTGAGGATTAGAATGCAACATCTGCTCGTATAGTACTGTATAGCGGCGCTGTGCCGCACAGTTAGTCCAGTATTGTATATGTGTCCCACATTCCACCACTCTACAAACATTCAGCATGCTACCTGGACGAGTATTCAAGCGCAAGCACCAGCACATCGTAGCGTCCGTGAGAAAGGGGTCTACAGGCAGCACGAACGGGTAGGGTACAGAGCTCGTACCCCCCCTCCTGCCCGAAGCGGTTGGGGCAAGCAAAAGGACCGCAGTGAGGGTCACAAAAAACCTAGTATGGTCTAGGTGATATATAGCCTCTACAACATTGAAAATCCCCTTTACTCGAGCACATCCTTTCTTCCACTAAGGCCGGATTTTTGGGGGAGTACAAAACAATTTACAGCCCGCGATGGATCGTCACCGTGCTTCTGTGTCCTGCCTTGCCGCACCAAGCTGTAATAATCTCCGAAACCGGTTAGCTAGACCAGATATTCCTTGACACCACAAGTATCTTGGGCCTTGAGGCCTATCGCTTCCCCCTTCGACAGTAATGGGAAAATATGGTTGGCAGACTTTCTGCCAAAGTTGATATGGAATTCTATGAGGATGGTACTCGAGCAAAGGGGAGGGAAAAGGGAAAGGGAAAGAAAGGGGGAGAAAAAGGAACAAGCACACCGGGGATATATTTTTGCTAGTCTGTGTTTGAGGTAATGTCCTTGTGCGCCAGAAAGAGAAGCTTTTTTTGTCGCTTCTCCTTCCGTCACCTCTTGCATGAAAACAAAGCAGATTCATTTGCTATGTGAGATGGCTGACAGGCAAGCAATCAGGTTCCCTGCGATATCGTCATTGGACGCGCTATTCCCAAACTGGAACCATCGCTTACATACCGGTCCGGTATTAAGGAACCTTGGACAGAGACGACCGCATCGTATCGGAAAAGTGTCTATCTAACCGCCCCACGCTTCTTTGCTCAGAAAACGGTACTGAAATTCTGCGCAATCAGAAAACAGGCAACCCCAGTCCATATGTATGCGTGGGGAGTGTCTTATAAAACCATGGAGGAAGGAAAATGATACCCTGCGGGAGTTCAGTATAGATACTCGGGCACAATTGTATCATCCTAAACCTCCTCTTCTTTCCCGCACGTTCCTCAGGGACAGAAGCTTCTAGGTTTTCACAGGCAAAAAAAAAAAGTGGTGCCCCAGAAAAAGGGGGAAGGTCATCACAAGTACGCAAACCTTAGGCCTTTGTTTTTGCGAGCGAAACCCATGCGGGGCGGTGTGGGAAGAGGAGAGAACGAAAGCCTCTTTAAGCTACTCTACAGGGAAACGGTTACACATGAGCCGGAGGATCGACTACTAATCAATACCAACTTCGGCGCAAGTTCCCTGACAGCGATCACAACCACTCGGCTTTTACTTATATATATACGTCTTACGCAGCGAGGTACTCGAGATGCAGGAATTGAACAGCAGGGGCCGGCGTACTGGGAAGGGAGAGTTAGATTGTCTAGCTGTTATTATATAGTGTCTTGACCTATCACTCGCCTGCCATCCTCCCTCCCTTCCCACCAGTGGAAACCTCAATCGATCGATCAGGGACATGTATGGCAATCGATTCCCTCAATGACTTATCTCCTTCACCGCTACCCCAAATATATGCCCCCTTCCCACCAAATATTGTTGATTCGATTGAAGGGTTGATCTAGTGCATGAAAATCCCCCCCTCCCACCACTGACCCACCATTTCTGATATCAAGCATCCACCAGTGCTTAGAGCGCGGTATTTAACCCTTCTCAACCGCCCCCGATAAAACCCGCCCCTCTCATCGCCGTGGTTAGCCACCAAGTTATTCCGCCGCTCCATCATAGGCAAACATCCGATCCGAACCCTATCAGAATGGATTATCACCCATATTGCAGTAACTCAAAAAACATCCGACCAAACAAGACAGAAAAAACACCCTCGGATCCGCGTGCAACGTGATAGATCTAATGATTCCGGTTTCGGGCCTACAAGATCTTACTGTGGTAATGCCGGCAGCATGGTTGTGGTTCGCCATACTTTGCTTTACTCCACATATGCCCGCCTGCTCTGTGCAGCACGGTGCTTCTCTGTTCGCCCACACTCTTGTTGATCTCGGTAGGTCGGATGCTCCCCCTGCCGGACAGATCTTCTAATACTTAGCTAACTGACTGGCGGGCGCGTGTGAGGAGGGAGGGAGGAAAGCAATGAGCCCCACACGTAGGCGCCAGAGAATGACCGCGCTTGCAGGACCTGCCGGTAGGTGTTTGTCCCTTATAGCGTAGACTACAAGTGGTCAGTAGGTATGAGACTGCACGCACAGCACCCTACGTCATGCAGCTCAAGGCTACGCTAACAAACTGCGACGGCATTCCGAAATCTCCCTAGCAAACACGTCCCATAAAATGAAACCCCCACTACCGTATCCGGATTATCGGCCACCCGCCAAGTAGGGGAAAGGGAAAAAACGGGCCTCCCCCAAGCGACCAAACCAACCCACCAAGTGATATTCCATCATGCGATCCGAAAGTGGCGCCTTGGATGCCTCTTTGGGGTGTCTTGGAGCCCTTTTTTTTTGATCCTCTTGAGCAAATAACCACCTCCAGACGCTGCAACTACACAATAACCCGGCGCATAGCTGCTGCCCACGACCTCGTGGATGGCTACCAAATAGTCCATCCCCCGGCGCTAAGGACACTTGGAGTGCAACACTGACGGGGTATAGCGTGAGCGGGCCGAAACTGCTGAAGCTGGAGATTAGTTAGTTCAGAACCAATTCCTGCTACTAGCACGCAAAGTATGATCATGGAGTTCATTAACAAAAAAAACACACCAAGACCCAAGGTCCATTTCACTATGACATACAAGTGCCCTAAAAACCCTTCCGATTCACTACCTCCGTCGGCCTAGGATAGGTTTAGTTTGGCAAGTTGACAGGATTGCCTACACCTGTCAAAGAGATCCAACAAGTTTTGGGGGTCCATCTTGTACCGTCATAAGAAAGCACTAGCCCTCCTCAAGGTATGGTATGGCTGGGATAATATATGATATTGCCCGGGGCCTTTGGTCTCTGAATCCAGAGATATGGCCTCCTCCAGGGATAAGCGGGTAGCAAAGGGTTTTATAGTAAATGCAATACCAGATCTTTAGTACGGAGATGCGAGCTACTAGTACACCAGGACTAGCAGCCAAGGAGTGAGAGTGTATAGGCACTCCATTACGCGGCTTCGAGGCTAGAGGGAGGAGAGAAGATGATACACTAAGAGCAGTAGCAGATAGCGATGACAACAACGGAGTAGTGCCAAAAAGGGAGACAAGGCGAGGCGAGGGGGCGGCTTGAGAATGAGGTTTGGTGTTACGACAGAGCGTTGCTACAAGTAAGAAGGTTCATCGAGTGAGGGGCTTTTGTCGTAGGTGTCAGGAACTCTGGACCCTTTTGGAAAGGTGCTGAGATGACTCGGAGGGATTGGCTAGGAAGAAGCCTATTGAGCTATTGCTACCCGCCGACTGTGGGATAGAAACTGCCGTAGATTTCCGAATCGCCACTTTGCAGCTCCCCATGCTGTTCCTCCGGGGTCGGTATCAGCGTTGTTTGCCCGATAAGGTATTCCGCGTCTTGGCTAACGTGATAGTCTTTTCGAATCTTCACTACGCAGGTGTGTCCACGCTTCCCAACCTAAATGGGGGTTCCTCCCGTCTTTATCTGCGGTGTTGGGGGTGGTACCTTCGCGTTCGAGGGGCACTCCCATCGATAGCCGCTCATGCAGAGGGCATTCGACCGCCTTTATCCCCAGTGTCAGAGGTGACGTCCTCCCGTTCCAACTGTAGTTGCACGATTCCCCACGCATCGATACGGTAGCTACCCATGAGAGAGGCGTTTGACTGCCTTTATCTGCAGGTCAGAGGCGACACCTTCCTGTTCCAGGAACATCTGCACGATGTCCCCGGACCTAATTCTAGCTGCCCACGAGGTGTCCGGCCCCACCATCCTTAGTTTCGAGGTACAAAACCGCAATGTATCCCAGTGCTGAAATCCAGCCTTTGAACCCGGACAGGTTTCTCGAGATTAGGATACTACGGGAGCGGAATACCGGTAGTTGTTATAGGGATCCCCCTATTGCGTAGTTCATGGGTACCGATAAGCCTTGAGCACAGAAGCTGGAATTGCGATAGCAGATTTGATGGTCGATTTCTGCATGATGCGGGAATGAATTGAAGAGGCCTGAAACAAGCGTGCCCCGCCAATGCATGGATACTGTGCTCGAGTATCCCTTAGTTTGTCAGTGCTCCTAAGAAAACCGGTTGAACGGGTCTCAGATTGAAGTAATTTATTTACAGTTAGGGAAGGATATTTCCCAGATCCCGTTATCTTCTTTGCCGGATTTGGTATAGTTTTCTTAACCAGTTTTCTTTGGCGTAACACCCGACAGACTAAGGGATAGTACTGAATAAGCAATATTTGTATCCCGGCCACTTTGTAATGAAGAGAACTCAATGGACGGGAAATTATCGGTTGCTCCTCTGAGACAATATGTTTTGAGCAGTGCGCATAGATCGCCGATCCCCGGGCTCGAACTCGAGTACCGGTACTGTTTGTGCTTGGCCAAGAAGTACTGGTAGTGAAATACGCTACCGGCAATACACGAGTTGCGGGTCCCGCGAAAAATTAATGGGTTGCCTATTGGTTGCTAGACTAGAGGGCGCAATAATAATCGGCAGTTGATTCACAAGTCACTGCTGTATCGGACTGTGCGCTGAACATCGCAAATTGGTCCCAATCACCCTTTCCCCTTTGCCGCTGACATGCGGCGATTGAGGCGTCTTGTTGAGCTTGCTTTGTGCTCGAGTAGGCGTGGGATATTTGATAGGCGCCGCAAACGCAGGAATACAGGTGAACAAAGCACGCAACCCTTGACAAATTAAAGTTAATATGTTGATTGTGGTTAAAATTTAGGGCCCCAAGATGGAAGTTTATATACTAAGGTCACTGCCAAATTTCTCCAGCTTTTCCACTGTTTGCTGAAGAGCATCTAGCGCTTGAGCATTGGGGGACCACATGGATGGGGGTGCGGAGCGCATGACATAAACCATGCGGATCTTGCCGGACAGGTGGCACAAAACGCCCCAGCAGACGGGTAATTCCTTCTTTAAAGGGGGGATGGAGAGCGTTGACTCTGGTCATATGCCCGCGCATAGAATGCTTTCCGGCTCTGCTATAACATCTTATCTTCCACCCATTGTTGATCGCGATTACTTGGAATACCGGCACAATATGATGCTGTACTGGTTTCTTTTTTCGTTTTCACTCATTTTCGAAGCTAGAATTTGATGATAGATCAGTGTGCTGAGGGGTAGACAAAGGTCGGGCCCATCCCCGTTGCAAGGTGGGGCGTTTGCATACAGACTAAGCCGGATTAGAAAGTTCGAGTGATGGAGAGTGAATACTTTCCTGGTGGAAGGCAAAGAGTCGGGACCGGTAACATAAGCACTCACCCAGCGCTTGCTCGAGAAATGCGCTGGGTGAGCGTTTGCGTTACCGGCCTTCAAATACCGTATTTCAGTCACCGATGGGGTCTTGACGAATACCGGTACAAGTGTATTAGCGGGTGACGAACAGGGTATCCCGCAAGCAAAAAATCGAACTCATCAAAGTAGGGTAACAAAAAATATCTGCTAGGGATCCCTGTTCGTCGCTCGTCAAGACTCCATCGGTCGCTGTATCTCGTCAAATTGGGTATCTCGGGACAGGGGTTCTTATCACCACCCAAGGGCACTAGCCCCTAACGAGGCCTAGTAGTGAACAAAGGAGGGATAGGAAGGTTGCGTTAACTCAGACTCACAAGGGTTAACGCAATTCACCTATTCCTTTTTTGTTCATTACTAGGCTTCATTAAGGGTCTTTCATAAAAACCCTGTCCGGAGATACCCAGATAATACGGTACCCCCACACCCAAGGGCTAATTCGATTGGATTGGATTGGTCGTGCTCATGCATGCCGTGTTGCCAGCCAACCACGCCACTGGTGGAACTCTGTAGGACTGAACGACCGGTACCACCACGGCGAAGAGAGTGCTGCACTCACAGTGCTACCCTCGCACATAGAAATTCGTGTATATTAGAGTAGTGCACCCCGCTTCCCCATCATATCTTACCACCTGCAAAACCACACCTCTTGAACCGTTTCCAAACAAAAGACGACTCTTTTGAAGGCAATTGTTATTAATTTCCTGACTTGGATCTGCTATGGCCGATAGGACCCACCATGCCTCAGCGGCGCCCCTTGAGGTCGACCCTACTTTGGTAGGCCAACTGCTGACAAACACATTGAAATACTAGAGCTAACGTCGGAGGGGGAAAACAGAAAGACACATCGGATTACGAGACTGCAGAGTATTAGGCCTCATAATTTGTTTCTAGTATAATGCTTACTATCACTAGGAGTGAATACTCTACCGCTTCACTCTCTGAATCAATCCGAGCGTAAGTAAAATTAAAATAAAAAGAAGCCCCAATCCCCTAGTCTCTCTAAGTGTCTTTCTTCTTTTTACTCACGCCATAATATTCTAGGTATCGATACGAAAATGGGCGCCGATACCATGCTTTCAAGGATGGGTAAGGAGCTTGGCTCTGGGGCTTGGCATCCCACCAGACTAACTTTGCATAGGAAATACCCCGTTCCAAACGATGAGGCTGAGCAAGATAGGTTAGTTGCAAGGTTGATATCCCTGTTTAAATGGCATTGTTGAACAATAGTAGACTAGATATTATTCATCACGTCTATCTCCTTATGCTCGATGGCAAGTTAGTTAAGGCACCCGTCGGTGGTAACATTCAGAGGATATTGGATATTGGAACGGGCACAGGGATATGGGCTATTGACGCCGCGGAGTAAGTGCTGACCTTGACAGTGATGAAGATCCTCTACTTATAATTCTGTGCAGAACCTACCCATCTTCAGAAGTTATTGGAACAGATCTTAGCCCAATTCAGCCAAGTTGGTGTGTTACCTACCCAGGCTTCCAGAAGCTTCTCACACTCATTCCGAAATTCCTAGGGTTCCTCCCAATGTGAGTTTTCAGATTGACGATGCAGAATCGGATTGGACTTTCGCAAAAGAGTCATTTGACTTAATTCACATTCGCCATTTGAATGGCGGGATCAAAGATTGGGGGAAGCTCATCAGGCAATCATTTGGGTACGTATCTAGGCAGCTCTGGAAACACTGTTAAACCGACCTTTTGGAAAATAGTGCATTGAAGCCCGGCGGCTGGCTAGATATTGCCGAGTTTGAATGCAGGCTCAGGAGCGATGATGGAACTTTGCCAGCTGGGGGTAATTTGACCAGGTATTACGACCTGTTGAACCAAGCTGCCGATAAATTTGGTAAGTCGCTAAGGCATGGTCAACCTCCAGCACTTACTTAAACTAACTGCACACAAAGGCCAAGGGTTTGATATTGCTACCTCTTTGGATAATCTTATTCTAGACGCCGGTTTCGAAAAAGTGGGTCATGAAGAGTTTAAAGTTTCCCTCGGAATTTGGGCAGCAGATAAAAAACAAAAGGAATTGGGTGCATTCACGCTGCTTACCACCGAGCATGGCTTCGAATCACATGGAATGGCACTCCTCACCAGGACACTTGGGATGGAAGCTTCAAAGGCCAGTGAACTAATAGTAGGAGCCAAGAAGGAATCTCGTAGCAAAAGGGTTCACTCTTACTCAGTCCAGTATGTCTTCATGACGCCCAGCTGGATTCTTGAGCTAATATGTAGCAAAACAGGCACATGTACTACGCTCAGAAACCCCTCAAAAAGAGTGATCTCAAGTGATCATGTCTGATGAGGAAATTTGGAATTTCAAGATTTTCATATAACGGGAGAGCTCCTGCAATACGCTCCAACTTATGCTATTCTAGTTCATCTCTTACAAGTACCTAGGGAGATGCCCGCACAAGGCCGGAACTATTTTGCTGGTTAACCACTCTTGCCTTGTGCGGAAACACCCCCCTTGGTATTTGCATGGCTCTTGGATGCGTCAGTCGTGCCCCTGTAGATATAATTTCGCTTTTTCTCATCTCTTTTGATAACCGTGTTGAAAATAATCGATGTGGAGGTAATGATCGGTGGTGAGGGTTTTACGCGGCGGAGTGGGGCGGCTCATGTGAAGACACGCAGTTCGTATCAAGTGGTAGAGGAGTTCATGAATTATTCCATTGAATATGTAGAAAGGAAAGTCCTGATGAAAGTTAAGAACAGAAAGGAAGGCCGAGGCGGCGGGGATGGGACAGGAAGGAAGGAAAAACGAATGGGGGAAAACTTTTCATGGTTCGCGTGTCCCTCCGCCGGCGCATACGCGCACCACCATGGGCCCCCAGAGTGCGGGCATTTCCCACACTAAGTGCGACTATTTCCAACAAGCCATAAGAACGTGTTACGATTTCCCTTCAGTCAAGCGGGCACAAAAGCAAAGTTTTATTAGAGCACCGGAAGAACAGAAAAGGAGAAGAGAGAGAAAAGAGCGACACTATGTAGAGAAGCAAGCATAAGGAAATCATCGGAGTGTGGGAATGCATACGCGGCACACACACACGTATGCATTCCCAGAACAACAAGGAAGACAATGCAGTATAACTATTGAAGCAGTTAAAGGGATCAATAAAACGGCCACTGGGAGCGTCTTTTCAAACCATATTATAACAGAACGAGTTCACAAACCACTCGAACGCCCCCCCTCACTCGGACGACCGAATTTGAACAAGAAAGTTTCCTATAATAAACCAGATAAAGCATTGCAACCAAAGTGATCAACCACCATTTCCTCGCAGAAAATCAACCAATTATGTAGCATCCGTCCGAGCGGGCGAGACGTCCGAGTGACTCGTGAAGTCGCCAGTGCCACAGAACCCGAGTGATCTACAATGACGAACCCCGACCACACCCGCCCAATCAAACACCCCCCCCCTCCACATTCATTACCTTAGCCTACCCCGCTGTTTCAAAACCCCTCCTTCCCTCCCCTCCCTCCCCTCCCCTCCCCTCCCTCTCCCGGCCCCGGACGGGACCACCCATCCGCCAACCAATCCCCACCAAACACCCCAGTAAAAAGCAAAACGCAAAACGCAAAACGCAATAAATGCCGAGATCTAAGCTAATCATACGGCATCCGACCGGTTGCCGCCAAGACAAGACATGCACTACACCTCACCTCACCTCACCTCACTCAGCAAAGGAAAAATAAGAGAAAGAATTTCTTTTTTGGTTTGCGGGGGTGATGTTAGTTAAGTACCGTATGATAGTACGAGTATTGTGTCGCGTGATGTGCTCTGAGAGAGGGGAAAGGTATCATAAAAGGCGGGGCCGTAGGGTGGTGGTGGTGGGATACCGGTAGTAGCGCGGAACGGGATGAATAGGAGGGGGAGGGGGACTAGCTAGGTGATGTTCCCGCCGGCTTGGTCCCCCGCCTCGAAGAGAAGAGAGCGAGTAAGACACGGTACGGCACGGCACTGTATACCGTATTCACCAGGGCAAACCTCACAAAGTGCAGTAGTTAGCCTTCGCAGTACCGCACCGAAAATCTCAAATACTCGAGTATCGAAACCGCATTTCCCCAGACCAATCGCCTATAAACTGTTTACAGATACGGTAGACTCCTGAGAAGGCCCCCGCGAACATCTTCCTCCTCCTCGCTAGCCTATTTTATATTTGTTATCTTCTGTTGATACTTTTTCTTCTCCAACAAGTGATTGATCTGGCCGACGAGACATGGGCGAATATAACTGGTTGGGAGAAGCGCAAACTGCTGGCGGTGGCGGACGGACAGCTTTTGAGAGAGGAAGGAAGGAGACAAGCAATTCATCTGATGCTGTGCTAACATTATTCTGCGGCGTTGGGTTAACTACGATAGGTTTGAGGTGGGGGAAGTTTGCATGCATGCGTGTTTCCTGAAACCTTTTTTGTTATACTGTAGACGGGTGCGCTACCGGCCGGTTATGTAAGTTAAGGTATAATACCCACCAGTACCGTACCGGTACTCGAGTAGTAACGTAGCGCGTTCGCTTGCCTGCTAGCACTATCGGTCTTCTTTGGCGGTGGCCCCGGTAGTACTCGTACCTTTAAGCTTATCAGTTTCTATTATTACTTGTGTCCCCGCAAGAAGGAAAATAAATCCCCTCAAACATTCAAAACCCGCCCAATCTTTCAATCCCTCAATTGATGATTCCCAATCATCAATAACAAGCACAAGCACCTCTCCCCGGTCCACCCCTTTCCTCCTCTCTGGTTAATGCTGAGTCGGTGACACCGATATAATAGGTTTACATTGAATTCCCAGTAATGTTTCCGACGTGACGTGGAAGCCAACGTTTCGACTCTCTCACACTTTTTCTCCGCAAGAGAGCAGAATGTGAATTGTGCTCAAGAACTGCACGGTCCGGTAACTAGCGGCGTTGCGTCCCCGCCTGCTGCGGGTCCAATCCGCTGGGCTTATTTATTTGCCCTATCCACGCTTACTTACCTGCCAGCTGAACTGGGCTGGGGGAGAATTACGAGTGGGAAATGGTAACCGCCCAAAAACAAAGGAAAATAAAGGAGAAGACATTGGTGGATCAAACACCAATCATAAACATTACCAGTATATTTCGAAACTTGAGGAACAGCAACGGGAAGGGTGAAAAACAAAAAAACAAAAAGGAGGGGAACGAGGAAACGTGTATCCAGAGGATTCTGCACAGGTAGATGGACGAACTAACAGGCAGAGAGAGACATTCCAGCTGTCAGGATAGTTTTGGAATTGTTGGCTCGCGGAGAATGTCGTGAGGTGTAGAGTTAAAAGGGAATGTCTCCCTCTGCTCCCTTCCACAGATAATCAAACAGTTCCCCTGATTCGCTTTGGGCGAGCGAGGAAAGAGAAGAAAAGGAAGAACCACCATGTCCCCCACCAACACTTCTTTCAACTCCTCTCTACAGCTTGCCCTGTTGAATATTTCAATCCTCTCCTATATATCCACCTACAAGACAGCCGAGTCAGTACCTGTCCTGGTTAGCATGGTTCACATCTGGATACTCGTATCGAGCTGCTTGGCATTCCTGCTGTGCTTCCCGAAGTATTACTCCCCGAGCACCTATTTTCGCAGCATAGCTTCGTGAGCGGGGCCTGTGGAGGAGAGACATGGCGGAGAGTGTCCGAATTGAAGCTAATTGGGTGAGTGAATGGGTTCTATTCTGTCTTAATTGAGGTGTCATCATATTTGTAGAGGGGAATGGTAGAGAACTCGGCTAACAGTGTGTGCGGTGCAGATCTGGAAAGATTTTGGTTCGCCGGTTGCTGGGGTTGCCGGGTCGTCCCGTGGATGGGATTGGCCGGGTGTTACTCTCATCATTCGCTTTCTTTTTCTCACCTCTCGATGAGGAAGAGGAGAGGGGCAGATAGACCGGCAGGGAAATCGCAGAATCCCTGATCCTCCGATACACGCTGCGCCAATTCCCCCAGGGTGGGAACTTTTGAAATATCCTCTGGAAGGTACGGTAATGAAGACACGCTCGCCTTCAGAGTGGAACCAAGTTCCTGACCTGGACTGGCGAACGAACGGGCAAGGGTCGAAACATGTCATGGACGAACATGGCCGGCGCTGTGCTTGTTACCGAGTTATTTTGGATTCGCAGGACATTTGCGTTTTTCGGGAGTGGGATGCGGCAAACAGGGCTGGCTGGCTGGCCCTCACTCCCCCTTTTATGGTACATATCGGGTGGTGTTTTTGTCTTTGTTTCGGTTTCTTTCTTTTTGGCTAGAAGGACGAGCGGCTCGAGATGGGTTTGGCGTTTTATTAGAATTTTTTTCGAGGGAGTTTCTGTTATAGATTTGTCGGCAGTTGGGTTTTCTATTTCTATTCTTTACTGGAGTTTTCTGGTCGGATGGGTGGATGCTTGTATGGATGTACTAGTATGTATTGTGATGGATGAGATTTCAGGGTCTTTTCTACTATTTCTGGTGAGGTCGTATGATTTGGCATGTTAGACCGGGTATTCTGCTGGAGAGAGTGTATTTTTTGGTTGCCGTTGTTTGTGTTACGGGATTCGTGGGAGGGATATACAGTACTAGTACATAGAAAGAGTTATGATTCTTACCCGGTATGTTATTACATGGTAGGTTTACAGCAGAAAAAGCCGTCGGGGTTTCTCTTAGAGTAGAGAGCGCGAGTTAATTTAAAGTGGGTAAGCTACAATGATAGGCCTAAGGATAATTAGAGAATGGGAAGCTGTCTCCGCCGGTCAAAGACCATGGTATCATAGAAGGGGTGCAGCGGGCCGGTTAGAGCTGGATCGGGAGCTCCACTTGGTCCCAGTTAACTGCTCTTCAGGTTATCGTAGTTCGATTCCAAGTCTAGCCCTAGGCATTGGTCCCGATCCATCAATCAAATAATATCTTTCCTCCCCTCTGCTGCGAGCGCAGGCATATATACCGGTAAATACTACTGCTCGGGTGTGTGTCAGTAAGAATCGGATAACTATTTCTACTAATCCTATACTCGAGTACCAGAGCCTGTAAAAATCCCTGTTGAAACAAGGGTTATATTTTTCCGGTTCTTGTGGACACACCCGAGTAAGCTATGTGGGGTTATGGTCAAGCATCAACGCTATCAATCGCCGCCGCTACTACTACTATGATACCATCTTCAGCAAAAATGCAAAAACTGCCGGTATGATATGGTATGATATCTGTGATGAACTCCCATAATATATGCTGTCATAAGGCTTTAAGGGCGCTTGTCCCAAATCCAGAACTTGCAATTCCAATCCTAGTCCCTGCACCGAGCCTTCCGTAAGATTTCTACCCGCTCCACTCCGACCTCTCCCTCCCTTATTCCTCCGATTAATCAATCTGATGGTCCCGGATCCAGAGTAACGCCATCCCGTGTCTCATCCAATATGCACCTCACCTACTCAAGTACTTGGGCTTGCTTGTTTTTCTCACCTTTCGCCCGCCTCATGAAACCCCCCCTGCTCTCCTCTCGCCCTCATTCTGCACGAGCACTAGTACGGTGCCTATAGCGAGGGACGTCTGCAGCCGGAGTACTTGGCGAAGCAAGTTTTGTCCATCTCCAACCACCAAAGGGCCTTTAACCACCACTCCTATGGGTACTGTGGTTCTATTAGGCGATAGAGTGTGTGGTCCTCTACATATCAATAGAGAGACAATAGGAATATCTCAAGTTTTCATGGGGGTATTGCGGTTTAGAGGTGGATCAGAATTTTGGCAGGAGCTGGGGAATGTCTAGGATATGTTAATTACTCCTAATTTCCTTGGCAAAGGCTGTTAATAGATACTTCCCAAGGTATTGACCTGTAAAATGGCTACTCTTGGCAAGTTAATGTACTGTTCCTGAGCTGCAATGAATTTCCGCCTGTTCCGGTTACAGAGGTTCCTCAGAATACTCACGCATCTTTGCTAATAATGCCCCCGCCAGCCGATATTTCGCTGGAGTTCTCCCCAGGTGTTCAGCTCCAGGAGGCATTCTTGGCAAATAGGAGCGGGTTGTTACTGCTAGGTAAGCTAAGCTAGTATTAGCGGGTAGAGGATAAGGATGGGGAAGGGCAGCATATAAGACCATATGGCGCCACTTTCTTCAGTCCCAACGCCCCTCCCAAGCCCACAGTCTCGAGAGAAAAAACTCTTCTTCCTCCCCTCTAAGAAACTTTTGTCCGGACTTCCTTGGGCCAAGAAGGCTAGGGAAATAAGAAAGAGGGGAGGGAAAGAACTGGAAATTTTTAATTCCTGATACTACTACTACTACTAAGTTACCTAGCATCTCCCAGAAAATTTCCTCCGTAGCCATATCCACACATTACATTTCCATAACCAAGAGCATTTCTTAACACATTCCTTTTCTTGCCTTGCCTTACTACGCATCATATGACGAGCATGTACTTTGACGTTATTATTGTTGGGGCTGGTGCGTGAGAATCTTTCACTCTCCCCCCTCCCCCCTCTTCCTTTCCCCTTATCTGACTGGCACCTTCCTTACCCTATTACCTATCTACTTACATCCTTGGCATTTCCCCATTGATCAAATGCTACAACCTGCTGAAATTACCTTTTTAACGCCCTCAACCAGGTCCCTTCGGCATCATTGCTGCAAAAACATACCTAGAATTGAACCCCTTGACGACCCTAGCTCTGCTGGATGCCGACACTTCGCTAGGCGGAGCATGGAGCAAGAACCGAATCTACCCGGACATGTACTCGCAGTCTCCACTGGGGATGGTCGAGTTCAGCGATGTGCCAATGAAACCAACACCACAGCAGTATAAGGACTACGTCCCCGCACACCACGTACACGAGTATCTAGCGTCATACACTGCTACACATGCATATAATGGAAAGAGCATAAAGGACAGGATTCACTTGGACACCCGCGTTGTTAGTATTCAGAAGCTACAAAGTCCGCTGAATGGAACGGGTGGTAGTAGGGAAGGGAGGGGGAGTACTTGGGTTGTGAGCACGGCCTGCGGACAGACGATGACTTGCTCGAAACTTATGGTTGCTACCGGGATTACTTCGAGGCCTTATATTCCCTTTTTTAATACCCTGGACTTCACACCCCCTATACTGCATACGAAGGATTTGGCGAGGCTAGCGCCGACTTTCATGGAGTCGGAGGGCGTGCGGAATGTGGTCGTCCTTGGGGGGTCGAAATCTGCGTTTGATGCTGTCCATATGTTTATTTCTGCCGGGAAACGAGTGGATTGGGTCATCAGGGATAAGGGATCGGGTCGCGCTGGGATGGGCGCAGCGGAACGTGCCCCAGTTTATTACGAAAACTCACATCAGATATTGTCGACGAGGCTGATGTCCAAGCTGAGCCCTTGTATATTCCAACCGCCTGACTTCTGGATGCGCTTCTTCCACCAGACTAAAATGGGTAGATGGGTCACAGACACGGTCTGGAATACTATGCAATCCGCCTGGCTTAAGGCAGCCATATACGACCGTAGAGGCGATACTTCTGGTGTCCGACCCCAACTTCCGTAAGCCCCTTTCCCGCCAAATCACAACCTATCACCAACTAACGAAATGGAAATAGTATGTTCTGGTGCTCAGAGAACGTCGGCGTATCCAACGCCCCCAACTTCTGGAACACTATGAGTCAAGCGAATGTCCACCGCTCCTCCATAGACCGCCTCGAAAACTCCTCAGTAGTCCTAACAAATACCACCGCCCTTCCCTGCGATCTCCTAGTCATGTCCACCGGCTGGGACATAACCTTCCCCTTCTTCAGCCCAGCCGACGCCTCATCCCTCGGCTTGCCGGTACCAATAGCCCACCAATCCCTCCTTGATAGCAAAAAATGGCAAACCCTAGAAGAAGAAGCCGACTGCACCATTCTCCGCATGTTTCCCAAACTCGCCACGCCTCCGAGTTTCGACCGACATCCGATGAACACGACACAATTCTACGTATACCGAGGCATGGCCTCACCGCGGGAAGCCCGGGAGGGGGATAATTCGATAGTATTCCTAGGGCAAGTTGGGGCGGCGCAAAGCTTCAAGATCGCCGAGACACAGAGTATCTGGGCGGCCGCGTACCTGACGGGAAAGCTTAGGCTACCGAGTGTGGACGAGATGGAGATGGACATTGCTCTCACAAACGTCTGGCGGAGGAGGCGGTACCTTTCTGCTGGGGAGCGGAAGCCGGTCTTTATGCATGATGAGCTTGCAGTAACTCTTTCCCCCACCCTACGAGTGAGATTTTGTGATACTGATGTGTTTTTTTGGGTGATGGTAGTATGTGTCAATGCTCCTCCGCGACCTAGGAATTAACCACAAGCGCAAAGGTGGGCTAAAAGAGGTGTTTCAGCCATATTCCAATAAAGATTACCGTGGGATGTTGGAGGAGTGGAGGGGGATACAAAAGGAAAGGGAGCAGGGTGAAATGGAGAAGGGGCACGAAGGGTCTCATGCGTTTTCTTCGAGAACGGTAATCGTTTGAGTCGTTTATCGGCAGAGCATGAGAGGGGAGGGGCGATGGAGGATGATGCCTATCAGTGCTATTGTTAGCATTATTCTGGCGCGATGTTTTTTTTACCCATCTGATATTTTTCCTGTACATAAGCTAGGATTGACGGTGGGCCAGACCGGAACGAGCAATAGAGCGGGTCCAGGAAGGCGGGGCATCGTAGAGATGAAGAGGCAAAGGTTAGTGATGAAAAGTCAACCAAGTGCCATACTTGTAACAGCTTTATAGGTATTGTAGCCATGCAGCATCATACCAAACGGTTAAAGCGGAAGCAACGAGAGCCTAAGCCATGATAATACAAGGTTGCCGTACGCAACCCCTTAACCACAACCTCCATGATTGGCCACGTCTAGCCTATCATACTTCCAGCCAACCAACCAACCAACCAACCAGACCAACCGATATCCAAACCAACCAATTCAATCACTGACCCGACCATAAAAACCCAAAACCCAAGCAACCAGCGAAAAACCAAACCCTTCAAACCGCATACCGGAAAAACCACACCTCGACCTACCCATCATACATATAGTACAGCACCGCAACAACCTTCTCTCTCTCTCTCTCTCTCTCTCTCTCTCTCTCTCTCTGCGATAATCATCCACCCCCCCCAACCCGTCCCCTCCGTTCGGCCCAATATCACTATATCACAACCCCCGAGTGACCTCCCATGACCGCCCCATCCGGCACGCTGATGATACATGCATTGCATGGCACGGCACACATGCAAATGCAATGCAACGCAATGCAATGCACATTCCGTCGCAAAAGGTACAGTACAGTACGATGACGTGCAGGGGGGCGGCGGATGTACCGTAGTTGTCCGCAATAATAATAAACAATCGTGGAGGAAGAGAAAAAGAAAAGAAAGGGAAGGAATGAGGGAGGGAGGATGAATTAGTAGGCAGTCGTTGGTGGGAGGGGTGAAAAGAAGTATTTTTTTTTTGGACTTGTTTGTGCTGGGAGTTTGGTAAGACTTGTAATGGTGGTGGGTGATGTTGATTGATTGGTTGGTTGGTTGGTTATCCCGATGCTGTTTTTTATGGGTGCTGGATTTACTTACTGTGGGTGGAATGGAATGGTTATGTCGGTCTCGAGGCTCGGGAACCGGTCGTGTGTTAGGGTGTAGTTTGTACGTGCTGCGCTGAGTAACCTATTCATCCCGTCTATCCCATTCCACCCATTCGTGGTTTGCAATGCGAGGGTGGTTATTTTCTTGCTGAGTTGTTGGATAATACTGTGTTTGTGTTTGTGGGGGGGTGGTGGGAGGGATATGTTATCCCAGGCGTGAAGAAGAATGAAGAATGATGAATAAAAAGAAGACTGGGTGTCATACAGTGGTATTAATATATTATAATACCAGAGCTTATCGGAAATATAACATTCAATCACATCTCATTGGAGCACTGTGCTGTGCTGTATTGTACTGTACTCGAGTACACTTGAATGGTATAAGGATAACGAATGGTGCAGTACAGTGCAGGTACGGTGTTACGTCCGTGCGATGAGTTGAAACCCTCCCCCCATCCGCATCTCTTGCCCTATCCCGCCTCTTTACTGTCCGATAGCTGAATGGCGGTGAACCCGTGATGTACTTGCCAGATTCAAAAGTATTAGGAAATATTCAGCAAACTTGGCGTCAAGGCCACCGACTGAATTTCCCAATACTTTTGAATCTGACAAGTACTCTGCTCGTGCGCGCGCGCACGCCATAGCACTCACCGCATCACGTAGACTATCAAGCTCGCAACTCTTCAGCTCATCGTAGTACAAGTGCTCCTCCAAGTTAGAGCACTCCATGATGCTCATGGTCGACAGGTTACCTAGTTCGCGCTTCGTTCACAAGTCGGCCCTATCATATTTATATCGCAGCCGCTCCGTGGTCCGTCGCACATAAGGAGTGCATGCTGCGTGCATGGCGCAATTACATTACAGTAAGGTAAAGTGCTCGAGCACAGCGCCGTACCGTGCTCTGCATTGATGAATGTGAATGTGAACGGATTTGCCCCAATCGAAAACGCCAGAAGGATTAACTCATTCTGTATTGTATGCATGTACCAGTAGTATGTATGTATGAATGATTACGCCCAGGGTAATGTAATGTGATGAGTAACAATGGAAATGGGGGAAATGAAGAATGCAGGCAAGCGAAGGAAAATGAGAAATGAGGACGAGGGTAGAGATGAAAATAAAAATGGGGGGATGAAAGTGAAAAAATGAAAATAAAAAAAATGCAATGCACGCCTGTTGCTGTGACATTACCCGTCAGTTCCAGATCGACCTTATGTGTCCCCCTTCCTCTGCTGGCTCTATGCAAAAAAGAGGGACATCTGCTACATTCTCCTGCCCCTGTCCCTAAAATTCTCTGCATCTGCCCCTGGCGATCCGGGCCCCATCATGCATCATGGCGGAAGAATAAGATGAAGCTAAAGGGAAAGAAGAGAACATAGAAGGGCAGAAGCTAGTCGAAGAAAAGAGAAAAAAAGAAAAAAAAGGAAAGGAGGGAAAGGGGGGAAATAAATTATCTACAGCACAGAAAGTAATGGTCACTCTACCCAACCTACCACTGTCCAACATAATCGCCCACGCATCACTCCCCACTAAAACCAATCAGAGCGAAAACACTTAAGCCTAAGCTCCCCCAATTCCCCCACCTCTCTCTCTTCCATCTCATGCACAGTAGGTGTCGTCTTAAACGCAAGAGGATCATCATCATTATCGCCGACAATCACATGTGTAAGGCTATTCCCGGCAGGGAGAGCTTCGGCAAGGGCGGAGATGTTAGAGGTCATGAGTCCTCTGCTCTCGGCGGCCCCGACCCACGGGAAGCGTAGGTCAGCGGCACGCACACTGGGTGGAAGAGTCGGGACGATCTTGTGGAGCTAGTGAACCGAGAAGAACCAAGGAGAGACGGGGAGGAAAGGGTAAAGTCTCAGCAAGAACGTTCATGAAATGTATTTCATTTGTGGATGTTAAAAGAAAGAAACAGAAAAAGCAAAAAACGAAAGGAACCAACAAAAAGATTAGATGGAGGGTTTGTGGCATACATCTGTCGGTTGAATGAGGTAGCTCATTCCTATCTCCCGAAGATTCTCAAAGTTTTTCATGACGTGTAGGGCCCCCGAAGGGTAGTATAGCGATTCACCATGCCAGTTTTGGTTGTTTCTTAGACAGAGCGATAGGACCTCTAACGTCTTTCCGGACTCCGAAAATGCGGGTATCAGCTTTAGTATCCCTTCATCAGTGAAAGAGTTCAAGTCCAGACATAGGACCTTGAGACGTTTGCATTTGGAGACGAATCGTATAACACTGGAGACATCATCACCGCAATCCTCCCAAGAGATAAGTACCAGTTCCTCAATGTTAAGGACACCGGGGTGCTGCGAGAGCGCGAGGCACACATTTTGGTAACCAACGCAGTCTCGTAGCTCTAGTCTACGCAGTGTCGAGGGATTAAAGTAGCTATCAATGATTGGTTGCACATTGCACAAGCTAATCCCAGACAAGTCAATTAGGGCCAGCTTTGACCTTTCGTCACTGGTCCTAGGGGGCAGTTTGCTAAATTCATTATCTGAGTCCCAGTCGAAAGAGTAGTTCATATGGAGCATTAGATTCTTCAGCCCAGGGGATCCAATAGCTTTGGCAGCAGCAGTCATCTGCTCTTTGGTCCAGGCGTTTCTAATCTCCAGTGTTTCCAGATTATGGCAGTTCTCTTCCGGGAGCGCCTTGAAAATGGTGTCTGTTTCCTCTCCATCGTCCGAGCTGCGATGAGGGTAGGGGGGAAAAGCAACCTGGAGGCACCGCAGTTTCTTATGCTTGACCAGCGCATCAACGACCTGTTTATGAGGTGCGAAGCAAGCACCCCAACTATATTCACCCCAGGCTCGGGGCGGTCTGTTAACCACCTACGACAATTTCCCGTGGATACCCCAAACCCTCCCCCACCTAACCCCAGAAAGTAGAAGAGGAAAAAGCAAACAAACCTGAACTTGTCCAAGCTCCCACGCTCAATCCTGTTCAAAACCTCCGCCAGAGACCCACAAACATTCTGCCTCTCATGTATTCCAACAGGTTTCTTCAGCGCCTTCACATTGACGGACTTGATCCACTTCTTCCATCTAGCCTCATACCCAGGCCGCAGGAGCGTGTTGAGCAGGTAAAGTCCGGAATTCTCCTCCCCCTCGAAATTGAGGTATAGAGAGCGGTACAGTCGCGGTGCCGCGAAATGATAGAGAGAGCCAGATGCAAGACACAGACGGGAAAGGGTGACACGATCCTCAGCGGGAACCTAAATTAAAGAGAAAGCGAGAGGAATATAGTGTAAGCCCCATGTTACCTTTCCGAGAAGGAAAACAAGCCCCAAAGTAGAAGTGAGAGAAACAGCCACAGAAAGAACCAACCTGCCAAACGATGTATTGCAAGATCTCATGCGGAAGATAAAGTTCACCCATTACGCCAGTTCTATCGTCCTCCTATATCGTGGAGAAGGAAAAGGAAGAGCAGGGCAATAGAGGGGACAGAGGTGATGAAGCTTGTGTAGAGAAAGAAGGGAGGGTGAAGTGGATATTCCGAAGGTAGGTTAGGAGGGTTGTGGGGAGAAGGGCGGGGGGGGGGGGGGGGCCGGCGAAGAGGAGGAAAACCAGGA
>Ga0307513_10003329_pt1 | contig 21879 bp, 19 predicted proteins | sample 15_EM_MG_FD_202174 | JGI IMG/M metagenome (GOLD analysis project Ga0307513, IMG submission 202174) | Populus trichocarpa ectomycorrhiza microbial communities from riparian zone in the Pacific Northwest, United States - 15_EM | ecosystem: Host-associated > Plants > Roots > Unclassified | place... | reverse complement strand
GCCAGCGACCGGCGGGCGTAGAGGCCCAGGTCGTAGCCGCCGGCCTCGCGGCGGATCTCGTGCAGCGGCCCGGCGTTGACCACCGCGTTGTAGGTCGACAGCGGCGGCGTCGGCGGGAACGTCCAGCGCCGTGCCGGGCCCAGCTCCTCGATCTGTGGATCGCCGCTGTTGCTGATGACCGTCCACTGCGCCGGCGCGAGCACGGTGAACGCGTGCGGGGCCTTGAGGTCGGGCTGGTCGAAACAGGCCCAGACGTACTGGGCCTGATCCGGCTCGAAGGAGGTCCAGACGTAGACCTCACCGTCCGCCGGGTCGACGGCCTTGTGCACTCCCTCGCCGACGGTGGTCTGCGACTGGACGCTCTGCACCCGCAGCACGTTCTGCTCGGCCAGGCCGGTCAGGGTGATCCGGCCGGACTCGCCCACCTCCAGCGGCTCGCCGTTCAGGGTGGCGCTGAGCACCTGCGCCGCGCACTCGATGAATGTCTCCGCGCCGGGCTCGCGGCAGGTGAACGTCACGGTCGACACGCACCGCACGTCCGGGCCGGTGGGCAGGGCGGTGAAGTCGACGGCCAGGTCGTAACCCTGCACCGTGAGCAGCGCGGCTCGGCGTTCCGCTTCGGCCTGGCTGAGACTGCGCGTACTCAATCGGTCCTCCTCGAAGTGGTGAACCGATCTTAAGGATCCACCGCCGCGCCCGCCGACCGACCCGTCCGTTGTGGCCGGTCAATTTCCCGGAACGCTGCCGCCCTCGCCGGGCGTGTCGAACAGGTAGTGGGTCTTGCCGCCGGTCGGGGTGACCGCGAACCAGACGCCCATCAGGCCCTGCCCGCGGAAGTCGCCGGCCTTCTCGTCGCCGGCGAAGTAGTACACCGGGTGGCCGTTGATCGTCACCTGGCAGTGGCCGTCGGCGCGTTCCACGTACCCGAGGATCTTGGGGTCGATGCCGTTGGGGAAGATCTTGCCCGGCGACTTGATCAGCAGTGGCGGCCAGGTCTTCGCGCAGGCGCCGTTGCAGGTGGACTTCGGCGGCTTGGCCGAGTCGTTGTCGAACCGGTACAGGGTCCGCCCGGCGCCGTCGGAGACGTAGGTGCCGATCTGGTCCGACGGGGTGACGTTCAGCTCGACGTTGTGGCTGCCCGTGGTGGTGGACTTCGGCGGCTTGATGTCCTTGGCCGCCGGCCCGCTGTAGATCTTCACCCACTTCTGGGTCTTCGCCACGGTCGGCTCGGGAATCGGCTCGGGCGCGACCGGCGCGTCGCCCGCCTGGCCGGACGGGGCCGGGCTGGCGCTCGGCTCGCGCGGGCCCAGCTCCTGGGTCGGGGCGTCCGGCTTGGCGTTGCTGGTGGCGGCGGCCGGCGCCCCGAAAGCGGAGGTCACGGCCCCGGACTGGCCACAGGCGGCCACGCCCGCCAGGGCGGCCAGCGTGATCGCGACGTATCCGAGCCTGCCGTGCATCTTCATGACTGACCTCGCCTTACCCCCGGGACCCGGCGGATCCGGGCCTGATCTGCACACGGGCGCCGGCCGGATCCGGTTCAGTGCCGGTGAACCGGATCCGCGAGAACTTCGTGTAAGCGATGACAGCATTGATCCCAGGGCGCAGCGTGCCCGTAGTCCGGGAGGCCACTGGCACACTGTGTACATCGATGTCCCCGTCGGGCCGATCCGAGGCGGCGCGATGAGTGCCGCGAGGGGTGGAAGGCGATGCCGTTACCGAGAAGACAACCGCGCCGGGAGGTGGCAGATGAAGCACTGGTCAGATCGCTGTTTCAGGAGCACGGACGGGCCATGCTCGCGTACGCGACACAGCTGACCCGGGACCGGGCCGCCGCCGAGGACGTCGTCCAGGAGGCGCTCGTGCGCGCCTGGCGGCATGCCGACAACCTGGTCAACGGCAAGGGCTCCGTCCGCGGCTGGCTGCTCACCGTGGTCCGCAACATCGTCACGGACCAGATCCGGGCCCGCGCGGCGCGCCCCACCGAGGTGCAGGAGGGCCCCGTGGAGACGGCGATCGAGGCCGATCACGCCGACCGGGTGGTCAACTCGATGGTCGTGGTCGACGAGCTCAGCCGCCTCTCCCCCGAGCACCGCGACGTACTGGAACAGATCTACCTGCTCGGCAGCACCGTGGCCGAGGCCGCCAAGGCGCTGGGCATCCCGCCCGGCACGGTCAAGTCACGCTGCTTCTATGCGCTCCGGGCGTTGCGCGACGCCCACCCGGAGGGCCCCGCCCGGATGGAACGGTTCGCCTCATGAAGCCCTCGGACAGCGTGAACTCGACCGGTGATCACGTCGACATCTCCGGCTACCTGCTGCAGACCCTCACGCCGGCGGAACGCCAGCAGGTCGAGGCGCACCTCGCCGGCTGCGCGGAGTGCCGCCGCGAGGTCGACTCGCTGCGCGAATGGACGGCGGCGCTGGAGGCCGTGCCCGAGGCGATGCTGCTGGACGGCCCGCCCGACGACGCCGATCTGCTGCTGCAGCGCACGCTGCGCCAGGTCCGCAACGAGACCGCCGGGCGGCGCCATCGGCAATTGGCGCTGGTGACCGCGGCCGCGGCCGTCGTGCTGGCCGCCGCGCTCGGCGGCGGCGCCCTGCTGGGCCGCGGCACCGCCCCGGGGACCAAGCCGTTGGCGCAGCCCACGGCCCCGGTGTCCAGCGCGCCGAGCAACCCGCCGGGGACCCGGATCGCCAGCGCCACCGACCCCACCACCGGCGCCCGGATCAGGGTGGCAGTGCTGCCCGCCGCGGGCTGGGTGCGGGTCAACGCCACGGTCGCGGGCATCCCGGCCGGCGAGCGCTGCCGGCTCGAGGTGGTCGGCCGGGACGGCACACCCATCCTGGCGGGCAGCTGGCTGGTGTCCAAGGAGGGCGAGGCGAACGGCACCACACTCAACGGCAGCGCCCTGATCGACCCGGCCCAGGTGGCATCGGTCCGGGTGGTCAACGCGGCAGGCCGGGTCTTCACCGACGTCGACGTCTGACAACGCTGAGCCGGCCCGTTCCATCGACGGCCGGCAACGGCTAGATTTGCCGCCAGGGTCCATCGACAATCCTGGATGGCTGTCATGCCGGATCAGTTCACGATCGTGACCGACCCCGTCGCCGGCTCGGTGGCGCTCTCGGCCGTCTTCGCGGTCCTGCCGCTGCTCACCCTGTTCGTCCTGCTCGGCGCGCTACGCATGCGGGCCTGGCTGGCCGGGCTGATCGCGCTGGCGGTGGCCCTGGTGGTGGCCGTGGCGGTCTACTCGATGCCGGTCGGGCAGGCGCTGCTGTCGGCGAGCGAGGGTGCCGCGTTCGGGTTCTTCCCGATCCTGTGGATCGTGCTCAACGCCATCTGGGTCTACAACCTGACCGTGGTGAGCGGCCACTTCGACGTGCTGCGGCGCTCGATGGAACGGGTCAGCCCGGACATGCGGATCCAGGCCATCATCGTCGCCTTCTGCTTCGGGGCGCTGCTGGAGGCCCTCGCCGGCTTCGGCACCCCGGTGGCGGTGACCGTGGTGATGCTGATGGCGCTGGGCTTCCCGCCGGTCCGGGCGGCCTCGGTGGCGCTGATCGCGAACACCGCCCCGGTCGCGTTCGGGGCGCTCGCCACGCCGATCGTCACGCTCGGCACGGTCACCGCCGGGGCGGCCGACGATCCCCGGCTCAACACCGACACGCTCGGCGCGATGGTGGGCCGGCAGACGCCGTTCCTCGCGGTGATCGTGCCGTTGGTGCTGGTCGCGGTGATCGACGGCCGGCGCGGCGTCCGGCAGACCTGGCCGGTGGCACTGGTCGCCGGGGTGGTCTTCGGCATCGGCCAGTTCCTCGCGTCGAACTTCATCTCCGTGCAGTTGACCGACATCATCGCGGCGCTGCTGGCCGCCGCGGCGGTCGTGCTCCTGCTCCGGATCTGGCAGCCGGCCGAGTCACCGGACCTGCACGCCGCCCCGCCCGTGACGCCTGGCCGGGACGAAGAGACACCCGCACCGGCCCCGGGCGGCGGCACGGTCGGCACGCTCGAGCGGCGCGACAGCGCCACCGAGGTGTTCCGGGCGTACGCGCCGTACCTGATCATCATCGTGATCTTCTCGATCGCCAACATCGGCGCGCTCAAGTCCGCGCTGGCCGAGCACCCGTGGACGGTCACCTTCCACTGGCCCGGCCTGCACGTCCTGGGCGCCAGTGGCAAGCCGCTCGCGTCGACCACCTTCACCCTCGGCTGGCTCGCCGCGGCCGGCACCCTGATGATCCTGGCCGGGCTGCTGACCATGATCGTGCTGCGGATCCGTCCGGGCCGGGCCCTGCGCGCCTACCTCGACACCTATGTCGGGCTGCGGCACGCGATCATCACCGTGATGGCGGTGCTGGCCCTGGCCTACGTGCTCAACCAGTCCGGCCAGACCAACACCCTGGGCGAGTTCCTGGCCGCGGCCGGCGGCCTGTTCATCTTCCTCTCCTCGATCCTTGGCTGGATCGGCGTCGCCGTGACCGGCTCGGACACCTCGGCGAACGCGCTGTTCGGCGCCCTGCAGGTGCAGACCGCGGCCCAGGCCGGGCTCGATCCGGTGCTGCTCGCCGCGGCCAACTCCTCGGGCGGCGTGCTGGGCAAGATGATCAGCCCGCAGAACCTGGCGATCGCCGCGTCCGCGGTCGGCATGGCCGGCCGCGAGGGGGACATCTTCCGCCGCGTGGTGGGCTGGAGCCTGGCCCTGCTACTGATCATGTGCGTGCTGGTGACGCTGCAGGGCACGCCGGTCCTGGACTGGATGGTCCCCTGACCCGCCGCGCTTCGGGACGCCCAGACTTCACGGCCCGGCCGCGCGCCGGACATCCGGACGTGGCGCGGATACTCGACCGTTCGCCTCGTGCGGACAGTGCATTTCACCGATACGTACGCCGGGCCCGGTCGGCCTGCTCGGGGTGCTCGCCGCCCGCACCCTGGGCGTGCCGCTCGTGCAGACCTACCACACCGACCTGCATGCGTACGCCGACGCGTACCGGGTGCCGCACGCCGCACTGAGCGCCGGGGTGCGGCTGCACGCGCACCGGCGCGGCACGCCCCGGCCGGCGCTGCCCGGGCCGGGCCGGCGCTGGGGCCGCCGGGCGGTCTCGCCGGGCCGCCGGCGGGCCGCTGGCCGGCGCGGCCGTGCTGACCGGCCCGGACCCGGACGAGTTCGCGGCCGGCCTGGGCAGCCTGCTCGACGATCCGGCCGGGGCACGGAGGCTGGCCGGTGCCGCCGCCCGGAACGCGGCCGGTCACACCCCCGAGGCCTACGCGGCCGCCGTCACCACCGTCTACGCCTGGAGCACCTCCCCGGCGGGACGCGTAAGCTTGGCCTGACGCTCCGGACCCTGGTGTCGACTACCTTCAACGGCACCTCTGAGGAACGCATCATGAGCACGCTGTCCACCCTCGTGATCACGTACGGGGCAGCACGGTGAGTGACGTCGTCGATGTCCTCGTCACCCAGCACAACCGGATGCGCCAGCTGTGCACCGACGTCCAGCAGGCCGACCGCGCCGACAAAACGCCACTTTTCGATCAGCTCGGCGAGCTGGTGACCCGGCACGAACGCGGCGACCGCCTGCTCGTGCACCCCGCCGCCCGCGACGCCACGCCGGCCGGTGCCGCGATCGGCGTGGCCTGCCTGGTGGCCGAGGGCGACATCGAGCGGGCCCTCGCCGACCTGCGCGTGGGCGGCGTCGGCGACCCGGGCTTCGACGCCGGGTTCGCGGCCCTGCAGCGGCGCGTCCTCGAGCACAACGCCCACGAGGAGCGCGACGAGTTCCCGCTGCTACGCCTGTTCGTCAACACGCAGCGACTGCACATGATGGTCGGCCAGCTGCACGACATCCAGGTCATGAGCACGCGCTGAAGCCTGCTCCACCTTTCAACTCCACTTTTCGTCTTCACCTTTCGTCTCCACCCGGGTTCGCCCGGGGCCGGAGACCGCGCGTGGGTGCCCCAGCGGCCCGCGAACGGCCCACCCATCGACCGGAAGGCAGGCCACGTGGCCACCAGATACGGATTTCTCAGCACCCACCCGCCGACACACTGCGGGCTTGCCACCTTCAACTCGGCGTTGGCCGCCGGCCTCACCGCCGGCGACGCGACCGGCGGCGTGGTGCGGGTCACCCCGCCCGGTGACACCGTGGCCTCGGGCCCCGAGGTCGCGCACGTCTGGCCGGCACTCGATGCCAGCGGCTGGCGGGCCGCCGCCGACGCGCTCAACGTCTTCGACGTCGCGATCATCCAGCATGAGTACGGCATCTACCCCGGCGCCGACGGCGCGGACGTCCTGCGGCTGATCCGCCGGCTCGCCGTGCCGAGCATCGTCGTGCTGCACACCGTGCTCAGCCGGCCGACGCCCCGGCAGAAGTCGCTGCTGGAGCAGATCGTGTCCGCCTCGGGCGCGGCCGTCACGATGACCGGTTCGGCACACGACCGGCTGCTGGTGGGCTACGCCGTCGACCCGGCCAAGGTCTCGGTCATCCCGCACGGAAGCGCCGAGCACAGCGCGACGCCGGCCGTCCGCACCGACCGCCCCCGCATGCTGACCTGGGGCCTGATCGGCCCCGGCAAGGGCATCGAGTGGGCCATCCAGTCGCTCACCCACCTGCGCAAACTCGACCCGGTCTACACCGTCGCCGGCCGCACCCACCCCAAGGTGCTCGAACGCCACGGCGAGGCGTACCGGGCCGGGCTGCACCGCCTCGGCGCGCAGCTGGGAGTGCAGCACGCCGTGGACTACCAGCCGATCTACCACGACGCGGCGGCGCTCGGCGCGCTGATCCGCTCCGCCGACGTGGTCGTGCTGCCCTACGACTCCACCGAGCAGGTCACCTCGGGCGTGCTGATCGAGGCGGTGGCCGCCCGCGTTCCGGTGGTCGCGACCCCGTTCCCGCACGCCGTCGAGCTGCTCACCGACGGGCCCGGGCTGATCGTGCCGCACAAGAACCCGCGTGCGCTGGCCACCGCGGTCCGCAAGATCCTCAGCCACCCCCAGCTCGCGGCCGGCCTCACCCGCAACTCCAGCACGCTGCGCTGGCCCGAGGTGGCCGCCCGGTACGCCGCGCTCGCCGACCGGCTGATCGCCACGGCCGCCGCTCCCGCGCCCCCCGTGGCCGGTCCCGACGACACCGTGCCCGCCGAGGCCGCGCCGACCGTGGCCGCAGCCGCGGCGCCGGCGTGACCACGCGCGCGGAGACGCCGACGCGGCTGCGGCACGCGCCGCCGCCGAGCTTCGTTCATCTGGCCCGGCTGACCGACGACACCGGACTGTTCGAACACGCCCGGCACGCCGTGGCCCGGCGCGCCCACGGCTACTGCACCGACGACGTCGCCCGCGGTCTGGTGGTCACCAGCCGCGAGCCCGACCCGCCGCCGAAGGTGCTGCGCCTCGCCGAGGGCTACCTGACCTTCCTGACCCACGCGCAGGACGACGGCGGCGCGTTCCGCAACCGGCTGGGCTTCGACCGGCGCTGGGCCGACCAGCCCGGCCTCGGCGACTGGTGGGGGCGCGCGCTGTGGGGCCTGGGCACGGCGGCGGCCCGCAGCCCGGCCGGCTGGATCCGCGACGAGGCGCTCGTCGCGTTCACCCTGGGCGCCGAGCGCCGCTCCCCCGCGCCGCACGCGATGGCGTTCGCCGGGCTCGGCGCCGCCGAAGTGCTGCGCGGCGACCCCGGCAACGCCCAGGCCGCCGCGCTGCTCGACGACGCCGCCGGCGCCGTCGGCTGGCCCGGCTCCGACCCGCACTGGCCCTGGCCGCACCAGCGCATGGCGTACGCGAGCGCCGCGCTCGCCGAGGTGGTCATCACCGCCGGGCACCTGCGCGGCGACGTCGCCCGCTCGGCCGCCGGGCTGCGGATGCTGAGCTGGCTGCGGGACTGCCAGCTCGCCGACGGCCGGCTGTCCGCGCTGCCGGCCAGCGGCTGGCAGCGCGGCTCCGCCCGGCAGCGCTTCGACCAGCAGCCGATCGAGGTCGCCGCGTTCGCCGACGCCTGCGCAGCCGCGGCCGAGGCCACCGGCGACGACGGCTGGCGGGCCGGGGTCCGGCACTCGGTCGACTGGTTCCTCGGCGACAACGACGTCGGCGCGGTGATGTGGGACCACGCCACGGGCGGCGGCTACGACGGCCTGACCCCGAACGGCGCCAACCTCAACCAGGGCGCCGAGTCCACTCTCGCCCTGATCTCCACCCTGCAGCACGCCCAGGGGCACCCCGCCTGAGGCAACGGCTTCATCCTTAGGCCGGGTGTTTCGGGGCAGCTGTCGCCAACGCCTGGCCACGGGGTGATGATCGGGGCATGACAGTCGACTCCGCTGCCGCCGCCGACACCAAGATCCTGCTCTCCGAGTCGGAGCTGCCCCGCCGCTGGTACAACCTGGTCGCCGATCTGCCGGCCCCGCCCCCGCCGGTGCTGCACCCGGGCACCCTGCAGCCGGTCGGCCCGGACGATCTGGCCCCGCTGTTCCCGATGGCGCTGATCGAGCAGGAGGTGACCGCCGAGCGCTATGTGGACATCCCGGCGGAGGTCCTCGAGGTCTACCGGCTCTGGCGGCCGTCGCCGCTGTTCCGGGCGCGGCGGCTGGAGCGGGCGCTCGGCACGCCGGCGCGGATCTACTACAAGTACGAGGGCGGGTCACCGGCCGGTTCGCACAAGCCGAACACGGCCGTGCCGCAGGCGTTCTACAACGCCGCCGCCGGTGTCCGGCGGTTGACCACGGAGACCGGGGCGGGCCAGTGGGGCACCGCGCTGGCTTTCGCGTGCGCGCAGTTCGATCTGGAGTGTGAGATCTGGCAGGTGCGCGCCTCCTACGACCAGAAGCCGTACCGCAAGCTGATGATCGAGACCTTCGGCGGGACGATCCACCCGTCGCCGTCGCGGCTCACCGAGACCGGCCGGCGGGTGCTGGCCGCCGACCCGGACTCCCCCGGCTCGCTGGGCATCGCCATCAGCGAGGCCGTCGAGGTCGCCGCGCAGCACGCGGACACCAACTATGCGCTGGGCAGCGTGCTCAACCACGTACTGCTGCACCAGACGATCATCGGCGAGGAGGCACTGCTGCAGTTGGCCAAGGTCGGCGCGACCCCGGACCTGATCGTCGGGTGCACCGGCGGCGGCTCGAACTTCGGCGGGCTCGCCTTCCCGTTCCTGCGCGAGAAGCTGGCCGGCCGGATGGCGCCGACGATCCGCGCGGTCGAGCCGGCAGCGTGCCCGTCGCTGACCAAGGGCGTCTACGCGTACGACTTCGGCGACACCGCCGGGATGACCCCGCTGATGAAGATGCACACCCTCGGCCACGACTTCATCCCGGATCCGATCCACGCCGGCGGGCTGCGCTACCACGGCATGTCGCCGCTGATCTCGCACGTCTACGAGCTGGGTCTGATCGAGGCGGTCGCCAAGACGCAGCGGGAGTGCTTCGCAGCCGGCGTACGGTTCGCGCGCACCGAGGGCATCATCGCGGCGCCGGAGCCGACGCACGCCCTGGCCGCCTGCATCGAGGAGGCGCTGCGCTGCAAGGAGACCGGCGAGTCCAAGGTCATCCTCACCGCGCTCTGCGGCCACGGCCTGCTCGACCTGCCCGCGTACGGGCGGTATCTGGCCGACGACATGGTCGACCGGGACCTGTCGGAGGAGGAACTCGCCGCGGCGATCGCATCGCTGCCCGCCGTGCCGGCCTGACCCCGGAAAATCTGTCGCGTTTCCGGAGAATAATGGCATTTCGGGGCTTGATAGCCATTAGCATGGCTTAGTCCGGTTCCGCGCGAGTCCGAGGATGCCATGAGAAGTCGGCGCACGTTCGCCGTCGCGGTGATCGCGGCGACCCTTCTGCTGGGTACGCCGGCGCCGGCCGACGCCGCGCCGGACCACCTCGTCGCGCTCTGGGAGATGAACGAGTCACCCGGCTCCCGCACCATGATCGACAGCAGCGGGCACGGGCTGCGCGGCTCCGTCGGCGGCGAGGTGGACGCCGGCGTACGGGTCGCCGGCGCCACCGGCTACCGGTTCTCCCGGCTCGAGCCGGACACCCCGCCGGCGCACCCGCGCCACCTGGTCACCGTGCCCGACGCCGCCGCCCTCGACCCGGGCAGCCGCGACTTCGCCATCACCATCCGGCTGCGCACGACGCACCACTTCGGCAACATCGTCCAGAAGGGCCAGGCCACGGTCTCCGGCGGCAACTACAAGCTGCAGATCCCGGGCGGCATCGTGCAGTGCCTGTTCCGCGGCTCGGCCGGCACCGTGCTGGTGTCCTCGCCCCGGCCCCTCAACGACGGCCGCTGGCACACCGTGCGGTGCGTACGCACGAGCACGGGCCTGACACTCGCCGTCGACGGCGCCACGGTGGCCCGCCGCCTGGGCCCCAGCGGCCGGATCGCCAACTCCTGGCCGCTGTCCATCGGCGGCAAGACCAGTTGCGACCAGGTCTACGTGGGCTGCGACTACTTCGCCGGCGACATCGACTACATCGCCCTCGAGGCCGACTGACCCAGCGCCGCCTCGGGCAATGTTCAATCGCTTCCCGCGGCGAGCAGCGCGAGCATGCCCGGCTGGTCCAGGGTGTCGGCGGCGCGCCGGGCGGCCGACCGGTCGGCGCGGGCCAGGGCGGCCTCCAGCGCCGCCGTGCCGACCGGATCCATCGACCCGGCGTACAGGCCGCGCCGCGTGGCCTCCCGCTCCACCGCCGCGGCCAGCGCGGCGCCGTCCGCCACGCGCCCCACCTCGATCAGCGCGTACGCCCCGGTGTACAGGCAGGCCAGCACGTTGCCCGCATCGTCCTCCTCGGCGAACAGCGCCGTGGCCCGGCGCAACAACGTGAGCGCCGCGACCGGATCGGCGGCCTCCGACGCCGACGAGCGCAGCAGGCCGCGCGCCAGCAGCAGGTTGCTCAACGCCGTCGTCCATTGCTGGCCGACCGCCTCGGCCCGGGTGATCGCCACGGTCAGGGTCTCCCGGCCGGCCCGGATCTCGCCCGCGCCGAGCAGCGCCCAGCCGAGGGTCGTCGCCCCGGACGCGATCAGCCACTCCTGGCCGATGCGGCGGGCCAGCGCCATCGCCCGCCGTCCCTGTTCGGCCGCCGCCGGGTAGTCCTCGTACGCGGCGAGCACCAACGACTCGTAGTAGTGCAGCTGGGCCCGCAGCGCCCGGCCGTCGTCGTCCGGCTCGTCGGCCAGTGTCTCGACGGCCCGCCGCACCTCTTCGGCCGCCGAGTCGATCTCCCCGGTGAGGAACAGCAGCGTCGCCGCGGCCGCCGAGGCCCGGGACCGGTCGGTCGGTGGCGCGTCCGGCGCTCCGGCCAGTGCGGCCCGCAGCAGCCGCAGGCCGTCGGTCACGTGCCCGCCGCGGAACCAGAACCATTCCAGCAGGCCGGCGGTGCGCAGGGCGGCCACGGGCGCTGCGGTGAGATCATGCGCGATGCCCGTACGCAGGTTGGCCAGCTCCCGGTTGAGCAGCCGGATCGCCCGCCCCGACCGGGTGCCGCGCAGGTCGCGGGCCAGCCGCTCGACCAGCTCCCGCACCCAGGCCGCGTGCCGCGACCGGCTGCCGGCCGGGTCCGGGTCGTGCTGGCGGCAGTACGCCCGCACGATCTCCAGCAGCCGGTACCGGGTCGGTGTCACGCTCGTGTCGGCCACCACCACCGAACGGGTCACCAGCGCGGAGAGGGCATCCAGGTCGTCTTCGAGGGCGGACAGCGGGAAGCCGCCCTCGTACGGCCACAGCCGCAGCACCACCGCCCGGTCGGCCGCGGGGAGCAGGTCGATGCTCCACGCCACCGCGGCCTCCAGCGTCTGGTGCGGGGCCAGGGCACCCCGCGGCACCGGGCCGAGCGCCGGGAACCGGTCGTGCAGCATCTCCAGCAGGTCGCCGAGGCTGAGCACCCGGGCCCGGGCGGCGGCCAGTTCGAGGGCGAGCGGGATCCCGTCCAGCGCCGCGGCCAGCCGGCCCAGCTGGGCCGACTCGGCCGGATCCGGTCGCCAGCCCGGTCGCACGGCGGTGATCCGGTCGATCAGCAGCGCGACGGCGTCCCCTGCCGGCAGCGGCGCGACCGGCAGCAGGCGCTCCCCGTCCACCCCGAGCGGCTCCCGGCTGGTGGCGAGCACCCGCAGCTCGGGGCAGCGGGCGAGCAGCTCGATGGTCAGCTCGGCGGCCGCCTCGACCAGGTGTTCGCAGTTGTCCAGCAGCAGCAGGCCGGGGCGCCCGGCCAGCGCGGTGGCGATCGCCTCGACGGCCGAGCCCCGCACCCCGATCGCGGCGGCCACGGTGGCCGGCACCAGTTCGGCGTCGGCGACGTCGGCGAGCCGCACGAACCACGGCTGCCGGCCGGCGGCGAACTCGACCGCCAGCCGGGTCTTGCCGGCACCGCCCGGCCCGACCAGGGTGACCAGCCGGCTCGCCGCGGTCAGCTCGGCGAGGGCGGCGAGCTCGGCGGCGCGGCCGAAGAAGTGCGAGAGCGGCCGTACAGCGGGGGCCGGCCGGCTGGGCAGCAGCAGCCGGGGATCCTGGGCGAGCAGCCGGCCCTCAAGCTCCTGCAGCGCGGGGCCGGGGTCGATGCCGAGTTCGTCGGCGAGCCGGGCGCGGACCCGGCGCAGGGCGGCGAGCGCGCCGGCCTGGCGGCCGCTGCGGTAGAGCGCGAGGATCAGCAGCTCCCAGCGGCGCTCCCGGCACGGCTCAGAGCGGACTGCCGCCTCCAGCTCGGCCACCGCGCCGGGAGCGTCGCCGGCGGCGACCCGGGCCGCCAGCCGTTCCTCCACGGCCACCGCGCGCAGTTCATTCAGGCGGGTACGCGCGTACGTCTGCGGGAGATCGGCGAACGCCTCCCCGCGCCACCGGGCCAGCGCCGTGTCGAAGGCGCGCAGCGCCTCGCCGGGCCGTTCGTCGTCGAGCAGCGCACGCCCCCGCCCGACATCGGCCGCGAAGCGTGCCGCGTCCGTGTCGTCCACCGCCAGCCGGTAGCCGTCGCCGGCCCGCTCCAGCGGGTGCCGGCCGAACTGCCGGCGCAACCGGGAGACGTAGGCCTGCAGCGAGACCGCCGGGCTGGCCGGCGCCGCCTCGCCCCAGACCGCCTCGGTGAGCGCGTCCTCGGAAACCGCCCGGCCCTCGGCCGCGAGCAGCGCGGTGACGAGCCGGCGGGGCAGCGGGCCGCCGAGCTCGACCCGGTCCCCGTTCACCTGGACCTCGGTCGTCCCGAGGACGTGGGCGATCAGCACCGGCCGAGCATACGAGTGCAGGTGATTTGCAAACAGTCTGCAAGTTGACCCGGAGACAGTGCTCCCATGACTTCGAGCACCACCGAACGCACCGACACCTGGGACATGATCGTCGTGCACCGGGTCTTCCGCCGCGAGTTCCGGATGGCGCCCGCGCTGGTCCGCGCCGTGGCCCCGGGCGACACCGCGCGCGCCGAGATCCTGGCCGAACACGTGCGCGGCCTGGCCCTGGGCCTGCACCACCACCACACCGTCGAGGACGAGTTGCTCTGGCCGCCGCTGCTGGCCCGGGCCGCGATGCACGCCGACCTGATCAACCGGATGGAGGCACAGCACGAGCGGCTGCACGCCCCGCTGGCCCGGGTCGAGAAGTTGCTGTCCCGCTGGCGGGCCGGGGCGCTCGCCGCCGACCGCGACGAACTGGCCGACGTGCTCGCCCAGACCTCGGTCGCCCTCGACGAACATCTCGGCGACGAGGAGCGCCAGCTGCTGCCGCTGATCGAGCAGCACATCACCCCGGCCGAGTGGCGCGCCGTGGGCGAGCGGGGCAAGGCCGTGCTCCCCAAGGGCAAGATGGCCCTGGTCTTCCTCGGCTCGATCCTGGAGGAGGCCACGCCCGCGGAGAAGAAGCGCTTCCTCGCCGAGCTGCCCGCCCCGGCCCGGCTGCTGTGGCGGCTGACCGGCGAGCAGGTCTACGCCAAGGCGCGAGACCGGGTACGCCTCGGTTAGTCCGGCGAATGGGCCGTTCCGCGAAAATGCCGGAACGGCCCATTTCCGTTCCGGAAAGGCGGTTCGGAGGCAACGATTGTCCAGCAGTTCCGCGCGTCGCACGCCGGGTGCGAATCCGGCCGGTCCCAGCGGTTTGCATATAACCGTTGTGCCGGATCTAGCGACGGGTAAATTGCATGAACGAGGATTCGCATATGCCGGGCCGCGGGCGAACCGCGGGCCGATGGATCGCGGCTGTTCAGGTCACCTTGCTCGGCGTCTGCGGTGTGCTCGGCGGCACCGCACCGGCCGCCGCCAACGAGCCCGCCCCGGGCAGCGTGCGCTCGGCCACCACCGCCACGCTGCCGCCGGAGCTGGCCCGGCTGGCCACCGGCAAGCGCATCGAGTACGTCAGCACCGATCTGTCCGGCGCCCGCATCCAGGTCACCGGACTGGTGCTCACGCCGAAGGCGCACAAGGCCTTCAAAACCGTCGGCTGGGGCCACGGCAGCACCGGCCTGGCGGACCAATGCGCCCCCTCCACCAGCCAGAACGTCTTCTGGCCCGAGGCGCGGGCCGCGGTCGCCGAGTTGCTCAAGCGGGGCTGGACGGTCACCGCCCCGGACTATCCGGGTCTGGGCACGCCGGCGCCGCATCCCTACCTGATCGGCGGCAGCGCGGCGCGCTCCCTGATCGACAGCGTCAAGGCGGCGCGCTGGCTCGATCACAGCCTGACCACCCAGTACGCGGTCGACGGGCACTCGCAGGGCGGCCAGGCCGCGCTGTTCGCCGGCGAGCTGGCGCCCGGCTACGACGGCGCGCTCGTGCTGCGCGGGGTGGCGGCCATCGCGCCGGTCTCCAACGTCGACCTGATCGCGCCGTACATTCCCGGAACGGCCCAACAGGGCTATCTGGTCATGGCCCTGTACGGGTTGGCCGCCGTGGAGAACGGCTTCAGTCCGGCGAGCGTGCTGGCACCCGCGGCGCAGCAACGCACGCCGGTGCTGCAGAGCGGCTGTCTGCTGGAAATTCTGGACGCCTACGCCCCGCTGACCGCCGCGGAACTGATTGTCGGTGGCGCATTGCCGCCGCCGGTCATCAATAAACTTGCACATTTCGACAACCCCGCACAATCGGCGTCGAGCGCGCCCATTCTGATCGTCCAGGGCACCGCGGACGAGGCGGTGCCCTACGAGATCACGGCCGGGCCGTTGCTCGACGAATTGCACGCCTATTCCCAGCCGGTGCGGTTCGTGCCGATCGTGGGCGCCACCCACGACGGCGCGGTGGTCCGCTCGGTCGGCCTGGTCGCGGATTGGATCGCCGGCCGCTTCGCGAGCTAGCCGACACCGCCGGGCCGCGCCGGGGCTTCCGGCGCGGCCCACCCGGGCCGCGTCAACAACGCGTTAACAAACCGCCGGTCGGCGTATGGGTCGCGTCAACACCCCTGGCCGAGATCCACCGCGCGCGCTGACATGTCCTTGACAGCGAGCGGATGAAGGGATCGGCCATGCGAACCGACGCGGACGAGGGCGGGCTGGCGGGGGCGTTCGGGCTGGCCGGCGGCTGCGCCGTGGTGGTGGCGGCCGCCCTGGTCGCGGCCGCCGTGGTGACGCCGGGACACTACGCCCCGCGCGTACTGATCATGGCGATCGCGGTGGGCTTGGTGACGGCGGTGCTGGCCGACTGGCGTGCCTGCGCGGGCGTGGCGGTGGTGGCGGCGCTGATCTTCGTCGGCTTTCTGGTGCACCGCGACGGCGACCTCACCGGCAGCGCCGGCGCTTGGCCGTACACGCTGGTCATCGGCCTCGCCGCACTGCTCGGCCGCAGCGCGCACCGGCTGCACGCGGCCCGGCGGGTGTTGCTGACCCGGCCCGGCGCCCGGCTCCCCGGTTGAGCGACGCCGGGTGGCCCAGCCGAGACCCGCGTCCAAAGCCAGCCGGGTGGCCCAGCCGAGACCCGCGTCCAAAGCCAGCCGGGTGGCCCAGCCGAGACCCGCGTCCAAAGCCAGCCGGGTGGCTCAGCCGAGACCAGCGTCGACGGCCAGCTTGGCGGCCAGGCACAGCCCCGCGACGGCGATCGCCACCCGCAGCGGGCCGGCCGGGAGCCGCCGCACCGCGCTCGGCCCCAGCGCCCCGCCGACCAGGGAGCCGGCCGCGAGCGCGACCGCGGCCACCCAGTGCACGGGGCCGACGAGACTGAAGACCACCGCGGCGACCCCGTTGGAGGCGCCCGCGATCAGGTTCTTCGCCGCGTTCACCCGGGCCAGCGACTGCAGCGACACGGCGGTCAGGATGGCCAGCAGCACCACTCCGGCGGCGGCGCCGAAGTAGCCCGAGTACACGGCCACGCAGAAGACCCCGATCTGGGTGCCGACGCCCACCCGGCCCGTGGGGTGCCGGCCCAGGGCCCGCCGCAGCCGCGGCCCGAACAGCAGGACGAGCGACCCCCCGGCGATCAGCCACGGCACCACCGCCTCGAAGACACCCGGCGGGGTGGTCAGCAGCAGGGCCGCGCCGCACGCCCCGCCGGTGACGCTGACCGCGCACAGCCGCCAGATGTAACGGCCCTGACCGGCCAGCTCGGGCCGGGAGCCACTGGCCGCCCCGACCGTGGTCGCCACCAGGGCCACCGTGTTGGTCACGTTGGCCGCGGTGGGCGGCAGGCCGGCCAGCAGCAGGGCCGGATAGGACGCCAGCGAGGCCAGGCCGCCGACCGAGCCGAGGACGCCCGCGAGGACGCCCGCGCCGGCCAGCAGCAGCACCCACCAGCCGCTCAATGTCGATCCACCAGCCCACCCTACGATGTTGATCAGACGTCCGGTGCGCGGCCTATCGAGGGCGGCTGATCCGCGCGCATACACTTCTCGGGTGTCGCCCCCGGCCCCGCTGTTGCTCGTCCTGGACGGAAACAGCCTGCTGCACCGCGCCTACCACGCCGCGGCGGCCGACGGGCTGCTGGACGGCGCCGGCCGGCCGGTCTGGGCGCTGCGCGGCCTGATCGGGTTCATCGCCCGCGCCGCCGCGCACCTGCGCCCCGACGCGCTGCTGGTCGGCTTCGACTGTCCGCACGACTCGGCGCGCAAGTCCGACTACCCCGGCTACAAGGCGCACCGCCCGGAAAAGCCGGTCGAGCTGGCCGAGCAGATCGCCGCGGCGCCCGGGTTGCTGCGCGCGTCCGGCTTCTGCACGGTAGTGCCGCCCGCCTACGAGGCCGACGACGTGCTGGCCAGCTCCGCCGAGCAGGCCCGGCGCAACGGCTGGCGGTCGGTGCTGATGACCAGCGACCGTGACGCCTTCGCGCTGATAGACGAGACAACTTCGGTGCTTCGCGTACGCAACGGGGGTTTCGACGAGGCGGTCCTGATGGACTCGGCGGCTCTGCCGGCGGTCTGCGGCGTGCACGCCTGGCAGTACCGGGACTTCGCGGCGCTGCGTGGCGACCCGTCCGACAACCTCCCCGGGGTACGCCGGTTCGGCTCGGCCACCGCGGCCCGGCTGCTGACGTCGTTCGGCACGGTGGACGCGGCCTGGGCGGCCATCGACGCCGGCGAGATGCAGTCGGTCCGCGACGTCGTCGGCGACCAGGCGGCGGAGCAGCTGGGCGCCCCGCAGACGCGGCAGATCGTGGAACGCAACCGGCAGCTGATGCGGATGCGCACCGACCTGCCGATCCCGGATCTCGACGCGGCCCGCCTGCCGTTGAGCCTCGCGACGATCCGCCGCGCCCTCTCCGGCCGGGGCATCAACCTCGGCCCGTCACTGTGGGCGCTCACCGGCGCGGCCGCACCGGCCGGCCCACCGGAGCCGGCCCTGGACCTGCGCCCCTGGGTGTTCCGGTCGGGCCTGAGCGCCCGCCGGGATCCCACCCCGGGCCAGCTCTCCTTGTTCTGAGCCGGCCGGTCTGAAACAGGGCGGCCGGGCGAGGATACCGAGTTCTATATATCGAACTTGACATGTGGGCGGGCGCGCTTTTCTCACCCAGAATCCTCGTCAACGGCCGATCCCCTCTTCCGGGAGGCACTTCTTGAACCGACGACGCTTGTTCCCCGCCGCGCTCGCCACCGCCCTGGTCGGCGTTCTGCTGCTGGGCTTCGCCGCTCCCGCCGGTGCCACCCCGCCGGGGATCCCCAGCGCCGCGACCGCCCGATCGGAACTCGCCACCCTGACCGTCGCCGCGTGGACCCACACCACCACCTACGATCGCGACTTGTTCCCGACCTGGGACACGATCTCAGGCACCTGTAACACCCGGGAGACCGTCCTCAAGAGGGACGGCACCGGCGTGGTGGTCAACTCCGCGTGCGCGGCCACCTCGGGCAGTTGGTACAGCCCGTACGACGGCGCGACCTGGACCGTGGCGTCGGATCTCGACATCGATCACGTCGTCCCGCTGAAGAACGCCTGGATCTCCGGCGCCTGGGCGTGGACCACCGCGAAACGCGAGTCGTACGCGAACGACCTGACCGACCCGCAGCTGATCGCCGTCACCGACAACGTCAACCAGTCCAAGAGCGACAAGTCGCCGGACTCCTGGAAGCCGCCGCTGACCAGCTACTACTGCACCTACGCGCGGATGTGGGTCCGGGTGAAGTACGTCTGGAACCTGACCGTCACCAGCGCCGAGAAGTCCGCCGTCACGAGCATGCTCGCCACCTGCTGAACCCGAACCCTCCCCGGCCGCCGACAGCACCTTGGCCGCCGGGGAGACCCACCCGATCAGTGACCGCCGCCCCGGGACCGGCGGCGGTCACGGTCGGTGGTCCCCGTTCCCGCCGTTCATCCGGGCGCTCGGCTGGGCGCCGAACTCGGCATGGTCGACCAGCCAGTCCGCGTAGCGTTGCCGCTGGCCGACGATGTCGAGGTAGGCGCTGGCCGCCAGGTCGAAGACCTCCGGCGCGAAGCGGGCGGCCGGGGCGCCGCGGTCCCAGCCGAGCAGGTGCTTCCAGCGCAACGGCGTGCCCGCGATCGGGACCATGGCCACCCCTGGGATCTGCCGCACGGTCCCCTGACACAAACAGACCGCCGTGCCACTAGCCACCAGATCGACACAGCTGCCGACGTCCATCTCCAGCACCGACCGGGGGGCGAACCCCTCCCGGGCGCAGGCCGCGCCGAAGCACTCGGTGAAACAGGTGTCCCCCGGCGCGTTGACCCACTGCTCGTACGCGAGATCCGCCAACGCCACCTCGGCCTGGCCCGCGAGCGGATGCTCCGCGGACATCAGGACCCAGACCGGGTCGACGCTGACCGGCTGCCAGACGATGCCCGGCCCGCCCGGCGGCATCGACGCGGCGCAGGCTCCGACCAGCCCGAAGTCGAGATCGCCGGCGAGCACCTTCTGCGATATCTCCGCGGTGGACCAGGTGGAGTGGACCGACACCTGGCGGCCGGGATATGCGCTCCCGAGCCGCTGCACCAGGCCGGCGACCACCGGCCCGTTGGTAGCGCCGACCCGGAAGCGCGTCGTCTGCCCGGCGCTGACCAGCTCGGTCGCCTCGTCCTGCAGCCCGCGCAGCGCCGGGAGCAGCACCCGCGCCCGGGCCAGCACCAGATCGCCCAGCGCGGTCGGCCGGGTGCCCCGCCGGTCGCGTTCGAACAGGGGACCGCCCAGGGTCCGCTCGATCCGCTGCAGTTGCGTGGTCAGGGCCGGCTGGGCCAGCCCGAGCGCCGCGGCGGCCTTGGTCACACTGCCCGCCTCTGCGATCGCACAGACGATCCGAAGGTGGCGCAGCTCTATGTCCACAGGGCGACCGTAGAGGCAACCGCGCCCGGCAGAAAGACTCCGCCGGTTAACTTTCCCCATCTGGCACGCCGCCCGCCGGAGCACCGACTCGGCTCCGGCGGGCGGGTGAGGCCTTACTTGACCGGGATGGCCTGCGATTTAAGGGTGTCGATCGTCGAGGTCTGGGTCGTCTTGAGCGCGTCCAGCAGCGTTCCCTTGCCGGAGACCGCCGCCTTGAAACCGTCGGAGGCGTCGGTGTACGTCTGGGTCATCGTCGGCCCCCAGGTGAAGTCCGGCTTGACCTCGGCGGACGCCTGCGCGAAGACGTCGTAGATGTGCTGGCCGCCGTAGAAGTCGACGCCCGCCGTCAACGCGGGCAGCTTGGCGCCGGCCTTGGTCGCCGGGTACAGGTTGGCCGCCTTGTTGAGCAGGGTCAGCGCCTCGTCGGAGGTGTTCAGCCAGAGCGCGAACTTCGCCGCCTCGTACGGGTGCTTCGAGCCTTTGAAGACCGCGGTGGACGAGCCACCCCAGTTGCCGGCGGCGGCGTCGGTCGCGGTCCACTGCGGCATCGGCGCGACCGCCCACTTGCCCGCCGTCTTCGGCGCGCCGGTGGAGATCGAGTTGGCGCCCCACACGGCGGACACCCAGGTCCAGGCCTTGCTGGTGTTGTAGGCGTTGTTCCACTCCGGCGTCCACGGCGGCACCGTCGAGACCAGCTTGCGGTCGATCAGGTCCTGCCAGTAGTTCGCCACCTGGGTGGTCTTCTCGTCGGCGAGGTTCACCGTCCAGTTCGTGCCGTCGTTGGTGAACCAGTGCGCGCCGGCCTGCCAGGCGAGCCCGGCGAACTGGTTGATGTCGCTCTGCGAGAAGTTCGTGATGTAGCCGCCGGCGGCCTTCACCTTCGCGGCCGCGTCCGCGTACTCCTGCCAGGTCTTCGGCACCGCGATGCCGTTCTTCTCGAACAGATCCTTGCGGTAGAACAGCGCCATCGGGCCGGCGTCCTGCGGGATGCCGTAGGCGGCGCCCTTCTCACCGAAGCTGACCTGGTTCCAGGTCCAGTCGACGAACTGGCTCTGCGCCGCCGCGACGATGTCGCATTCGCCCAGGTTGACCAGGCCGTCCTGGACCCGGAAGCTGGGCAGCGCGTCGTACTCCACCTGGCCGAGGTCCGGGGCGTTGCCGGCCTTGAGCTGGTTGAAGAAGTTCTGGTACGTGCCGCCGTTGCCGTTCGGGCCGGTCTGCACCTTCACCTGGATGTCCGGGTTCTTGGCGTTCCAGGCGTCCACCACCGACTGGATCTCCGGGATCCAGGACGTGAAGGTGAGGTTGACCGGGCCGCTGGACGGCGTGCAGGAACTCGCCGACGCGGTGCCCGTGGAATCGTCATTGCCGGACGAGCAGCCGGCCAGGGCCAGCATCGAAACCAGCACCATGCTGGTCGAGCGCGCGAACAAGCGCATGGGGTTACCTTCTCTCCAAAAAATACAGTTTCCGAGGGATTACTTGATGGATCCGGTGCCCAGCCCACTGCGCCAGAAGCGTTGCAGGAAGATGAACGCGACAACCATCGGAAGGATCGAGACAAGCGCGCCGACCAACACCAGGCCGCGCAATTCGGGCCGCTGGTCGACCTGGGAGTTCCAGGCGTAGAGCCCGAGCGTCACCGGGAACAGCTTTTCGTTACCCAGCATGATCAGGGGCAGCAGGAAATTGTTCCAGACCGCGACGAAATGGAACAGGAAAATGGTCACGAAGGCGGGCGCCATCAGCCGCGAGGAGATCGAGAAGAACGTGCGCACCTCCCCCGACCCGTCGATCCGGGCGGCCTCGAGCAGGTCCTCGGGCACGCTCGCGGCGGCGTACACCCGGGCGAGATAGACCCCGAACGGGTTGACCAGGCTCGGGATGAAAACGGCCCAGAAGGTGTTCGCCGCGTGGAACTTGCTGAAAATGAGAAACAGCGGCAGGGCGAGCGCGGTGGCCGGCACCAGGACGCCGCCGAGCACGATGTTGAACAATGTCTCCCGGCCCGGGAACCGGTATTTCGCCAGCGCGTAACCGCACATTCCGGCGAACAGGGTGCCCAGCGCGGCGGCGCCGCCGGTGTAGGCGATGCTGTTGGCCATCCAGCGCAGGAAGATGCCGTCGTTGTAGGTCAGCAGCTCGCTGAGGTTGACGCCGAACTGGAAATGGTCGAACCAGAGGGCGTTGCCGCCGGCGAACTGCCCCTGATTCTTGGT
>Ga0307513_10003328_pt1 | contig 21882 bp, 18 predicted proteins | sample 15_EM_MG_FD_202174 | JGI IMG/M metagenome (GOLD analysis project Ga0307513, IMG submission 202174) | Populus trichocarpa ectomycorrhiza microbial communities from riparian zone in the Pacific Northwest, United States - 15_EM | ecosystem: Host-associated > Plants > Roots > Unclassified | place... | reverse complement strand
AAAAACGGCCCATCTGGCATGGCCTGGCAGGCCGTGCCCAGGCTGGTTGGTCCGTGCATTGCAATAAATAGGTGTGCCACTTCACAAAAGTGGCGAACTGATCAACCAATCGAAAGGGTGTTTTCCATGGGAGCAGCAGAGGCAACGGCGTGGTTCGATTTCGTGGGCCTGAAGTCCGCGGCGCTGGGGGGCGGTGTGCGCGACGTGGTCGAGCCCGCCACTGGCCAGGTGTTATGCACGGTGGGCATCGCCAATGCGGCCGACGTAGCCGCCGCCACCGCCGCCGCCGCCGCCGCGCAAGCCGACTGGGTGGCCGTGTCGCCGCGCGAGAAGGCCGAAATCTTCCGCCGCGCCGCGGCGCTGTTTCTGCAGCATTTTGATGTCCTGGCGCTGTTCGCTACCCGCGAGACCGGCGGCATCCTGGCCAAGGGCCAGCATGAGATCCGTGAAGCCGCGCTGATCTGCAACCTGGCCGCGGCCATGCCGCTGCAGTCGCAGGGCCATGTGCTGCCCAGCGTGGTGGGCCGGACCAGCCTGGCGCGCCGCGTGCCGCATGGCGTGGTGGGGGTGATCTCGCCCTTCAACTTCCCGATGATCCTGACCATCCGCGCCGTGGCGCCGGCGCTGGCCGCCGGCAATGCGGTGGTGATCAAGCCCGACACCCGAACACCGGTGACCGGTGGGCTGATGATCGCCCGGGTGTTTGCCGAAGCCGGCTTGCCCGCCGGCCTGCTGCAGGTGCTGCCTGGAGACGCCGAGGCGGGCGAGGCGCTGGTGACCGACCCGCGCGTGCCGATGATCGCCTTCACCGGTTCGCCGGGGGTGGGCCGTCGCATTGGCGAACTGGCCGGCCGGCATCTGAAGAAGGTGTCGCTGGAACTCGGTGGCAGTAATGCGCTGATCATCCTCGACGACGCCGACATCGATGTGGCCGCCAGCAATGCCGCCTGGGGTGCGTACTTCCACCAGGGCCAGATCTGCATGGCTGCGAACCGCATCCTGGTGCACGAGAGCATGGCTGCCGGCCTGATCCAGCGCCTGGTCGCCAAGGCCACGCACCTGCCGGTTGGCAACGGCGCCAGCGGCCAGGTGGCGCTGGGCCCGCTGATCGACGCCCGGCAGCGCGACCGGGTGCATGCCATGGTGCAGGACAGCGTGCAGTCCGGCGCCAAGCTCGAAGCCGGTGGCCACTTCGATGGGCTGTTCTACCAGCCCACGGTGTTGTCCGGGGTGAAGCCCGGCATGCGCGTGTTCGAAGAGGAAACCTTCGGCCCGGTGGCCAACATCGTCAGCTACAAGACCGATGCCGAAGCCGTGGCGCTGGCCAACAACAACACCGGCAGCCTGTCGTCCGCCGTCATCTCGAAGTCGGTGGGTCGCGCCATGGCCATCGGCCAGCAGCTCAAGTCCGGCATGGTCCACATCAACGACCAGACGGTGAACGACGACTGCATCAACCCCTTCGGCGGCCCCGGCATTGCCGGCAATGGCAGCAGCGTGGGCGGCCCGGCCGACTGGGAGGAATACACCCAGTGGCAATGGCTCACCCTCAGAGACCAGGCCCCCACCTACCCCTTCTGATTTTTTTTGCTTTTAGGAGACACGCATGCCTTTGCACGGAAAAACCATTGTCATCACCGGCACCTCGTCCGGCATCGGGGCCGAGCTTGCCCGGCTCGCCCGCTTCCAGGGCGCCCATGTCATCGGCGTGGACCGCAACGACCCCACGCTCACGCTCGACGGCTTCGTCAAGGCCGACCTCGGCACTGCCGTCGCCATCAACACGGCGGTGGCCCAGCTGCCTGAGCGCATCGACGCCTTGTGCAACATTGCCGGCGTGCCCGGCACGGCCGATGCCGAGCTGGTGGGGCGGGTCAACTACCTGGGCCTGCGGCACCTGACCGAGCGTGTGCTGCCGCGCATGCCGCACGGCGGCAGCATCGTCAACGTGGCCTCCATCCTCGGGGCGGAATGGCCGCTGCGGCTGGACCAGCACAAACAGCTGGCCGCCGCCCGCGGCTTCGAGGCCGGTGCGGCCTGGCTGCGCGATCACCCGGTGCCGCAGGCCACCTGCTACCAGTATTTCAAGGAGGCCCTGATCGTCTGGAACGCCACCCAGTCGCAGGAGTACTTCCTGGGCAAGGGCGTGCGCATGAACTGCGTGGCGCCGGGCCCGGTGTTCACCCCGATCCTGGGCGACTTCGTCTCCATGCTGGGCGAGGAGCGGGTCAAGGCCGACGCCCACCGCATGCTGCGCCCGGCCTTCGCCGACGAGGTGGCCGCGGTCATCGCCTGGCTGTGCAGCGACGCCGCGCGCTGGGTCAGCGGCGTGAACATTCCGGTCGATGGCGGCCTGGCCTCCACTTACCTCTGAGCTCACCTCTGAACCCATCCCCAAATTTTTGACCGCGCACTGAAAAACAACCACCCGAGGAGACACGAATGAAAAGAAAAACCACCGCCTTCCAACCCTGCGCGCTGGCGCTCGCATGCAGCCTGTGCTGCGCGCTGCCGGCCCGGTCGATGGAGCTGGGCACCGACAATCCCGACACCAAGATCCGCCTGGACTTCACGCCCAAGTTCAGCACCGCCTACCGCGTGAAGGACGCTTCCGCGGGGCTCACGTCTGCGGCCACCGACGGCGGCGTGACCAACGAGAACGATGGCGACACCAACTTCCGCAAGAAGGGCATCGTCTCCACCCGCGTCGACCTGCTGACCGAGTTCGACGTGACGCATGGCAACTACGGCCTGCGCATCAGCCATTCGGCCTGGTCCGACTCCAAGTACCTGGGCCACAACAGCAACGACGGCAGCAACGGGGTGAGCAATTTCGCCAGCCAGGCCAGCAACGAATTTCTGCCGATGACCCGAAGCCAGCATGGCCGCAGCGACGAGTTCCTCGATGCGTTCGTGTTCGCCAAGGGCAACCTGGGCCAGATGCCCGCGTCGATCCGCGTGGGCAAACATGCGCTGCAATATGGCGAGAGCCTGTTCTTCGGGCAAAACGGCATCGCCAACGCCCAGGGGCCGGTGGACATCGCCAAGATCGCCTCGGTGCCCAACTGGCAGTTCAAGGAAGTGCTGCTGCCGGTGGAGCAGGTTTCCGGCTCGCTGCAGCTGACCGATGAGGTGACCCTGGGCGGCTACTACCAGCTCAAGTGGCGGCCCAGCAAGCTGCCTGGCGTGGGCAGCTATTTCTCCAACCAGGACTACATCAACGGCGGCCGCGTCTACCTCGGCACCACGGTGCTGGCTACCGACAACAGCAAGGACCAGACGCCCGGCAACAGCGGCCAGTTTGGCGCGCAGCTGCGTTGGTCGCCGGCCGGCAGCGCGTTCGAGTACGGCTTCTACGCGGCCCGCTACAACGAGAAGACACCCGCCGTGCCGGTGTTCGACCTGATCAACGGCAACAGCCACAAGGTGTATGCCGAAGGCATCAAGACCGTGGGTGCCAGCGTGACCTCGTCGATCGGCCCGCTGAACTGGGCGCTGGAAGGTTCGCTGCGCGCCGACGCGCCGCTGGCCAACGACCCCGCCGTGCTCTTGCCCGCGATCCTGGGCCTGGGCGGTCCGGCGGCCGATTGCAGCGGCTCACCGTCCAACCCCTGCTTCGCCATCGGCAAGACGGCCCACGTCAACCTGTCCGGCATCTACGTGCTGACCAAGTCGGGCCTCTGGGATGGCGGCTCCGTCGTCGGCGAAATCGCCTGGAACCGCACCTTGAGCGTGACCAAGAACCCCAGCACCCGCGGCAACGGCGGCCTGGACCCGAACACCACGCGCGATGCCGCAGCCTTGCGCATGATCTTCGAGCCGCAGTACTTCCAGGTGCTGCCGGGCGTGGACCTCTCGGTGCCGATGGGCCTGGGCTACAACTTCGCCGGACGTTCCTCGGCCGTCTTCAACTTTGCCGGTGGCGCCAGCAAGGCCGGCGACTACACGCTGGGTGTCAAGGCCAAGTACCGCGACTGGAACTTCGGCCTGAGTTACACGGCCTTCTTCGGCAGCGAAAGCACCTTCACCGTCGTCGACTCCGCCGGCACGCGCATGTTGTCCTACGGCCAGAGCCTGAAGGACCGCAACTACCTGGCCCTCAACATTTCCCGCACTTTCTAAATCAAGCACTTCCAGCACTGCTTCACCGAGACACACCATGACCCCGTTCGCACCCAACACCTTGCTGGCCGCCGCCCTGCTGGCCGCCGCCCTCAGCGCCCAAGCCGCCGTGAGCCCCGAAGAGGCCGCCAAGCTCAAGACCACCCTCACGCCCATGGGGGCGGAGAAAGCCGGCAACAAGGACGGCACGATCCCGGCCTGGGACGGTGGTGCCACCAAGGCTCCGGCCGGCTACAAGAACGGCGACCCGCGCCCGGACCTGTTCCCCGGTGAAAAACCGGCCCTGTCGATCAACGCCAAGAACATGGCGCAGTACGCCGACAAGCTCAGCGACGGCGTGCAGGCGTTGATGAAGAAGTACCCCGACTTCCGCATCGACGTCTATCCCACGCACCGCACCGCCGCGGCCCCGCAGGCGGTCTATGACAACAGCTTCAAGAACGCCACCCGCGCCAAGACCGTCGAAGGCGGCTACGGCATGGAAGGCGCTTTCGGCGGCGTGCCGTTCCCGATCCCGAAGGACGGTTATGAAGCCATCTGGAACCAGCGCACGGCCTGGCGCGGCGGCAACTACACCATGCCGGCACAGGTCTTCGTGGTGACGGCCGACGGCCGGCGCGCGCTGGCCTCGGGCGGCATCCAGACCATTCGCCAGTCCTTCTACGACAAGGACGGCAGCCTGGAGAAATTCGATGGCTACTACCAGCTCGGCAAGTTCGTCGCCAACGCGCCGGGCTCCAAGGCCGGCGAGGCGATCCTGGCGCTGGACGGCGTGTCCGACGCCGCACCGCGCGGCCTGTGGCAGTACCTGGTGGGCCAGCGCCGCGTGCGCAAGGCGCCTTCGGTGGCCTACGACACGCCAGACTCGGTGACTTCAGGCATCGGCCTGTTCGACGAGGCCTTCACCTTGTTCGGCCCGATCGACAAATACGAGCTGAAGCTGGTCGGCAAGAAGGAGATGTACATCCCCTACAACAACAACCGCGCCGCGCTGGTCAAGGTGGATGAACTGGTGACGCCCAACACGCTGAACCCGGCCCATGTGCGCTGGGAACTGCACCGCGTGTGGGAAGTGGAGGCCGATCTGGCCCCCGGCAAACGCCATGTGGTGCCCAAGCGCAAGTACTACATCGACGAGGACAGCTGGCAAACCGTGTTGTTCGACGGCTGGGACGCCAAGGGCCAGCTCTGGCGCACCAACTATGCCTTGATGTTGACGGCGCCCGACATCCCCGCGGTGAACAACTCCGTGTTCTGGGGCGGGTATGACATGCAAAACGGTTCCTACTACCTGAACATGGCCTCCAACGAAATGCCCAAGCAGATCGAAATCCTGGCGCCGATTCCGCGCAGCTTCTTCAGCGCCGAATCCTTGTCCAACGAAGGCGCGCGCTGATGTTTCGCTTTGCCGAAGCGGGTGTGGCGCGGCGCAGCGCCTTGCTGGGGTTGCTCGGCCTGGCCGCTTCGGCGGCGTGGTCGGCCAATGCGCCGGCCGTGCTGTCGCAGGCCGCGCTGGTGACGCCCAAGGCCCTGGGTGCGGCGACGCTGGCCGTGACCCGGGCCGGTCAGCGCCTGGTGGCCGTGGGCGAGCGCGGCACCGTGCTGCTGTCGGACGACCATGGCGCCAGCTGGAAGCAGGCCCAGGTGCCGGTACAGGCCACGCTGACCAGCGTGTATTTTGCCGACGCCAGGACCGGCTGGGCCGCGGGCCATCTGGGGGTGATCCTGCGCAGCGACGATGCCGGGGCCACCTGGCGCAAACAGCTCGACGGCATCCAGGCGGCCGCGCTGGTGCTGCAGGCGGCGCAGGCAAGCGGTGATGCCAAAGCCATTGCCAATGCCCAGCGCCTGGTGGAAGAGGGCGCCGACAAGCCGTTCTTCGACCTGGAATTCATCGACGCCCGGCGCGGCTTTGCGGTGGGCGCCTACGGCCTGATGCTGGCCACTGTGGACGGCGGCGCCAATTGGACGGCGGTGAACCTGCCCAATCCCAAGTCTTTGCACCTGTATGGCCTGCGCGCAGACCGCACCCATGGCGGCACTTTGCTGATGGCCGGCGAGCAGGGCCTGCTGTTGCGCTCCACCGACGGCGGCGCGAGCTTCAGCGCACTCGAGTCGCCCTACAAGGGCAGCTTCTTTGGCCTGCTGCGCAGCGGCGACGCGTGGGTGGCCTATGGCTTGCGCGGCACCGCCTACCGTTCGACCGATGCCGGCACGCAGTGGGAAAAGCTCGACACCGGCGTACCCATGGCGATCGGTGCCGGGGCCGCGTTACCCGATGGCGGCTTCGTGCTGATGGACCAGGCCGGCGACGCCCTGCTGGGCCGCGCCGGCCTGGCCGCACTCAAGCGTGTGTCCGCGCCCGAGCCGGTGCCGGCCTCGGGGCTGGCCCTGGCCGCGGACGGCAGCCTGGTGCTGTCCAGCCTGCGTGGCATGCGGCGTCTGCCCGCATTGCCTGTGAACTGAAGACTTCCCTCGAAAAAATGCACGCCGATTCATCCTCTCAAACCCAGCCTGTCGTGGCACGGCTGGAAGACTTCGACACACGCTCCGGCAATTGGCTGGAACGCGCCTTCTTCAACCACCGCCCCTGGGTGATGGTCATCTGCCTGGTGCTGACCCTGGTGTTCGGCTGGTTCGGCAGCCGGCTGCAGCTCAACGCCAGCTTCGAGAAAACCATCCCTACCGGCCATCCCTACATCGTCAACTACCTGGCGCACAAGGGCGACCTGGCGGGGCAGGGCAATGCACTGCGCCTGGTGGTGCAGGCCAAACAGGGCACGATCTTCGCCAAGGACTATCTGGACGCGCTGCAGAAGATCAACGACGAGATCTTTTTGCTGCCCGGCGTGGACCGCCCGTTCATGAAGTCGCTGTGGACCTCCAACACGCGTTGGGTGGCGGTGACCGAAGAGGGGCTGGACGGCGGCCCGGTCATCCCCGATACCTTCGACGGCTCGCCCACCAGCCTGGCCGAGTTGCGCGCCAACGTCGAGCGTTCGGGCGAGATCGGCCAACTGGTGGCCGGCGACTTCCAGTCCAGCATCGTCTTCGTGCCTCTGCTCGACCGCAACCCCGAGACCGGCAAGGCGCTGGACTACGGCGAGCTGTCGCGCCAGATCGAAGCGCTGCGCGCCAAGTACGGCAGCGACCAGCTGGAGATCCGCGTCACCGGCTTCGCCAAGGTGGTGGGTGACCTGATCGAAGGACTGCAACAGGTTTTGCTGTTTTTTCTGCTGGCCCTGGTCATCACCACCGTGGTGCTGTTCGGCTACACCCGCTGCTGGCGCAGCACCGCGCTGGTGGTGGCCTGTTCGCTGGTGGCGGTGGTCTGGCAGTTCGGCCTGCTGGCCCTGCTGGGTTATGCGCTCGACCCGTACTCGGTGCTGGTGCCGTTCCTGGTGTTCGCCATCGGCATGAGCCATGGCGCGCAGAAGATGAACGGCATCATGCAGGACATCGGCCGCGGCACACACCGCGTGGTGGCCGCGCGCTACACCTTCCGCCGCCTGTTCATGGCCGGCCTGACGGCGCTGCTGTGCGACGCCGTGGGCTTCGCGGTGCTGGTCATCATCCAGATCAAGGTGATCCAGGACCTGGCGCTGATCGCCAGCATCGGCGTGGCCGTGCTGATCTTCACCAACCTCGTGCTGCTGCCGATTTTGCTGTCCTATACCGGTGTCGGCGAGCGGGCCGCGGCCCGCAGCCTGCGCGAAGAAGCCGCACCCGCGGGCAACCAGCGCGCCTGGCTGTGGGCGCTGCTCGACCACTTCACGCAGAAGCGCTGGGCCGCCGCGGCGGTGGTGGCGTCTGCGCTGATGGCCGCCGGTGGTTATGCCGTAAGTCTGCACCTGAAGACCGGTGACCTCGACCCCGGCGCCTCCGAGCTGCGCCCCGACTCGCGCTACAACCGCGACAACGCCTACCAGATCGCGCACTACGCGGCCAGCGCCGACATCCTGACCGTGATGGTCACCACGCCGGTCGACCAATGCACCACCTACGGCACGCTGGCCAAGCTCGATGCGCTGGCCTGGCAGCTGGAGCAACTGCCGGGCGTGGAGTCCACCAATTCCATGGCCGCGCTGTCCAAGCTGGCCATGGTGGGCTACAACGAAGGCAACTTCAAATGGTTCGAGCTGCTGCCCAACGACGGCGCGCTCGGCGGCGTGCAGACCCGCGCGCCGCGCGAGCTGTTCAACCAGAACTGTTCCTTCCTGGCGCTGTACGTCTACCTGAAGGACCACAAGGCCGAAACCCTGGACCGCGTGGTGGCCGAGGTGGAGCGCTTCGCCGCGGTCCACAACACCGCCGAGGTGCAGTTCAAGCTGGCCGCCGGCAGCGCCGGCATTGCCGCCGCCACCAACATCGTGGTGCACAAGGCCATGCGCGAGATGCTGCTGTGGGTCTATGCCGCGGTGCTGCTGCTGTGTTGGATCACCTTTCGCTCCTGGCGTGCCGTGCTGGTGGCGGTGTTGCCGCTGGTCTTGACTTCCATCCTGTGCGAGGCGCTGATGGTCTGGCTGGGCATGGGCGTGAAGGTGGCCACGCTGCCGGTGATTGCACTGGGCGTGGGCATCGGTGTGGACTATGCGCTGTATGTGCTGAGCATCACGCTGGCCCGCATACGCGAAGGCGCAAGCCTGTCGGACGCCTACCACCACGCGCTGCAATTCACCGGCCGGGTGGTCATGCTGACCGGCATCACCCTGGCCCTGGCCGTGGGCACCTGGGCGTTTTCGCCAATCAAGTTCCAGGCCGACATGGGCATCCTGCTGGCCTTCATGTTTGTCTGGAACATGGTCGGAGCACTGGTGTTGCTGCCGGCCCTGGGCCATTTCCTGTTGCGCCAACCCGCTGTTGCTGTCGCGCAGCCCGCCGCGACACCTGTTTCTGCTTGAACTTCAAATAACCATGATGACATCACCTGTGTGCACCGTGCTGGAAGCAGCGCCTCTCGACCCGGCATTTGCCGGTTTTCTGGCCCAGGCCGCGACCCAGGGCAACCCACCGCTGGAGACGCTGCCACCGCATGTCGCCCGCCAGGTCTACCGGGATATGGATGCGGCGCTTGGGCTGCCCGCACCGATGATTGGTGCGGTCAGCGCGTGCAGCATCCCCGGGCCTGGCGGTGCGCTGGCATCGCGGGTATATGCCCCCGCCACGCCAGGCCCGTGGCCGGTACTGCTGTTTTTGCACGGCGGCGGCTTCGTGATCGGCGACCTGGAAACCCACGACAGGGCCTGCCGTACCCTGTGCCACCACGCCAATATGCTGGTGGTGGCGGTGGACTACCGTCTGGCCCCCGAACACCCGTTCCCGGCTGCCCCTGACGACGTGGAGGCCGCATTGCGCTGGGTCGGCGCGCACGCTGCCGACCTGGGCGGCGATGCCAGCCGCATCGCTGTGGCGGGCGACAGCGCCGGGGCACAACTGGCCCTGGTCGGCGCGCGCCGGGTGGGGTCTCCCGCGGTGCGGGCCTTGGGTTTGATTTACCCCGTGGCGCAGCATCCCGATGTGCCCAGCCCGTCGTACCTGGAAAACGGCGAGGGCAAGTTCCTCACCATGGGCGCGATGCGTTGGTTCATCGGCAGCTACCTGGACGGACAGTCGCCCGACCATCCCGATCTGGCGCTGCTGCAGTCCGACCTCACAGGGCTGCCCGCCACCTGGGTCGCCACCATGGGCCATGACCCGCTGCGCGACGAAGGCCATGCGCTGGCCCTGCGCGCCGAGGCGGCCGGCGTGGCCGTGTCCCACCGACACTACCCCGGCGCGATCCACGCCTGCATCCATTTCGATGCCGTGTCGCCCGTCGGCCTGCGGGTTCTGGAAGACCTGGCGCAGTGGTTGCGTGCGCAGCTGGTGGAATCATCCGCGTGAAATAGCGCTCCTGAACGGCGGCTGCTAAGAACTTGTCCGTCAATTATTCGACCCCGAATAATTGACGGACAAGTTCTAAACGTCCCGCAGCGCCACCACCGCGTTGCGGGCGCGGTCCAGGAAGGCCCGGCGTTCCTCGCCGGGCTCGAGCTGCATCGGCGCACCGAAGGTCACCGAGCACAGCACCGGTACCGGAATCACCTCGCCCTTGGGCATCACGCGCTGCACGTTGTTGATCCATGCCGGGATCAGCACCACCTGCGGGAACTTCAAGGCCAGGCTGAACAGGCCCGACTTGAACGGCTGCGGCTCGGCGGCATGGCCGCGTGTGCCTTCGGGAAAGATGATGATCGAGTCGCCGCTTTGCAGCGCCTCCAGCAGCGGCGTCAATGGATCGGTGGGCGGGTCCTGCTCCACACCCCCGGCGTCCTTGGCGTCCTTCGTGCGCGAGCGGTCCACGTAGACGGCGTTGAACACCTTGGTCGTGAGCCACAGGCGGAAGGGGCTGGTGGTCCAGTAGTCCTTGGCGGCGATCGGCCGGGTGATGCTGCGCAGCTCCTGCGGCAGCGCGGCCCAGATCAGCACCAGGTCAGCGTGGCTTTGGTGGTTGGCGAAATAGATGCGCTGCTCGGCCTTGGGCGGGCAGCCGTGCCAGCGCGCCTGGGCGCCGGTCAGCAAACGCACCAGGCCCAGCAGGAACAGGCTCATGATCTTGGCAAGCATGGCGGCGATCATAAGATGCAGTCCCCAGACTGTTCCTGTCCTCTTCGATGCCTGACATTCCACCCACCGCGCCCATTGCGTCCACCGCGCCATGTCCCTGCGGCCGTCTCGACAGCCGGCAAAAACCACTGGCCCATGCCGACTGCTGCGGCCGCTACATCGACGGCTTCGCCGATCGGCCGGCGCCCGACGCCGAGGCGCTGATGCGTTCGCGCTACAGCGCCTTCGTGCGGGAAGACGCGGCCTACCTGCTGGCCACCTGGCATGCCAGCCAGCGCCCAGCGCGGCTGGACTTCGACGCCGGCGCCAAATGGCTGGGGCTGTCGGTGAAGTCGCACCGGCGCATCGACGGCGAACATGCCGAAGTCGAATTCGTGGCGCGCCAGCGCGACGCCTCAGGCCGTGCCGTGCGCATGCACGAACGCAGCCGTTTCGTGCGCGAACAGGGGCGCTGGTTCTATGTCGACGGCGACCAGCTTGGCGCATGAGCATCTATCAAGCATCTATCAAAACAGGCCTCGAAAGAGGCCTTTTCTTTTTATAACGCTCCTTATTTTGTAGCAAAAATAACTGTGACAAGCTGTTTTTTCTAGGGAAAGCACTAGTATTTTTTTTAATTAATTAATGAAAAATTACAATCCTTCCGGCGCGATACCTTGTCGCATCGATCCACAACCCTTGCCGTGCAGCCGTTTCTCGCGCGTACCGGCAACTCCAGGAGACATGATGTTGAAGCTTTCCAAATTGGCCAGCGCAGTGCTTGTGGCCGTGTCCGCAGCTGCGATTCCGGCCGTGCATGCCGGTGAAGTCGAAGTGCTGCACTACTGGACTTCCGGTGGTGAAGCCAAGTCGGCCGCCGAACTCAAGAAAATCATGCAAGGCAAGGGCCATGTCTGGAAAGACTTCGCCGTGGCCGGCGGCGGCGGCGATGCTGCGGCCACCGTCCTGAAGAGCCGTGTGGTCTCGGGCAACCCGCCCGCCGCGGCGCAGATCAAGGGCCCGGCCATCCAGGAATGGGCGGCCGAAGGCGTGCTGGCCAACCTGACCCCCGTGGCCACCGCCGAGAAGTGGGACTCGCTGCTGCCCAAGGTGGTGGCCGATGCCATGAAGTACAAAGGCAACTACGTCGCCGTGCCGGTCAACGTGCACCGCGTCAACTGGATCTGGGCCAACCCGGACGTGCTGAAGAAGGCTGGCGTGGCCGGCATGCCCAAGACCTATGACGAATTCTTCGCCGCGGCCGACAAGATCAAGGCTGCCGGCCTGATCGCCGTGGCCCATGGCGGCCAGAACTGGCAAGACTTCACCACTTTTGAGTCGGTGGTGCTCGGTGTTGGCGGCGCCAAGTTCTACAGCGACGCGCTGGTCAAGCTCGACCCCAAGGCCATCAACAGCGACACCATGAAGAAGTCGCTGGAAACCTTCCGCAAGATCAAGAGCTACACCGACCCTGCGTCCAGCGGCCGCGACTGGAACCTGACCACCGCGCTGGTGATGCAGGGCAAGGCCGGTTTCCAGTTCATGGGTGACTGGGCCAAGGGTGAATTCCTGGCCGCCGGCAAGGTGCCAGGCAAGGACTTCCTGTGCGCCGCCGCGCCTGGCACGGCCAATGCCTTCACCTTCAACATCGACTCCTTCGCCATGTTCAAGCTGAAGTCGGCCGATGCGCAAAAGGCGCAGAACGACCTGGCCGCCGTCATCATGGGCCCGCAGTTCCAGGAAGTGTTCAACCTCAACAAGGGTTCGATCCCGGTGCGGCTGAACATGGACATGGCCAAGTTCGACGACTGCGCCAAGACCTCGGCCAAGGACTTCGTCGACACCGCGAAGAGCGGTGGCCTGGTGCCTTCCATCGCCCACAGCATGGCGGTGAGCCCGGCAGCCGAAGGCGCGATCAAGGACGCGGTGAGCCAGTTCTGGAACGACGACAAGATCACGGTGGCGGATGCGATGAAGAAGATCGCCTCGGCCGCGGCGACCAAGTAATACCGACCCTCACCCCAACCCTCTCCCGCGTGCGGGAGAGGGAGTAAGTCCGGTCTGTTCACGGCCTGAAAGTCGCTCCGCATGAAATCGAGTTTTGAAAACACCCTGCCCAAGCTGGTGATCGCCCCCGGCTTCGTGCTGGGCTTTGCGTTCATCTATGGGCTGATGGTCTGGAACGGCGTGTTGTCGGTCACGGCCTCGCGCATGTTGCCCAACTACGACGAGTTCGTCGGCCTGGCGCAATACGTGAAGCTCTGGGAGATGGACCGCTGGTGGCTGGCGCTGAAGAACCTCGGTATCTTCAGCGTGCTGTATGTCGGCGGCGCGATGCTGATCGGCATGGCGCTGGCCATCTTGCTTGATCAGAAGATCCGCGCCGAAGGCTGGCTGCGCACCATCTACCTGTACCCGATGGCCTTGTCCTTCATCGTCACCGGTACGGCCTGGAAGTGGATGCTCAACCCCAGCCTCGGCCTGGAAAAACTCATGCACGACATCGGCTGGACCAGCTTCCAGTTCGACTGGCTGGTGCAGGGCGAGACCGCCATCTACTGCGTGGTGATTGCCGGTATCTGGCAGTCGGCCGGCTTTGCGATGGCGCTGTTCCTCGCCGGCCTGCGCGGCATCGACGACAGCATCATCAAGGCCGCGCAGATGGACGGTGCCAGCCTGCCGCGCATCTACTGGCGCATCATCCTGCCGGTCCTCAGGCCGGTGGTGTTCTCCACCATCATGGTGCTGTCGCACCTGTCGATCAAAAGTTTCGACCTGATCATGGCGCTCACCGGTGGCGGACCCGGCTTTTCCACCGACGTGCCGGCCACCTTCATGTACGTGATGAGCTTCACCCGCGGCCAGATCGGCCTGGGCGCGGCCAGCGCCACCATGATGCTGGCCACCGTGGCGGCCATCGTCGTGCCCTACCTCTACAGCGAATTACGAAGCAAGCCCCATGACCGCTAAATTCATCTTGCGCGGACTGCTCTACGCGGTGCTGCTGGTGGCGGCGCTGTTCTTCCTTGCGCCGCTGTATGTGATGCTGGTGACGGCGTTCAAGGACGCCGAGGAAATCCGCAACGGCAACCTGCTGAGCCTGCCTTCGTCGCTCAACTTCGAGGCCTGGATCTCGGCCTGGTCGAGCGCCTGCACCGGTACCGACTGCCGCGGCCTGCAGCCCTTCTTCATGAACTCGGTGGTGATGGTGTTCCCGGCGGTGATCATCTCCACCCTCTGGGGCGCGATCAACGGCTACGTGCTGAGCCTGTGGAAGTTCCGCGGCAGCGACCTGCTGTTCGGCTTCATGCTGTTCGGCGTGTTCATGCCGTTCCAGGTGGTGCTGTTGCCGATGAGCCAGGTGCTCGGCTGGCTCGGCATCTCGAGCTCCATCGGCGGTCTGATCTTCGTCCACTGCCTGGCCGGCCTGGCGGGCACGACGCTGTTCTTCCGCAACTACTACGCCGCCGTGCCCAAGGAACTGGTGAACGCCGCGCGCATCGACGGCGCGGGCTTCTGGCGCATTTTCTTTCGCATCATCGTGCCGCTGTCCACACCCATCGTGATGGTCACGCTGATCTGGCAGTTCACCAACATCTGGAACGACTTCCTGTTCGGCGTGGCCTTCAGCGGCGCCGACAGCAAGCCCATCACCGTGGGCCTGAACAACATGGTCAACACCAGCAGCAGCGTCAAGAACTACAACGTCGACATGGCCGCGGCCCTGATCGCCGGCCTGCCGACGATGCTGATCTACATCCTGGCTGGTCAATATTTCGTCAAGGGACTTACAGCTGGTGCTGTGAAAGGTTAAAAGAACATGGCATCCGCACTGCAAATTTCCGGCATCCGCAAGACTTTCGGCCATGGCGACAAGATGGTCGAAGTGCTCAAGCGCATCGACATCGACGTGGCGCCCGGCGAGTTCCTGATCCTGGTCGGCCCTTCGGGCTGCGGCAAGTCGACCCTGCTCAACATCATCGCCGGCCTGGAAGACCCGACCGAAGGCGCCGTGCGCATCGGCACGCGCGACGTGGTCGGCGTGCCGCCGGCCGCGCGCGACATCGCCATGGTGTTCCAGAGTTATGCGCTCTACCCGACGATGAGTGTGGCCGACAACATCGGCTTCGCGCTCGAAATGCGCAAGGTGCCCAAGGCCGAGCGCGCCAAACGCATCGGCGAAGTGGCGGCCATGCTGCAGATCGAACACCTGCTCGACCGCCGGCCCTCGCAGCTGTCGGGCGGGCAGCGCCAGCGTGTGGCCATGGGCCGGGCCCTGGCACGCCAGCCGCAACTGTTCCTGTTCGACGAGCCGCTCTCCAACCTCGACGCCAAGCTGCGCGTGGAAATGCGCGCCGAGATCAAGCGCCTGCACCAGGCCAGCGGCATCACCAGCGTCTACGTCACCCACGACCAGATCGAGGCCATGACGCTGGGCAGCCGCATCGCTGTGATGAAGGGCGGCGTGCTGCAGCAGCTCGGCACGCCAGACGACATCTACCGCCGGCCGGCCAACACCTATGTGGCCACCTTCATCGGCTCGCCGACGATGAACCTGATCGCCGGGCGCGCGGCGGCCAACAGCGGCAACGCGGCGCAGGGGCAGTTCGACATTCAGGGCGGCAGCCTGCCGCTGGCCTGCCCTTCGCCGGCGGACGGCACGCTGATGGGCCTGCGGCCCGAGCACATCAGCCTGACCGATGCCACCCACTGGCGCGGCCAGGTGAGCCTGGTCGAGCCCACCGGTGCCGATACCTTCGTGGTGGTGCAGACCGGCGCCGGCAACGTCACCGTGCGCACCTCGCCCGAGACGCAGGTGCGGCCTGGTGACCAGGTCGGCCTGGCGGTAAATGCCGACAACGTGAGCTGGTTCGACGCGCAAAGCGGCGCGCGGCTCTGAGCGGGTTCGCCGGCAGCTTCTGAGGCCGCTTCCCAGCTCAGATGTTGACCGGATTTTCTGGGGCGGCAGGGGCAGCCGCCACCGGCAGGCTGATGCGCACCAGCAGTCCGTGCGGCAGCACCGGCGCTACCTGCACCGTGCCGCCGTGGCGCTGCACGATACCTTCCACGATCGCCAGGCCCAGGCCGCAGCCGCCCGGTATTTCACTGGCGCGCCAGAAGCGCTCGAACACATGGGCCAGTTCGTCGGCCTGCAGGCCGGGGCCGTTGTCTTCCACTTCGATCACGGCCTGGCCGGTGGCCTCGGCGCTGGGGTGGGCGCGCAGCGTCACCGTGGCGCCGCGGCCGGCATAGTGTAGGGCGTTGTCGATGAGGTTGCTCAGGGCTTCGCGCAGCAACAGCTTTTCGCCGAGCAGAGGCAGGGCCTCCGCGCCCTCGTAGCCCAGGTCGATGCCCTGGGCGATGGCGCGCGGCGTGCTTTCGCGCGCCACCTCGCGGGCCAGCGCGGCCGCGTCGAACGGCGTGAAATTGATGTCGGCCTCGGTGCGCGCCAGGGACAGCATCTGGTGTACCAGGTGGGCACTGCGCAGGGCGCCGGCGTGCACCTTCTGCAGCCGCTCCTGCAGCGCGGCCGGGTCGGTTTCGCGCAGGGCCAGCTCGGTCTGGCCGATGAGGCCGGCCAGCGGCGTGCGCAACTGATGGGCCGCGTCGCTGAGGAAGCGTTTTTCCTGGCGCACGCTGCGCTGCACGGCGGCCAGCAGCTGGTTCACCGCGCCGGCCAGCGAATGCACCTCCAGTGGCGCCTGGTTGAGCTCGATCGGTGAGAGTGCGCTGAGCGCGCGGCCGGTGCGGTCACCGAGCGAGGCTTCGAGCTTCTTCAGCGGCAGCAGGCCGCGCGTGATGCCGGCGGTGATGAACACGCCGAGCAGGCTGCCGATGAGCAGCAGCGGCAGCAACATGTCGGCCACCAGTTCGCGCGCGATGCGGTGCTGCACCGTCATGCTCTTGGCGATCTGCACGCGCAGCCGCTGCGGTGAGTCGGCGTCGCCGTAGTTCACCTCGAGCAGTGCCACCCGCACCGGCTGGCCGTCGAGTTCGGCGCTGTAGACGCGGGTCTCGCCCGCGGCCAGCGGCTCGGTCCATGGCGGCGGCGGCATGCTGCGGTTGCCCAGCACGAACTGGCCCGGCGGCGACGACACCATGTAGCGCACGCGGTCGCTCGGGTCTTGCTCCAGGATGTCTTGCGCCGCGCGGGGGAAGTCCACCAGCAGCCCCGAACCCATCGGCTTCACCTGGCGCGACAGCGAACGCACCGTCTGGGTGAGCGACTGGTCGATCGTGCCCTCGGCATAACTCAGCGCGATGCGGTAAGCCAGCGCCCCGCCCACCAGCCATAGCAACACCTGCGGCAGCAGCAGCCAGAGCAGCAGCAAGCGCTTCAGCGACAGGCCCGGCGCCCGTGCCCCGGGGGCGGCTGGCGCATCCCCCTTGGCATTCACCGCCGCGCTCACCGCAGTGCCTTCGTGCTGCGCACCGCGGCGCTCATTCCGGCAAAGGCTCCAGCAGGTAACCCAGGCCGCGCACGTTGCGGATGCTCAGGCCCGATTCGCCGAGCTTGCGGCGCAGCCGGTGCACATAGACCTCCAGCGCGTTCGAGCTCAGCCCGGCGTTGTCGCCCGGCTGGGTCTGCCAGGCCGTCAGCACGTCCTCGCGGCTGACCACCTGGCCGGTGTTGGCCACCAGCAGCGCCAGCAGGGCCCATTCGCGCTGCGTCAGGTCCAGCGGCTCGTCGCCCAGCCAGGCCAGCGGCCGCACCGGGTCCACACGCAGCTTGCGGCCGCTGGGCTCGGCGAGCTCCAGCGAACCGCCGAAGGCCGGCAACCGCGAGCGGCGCAGCAGCGCCTGCAGCCGGGCTTCGAGCTCGGCCATGCTGAAGGGTTTGGTGAGGTAGTCGTCGGCACCGGCGTTCAGTCCCTGCACGCGGTCTTCCACGCCGTCGCGCGCGGTGAGGATCAGCACCGGCAGCGCCAGCAGCCGGCGCCGGATCCAGCGCAGCACTTCCATGCCGTCGACCACGGGCAGCCCCAGGTCGAGGATCACGCCGTCGAAACGCGTGGCTTCGAGCTGCGCCTGGGCCAGGGCGCCGTTGGCGGCGCTGGCCACGTGATGGCCGGCCTGTGCCAGCTGCGCCGCCAGCGCGTCGCGCAGCAGTTCATCATCTTCGACGATCAATAGGTGGGCCATGGGGCGAGCATAACAAGACAGGGGCCGGCCCAGGCATGAGAAACGCCCCCACGCTCCCCACTGCGTGTGGTCGCTGCCCCCCGAGGGGGCAGCTTTTCATCCTGGGGCGGCCCAGGCATGAAAAAGCCCGGCGGCGCCGGGCTTTTGCGGAGATGGCCGAGTGCTGGTTATTGGTCCACGTTCATCTGGAAGCTGCTGATCGACGGAAAGGTCTGGAACGACACGCCCATGCCCGGCAGGCCCATGCTGGTGCGCTCGCGCAGATTCACGGTGCGGCCATCGGTGGCCGTAACGCTCATCGTATTGCGCAGGTTGTAGCCGGCGCGCGGCGAGTTGATGGTGACCCAGTCGCTGTAGTCGGGCGTACCGGCGGCATTGTTCCAGGTCCGCGAGATCGTGCCGGCGCTGGTGTCCACGGCCGTCACCGCGCCAGCGTAGCCGTAGTCCAGGGAGGCCGTCACGAGCTGGTTGTTGACCCGCACGCTCCAGCTGGCCGGATAGGCCGTGCCGACGTCTGGCAGGGTCAGCGTGCGCTGCTTGGCCCACACCGTCAAACTGCCACCGCCGCCGATGGTGAGCAGCATCAGGTCCCCGCTGCCCGAGCGGTAGGCGAAGGCCCGTTCGGTCCAGTTGTTGCTGCCGGAGCCTACCCAGTCGAAGCCGCCCGCGCTGTTGCTCGTCAGGTTGATGGTGGTGGTGCTCACGCTGCAGCTGTCGCTGGCGGTGGCGCCAACACAATCGTTGACATTGGTGAAGGCGCCGCTGCTGCTGACGTCGGCGGTCAGCGCATGTGGCCCATAGGCCGTGCCGGCGTTGTTCTTCTCGAAGTCGAGTGCGTTCCAGCTGCCGGCGAGTTCGGACACGGCGATGCTCTGCTTCGGGATCAGGATGGCCAGGCCCAGGACACTGGACTCGACATCGGCGCCCATCAAAATGCCGGCCTGCGACACCACGTAGCTGCTGCTGTTGAGGGTGTAGCTGCAAGCGTCGCTGCCGGCGCTCAGCGTGCCGCCGGCGCCGCTGTGGGTGTTGTTGGTGAGGGTCAGCGTCGTGGCGTCGAAGGAAAAGAACGAGACCTGGGCGTCCAGCGTCGAACCCATGCGCGGGCTGATGCCCACGTAGTCGCCGCTGCGCAAGGCGGTACAGTTGCTGGCCGCTGCCTTGAGCAGGAGATTGGCGGGCAGCCGTGGCGTGTGGTCGGCGACCGTGGTGCCCGGCGCCGTGGCGGTTGGCGAAGTCGCGGCGACGGAGGCGGTGAGTGCATCCAGGTCGGTGTTCGCCAACAGCGTATCCAGCACGCCGTCATAGCCGGAATGGCTGCCAGCCGTCAGCGTGCCGCCGATCAGGTCGGTTACGCCGGTGGTGCTGATGCCGGCCTCGGCCAGCAGGTTCAGCACGGCGGCCTGGGCCGTGCTCAGGCTGTCGGTGGTCACCACGCCGGCCGTGCTGGCGTTGAAGTTGTCGAAGAAACTGGCCGGTGCCGCACCCGTCAGGCTGGCGATGAGGAGATGCGTCAGCGGCGTGATGTTGGCCAGTTGGCTGGTGCTGCCGGTGGCCGTGGCGGAGGTCACCGAATACAGCATCGTGCCGTCGGTACCGGCCGCACGCAGGGCGCAGGGCAGGGTGACGTTGTCGATGTCCTTCGAATACGCGCCGGAGTCCGAGGTGGTGGTGGTGCCGGAGCCGCTCACGCAGTTGATGGAGACGGTGGCGTTGGCCATGGCGGCCCCGGTGGCTGCGGTGCCGCTGAAGGTGGTCGTGGTGACGGCGGGTGTGTCACTGCCTCCTCCGCCCCCGCAGCCTGCGAGGCCGATGGCAACAGCGGCGGCGACGGCCCCGCGCCGGTAAAAGGTTTGGTATTTCATTGATTTCTCCTTTGAATTTGCATACTCAAAATTGATGGAAAAATCAGTGTCAACACATGCCGGGAGGAACACAATAGTGCAATTGCACTAGGCATGGGGGGCGTCATGAACGACTTTTCGGCTCGGCCGGCAGACTTCAGCGAGCTGCTGCTGCGGCTCTACCGTCTGTCGCAGGAGCTGCCGATTGCCTTGTTTCAGGACGCGGCCTTGGCGCAGATCAAGCTGGTGCTGCCGTTCGACTCATCCATGTGGGGGACTGCGACCACCACCGACCACGGCATCGATATCCACACCGTGCATCTGTACGAGCAGCCCGCCGAGATGCTGACGGCGTACGAGGCGGTCAAGCACCAGGACACGGCCGCAGCCAGTCTGGTCGGCTTGCCGCGGGTGACCGGGCGTTTCCATTTGCCGACATGGCTCGACCGACCGGGCACTCAGGAGGCGCTGGAGGTTTCGCGCCGCTTCCAGATGCAGAACATATTCATTTCTGTCGAAAGCCAGCCGCACCTCAACTTCGTGCATTGGATCACCCTGTTCCGCGCCGACAAGGAGGCGCATTGCACGGAAGACGAGCGTTCGCTGATGAGCCAGCTTGCGCCGCACGTGATGCAGGCGCTGGCAATGAATCGCATGATCCATTTGGAGCGGCTGGAACAGGCCGACCACGCCCTGTCACCCCACGGCGCGGCGATCGCCGATACGCGCGGCACGGTCTACCACGCCGATCCGCAGTTCCGTGCGTTGGCAGAGGCCGAGTGGAGCGAGTGGACCGGTGTGGCGTTGCCTGCCGACTTCATGTCAGACTTGGTTCGGGGTACCGAGAAATTCATCGGACGCAGCATCGTGATGCGCCCTCACGTCGAGCACGGCCTCTTGTTCCTCAAGGCCCGTCCCCGCTGCCGCGCCGACCTGCTGTCGCCGCGCGAACACACCGTGGCCCACCGCATCGCCAAGGGTGAGAGCCACAAGGAGATCGCCCGGGCGCTGGGCAACTCGCCGGCCACGGTGCGCAACCAGGTCCAGAGCATCTACGCCAAGCTGCAGGTCAACAGCATTGCCACGCTGGTCGAGGCTTTGCGGCAGGCGGAGTGATCCGGGCCGGCGCGCTTGCTTGTTAACATCGTCCGATCTGAAAGGAACGGGATGAGATTCGAAGCGGTGTTGTTCGATTGTGACGGGGTGCTGGTCGATTCGGAGCCGATCACCAACGGCGTGCTGCGCGACATGCTGGAAGAGCAGGGCTGGGTGTTGACCCCGGCCGAATGCATGCACATCTTCGTGGGCAAGGCGGTGAAGGACGAGGTGGCGGCCATCGAGGCCAATACCGGCAAACCCGTCACCGAAGCCTGGATGGCCGAGTTCCGCGCGCGGCGCAACCAGGGGCTCGAAGAACGGCTGCTGGCTGTGCCGCGCATCCACCCGGCGGTGGAGGCCATCCACGCGTTTCATGGCGGGCGCATCGCCTGCGCTTCCGGCGCGGACCGTTTCAAGGTCGAACTGCAGCTCGCCAAGGTCGGCCTGATGCGCTTCTTCGAGGGCCGGGTGTTCAGCGGCCACGAAATGCCGCGCTCCAAGCCCGCGCCCGACGTCTACCTGGCCGCCGCCAGCGCACTGGGCGTGGCGCCGGCGCGCTGCGCAGTGGTGGAAGACACCGTGACCGGCGTGATGGCCGGCGTGGCCGCCGGGGCAACGGTGTTCGGCTACGTGCCCGGCACCCCGGAGCACGACGATCCGCATCCGCTGCTGGCGGCGGGGGCTTCGATGATTTTTGGCAGCATGGACGCGTTGCCTGCGTTGGTTTGCTGACGAGGAAGCATTCCAAGCAAAGTTTTCACGCCGCTTTCACACCGCCTTCTCAGTGCGCTCGGCCGTGTCGGCCCTTTTCCGTTTACGCACCATGATCTCTGCCAGGTCTACCTCGTGCACCAGCTCGCGCAGCGTGTTGTCGTTGATGCGGTGGCTGCGCCGCAAGCCGTACAACGCTTCGCGCTCGGCATGCAGGCATGACAGGCGCAGGTTCATCTCCAGCGCGAGCGTACGGCGGGCGTGGGCCGGGTCGGCCGTATCGGGGCCGTCGAGCGCGGGCGGCGTGTTGGTCTGGATGCGGCGCTGGTAGTCGCCGGCGACGCGGGCGGCCACTTCGACGCGCTCCACGTCGCGGTGC
>Ga0307513_10003327_pt1 | contig 21883 bp, 26 predicted proteins | sample 15_EM_MG_FD_202174 | JGI IMG/M metagenome (GOLD analysis project Ga0307513, IMG submission 202174) | Populus trichocarpa ectomycorrhiza microbial communities from riparian zone in the Pacific Northwest, United States - 15_EM | ecosystem: Host-associated > Plants > Roots > Unclassified | place... | reverse complement strand
GCGCGCGGCTCGCACATACCACAAAAGGAAAACGGGGTCACATAGCCTACAGGGATTCCCAGGCCCAGACCAGGAATCGTCCCGCGGTCCTCCTCGCATCGAATATCAAAGGACCAGCATCCCAGGGCATTCACGTAATGTGCGTGGTGGATGATTTGGCTTTTCAAACGGCAATGGGAGTTGCGAGGTTCGTGTGAGGATACTGGAGCATCAGACGACCTTTGGTCTTAATCGTTTGGACCCAATGACGATATATCTTGGAATTGATAGCGTAGGCATCTGTATTGAGCTTAACTGCATTGCTGGACGTCGTCGATGGCGATGGTCAGGGAGTCGGATTAATCTACCGAATAATGTTGTCATGCATAGTCGGCCTCGCCGGAACATACCCTGAACCCGAAAAATGCGCGGGTAAGAAATCAAAAGGTATGTTCTAACAAATTCCTGAAACACATCCTTCGTACAGCGGAACACCTTGGCTTTCCACGGATCGCACCGCCTACCCTCGTCGTTAGGTCACACTCAAGCTTGTTCCACGCCGCATGCTCATCCTCGCAATAATCACACCATACATGTATCTAGTAGACACACACACAAGGTTCATTTCGTTTTTCATTACATTCTATGTGATTGCCAGTTGAGGGCTTTCTTCAGCCCATTGCGTGTACCGCTTGCATAGGCACCAGAGTCTGGGGATTCAGGCATAGGCATCAGAGTCTGGGGATTCAGTAGCCACCCTTGTGATCCACTTTGGCCATGTGCGCAACAAGCTCGACGACACGGAGCGAGTAGCCCCACTCGTTGTCGTACCACGAGACGAGCTTGACAAAGTTGGGATTGAGGGAGATGCCAGCAGCGGCGTCGAAGATGGATGAGTGCGAGTCTCCCACAAAGTCAGTCGACACAACGGCGTCTTCAGTGTAGCCAAGGATACCCTATATAATTCGTAGGATTTTAGAGCATGCGCAACCAAGAAAGACAGTGCGATATGACAGACGGACCTTCAAGCGTGGCTCCTGCGATGCATCCTTGATCGCCTGTTTAATCTCATCGTAGGTCGCACCTTTCTCGAGGCGGACAACGAGGTCGACGACGGACACGTCGCTCGTAGGTACACGGAATGCCATACCGGTAAGTTTACCGTTCAAGCTGGGGATGACCTTGCCGACGGCCTTGGCCGCGCCAGTGGACGAAGGAATAATGTTAGCAGCAGCACCACGTCCACCGCGCCAGTCTTTTGCGGAAGGTCCGTCGACCGTCTTCTGCGTGGCGGTCGTGGCGTGCACGGTCGTCATCAAACCCTCGACGATGCCAAACTTGTCGTGGATGACCTTGGCGAGGGGCGCGAGGCAGTTTGTCGTGCACGAGGCGTTGGAGACGATGTCGATATCCGAGGTGTACTTGTCTTCATTGACGCCCAAGACAAACATGGGTGCGTCGGCAGAGGGAGCAGAGATAATGACCTTCTTCGCACCGCCCTTAAGGTGTGCCGAGGCCTTTTCTTTGGTGGTGAAAACACCCTGGATAAGTGAGGTGTGTATAAGCATCTACGTCATAAAGCGGAGAACGCAGCTCAATCGAAAGTGAACCCGGACTCACGGTCGACTCGACGACGTACTCGACGCCCTCTCGACCCCAAGGAATGCTCGAGGGGTCCCTCTCGCCAAAGATGGTGATAGGCTTGCCGTTGATGACGAGCTTGCCATCCTTGGTCTCGACGGTGCCCTTGAAGCGGCCGTGGGTCGAATCGTACTTAAACATGTAAGCCTAAACATGAGAGTGTGACTTGATGAGTTTCCTGCGTGTACGTGATCTTTGACGTTGGGCGAAAACCTCACCATGTATTCGAGGTCGATGAACGGGCTGTCGAGGCGATCGGTTAGCACAACAAGGCTCGTAGACGCCTCCACAGGTAGGGCACGGATGCCTGTGAGATGAGGACGTGTACCCACTCGTTTACGGCGACGATGTCGACGCCCTGGTTGTTGATGGCATTCCTGAAAACGATACGTCCGATACGTCCTACCGTATCGTCAGCACAAATCCGATGCTCAGGGTACTCATACTCGTCATACTCACCGAACCTAAACGCGCAAACGAGAGACAAGCGGACAAGCGGACCGATCCGATCGCTCAGTCGACGGGAAAACTGAGGAGAAAGGGGGACGTACCCGTTGATGCCGACTTTGACGGACATATTGGATGTGGTCTAGAGGTAGTGGTGGGTGAGTGTTGAGTGGGAGTCAGAAGTCAGAGATCAAGTTACGTCCCGGTCGGCGTAAGAGCCCTCGCTTTTGTACCTTTGCTCACCGGCCAGGCCCAGGCCCAGGCTCACTAAGCTAAGCAGGTACACAGACACACGGAAGCAGGAAAAAGAGAACATTCCATCATGCCTTATTGTTGATAGTCGACCCGTATTATACATTCTACCCGAACATGCTCGTCCGCATCTCCACGTCCCCCCCGTTGGCCGCGTACTCTCCCCGTGGCAACGCAGCCCCTGGCCCATTCGCGTACGCCGTCGGCCCATTGGGCGTTTGCGGCTGCTGCGACGGTTGGTTTTGGTCCCTGTGCGTGACATGAAAAAGGATACATTAGTGAGTACTCGAAGCGAGAGATAGAATGGGGCCCCTCTCCGAACGCGAAATGAGAGATACGGAACGCCGACAGAACCACTGGAGCGGTGCGGCCGAATCGGGTAGCCAAGGTTGCGTATCACATAATCGAACGCACGGATCGGAGACCCAAAGCACCCTATTAGTGGTGCATCAAGCAGTAAGATCCGGGTACCCTTGCCCCAATGAATCGGGTCTTGGACCATCCGCGTCACCGTGAAAGGAACGTTCGACGTCCCTCCATTCATTCTCCGTCCGCACTCCTTGCGTTCATCAGAAAATCCAGAGAGGCCCTGACTCACCACCGAATGTTAAACCGAGTGACCCTAGGCTTATCCGCCGCCAACTCCCGTACCAGCCTCCCATACTCGATCCCCTCCGGCGGGTTCGCTTTGAGCTCCTCATCATCATACTCGGTATTCTGGTAATACCCCACCCGCACAAACTCCGCGTCCTTGTATGCGCCGCTCAGGATGATCGCCGCCACGCCCAGCACGTCCTCTTGGGGGATCAAGTTTGGCTGGGGTGCCGGTGCCATGAATTCGAACGAGTTGATCCCTACTGGTATTGGGCCAACCAGACACGAGTCGAGCTCTTGGTCGAGGTCTGGGTGACCCGGCGAGGAGAGGTAGACGAGTTTCCATTCGACGTCTGTTACGTGGAGATTAGCACAATGGGTCCGAGCCTAGGGATGAAGCTCGACATTAAAGTGAAGAAATGGCACATTCTGGAACCGGAATTTCCCGCTCCCCTGTCGAGGGAGGATGGTTGCCGAATTGATTTAGGTCAGAAAGCTCGGTTGGGAGACATTTAGGCCCTCAGGGGAATAGGGAATAGGATTCAATGTATGATCCCGTCGATTTGCCCGGCGCAGATAGTCATTCTGGCTAATAGCAATGCAGAGCCTTTATAGGCATAGATTCCACACAAACTAGGTGTAGTGACGATGAAGAGATAAAGAGACACATTAATGCGTCATCGAGGGTTTCAAGGCGAAGGAGCCGCGACCATACACTTGGTATGCACGCCAGTGGGAGGCCGATGAAATCCTCCATAGAGTATGGGACAGATACCTAGGGCTTTCGGTGCCCTCGCTGTCCGACGCCGCGAGATAGGCGGTCGTGCGTTTTCGGGAAATCGCGTGCGTAGCATAAAGTCCAACGGTGCGTTCCTCAACAACGCGTCGAGCAACCACCCTCGGGTTTCATTAGTCCCAAATATCGAAATGTAGCACCTTGTATAAACATTTGCAGCGACGGTTCTCTGCGTCGCGTGGGAAATAGCCTCAGCATTATATGTGAGCCAGACTCACCATCTTCCAGTGGAGAGATACACTCGAACGTTATCCTGAACCTGTACTCTTCATTAAAAGGTGCACGAACGGGGCTGAGAATTTCGACGTTGCGAATTGCGATCATCGTGCCCGTCCTCGATTCTTGGAGCGTGTTTTACGCGTCAAAATTTAAAAATTAGAACCCTCGCTGATGGAATGTTCTTGGTATGACCGTTCAGGATGATGTTGAACGTGTCTTGAGAAAACCTGTGGGAGGGTAAGGAGGTGAGCTGGTGAACAAAACAATCTGACTTGAGTCCGGACCATATTTTCTAAAGGAGGATGAACCCGCTTAGGAGTGCCGTGTGTACTGCCTCATAAATGTCAGAACCTACAATGCGCTGATTTCCGGTTCTGTTGTCCCAGGTCCGAAGGCGAGTCGTCCTCGGAGGAGCAGCAGTGGCAATGGTCTCCTCGCACGCATCTTCGGATGCTCCACAACAAAAAGTATACTCCAACTCTGTATCATGCGCACACCCGGTGGCTGATTACAGTTGTCCCGCGCCGTGCAGCTTTCGATATACCCCAACGAAACACCTCAATGGAAAGTCGTCGACGCTCCCTCTGAGCTAGAACACCAAATTAGGAGAGCGAGAGAACGGGTAACACATAGCTACCTCACTGGGCGCGCACACCTGCAAATGGTTACCAACCGCTGGATTGGCGTTGAGCAAAGAATCGAAGGTGTGTCGTTGAACCTCAGACAACCTCTCACATATACTCTCCTTGTTTATTATGCACCATATACGAGTATCACGCAGACTGATCTTTACTCCGTACTCCACAGCCCGCCTAAAATCCCTCGCTCCACCAGAAGAAACCGAACCAATCCTCCCCGGACTCCTCTACGTTGGCATCTCAACCCTCTTTGGATCCATTCTCTCTCGTCCGCGTTCCCTCCCTCTACGCATTCTAGCACCGCCCACTTTTGCGTTTACAGCTATGCTGTACTTCCTCCCCAATACCTCGCGCAATGTGGGCGACTATCTCTGGCACGTCGAGAAGAAATACGTCCCCGGCGTGGAGAAGCGTCAAAGTGCACTCGTTGGCCACATGGGTGGGATGTGGAGGGATGCCATTGCAGGCGTCAACGAGGCGAAAGGTGGCGTTGGCCGAGGAGTAGACAGTGCGCTTGGATGGGTACAGGATAACACTGGTTTGAAAGTGAAGGATGTTGTGCAGGAAGGGAGGAAGAAGTCGGAGTAGAGGTAGACTAACTATTCCGATAATAGATGATGACCATTTCAATGCACATCAGCAAACCGACGATACACCGATTCACTCTCAGCCCTCGTTTCACATGAAACTATTCACAAGGATCTTCAAAGAGGAAGTATTTCAATGCGTCTACGCAATCAACCTGAAGGCTAATTGTCCTTCAAATGCACAAGTGTGACTGAAGGTCATTTGTTCTGTACCCCAAGTGTTTATAGTGGATCTCAATAAACACTAGATTTACTCGTACTAGGGACCGACCGCGCGAAATTCTAACACCATCTAGTCAAATGCCTCAATCCTGTACACCCATTCACGTACTCCAAGCTCCTATTGTGGCTCCTCAGAACTATTGGTTGACTACTCGTTGACAATGATGACAGTAATCAAACGCTCGTCCGGAAGTATGAGAACATGTCCAGTAGGCATTTTGGACGTCGTCTAGGATCAATTTAAATTTTCGTTTTGTCGATCGGTTATGCGCAAGTTCGGGTCAATACGTACTGTATGTATTTGCGAAACCTAAGATAGGCATCTCCAATTGACGCACTATCCACTGCAAAGCCGGACGGAATGATTGCTGGAAGTACATTACAACTCTTCAATCACTCGCATTCGCAACTTCTCGGCGCCGACAGCAACGTAAATGACACCTGGAGGAAAATAGAGCGGTTTAAACCCTCTCTGACTTTGCGCACAAACTCAGACTCTGGATTACTAACGTAGCCTATCCAGGTGTCATGTTGGATTGCGAAGCGAACCTTTAAGCTGATCTCGCGCAATGTGCCCATTCTGACAAGATGATCCAGGACCGTTTGTGCACACTATAAAGGAGTGGTCAATTGAGGATAAATAGCATCGTAATATAGGATCCTCCTGACCCCTGGATGAAATGTGAACCAAATTCTCTCGAGATGAGGCATGGTCTCAACGACAGCGTCCAGTATCCCGTTCTCACAGGAAGGACAACAATCAAGATCCATCGTGAGCTCGACTATTGGTGCTGTTGATCGTGATAGAGCGCGTATTGCGCCGAGCACTTCGCCGAGCATGATTTTCAAGTCCAATGGCTCGTAGAACCCAACACCTGCAATAGGTCGCCCTGGGACTATATCGTGCATCATCAACCCAGATTCTTCTCAAGTCCGGCAGTGCCGAGGACGGAGACGAGAGAGATCATGGACAGGCCCTTGCAGCTCAAAATCTACAAGTTGCGGGTTCGCAACCAAGAACTCCCTAACATTCTCGCCATTGCCGACTTTTCCAAGTAAAATGAAACTCGTGAGTCGTGGCATCGTGCCGAAGTGAGCCAACCCATCGAAGTCTGTCAACAGAGTAAGGCTCGTGATACTGGACAAAGACTTCCCAAGGAAGGCAGCAAGCGGCTTGGTCGTTTCATGCGGTTCGTCGTCGTCCCACCGCAGCCCGTGGACTTTCAAGACGGTCTGTTGGATCATATAGTTTGTAGGATACGAGCACGACGACAGTTCGACATTGAGGAATCGAGTGGAGAGCACTTTGCAGAGCTGATCAAGCATTGTTGTCTTGAATCGAATTCTATGAAGCTCAATGTTTCTACGTGACTGCATCCGGTGGAGCGCAGTGAATAGCAGCTCCAAAGGAGCCACCTTCGGGACATAGGAGGTCGTGCAGGTGGTGACCGTCTATATATAGGATAAAAACCGCTCATTCGAGATGACTTCAGAGAGTTTTCGATACTTGGCGGAATAGTCTGGAGCGTATTTTTGGTGGATCACTTTGAAGATCATCCTTTGAGAAGGGTCGCGCAGTCTACGGGAGACGAGGGAGAGCCTCCTGCGAGTTGTCTAGTCGCAATACTCTACTATGGCGACCAGGAGCTCATCAGGAAGCCTGTAGAGCATTTGATAACAAGTAACGAGAAGTATGAATGATTGAAAGCGGTTCCTCGGCTCGTGGTTAGGTCGATGTTGACGTTACAAAGGTAACCCGGCCAACTGATTTACGCCCCTATGAAGGGGGTGCTGTGTTGGCCATCTTCTAGAGAATTCACACGTGCATATACGTGCTCCGTCCTACATCGTGACATGCTTGACCCACGGGATCCGCGAGTCACGAATAGATTCTCGCTGCAACACCACGGATCCAATGCACGTGCTACATAGGTTCTGCACCACATGCACTTGCTGGACTTGAATATGTGGGTGTTGAACAAGAATAATATGTCGCATACTCGGACCTTGGCAATCAGAGGAAGCGAGAAGCGCGTCAATTTGGTATGTAAATCAATTTGGACATCGTCTGGAAGCAATTTGATTTCTAATTGTACAGGTGAAGGGCGGTTAGTGCATGTTCGAACCATAGCAGCACGCATTCCCTTGGCCCAAACGCGAACGTTTCCAGTCATACACCATCCACTACAGAGTTAGAGAGGATAACCGCTGGTGACACATTACAGTTCTCCAGTCACTATTTCCTTGCATCCGCAATACGTACTGCGCCATAGCATCTTATGCGACACCTCGAGGTAAATGGAGCTCTTGAGAGCCTCTCGGAAGTTGCGCTCAACCTCAGATTTTCCATCACGCCTTCGTAAGGCGCCGTAAACTGATAAATTGACTTTACGCAGTGAGCCAAGTCTGACAAGATGACCGAGAACTGTTTGCGACCGCTAGAAAGGAGTGGTCAATTGAGGTTAAAAGTTCGTCTTTAATATAGGGCGCTCCTGACCTCTTCGTTGAAGAAAAGCCTCATTATCTCGAGATGAGGGATCGTCTCCACGACAGCTTCTAGTATCTTGCTCAAATGGGTACGACAGTAGTAAAGGTGCAGAGTGAGCTTGACTATCGGTGTTGCTGAGCGTGACAGAACGCGCACTCCATCGACCGTGAATTGTAAACTCGATGTTCTGCTGAATTCAACTTTGACAACTGGACGGCCTTGTACTAGATGCTGCATGTGGTCAGCACTAGCCCGGATTGTCCTCAAGTTCGGGAGTGCTGAGGGCGGAAGAAGAGCTAGATCGTCGAAGGGCCCTTCCAACGCGAATTTGGCAAGTTGTGGGTTTGCAATCAAGAAGTTTCTAAGCTCCACATTATTTTTGGATGACTTCAACAGGACGTTGAGACTTGTGAGTCGTGGCATTTTGCCGAAGTAAGCCAATACACCCAAGTCCGACGACAGAGTAAGATCCGCAATACTAGATAGTGACCTCTCAATGATGGCAGCGAGCACTTTGGTCGTCCCATGCGGCGGTGGGTCCCTCCTCGGTTCATACTCCAACTTATGTATCTTCAAGGCCGCCTGTTGGACTGTGTAATGCGTAGGATACGAGCACTGCCATAGTTCAACATTGTAGAGTTGAGTGGAGAGTACTTCGCAGAGCTGATCGAGCATTGTCGTCGTCAATGGAATATTAAGAAGTTTGATGTCTCTGAGTCGCCGCATCAGGTGGAGCGCTATGAATATCGCCTCCATAGCAGTCATCTCCAGGAGATGTGCGCCCATAGGTAGGATGACGACGAGGGTTTGTATATAGGAGAGATGTTCTCCGCCCTCGTTGACACACTTTCGAACGAGAGTCTCGGATTTGCTCCCTGGAAGAACCACCCTTTTGAAGATGATACTTTGGGAAGGATCACGCAGTCTACGAGAGACTAGGGAGAGACTCTTGCGAGTTGTTTGGTCACAATGCTCTGCTATGGCGACCAGGAGCTCTTCAGGAAGTAAGTAGAGCATTTGATAATAAGCAGAGGAGAAATTGGAATGATTGACAGCGATTCCTCCAGCCCTTCATTAGGCGGTGAAGTCAAGGTTTACAGGTTCAAATGCAGAAACAAATATGAACGGTTGCTTCAAGCCTGACGATATTAGGTACATTAAATATAGGGTTGTGAGTCTTCACTTAATGTTTTTCCTCGCGGCCCTGACATGTGGCGGATATCCACCACCCGTCCGTGTGTGGTATACACGAATTGAACTGCAGGTATACCTACGGATGTACTATGGATACATGTACTGATATGCCAGTTACATCGTGTTTCATGACAGGAAAGCGACGTGGACAGATATCGAAGGACCAAGGTTGCGCCCGAAAAGTACGGCTCAATTCATAGTCCCGGCGTTGTGATCATCAGCTTGCAATTCAAAGGTAAATCCATTGACTACGAAAACCGAGTGGAGTGATCCAACATCACAAACTAGCCCTGAAATGGATGGGGGGATCGAATTTGGAAACTGTCAATGAAAAGCGACTTACGCATACCCAAGGGTATTCAGTGCTCAAATGATAGAGACGAGGGATCGATTCCAAGGCTACATTCACGATCTCGGACACAATTGGGGCCTTATCGTGTGGGAGAGGGACATCGAGCGATGTTACAGTGGCCGTTGATTGGGATACATCACATCGTCCGGCTATTACGCTTTCGACTTCAAGTGCGTGATCGGATGAATTGGCGCTGATTGATATTTTGTCCAGACTCTGCTGTCAAATGTGTGAGCATTGGGATCACACTAACTGATAGAAGTGTTGGTATTACGAAAGTGATTTGGATCTGGCGGATGGCGCGGGCTGAAATCTTGATAAATTGATTGAAGAGCCGAATCGAGGTCGCATTGTAAGTGAAGTATCTACACCCTTGTTGAGGTACATAAAATGACCGGACCAGGATTCGAACCCGGGTTTACCCCATGACTAGCAGGGCGCTTTACCACTAAGCTACCCAGTCGGTAAGTGACGGTGGATTCACATTCCTACAACCCTATCACTGCTATTATTGAAAAGGGGCGCTGTAGTCTGGGGGACAAGTGCAGTCGTTGAGTGCGACGTAAAGGAGCTGCTCGGCGACCAGTGTTGAACATCGGCAGGTTTAAGCTCAAAGAGGTGAGGCAGAGCTCCTTTGAGGCATGGGACGTGATCGAGTACCGAGAACAATACTTCTACATCCTCAATTTTAATGAGATTATAACTGGAACCCATGGAGATCGCGAGTAAGAGACGATTAGGCGTTTTGGGGAGTGACTAGGAGACTTCTCGGATATCCGGCAGTTATAAATTTTTGGGAACCATAATTCCCGAAACAGGATCGCTTAGTGGAAGTACCTGCGGCCTGAGTGAGACGAGTGAGAGGCTTCAGCATCGTACAACTACAACAAGGAGTTCTTGTGGAAGTAAATGGAGCATAACAGAGCAACTTTATTGGATATTGGGATACGGCAGAGGCCGCTTTGCCGAACGTCCAAAATGACCCCAACCGCGACCAAACCCGAGGTGGAAACCAACCCACGTGGGATACCCAAAGCACCGTTTGTGGTCAGCTGCAGCACTATTACTAACTCTTCAATCACACCATGTCCAGTGATCTGACGCGGGGCGCGCACAGGAAGACGTCGAAAAGCACATCGGTGGGCCAGATGCAGAGGGTGAAAGTAGCTTGAGGGGATTTCAGGAAGCAATTGGGTGGGTATGAGTTCCAAAGTTTGATTAATAGTTTGCTAAGTTTGATTACGGCGGAGGGAGTACAAGTTCATGGAGAACAATCTCAGTCAGCGAAGAAAAGGACCTAGAGGAGATATGAGGAAGATTCTTCCTCATATACATTGGAAATGGTCACATTTCCTTAGGAGTGCGGTGTGTATTGCCTCATAAATTTCATAGCCCACAATGCGCTAATTTCCGGCTCTGTTGTTCCAGGTCCGAAGGCGAGTCGTCCTCAGAGGAGCGGCGGTGGCGGTGGTCTCCTCACACGCATCTTCGGATCCTCCACAACAAAAAGTATGCTCTAACTCTGTATCATGCGGACATTCGGTGGCTGATTACAGTTGTCCCGCGCCGTGCAGCTTTCGATATACCCCAACGAAACACCTCAATGGAAAGTCGTCGACGCTCCCTCTGAGCCGGAACACCACATTAGGAGAGCGAGAGATCGGGTAACACATAGCTACCTCACAGGCCACGCACACCTGCAAACGGTCACCGACCTCTGGATTGAACGTTGAGCAGAAAACCGAAGGTGTGTCGTTGAACCTCAGACAACCTCTCACACATACTCTCCTTGTTTATGATACACCATATACGAGTATCACGTAGACTGATCTTTACTCAGTAATCCACAGTCCGCCTAAAATCCCTGGCTCCACCAGAAGAAACCGAACCAACCCTCCCCGGACTACTGTATGTTGGCATCTCAACCCCCTTTGGATCTACGTTTTACATGAAACCATTCACAAGGATGGAAGTATTTCAATGCGTCTACGCGATCCACCCGGAGGCTGAATGTCCTTCAAATGCACAAATATCACTGAACGTCATTTTTCCTGTACCCCAAGTGGCCATAGTGGATCTCAACAATTATTAGATGTACTCGTACGAGAAAAACCCGCCGCGCGAAATTCTAACACCATCTAGTCAAATGCCTCAATCCTATATACCCACTCACGTACTCCAAGCTCCTATTGTGACCCCTCAGAACTACTCGTTGACAATGATGACAGTAATCAAACACTTGTCTGGAAGTATGAGAACATGTCCAGTAGGCATTTTGGACGTCTTCTAGGATCAATGTTTTATCGATCGGTTGTGCGCAAGTTCGAGCCAATATGTACTGTATGTATGACATTGGCAATCAGAGGAAGCGAGAAGCGCGTCAATTTGGATATCGTCTGGAAGCAATTTAATTTCAAGCTGTACCGGTGAAGGGAAGTTGGTGCATGTTCGAACCATAACAGTACGCATTCCTTGGCCAAACACGAACGTTTCCAGTCATACGTCACCCATTACAAGGTTGGAGGGGATAACGGCTAGTGACACATTACAGTTCTCCAATCACTAATCCTTCGCATTCGCAATACGTAAGGCGCCCTGGCATGACATACGACAGCTCGAGGTAAATGGGGCTCTTGAGAGCCTGTCGGAAGATGCGCTCAACCTCAGATTTTCCAGAAATGTAGCCATGCCCTCGCAAGGTGCCGCAAACCGATAAATTGACCTCACGCAGTGAGCCAAGTCTGACAAGATGACCGAGGACTGTTTGCGACAACTAGAATGGAGTGGTCAATTGAGGTTAAAAGTGCGTCTTAATATAGGATGTTTCTGACCTCTGCGTGGAGGAAAATCGCCATTCTCTCGAGATGAGGGATCGTCTCCACGACAGCGTCTAGTATCTTGCTCAAGTGGGTATGACAGTAATTAAGGTGCAGAGTGAGCTCGACTATTGGCGTTGCTGAATGTGACAGAACGCGCACTCCATCGACCATGAATTTTAACCGCGATGATTTGCTGATTTCAACTTTTACAACTGGACGGTGTTGTATCAAATACTGCATGTGGTCAGCACAAGCCTGGATTGTCCTCAAGTTCGGGAGTGCCGAGGGCGGAAGAAGAGCTAGGTCATGGAAGGGCCCTTCCAACGCGAATTTGGCAAGTTGTGGGTTTGCAACTAAGAAATTCCTAAGCTCCTCATTATTTTTGGATGACTTCAACAGGACGTTGAGGCTTGTGAGTCGTGGCATTTCGCCAAAGTAAGCCAATACACCCAAGTCCGACGACAGAGTAAGGTCCGCAATACTAGATAGCGACCTCTCAATGATGGCAGCGAGCACCATGGTCGTCGCATACGGCGATGGGTCCCTCATCGATTCGTACTCCAACTTATGTATCTTCAAGGCCGCCTGTTGGACTGTATAATGCACAGGGTACGAGCACCACCACAGTTCGACATTGTAGAGTCGAAATGAGAGTACTTCACAGAGCTGATCGAGCATTGTCGTCGTCAATGGAACAGTAAGAAGTTTGATGTCTCTGAGTCGCTGCATCCGGTGGAGCGCTGTGAATAGCGCAGCATTCATCTTCAGACGATAGGTAGCCGAGGGTGGGACGATGGTGAGGGTCTGAATATAGGATAATAGCCTATCATTCCGAGTCACTTCAGAGTAATGTTCTCCGCCCTCGCTGGCACATTTTCGAACAAGAGTTTCGGATGTGCTCCTTCGAAAAACCACCCTTTTGAATATGATACTTTGGGAAGGATCGCGGAGTCTACGAGAGACGAGGGAGAGACTCTTGCGAGTTGCTTGGTCACAATGCTCTGCTATGGCAACCAGGAGCTCATCAGGAAGCAAGAAGAGCATTTGATAACAAGTGTTGAGATGTGAGAATGATTGAAAGCGATTCCTCCAGCTTGTGGTTACGTGGCGAGGTCCACACTGGACATTACAAAGGTAACCCTGCCAAAAGGCGTGTAGGTTACTTTGTGCTGACCACCTTCAAGAGGGTTCACACGCACACATACGTGCTCCGCCCTACAACGTGACATGCTTGATCCATGGAGTCCCCGAGCCACGAATAGACTCTCGTTGCACCACCACGGGTCCGATGCACGTGTTGCGTAGGTTCTGTATTGCGATGGAATCTCAGGACGTCCGAATGCCCCCTGAGAGGATGGATAAGGTCCAGGGGTTCGAAGGAAAAGAACTCGTCTGCACGCCGACAGATCCTACTACTCCAAGGGACTCGTCCGTTCGCCAACGGAAATGGGTTCTCCAAGGGGGGACGGGTTGACGAACTACTTGTGGTCTTGTTGGAGCTACTATCCGTGCGGCTGTTCCACCGCACGCCCAATCTGTCTCGGCCACAGCGCGCTCTGACTAACTAATGAGGAAGTGGTTCGCCGTCGTTCCCTAATACTCCTCTATGCTCGATATGTCTGTTTCCGTGTATTCCTCGAGTGCACGGGGTACGAGGACCGGGGCCTGACTGCACGCACAACCCTGGCTCCGGCTGGCTAGACCTGCGGTGCCAGTGGGGGGAGGTTAGCAAACGAGGGCAGGGAAGGGGATCCGAGGTCTTGAGGGCCTGCGCGGAATCCGAGGCGGCGGGCGGGTCCAAGAGTGAGGCTGACAAGATCGAGGCAGGGCAGACGAAATAAAATGTCTATTTTGCGAGACGTCGAGTGCAGAACAATGTCACACAACTCGAAGTTTAAATACATGATGCTCTATACTATTCATGAGGCTACCGGACCGCGCAGGCTGTGAGGGAATTGCTATACTACGTGGGTGGAGTATTGTGGGTGGGTGGTACACGATCACAACGCGCGTAATTAAACTATCTAAGTGTCTATGTCGTCGGCCCGAGTTGCGAGCACAGGTTCACACGAAAGGGAACCCGGAGTAGAGGGTCGAGGGGACCTTGGGGAGTGTCGCAGGGGCTCTAGTTCGCCTGCACGAGGTACTTTGAGGTTGTTGTAGGGGGGAGAAGGTGAGAGATATTCATCGCATGTATCACATACACTTGCTGAACGTGAATTTGTGGGTGTTGAATATGAATAGATTGGTCACGTACTCTGATGTTGGCAATCAGAGGCTCATTCAGAAAGGTGAGAAGCGCATCAAGTTGGTATGTAAATCAATTTGGACATCATCTGGAAATATAATTTCTAGTTGTACAGGTGAAGGGTGGTTGGTGAATGTTCGAACTATGACAGTACGCATTCTATTGGCCAAACACGAACTATTCCAGTCATACATCACCCACTACACAGTTAGAGGGGATAACCGCTGGCGACGCATTACAGTTCTCCAGTCTCTGACTTGCATTCGCAACCCATATGCCACCCTGGCATGATATCCGACAGCTCGAAGTAAATGGAGCATTTGGGAACCTCTCGGAAGTTGCGCTCAACCTTACATTTCCATCATGCCCTGTGAATCGACAAATTGACCTCACGCAGTCAACCCAGTCTGACAAGATGACCGAGGACTGTTCGCGACAGCTGGAAAGGAGTGGTCAATTGAAGTTAAAAGTCCGTCTTAATATAGGACGTTCCTGACCTCTACATGGAAGGAAAGCGTCATTCTCTCAGGGATCATCTCAACGACAGCTTCTAGTATCTTGCTCAGGTGGGTATGGCAGTAGTGCAGGTGCAGAGTGAGCTCGACTAACGGTGCGGCTGAACGTGACAGAATGCGCACTCCATTGGCCACGAATTTTCACCTCGATAGTTCAAGATTTCAACTTTTTCAACTGGACGGTCTTGTACTAAATTCTTCATCAGGTGGAGATGAGCCCGGATTGTTCCCAAGTTCGGGAGTATCAAGGGCGGAAGGGAGCCATATCATGGAAGGACCCTTCCAACGCGAATTTGGTAAGTTCTGGGTTTGCAACTAAGAATTTCCTAAGCTCCTAAATATTTCTGGATGACTTCAACAGAACGTTGAGGCTCGTGAGTCGTGGCATTTCACCGAAGCAAGCCAATTTACCCAAGTCCGACAACGGAGTAAGGTCCACGATACTAGATAGCGACCTCTCAATGATGTCAGTGAGCACCTTGGTCGTTGCACGCGGCGATGGGTCCATATCCGATCCGTACTCCAACTTGTGTCTCTTCAAGGCCGCCTGTGGGACTGTGCAACGCACAATATTCGAGCACCGCCACAGTTCGACATTGTAGAGCCGATTGAAGAGTACTTCGCAGAGCTGAGCAAGCATTGTCGTCGTCAATGGAATATAATAAATTTTGATGTCTCTGAGTGGCCGCATCCGGTGGAGTGACAGAAAATGATGTTCCACCAACGTGGAGACATACGCGCAAAGTCGGTCAGAGCATTGCCGGACGCGCACCTGGGTGGTCAGGGCCAAGTCGCGTGAATAACAAATAAGCTAGCTACGGATACAAAGAGCTAACTACCGTGGACATTGCAGCAGAATACAGTCTGGAGCAAATTCCGACATGGAGCGCTGTGAATAGCGCAGCGTTCATCTTCAGGAGACGGAGGGTTGAGGTTGGGACGATGGTGAGGGTCTTAATATAGGATAATAGCCTATGATCCTGAGTTATTTCAAAGAGTTGTTCTCCGCCCTTAGCACATTTTCCAACGAGAGTCTCAAATTTGCTCCCTGGAAGAACCATATTTTTGAGTATGATAATTTGGGAAGGATCACGCAGTCTGCGAGAGACGAGGGAGAGACTCTTGCGAATTGCTTGGTCACAACACTCCACTATGGCGACCAGGAGCTCATCAGAAAGTAAGGAGAGCATTTGATAACAGATGATGTTAAATGCGAATGATTGAAAGCGATTCCTCCAGCTCGTGGTTAGGTGGCGAGGTCTACGTTGAACATTACAAAGGTACCCCCGACCAACCGATTTAGGCCCCTATGAAGTGGTATAGTTTACATTTGCTGTACTGGCCACTTTCAAGAGGGTTGACACGCACATATACGTGCTCCGCCCTACAATGCGATATGCTTGATCCATGGAATGCGCGAGCCACGAATATATTCTCGCCGCTCCACCACGGGTCCGATGCACGTGTTACATGAATTTGTGGGTGTTGAATACGAATAGGTCGGTCGCGTACTCTGACGTAGGCAATCAGAGGCTCATTCAGAAACGCGCGTCAAGTTGATACGTAAATCAATTTGGAAGCAATTGAATTTCTAGTTGTACAGGTGAAGGGTGCGTAGTGCAGGTTCGAACCAATACAGTACGCATTCCATTGGCTAAACACGAACGTTTCCAGTCATACATCACCCACTACAAAGTGAGAGGGGATAACCGCTGGTGACACATTACAGGTCTCCAGTCACGTAGTCGCAATCGCAATCCGGGGGCCACCTAGTACCCCACGTTTTGAGGTAAATGGAGCACTTGAGAGCCTCTCGGAAATTGGGCTCAACCTCACATCTTCCAGAATTGTAGTCACGCCAGGCACGGCAAACCGATAAATTGACCTCACGCAGTGAGCCAAGTCTGACAAGATGACCGAGGACTGTTTGCGACCGCTAGAAAGGAGTGGTCAATTGAGGTTAAAAGTACATCTTAATATAGGACGTTCCTGACCTCTGCATGGAAGAAAAACCTGATCCTCTCGAGATGAGGGATCGTCTCCACGACAGCGTCTAGTATCTTGCTCAAGTGGGTATGGCAGTAGTGAAGGTGCAGAGCGAGCTCGACTATTGGTGCCGCTGAATGTGACAGAACGCGCACTCCATCGACCATGAATTCTAACCTCGATGTTGTGCTGATTTCAACATCTACAACTGGACGGTCTTGTACTAAATGTTGCATATGGTCAGCACAAGCCCGGATTGTCTTCAAGTTCGGGAGTGCTGAGGGCGGAAGATGAGCTAGATCATGGAAGGGCCCTTCCAACGAGAATTTGGCAAGTTGTGGGTTTGCAACCAAGAAGTTCCTAAGCTCCTCATTATATCTGTCCGACCTCAACAGGACGTCGAGACTCGTGAGTCGTGGCATTTCGCCGAAGTAAGCCAATACACCCAAGTCCGTCACCAGAGTAAGGTCCGCAATACTAGATAGCGACCTCTCAATGATGGCAGCGAGCATCTTGGTCGTCGCGTGCAGCGATGGGTTCTCATCCGATTCGTACTCCAACTTATGTATCTTCAAGGCCGCCTGTGGGACTGTGTAATGCACAGGATACGAGCACAGCCTCAGTGTAACATTGTAGAGCCGATTGGAGAGTACTTCGCAGAGCTGATCGAGCATTGTCGTCGTCAATGGAACAGTAAGAAGTTTGATGTCTCTGAGTCGCTGCATCCGGTGGAGCGCTATGAATGGCGCTGCATTCATCTTCAGACAATGGGTGGCCGAGGGTGGGGAGATGATGAGGGTCTGAATATAGGATAATAGCCTATCATTCTGAGTCACTTCAGAGCGATGTTCTCCGCCCTCGCTGGCACATTTTCGAACGAGAGTCTCGGGTTCGCACTCCGGAAGAACCATCCTTTCGAATATGATACTTTGGGAAGGATCGCGCAGTCTGCGAGAGACGAGGGAGAGGCTCTTGCGGGTTGTTGGGTCACAACACTCTACTATGGCGACCAGGAGCTCATCAGGAAGTAAGTAGAGCATTTGATAACAAGTGACGAGAAGTGCGAATGATTCAGAGCGATTCCTCCGGCTCGTGGTTAGGTGGCGAGGTCTACGTTGAACTTACGCCCCTACGAAGGGGTTGTAGGTTACTTTGTGCTGACCACCTTCAAGAGGGTTCACATATACGTGCTCCGCCCTACAATGCGACATGCTTCATCCACAGAATCTGGGGCCACGAATATACTCTTGCCGTCCGATGCACGTATTACATAGGTTCTGCATTACACGCACCTGCTGGACGTGAGCTTGTGGGTGTTGAATACGAATAATTGGTCGCATACTCTGACATTGGCAATCCGAGGCTCATTCAGAAAGCGAGAAGCGCATCAATTCGGTATGTAAATCATGTAAATTAATCTGGACATCGTCTGGAAGCAATTTAGTCCTAGTTGTATAGGTGAAGCGCGGTTAATACATGTTCGAAGCAATACAGTACGCGTTCCATTGGCCAAACACGAACATTTTCAGTCACAAATTCCTTGCATTCGCAACTCGTAGACCACCTGGGCGTGGTATACGACACCTCGAGGTAAATGGAGCTCTTGGGAGCCTCTCGGAAGAGGCGCTCAACCTCACATTCTCCAGAAATGTAGTCATACCCTGGCAAGGCGCCATAAATCGATAAATTGACCTCACGCAGTGAGCCAAGTCTGACAAGATGACCGAGGACTGTTTGCGACAGCTAGAAAGGAGTGATCAATTGAGGTTAAAAGTGCGTCTTAATATAGGACATTCCTGACCTCTACGCGGAAGAAAAGCGTCATTCTCTCGAGATGAGGGATCGTCTCCACGACAGCGTCCAGTATCTCGCTCAAGTGGGTATGACAGTAGTGAAGGTGCAGAGTGAGCTTGGCTATTGGTGCTGCCGAACGCGAAAGAACGCGCACTCCATCGACCATGAATTATAACCGCGATGATTTGCTGATTTCAACTTCTACAACTGGACGGCCTTGTACTAAATGCTGCATATGGTCAGCACTAACCCGGATTGTCCTCAAGTTCGGGAGTGCTGAGGGTGGAAGAAGAGCTAGATCATGGAAGGGCCCTTCCAACGCGAATTTGGCAAGTTGTGGGTTTGCAACTAAGAAATTCCTAAGCTCCTCATTATTTTTGGATGACTTCAACAGAACGTTGAGGCTTGTGAGTCGTGGCATTTCGCCAAAGTAAGCCAATACACCCAAGTCCGACGACAGAGTAAGGTCCGAAATACTAGATAGCGACTTCTCAATGATGGCAGCGAGCACCCTGGCCGTCGCATACAGCGATGGGTCCCTCATCGATTCGTGCTCCAACTTATGTATCGTCAAGGCCGCCGGTTGGACTGTGTAATGCACAGGATACGAACACTACCGCAGTTCAATATTGTAGAGTCGAGTGGAGAGAGCTGATCCAGCATTGTCGTCGTCAATCGAAAATTAAGAAGTTTGATGTCTCTGACCGATGGAGTGCTGTGTGAGGGTCTGTGTATCGGATAATAGCCTATCATTCTGAGTCACTTCAGAGAGATGTTCTCTGCCCTCGCTGGCACATTTCCGAACGAGATTCCCGGATTTGCTCCCTGGAAGAACCACTTTTTTTTGAAGATCATAATTTGGGAAGGATCACGCGGTCTACGAGAGACGAGGGAGAGACCCTTGCGAGTTGTCCGGTCGCAATACTCGACTATGGCGAACAGGAGCTCATAAGGAAGCATGTGGAGCATTTGACAACAAGTGATGAGAAGTGCGAATGATTGAAAGCGATTCCTCAGCTCGTCATTGGGTCTACGTTCACGTTACAAAGGTAACTTGGCCAACCGATTTACGCTTCTATGAAGGGGTATAGGTTACATTGTGCTGTGCTGGCCACCTTCAAGAGGGTTCACACGCACATATACCTGCTCTGCCCTACAACGCGACATGCTTCATCCACGGAATCGGCGAGTCATGATAGATTCTCGCTGCACCACCACCGGTCCGATGCACGTGTTACGTAGGTTCTGCGTCACACGCACCTGCTGGACATAGATTTGTGGGCGTTGAACAGAAATAGATTGGTCGCATACTCTGACATTGACAATCAAAGGCTCATTCAGAAATGCGAGAAATGCGTCAAGTTGGTATGTAAACCAATTTGGATATCGTCTGGACGTCCAATTTCTAGTTGTACAGGTGAAGGGCGGTTGGCGCATGTTCGAACCATTACAGTACGCATTCCATTGGCCAAACACGAACGTTTCCAGTCATACATCACCCACTACAAAGTTAGAGGGGATAACCGCTGGTGACACATTACAGTTCTCTGCGATGGAATCGGGTCCGGGTCGTGAGTCCCAGGACGTCCGAAGGGAAAGAACTCGTCTGCACGCCGGCAGATCCTACTACTCCGAGGGACTCGTCCGTTCGCCGACGGAAGTGGGTTCTCCAAGGGGGGAATGGGTTGACGAACGGCTTACAGTTTTGTCGGAGCTACTACCCGTGTGGCTGTTCCACCGCGCGCCCAATGTGTCTCGGCGACGGCTGGCTAGACCTGCGGTGCTAGTGGTGGGAGGTTATCGAACGAGAGCAGGGAAGGGGATCCGAGGTCTTGAGGGCCGGCGCAGGATCCGAGGTGGCGGGCGGGTCCAAGAGTGAGGCTGGCAATCGAGGCGGGGCGCACGAAAATAAAAACGTCTATTTACGAGACGTTGAGTGCGGAACAATGTTCCATAGCTCGAGGTTTAAATACATGATTGTCTATACTATATACGAGGCTACCGGACCGCGCGGGCTGCGAGTGGAATGGCTATACTACATGGGTGGCGGAATATGGTGGGTGGGTCCGGTGGTGCCCGGGTGGGTGGTACACAACCACAACGCGCACAATTTAACTATCTAAGTGTATATGTCGTCGGCCCGAGTTGTGGGCACGGTCCACACGAAAGGGAACCCGGAGTGGAGGGTTCGGGGATCTTGGGGAGTGACGCAGGAGCTCCGGTTCGTCTACACGAGGTGCTGTGAGGTGGTTGTGGGAGGGGTCGGTGAGGAAAAGGGGCGATATTTATCGCATTCTCCAGTCACGTACACGCATTTGCAATCCGTAAACCACCTAGTATCCGACACCTCGAGGTAAATGGAGTTCTTGAGAGACTCTCGGAAATTGCGCTCAACCTCAGATCCAGACCTGTAGTCATGCCCTCGCAAGGAGCCGAAAACTGATACATTGACCTCACGCAGTGAGCCAAGTTTGAAAAGATGAACGAGGACTGTGTGCCACAGCTAGAAAGGAGTGTCACTTGAGGTTAAAAGTGCGTCTTAATATAGGACGTTCCTGACCTTTGCATGGAAGAAAAGCCTCATTCTCTGTAGATGAGGGACCGTCTCCACGACAGCGTCTAGTATCTTGCTTAAGTGGGTACGACAGTAGAAAAGGTGCAGATTGAGCTTGACTATCGGTGCTGCTGAACGTGACAGAACGCGCACTCCATCGGCTATGAAGTTGAACCTCGATGATTCCAAGATTTCAACTCTTTCAACTGGACGGCCTGGTACTAAATGCTGCATCAGATCGGCACGAGCCTGGATTGTCCTCAAGTTCGGGAGTGCCGAGCGCGGAAGAAGAGCCAGATCATGGAAAGGCCCATCCAACTCGAATTTGGCAAGTTGTGGGTTTGCAATCAAGAAGTTCCTAAGATCCTCATTCTTTCTGGCCAGATACAAGAAAACTTTGAGGCTCGTGAGTCGTGGCATTTCGCCGAAGTCACCTCGGGCACTCGGATCCGGGGCCTCTCAGGCCGTGTTAAGCCATTCAATCAACCCCCCTCAGAGGGGGTCATCCTGCTCAGGTTCAGGTTTGGACCCTGCATTTAAATGGGGCGCTGCTCAGGA
>Ga0307513_10003326_pt1 | contig 21886 bp, 21 predicted proteins | sample 15_EM_MG_FD_202174 | JGI IMG/M metagenome (GOLD analysis project Ga0307513, IMG submission 202174) | Populus trichocarpa ectomycorrhiza microbial communities from riparian zone in the Pacific Northwest, United States - 15_EM | ecosystem: Host-associated > Plants > Roots > Unclassified | place... | reverse complement strand
ACCGGGCAGTGCTTTGTTTCCACGCGTAATTTGGCCCCTGACAACGCTTGACGCCGACCACATTCTGCCAGCTGGCGTCAGCCCATTCCCAAGTCTTTCCACTGTGACACTCTCCGACCAGCCGACCAGTGCGAATTATATCAGTAGTCAGTGGTTATTCACTCGTTCAATCGAGATCACACTACACTTTCACTCACACAATAAACCTTTCTCAGGATATCTCTAATCTCTCCAGGTGTGTCTATGGAAACCTTGCCCACCACAGCCTGTGCCGACCAGCCCTATTTATTAGGTCTCCGTGTCTGCAGCACAGCCAACCCATACCTCCAAATCTCGTTATTCGCTGGTGGTGTAACCCTTCGGCAACCTAGTTCGCCTCTTGAGTGCCGTGCAAGCGTATCCTCTCATGCTCCACGGGAAAAGGACCCCAGCGAAGCCTCCTCATACCTCTTCTATGCCCAACTATGCAAATGCATGACCAGGCACTCTTCTCAGAGCACGAGTGTTCCATGGTTATCTAGTGGTTTCCTTGTGCCACAATTGAGTGGGCAACGCTTTCACCGCCGAGCACCTATGCCAAGCGGCCGGTGACACCAGTGGACACGTCAGTGCCAGCCCGATCAGCCCATGCACTGTAAGGCTCACGGGGCTGCGCACAATGCAACTTTCAGGTACTGGTCCTCAGTTGACGACAGATCGTCAGTGGCAGGTCATCTGCATGAGTCGGACCAACAAAGGGTCTGGCACTTCATTGTGACTTTATAGGAGATTCAAGAAAGTCAAAATGCGTCTGTCTCCATAATTCCATCGGCACCATCCTTATAACACCGCCAGCCCGCTTCTGACGGGGTTATTCTCTTTTCTCCAACCCATTCCTTCTCCCCTGCTCCACTGGTGTGTTGGTCCTAGACAGCTCTATCACTCCTGGTCATACACCCTCTGTATTACCTCATATGGCCACCAAAGTTCAGACCGAACAGGTCTACGGCGGTAATAAGTCCGCTGGAGTTGCAGTCAGTCTTCTTTCAATGTTCTTTCTCAAATACTTGCTTATCGTATCCCACATTTTCTTCCCTAGGTGCTCGTCGCCTTCGGTATGCTCTCGCTGGTTTCCGTTTTGGGCATGTTCGTTGTCCTCGGGGTATGTACCGTTTTACGCGCCAAGTGAAGCGTGAATTCGCGTAGCTTACCTGTTAATTGTCTCCACCAACGCCGTAACTTCGGCCTTCTCCCATCCTCAGATGTCAGTAATCCGGAGTCGCCGCTCTTCCGACCCAACGCTCTTCGTTCGCACCCACGTAGCAATTTTCTTCTTTTCCCTTCTCATATGCGACTTCATTCAAGGCATTGGCGCGCTCCTCAACATTCCCTGGATCGTCGAAAGGCGAGCGTATATCGGCCCGACATGCACAGCTCAAGCGACTATCAAGCAAATCGGTAACGTACGAGAAGTTTGTCCTTTGAAGAGAAGAGCGAGTATTAACTCCGTTTATGGCCTCAGGTTGGAACGGCAATCTTCTCTTTTGTCATCGCCTCCCATACCTTCAGCCTACTTTTTCTTCGTCGCCAGTGGTCGACTCGTACATGCTATATCGTTCTCGCCGCCTCATGGTTGGTCATTCTGTTCGACTTGTGCATCGGAAATTTCGCCATTGCCGACCCAAAGCGGCGAGGGCCATACTACGGAATATCTGGTTACTGGTGCTGGATCACACCCGCGTACCCAGTAGAGCGATATACGACGGAGTACCTCTTCATGTTCGCCTCGGCTGGATTCTCCTTTATTCTCTATTTGCTCGTCTTCTTCAAACTCCGTGGCAACATCAATCTCTCAAATGGATACAAAATCCACTTTCAACGACGGCCTAAAGTCAGAGTTGGCAGGACAGCTACTGGCACATACATCATGACAGACGATCGGCGCGTTGAGTCCCATTTGACCACCGTGGCAAAGCAAATGCTGTGGTATCCAATTGCCTACACTGTCCTCGTACTGCCTATCGCCGCCGCCCGGTTCTCTGCCTTTACTGGTGCATCAGTCCCCTTCGAGGTCACCATCTTCACAGCCTCGGTGTTCATGTTGACTGGGTTTGTCAACGCCGTGCTGTTCTGCCTGACCCGCAACGTGCTGCCAGGAACCTGGAGGCAGAAATTCGGTATTGGCAGTACGTTTGACAGCAGACGGGGCAATGGAGGCGTAGCTAGTCGGACGAATCAGACGTGGCGGAGTGCGGCGTCTAATGCAAGGGTGGGAACAGGAATGGCCCCCGTCGGCCTTAATATCGGAGTGGAGAAGAACATCGAAATTAAGTACGAGGACGATGAGTCGGGTCCTGCCTTCCTCAAGTCTGGCTCTCCTCCCTCGCCTTCCACACCGCTCAGAGTTCATGATGGCCCTGCGCAACACGCTGACCCCTATAATCACCGCATCAAACGAATCTCATTTCCTGCGCCACGAGATGCGAGCAGGGGCGGCCATGCCGCCGTAGCTCGGAGCCACGATCTCGACGCAGGAGCACACCGACCGGGCAATGCGAGCTCAGCTGAATGGGAAGTGCCACAGCACTCGGGGCACGCACCTAGTAGGCATGAGGGTGTCCCATATGGGCCGGCACCGGGTTTAGAGGCTCCTACCTCCCTCCATCCTTTTGCAACTGCCACGCCAGTCAATACTGATACACGGCAACCCCGGCCATCTTCCATCTTGATTATCGAAAATGTCAATCACGGTCACCCTCGTTGGGTAAGAAACGGCGGTTCTGGAGGCACCGGTGGTGGCACACATTGGACAGGATCCAACCAATAGTCACCCCGGACTCGGCATACGGTGTACCCTCTTCGGCAGTTGGTGAGTACCCTTACCAGACATATACCCACCCTAGTGCCAGATCGAGACGTTCTGCTCCCTTATCACCCGTTGGCTACCCCGAAATCCAGCTTACTGACCACCTTCCTTTAGGCCTATCTATATGCATTATCTAAAATTCCGCCTCCAATCCTTCCACTCTTTTTCATTTGTCCATGGGTGGTTTACGGTTCGCTCAGCGGATTTTGTTCTGTTCTTGGGGCTGCGGTGTATCTGGATTCTTGATCATTCTTTATGTACTTTATTCTACGTTCTGTAGGTCTATTGAGCGTTGTTGTATGTCTTAGGCGAACGTTCGGGAGGTTCATCAGGTTCTAACCCGACGGCTATAAACAATATCCATTCTAAGCCTTCTAACAGCTACAAAGTGATCAAGTAATACAAGCAGTACGGACTATACCTCTAGGACTTTAGAAATGCGTCCCAATAACCCTGCCTTGAATTCGGCAGCGATATACCGCTTTAGGGGTATGCAAAGTCTAGCTGTCGTCTCCAAGTTTATACAACATATAGAAGCCATTGGACCTGGGAGTCCCATAAGTCAATTAGAGGGATAAGAGTAACAAAACAGACAATAGAGTCGTGACATAGTCATGATAGACGAACCACATTAACATAACGCATTACAAAACCCGAAAACCCGTTCCAAGGACGGATTCCGCACCAGGTAAACGGCGCCCCATCTACTCAAGCGGCATACTCTGCACACTCTCCGCGAGCGCACTCCAAACCCCTTGAACAGCCTCAGAATAATCCCTCTCCTCGACGGTCCACGCCTGGACCAGTAACGCGAGGAGTGTATTCTCTCGGTTATGCAGCACGACCCGGAACTCGTGCCACATGCACCACCGGATGAATACGCGTCGCGCAAGCGCCTGCTGGATCGCGGCCTGGTCACGCTCGATAGCGTGGATAAGCTTGTCCGCCTCGACCTCCCAGCCTTCCTTCGCAGCTGCCTTGATCGATTCAAGTTTGAGCGACTGTGAATCGACACGTTTGCGGAGCTTGTCGACACTGTCGTGTGCAAGACGGTCGTGTCGCACGAAGAGATCGCGCACGGCGATGTAGAGGTCGCGTTGGGCCTACGCAGTCGCATTAGCACGCCTGAGACAAATCCACAGTATCTGGAAGATGAAAAGACGCACCTTCAAAGCCTCCAGATTCTCCCCGATAGCGGTCTTCGACCGCCCCTCCATTGCATCTGCCAGCCGACCAAGGTACCCTGCGACATTCAGGACACCATTGTTGACCCCACTGGCAAGCTCGTCCCCGACATTGCCCCATGGATCGCTCTCGTTGCCCTCAGCAAGCGCATTCATGGTCATCATCACACGCGCCAGCTCGCCCGCGGCCGCCTCGCGCCGCTTCAATATTCGTTCTGCAGTGGAGCACAACCGTGTCCACTGTTCGATTAACGCCCCAATTTTTTGGCGGGTCGACGCGAGCTTCGCTTCTAGGTCGGAGGGGATAGACATTTCTTGAATTGGTTCGACACGCTTCGTGGTCGACTCTTCATCGAAGGAGATACGAGTATGTCGCCTCCAGGACTCGAGGTCGGGTTCGGAGAGGAAGACGGCCAGCAAACCGTCTTCTTTTATTACTGGGTGGTTGACGGCGTAGTTGAGAAAGCGCTGGAGGCCTTTTCTGGAGACGATTTTAAGTATACGGACGGAGCCACATTAGTGGCTAGTAAAGCACGAACCTTCGTTGTTCAATGAAGCCTTCGTCGGCTGCACAAAGGGGTCAGAGAGAAGTGACGGAAAGAAAATTTGGAGGACGTACGTCCTAACCGCTTAGGAGGCAATCCAACCAATATTCGGAATGGATACCGTCTGACAAGGCAGTCCCAAAGGAAAACAAACTCTGAATACCGCCGTTGTACAGGTATTCCTCGTGTGAAAGATTGTATTTGGTAGAGAGTATATCGATTGAAGATATATCCAGCCTGGCCGTGCACAGTGACCGTTATCGATTCTTGGTTCTTCCACCATGAAGGGGGTAGACCAGTGGAGAGGATGGAGGATGCTAAAGTCGATGTTAGAATTGGACCTTTTGCGCGGAAAAAATTGGGTCACCTGCGTTTCCGGCAGAAGCAGATGTAAAGAGCCCACGACTGGAATTCGTCCAGGGGTCTGCCTCAGGGTTGTAGCCTGGAGTGGGCCGCACGATTGGGGGTGGAGGAAAAGTAGATCGGATTGTCGAGGTTGAGATGACGTTCATGGCTTCCATGTCAAGGGTAGGTACTGGCAGTTCATTTGATCGAGCCAGTGATGCAACGTTTTCAATGCTAACATCTGCAATCACTTGTAATCGAGAGACCTTAACAAGGAATCAGGCAAGACGTACCTTTACTTGTTTGGGCGCAGGCTACTAAGGCTAGAGCGACGAAGAATTCCATTTTGGAGACTCGAGGGCGAGAGCTCACAAGATTGACAATCTACAAATGGAGGCAAGATAACAGTTATCACGTCAGTGAGATCGTAAACGTATGAGCCAACAATTTGTGGCAAAGGTAGCCTGCCGACAAATACACGCGAGCATTATAGGGGATGCCGGGTTGGGCAAGCATGTGTGGTAGAAGCGCGGAAGGGTGTATATAATAGAAGAGTAACTACCCACCCTGTCTATGTCAGCAGCCGGCAGACTGCTTGTGGTTAGGACTCGTTGGAGCGCATTGATGGTTATAGTGCCGCTGCCAGTAGCATCAGCAGTATTGAAGGAATGTATATACAGAGCCGGTATCTGTGCATCTCCTGTCACATTCCATCAGCCTTGGCCTTTGTCTGAGTGCACCATGCGCCTGACGCACCGAGTACGGCGTTGAGGGCACTGGGTGGATCTGCAACTGGAACAGGAGATGGGTTTATACTCCATGGGTCAAGTCCTGCGTCCGGGTCGATGTAGGCCGAGGAAACGAGTGGGTCTGAGGGGAAAGACGTCGTAGAACTCAGCAGACCGTTGGACAGAGGAGACCCATAGCGATTGGACGGTGACCGAGGGGCATTAAACATCACTTTGAGCGCTGCAGACAGCGGCGAGTGCAATTTCCAGTTAAACTAGCTACAGCAGCCAAGTCCAACAACCACATCACTTCTACTCTACCCCCGCAGACAAACACGACAAATGATATCCACATTACGCGCAACAAGAATAGCAGTAGTTGCTAGAAGTCGTCTGGGTCGCTCTCCACGAAGATACTATGCCCTCACAGCAAATATGGCCACAAAATCGACCGTCAATGCCGACGAAATCGCGCATTTCTCGCGGTTGTCTGAGCACTGGTGGGACGAGTCTGGAGAGTTTGGAATGCTCCACAAGTTGAACCCCGTTCGCGCCCAATTCGTCCGCGACCGCGTCGTGAGGACTATCGAGGACGAGGGGCATCCGAACCCAGGCGTTTCAAGAACTGCGTTCAGTAAACCATTAGAGGGCCTTACCGCAGTAGATGTGGGCTGTGGTGGTGGGCTACTCTCAGAGGCTCGTCCACTCCGCGTATTGATTCAGCCCAAATTGACTGTAGCATCGTAGACCCTCGCCCGTATGGGAGCCAAGACCCTTGCTATTGATGCGTCTTCGTCGAATATCGAGATTGCGTCCGCGCATGCTTCACAAGATCCCTTTCTCTCCCCGCGATCTTCAGCTGTCGAGCCACCGTTAGAGTACAGACACACGACATCGGATACACTTGCAGAAGGGGGTAATACATTTGATGTAGTAACCTCTATGGAAGTCGTGGAGCACGTCGACAACCCCGCGGACTTTCTACGTTCCTGCGCCGATCTGGTCAAGGTACGTCCGTTCACACAAGTCTCCACCTTCGGAACTGATGTAAGTGAACCTGTCATACAGCCAGGTGGCCATCTATTCCTCTCCACCGTCGCCCGTACACCACTCAGCTACTTCCTCACAATCTTCATGGCCGAGCAGGCCTTAGGGCTCGTAACACCCGGCACGCACACCTGGTCAAAGTACGTCAACGCAGATGAGATGCACGCTTTTTTCCGGGATGAACTCAAATGGCTTCCACAACACGGTCCGTCCCGGCTTTTACTCGACTTACCTTGCTTCGTGCTGACAAGGACGGCTCATAGGAGCACCGAGCAACATCACAGAGACCCGGGGGATATTCTACAACCCCCTTACATCGAAATGGAGTCTAATACCCCGCGACCTTCCCGGCGCGTTGGACGTCAACTACATCTTCTGGATACGGCGGCCCTTCACGCCTTAATGAGTATCGGCAGTACAGTAACAGACTTTTTTGTTTAGAGTATAGAATCATTGCTACGTAGTTTTGAGTAGACCAATCTTCGTATCCTTTACACAATTTGGTGAACTCCCGAACTCGCACAGGACAGCAGGACACTTTTCAACGCCCCCATCGATTGAGACACAAGGCATGAAAAATCGTACAACCACCAGAGCAGAGTTAAGGCTACAGAATAAGGAAATGTAAGCACAAATCACCAGGTGACTCATAAGAGGACAAGCGGGAGATGTCCAAGTACGAAGACGTGAAACCATGAAACCTTTTCAACGACCAGCGGCAGCTCTCCGTGAGGCCCAGCCATCATCCCTCTCTCGTTCGCCACGACGCCAGCTATCATCCCTACTACGTCCATGGCTATGACCACCACGCCTCGGTGCTCGAGGAGGCGCACCGTCCCTGTCCCTGTCCCTGTCCCTCTCGCGGCGGGGGGATGAACCAGGGTACGGTCGCTGCTCGGGGTGCATACGCGCTGCACGGTCCGGGTAGACGCTGTAGGCAAAGAGGATATCAGTATGTGAGCTTGTAATCGGAGAGAGAGGGGACGTACGTGTGCTGCAAAGGGCTGCGACCCAAGGGCGATTGTCCGTGAGGGGGGTATGCAGCATTCGAAGGTGGAATTGCGGGTGGGTAAGATTGAGGTACAGGTGCGGCACCGGGGTACGGTACGGGCCACCCTTGCGGTTGTGATGGTGGTAGAGAGGGAGGAAGTGCTGCTTTCCCCGAGAGGCCTTGCAGAATCAGGTTGATTTGCTCGGGTGTCAAGTTCTGCAGGTCGCTAGAGAGCGCTGCGAGCGTTGATGTGGGTGGTGGCTGCATCTGTACGGGTTGTGGAGGAGGGGCGAACGCGGGGATGGGTTGTGGTGGGCCCGGTTGAGGGGGTAGGCTACCAAACACACTTGAGAGCAATGACGAGATACCACCCTGACTTTGGATGAGGTTGGCCACCGCAGGCGGGGGGGCAGCCGGAACGGGAGTCGCAACGGGGACCGGTGGCGTAGGAGGGGGTACAACGAGTTTGCCCTTGGTAAGAACATACACTCCAAGAATCGCGTCTCTCTCTCTCCTTTTAGGTACAGAAGATGCGCGGTCTAGAAGCTCGATGAATTCGGGCAGTGCGGAAGACGGTTTGAGAGGTATCAGGTACATGTCTCTTCCTGGAGCTGAGGAGGGTGGCTGTGTGCCCCATGGAAATACAAGTCCGTGACGGCTGTGGACCAAAGTCAGCAAATCATTTCGACGGCGCCTGGGAGGGTGAGGCACGTACTCCTTCTTAATCAACGTATCGACCAGCGCACCAAACTTAACCCTTGCGTTCTCATCTTTCTCATCCGGTACAAGCATCACAGCAATCAGCTCCTTGCCCGCATTCATCCGCGCAGTCATAAGATATTTGGTACTTCGGTCCGTAGACACACGCCCTTCGATCCAGACACACCCTTTCTTGCTATGCATCAGTAAAGGCTTCCATAATAAAGCACTCGTTCCGAGGTCGCGCCCGGCCACTTGGCGGACCTTTACTGCGGCGGTAATAGCGGGATTTGGATCCAATGGGAGTGTCAGCTAGAAATAAGAATTAATATCTAAAATACGAACTGGTAGTATGGATAAGGGTCTATTACTCACATCACCGCTCCACACTACCGGCAGTTTCTCAAAGTTGTCCATATCCGACTCCGAAGGCTTGCGTGACCGAAGCCCAGGAGGAGCGCCAACAACATTTCTTGACGCTCCCTCTGCTTTAGCCTCATCCACACCCTCCAAGAACATAGCGAAATCATCATCACCAACCCCACCAGCAACCCCATCCCCTCCCATATCCATATCCATTTCGGCTTCGTCTTCATTCCCACCCAAGAGCTCTACATCATTGTCCACAGCAGCAGAGGGAGGCTGGCCGCCCTCCGCGGCGCTCCAGAGCGAATTCAAGTCGAACACCGGTCGTGCACTTAGGATCGCACTGGTGGGCACGGTCGGGCTCTGCACCTCACCAGATCCAGCTCCAGAAAGGTCTTCTGCCTGCGAATGGGTAGCAACGACTGGAGGCAACAACGAAGTTTCGCCCGCCGCAACAGTAGATGAGGCGGGAGCCGGTTCATTCATCACACTCTCAGCAATTGCCGAGGCAGGAGTATCCATGACGGCCATGGTTGCAGATGCAGGTGTCTGTTCGATGGCAGAACTGGGGACACCAACACCATCGCCACTCAAGTTTGTGTCCAACCTCAACGGTTGCCTGTGGTCCATTTTATCCTCTACCTCAATAGTACCACTAGTCTCTGGTCCATGGACGTAACTATCGATGAGCTCCTCGCCTTTGTGTGTAATTTTAGCACGAGGACGGGAGGTGTCGACGGATTTGAGAGTAGTCTGCGCAAGTTGTTGCAGAGCTATCTTTTCCATCTTCTGCTTGAACGCGTCATTGGCAAGCTCCGAGGATGGCATAACCGCAAGTTCCTGAGCAGGGAGGGAAAGCGTGCCGATACGTGAATGAAGTTCCGTGCGGTCGTCTTGAGACAGGTTGAAGGTGAGCGTCATGCAACGGGTTCTGCAGGAATTGGTAAGTTGCGCATTCAATCATGGGGATACACCGATATACCTGTAGCTCTGACCAGCCGCCCGTTTCCTGGTTGCATTTATTTCGGCGCATGCTTCAAAGACAGCAGCCTCGAGGGCTTTAGTATACGATACACTAAGCTCTATCGCACGCTCTTCGGAAACTTCTTCATCATCTTCCGTCGCGCGATACTCCACAAAAATCTTCGCCATGATTTCCTTAAGCTTGTCATGGAAGTGCTTACGAAGAGGGTCGGTCATTGGGTCTGATGCGATTTGCTGAGATGAGGAGTGATTGTGGGAGACTCGCTTTCGTTTGGCGGTATTAGGTGTCCCACCTCCCAGGGTGTTTGCCTTTCGCTTCACACCGGACAAGATTCGAGGCCTTCCAGTATCAATGCCGGATTCGGAAGAATCTGACTCTGCCACTCTCCTCGCCTAATCAAAGCTGATTAGGACTCCTCTGGCAAGGAAAATGACAGAAGGTTATAACTCACATTCTTCTTCCTTGCTCGTCGTCTCTCCTCGGTGTACTCCTCGTCGTCTTCCTTCATCTCAAAGTCCGAATCTGACTCGGGAGGCGCGAAAGTGGGCGCAGGAACAATGACGGAGGGTTTGGGAGTCTCGGATTTCGCCTTACTTGCAATTGATTGGCGCCTCTTTGGGTTTGGGGCTGCTTCCGCTGCCTTCTCTACTAGCGGTGATTGGTGTTCTTGTTCTGGTGGTCCAGAGGTTGCAAATGTCAGCTCGTCGTCGGTGACCTCCCACGAATCTGTGGGAGTAATATCAGTGATTTGTGTTTCGCGACATTTGCAGACAGCGCAGTATCCTTGGTACAGGCTCTTCGGCGGCATTCAATGCCTACTACGACATCTGTCGTTGCAGCGTGCCATTGCAGGCACTTCTCGGGTCTCTACAACGAGCAAAGGGAAATGGTAAGTCCCTGGAGGACTCTGTCGCTCTCTTAGGCTTCTATGAGCCAAATTTGTTCTGCATTACGCTGAGACATTCTCGGCGTCCTCCTGAGTCGACAATATAGTACGTGGCTTGTGGAGTGGATAACTAGTCGTAGAATGGTCCTCTCCCCGAAACGGGGACAGGTTTTTGGGGCAGCATTCAACCCACTGGAGCAGAGGACGAGGACAGAGACTCATTCGGACAAGAGGGACATCAGGACAGGATCATAAGTCGAGCACGTGATATATGAGTGTCTGTAAATTGTATTTCCACTAGTGATCCGACGAGCAGCAAGAGACACCCAAGAACTCCGGTCGTGTGCGTCCAATGGTCAGCGCCATCCGGTATAACGGTACTCACACGTAGATTTTTGGCCAGCAGTCTCGGCACAGTTAGCGCAGGCGTACGTCTCTACGAAAGAGTGTGCGATCAGGCCACGCGCGTGAAATAGATACGATTTACCCACCCAGCTCAGCGGCGGTCGACTGGTCCAGTCCAATGCACGCGAAATGAAACCTGATAATTGAGCCTTCTTAGTATCTTGCTAAGGATAATATAGCTCCGAGGGGGGTGGCTAACCAGTTGTTGCAATTGTCGCAGCTCACCATCGGACGGCCGTCGTCTGTTCCCTTGCAGAGACAGTATGCTTCCTTGGTTTCAGAATCATCAGACCCATTCCCTGCAGGTGTGGCCGGCGGCTCGGATGCTGTCGATTGGCGCGGCGGCATTTTTCCTCAAGGCGGTCGTGAACGAGTCCAAGTGACGTGATGTTTGGCCAGTGTTTGGCCAATCTCGGGAATGACCGCGGCACTCTGGTTCATTATTACAGGAATGTAATAATGTTGGGGACGCTTCACCTTATGTCATCAAGGTTACTCTTAGTCAGGCCCTTTTGACATTTGTGCCCTGGAGAAAGCACTCGCCAGTCCCTACGTATTGGACCTTTTTTTCTTGTCATTCCAGCTTCAACGTATTGCAGAGGGCGATAGGGGGATACTGCAGTGAGCGCCGCCTTTACTGGTGAGATCAAAATCTCGTAAACTGCGATCCACTTCATATGCTTCACTTCTCCAGGTCGTTGGCATCAGATCTCCACAGTACCTATAGCCACCAAACATGGCGGGGTCGTCGGCGCGTCCTGCCTTTCGCGTCCGGTCGAGGTAAGTTCGATGCTTCAAGGTCCAAGGACAGTTGACCCCAACAAACTCAGTAATTCTTGGCGGTATTACTCATGGCCTCATTTCTGTCAAGTGATCCCATTCATTGGCCCGTCCACACCCTACAAGATTAATATTGGGTACCAGCGGCGATAGCTGGGAATCAGGGACGCCTAACTGTATTGCCCAGGATGCGCTAAATGCGTCCGTGATAGACGCAAAGAAGGTAGGTAAGTAACTGTTCGAGACATACGCACCAGCAGTTAGAAAACAGATGCAAAGTACCGGCCAGTTTAACCTTGCCAATATACAGCTGGGTACCGAGTATTCCAAACAGGCTTAATATCTGCATTCTGACCGGTGGCTGTCGCCGCTCGTCCCATATCGGGTCGGTGATCGAGACCAACAATGAATAATATCCCTCTGAGGACGGAGATGGTTCCCGGTTTCTGTACTTCTTCAGCCCTCTTTGGAGCGCAAAGTGTTGTGTTAGGGTTTGTTGTTCGACCATTAGCCCTGGAGGCTGGGTGGCAGGGACGCTTGGGAGCGGTACCTCATTTGGGGTCCTTACTACGCATTCCCTGCATTTGGAGTGCTTACCTAGATACCGTGGAAATAGAAAGTGAGTCGCTACCTCAGAAAACATGTAATTTATTAGGAAGGTCTAGGAGCCTGGGCGGGGGTTAGGGCGGGGGATCCAGGCATTTGTCTTGTGTGACACCGTACCAATTGAATTCAAATTGACCAAGTTCAATGTGGTGAAACGATACGGAGTATGTATTATGCAGACCTAATTTGGCAGGAAAGAAGAAGGGTACTACACCCATGCCCCTTGGATGTCATATTGGTGTCGTGTCACACCAGTGCCATCATATGCAGGCAGGATTCCGGACGTTTCACCTTCGTTTGATTTTGATCATTTATTTACGCTTGGCGTGCGCGCTTCGTACTAATTCATTCCCACGCAACACACCATAGTTGGCTGATCGAGGTCAATTATGGGAATTTGTTGAGCCGGCTGTGCGAAATTGGAAACGAGGCTTTGACTTAGAAGTATGACTTTCCACGAGAATGATTTATTATAATGAAAATTAAAAATGTTGTGATCGTAGTGCTAAATTTCTCACTGATGTGCGTGTTTGGTACCACTTGAACCCACCACCAACACATATTGTCAACCGGGTTAACAATTTTGCTCAATGCATTGAGTGACATGCGGTCCCCGTGCCTAACTCGAGAATATAATATTCTTCCCTGTATTTCCTTGGTGGCGCGTCGCCGGAGACGTTCGGATGCTTCGCATTAAACCTGCGGCGTGGCGCCCTAGTCCGTCCCTGCCTATAATATGTCTCTACCGTTTTCTCCGGTGGGTAACGATACTTATATCCAACGGTGGAGCAGAAAACTCCAAGGTTGGGCTGTCGGGCATCAGGGTGGGTGGGTGTGGTGCCTAACTAATCGAGGGTCAATAATTGACTGTTGTACTATCTCTCAAGAGATATTAAACAGGATCAACGTCCCCTATAATTTGCCTTGTCCACTCACAGTCGATCCCTCGCATTTTCCTTCACCCCCTGTTCTAGTGGTGTCGAGTGTACTCTTAACCAGTCGTGCCCCTACTGGTCCTACACCTGCGTTGCCTCCTATGGCCCCAACATTTCAGACCGAACATATCTATAGTGGCCCTGAGGCCGCTGGAATGACGGTCAGCTCCTCCAATATATTTTGCTAAGTACTTGCTCATCTTTAAACCTCTCTAGGTGGTCATTGCCTGCTGTACGCTCTCGTTGGTCTCCATCTTGGGTATCTTCGTTATCCTTGGAGTATGTACCGTTTCGTGGGGCTTGACTGTAGTTGGCTTACCACCTCTGCCCATCGTTCGTCTTCTGTTGAATCTCCAGGTGTCAGTAGTGCGGGCCCGGTACTCCTCCGACAAAACGCTCTTCGTTCGCAGCCACGTTGCGAAATACTTCGTTTCACTTCTCATATGCAACGTTGCTCAATCCATTGGCGGGCTCTTAAACATACCATGGATCATCGAAAACCGTGTATATTCTGGAGTGGCATGTACAGTTCAAGGGGTTCTCAAGCAAATCGGTAATGTATGAAAGTTTATCGTCCGAAACGGAGAAGGCTAAGCACTCACACCTCATTGTCTCAGTCTGGAACAGGAATTTTCTGTTTTGTAATCGCCGCGCATACCTTTAGCCAACTATTTCTTCGTCGCCAGTGGTCGGACCGCGCAAGCTCCATAGTCCTCATTGTAGCATGGGCTCTCGACTTTCTGGAATTGGGCCTTGAATGCTTCATCCTCGCCAAACCAAAGGAGAAAGGCCCATATTTTGGAATCGCTGGCTACTGGTGCTGGATCACGCCCGCCTACCCAATAGAGCGATTCGCCACATCATATCTCATCATGTTCGTCTCGGCTGCGTGCTCCTTCATCCTCTATCTGCTCGTATTCCTCCGACTACGCGGCAACATCTCGGTCTCGACTCTATATAAAATCGAGTTCCATCGACGGCCCAAAGTCAGGCTTGGAAGAACGAGCGATGGCACATACATCGTGACAGATGATCAACGCGTAGAATCGCATTTGACCAAAGTAGCGAAGCATATGTTGTGGTACCCACTCGTCTACACTGTACTCGTCCTGCCCCAGGCCGCCTCTCGGTTCTCTGGGTTCTCTGGCGCATCAGTTCCCTTCTCCGTCACCATCTCCACAGCTGTATTGTTCCTGCTCCATGGATTTTTCAACACACTGCTCTTCTGCACCACCCGAAATATTTTACCTGGAAGCTGGAGGCAGAGATTTGGTCTTAGTACGATGGGGGATAGCAGACGATGTGACGCTGAATGGTCCAGCCGAAATTCGACGTGGCGGTTTACCGGGATTAGTGCAAAGACGGGAACGATCAGTACAGGAACGGCCCACGTCACCCTTAGTATGGGTGTTTCGAAGGATGTCGAGATCAAGTATGAAGCTCAGCCGAGCCCTTCATACCTCAAGTTTAGCTCTCTTTCCCCACCTGCCACGCCTACGTCGCCTACGTCGCCTACTCCGCTGCTCCAAACCCACGCTGGTGGTGGTCAACGAGCTGGAAGCCATAAGCACAATATTCGACCACTCTCATTTCCCGCGCCACGAGGAGCAAGGATGAGCATCCGCATCAAGGTTGACGGAGACGATGACGACAGCTCTCTCGGCGCAGGAGTAGATATGGCGAGCGAGGTAAAAATTATTGAACTGGAAGAGCCGCTGCAGCCTCAAGGACGTGCTACCATCCGGTCTGAGAGTGGTATCTCTGTACTAGCTCTGGGTTTAGAGGCTCCCGCGTCCACCCGTCTGTTTACTACGAGCCGGCTAGCAGGTAACAACGACGAACGACAAACCCATTCATCTTCCACCTCGACGTCTGTAACTTCCATCGATCTAGCTCCTCGGGCGAGCGGAGAACTCTGAAAGGCGTTGATTGGATAGGATACAACAAACGATCGTTCATACCAGGTCGTCGGCATACAGGTACACCCCTCTCCCCCTCCGAGTAGTCGGTGAGGTATCCTTCTCAGCGCCGCTATCCTAAGGCCAAATCAAGACATTCCTTTGGACATTAATTACCGCCATGTACGAAATCGTTTTTTTTTACAGTAGTGGGGTTAGTACTCTATGGCATATTACCTCGCCATTGACTTTCCATGGCAACCTTATATTACTAGTTGGCAAACAGCATATAGTATACACCACTTTGTCCTTGAGGCTCATCTCCATGTCCGATGTATAAATTAGCCTCCTCCGATGCTTCCACTCTTTCATTTGGGGTTGTATTTGCTCTGCTGGTTTTTTGATTGCGGTTGTTGTACGCAATTGAGACCCTTGTTCACTCTTTACGTGCGTTATGTACTGGGCTCTATTGTGCGAGAAATCGATTGAGGATAATATAATAGGATTCCTTCGAAACCACGCGACCAGACGACCACCCAGCCTCGAGACCTCCATAGTTCCGCGAGATCAATCTGCTTACACATGTACACGGGTACAAGCCGGTTTTGTACGAACTTACCGTTCATGTGACCAGCTAGTTGATTTGATTGTTCTAGAATCATGAGCGTAGCGCATGGGGCGGAAAAATCCTTATGGTCGTCTTACTCAGTGTCAAGATATGGCAGGCTGATTAGCCTCCGAGGAGACCATAAACAATTAGTGACAGAAATTGAAACTTACAAGCCAGTACAAGCAAGAATTTTGGACCAGATATGAGGAGTGGAACAAATATCCGGTTGCCTGCAGTCAAATGGCTTCAGGTACTCCTCAGGTATAGCCCGGATGTAACTATTATATGCGTCCCATTGGTCTTGTTTCTATGGCCTCTGTAGATCGAGTACCCTCACGGTCTGTTCGAGGCGGTACAGGCCTTGTCACCGGAACAGTGCCAACGTTGAATTACGCTCATCTAGTGACTCAAGGACCAAAGTAGCGTCAGTTTCGCTGCGTACTGCTCAAATACTGATGCAAGTTTGATTTGCCCGTGCGATGCAGGACCCCAAAGAGCCTGTTGTGTGTTTGGATTAAAGCTATATCATGAATTACTGCCATCCAGACGTGGTAATCACAACCTAACCCACAAAGCAATATTCGTAGAGTCACGGTACGTGATGACTGGTGGATCCGAGTTGCCCGAGTTGCGGGTCAGAGCTTAGACCGGCTGTCCCCGAGAAGCTGGGCAGGGTGATTTTGATTTTATCTGTGCCACGACCGCGGTCTCCGAAATAAATACAATTAAAATCGTGGTCAATATGATAATAGTGCTGCATTTCTGGATTCTTGGCAGTAGCCAGCGGACGATTAGCGCAGCACTCGGATGGCGACCCACTTGAACCCATCCCATCACCTTCCGGTGGGCTTAACGCTTTCGCTATAGGCCGAATGTCATGTGGCCTCCATGGCTACTCGGTGACCCAAACTGAATGAATATCGTTCCGTAGGTTTCCTGTGGTGCCCTGTGCTACATCGGCGGAAGGTTCGGTTGCTCCGCCGGACGTCAAACACCTATAGACCTGCGTTATGACCTGCGTTATGAAGCCTAGCCCACGATTCCTCTCTATCATTTTCCCCGGTGGTTACCTATACTCCCTATACACCCGTTTTGAGGGCAGAATTTCCTGATAATTTCTGGTCGGGAGTTGTCGGGGCGGGGACAGTCTGGGGTGGCCTTTAATGGGCCGGGGTTTGGCAGCCTTCGGGGAGGATCGGGGTCCCTATACCTAATATGCCTCGTCTCCTCATACTCGGGTCGTTCTCTTTTCCTTCATCCTCTGTTCCAGTGGTGTTCTAGTTTCATCTTGACCACCTATCTCCCTCCTGGTCCTACTTGCCTCTGATGGCCACCATACTTCAGAATCAGACCGGACAAATCGACGAACAGGTCTACAGTGACCGTGAGTCCATTGGAGTTGCGGTTAGTCCCTCCAATATTACCCCTCAACCACTTGCTCATCGTGTACCCTCCTAGGCGCTTGTTGCCTGTGGTATGCTCTCGTTAATCTGCGTGTTGGGCATGTTCGTTATCCTTGGAGTATGTACCGGTTCACCCATGAACGTCGAACTTGAATGTGATTAGCTTACCCCCTTTTGCCCGGTCGGGCTTCTTCCATCGAATCCTAAGGTATCAGTTGTACGGAGTCGACGCTCTTCCGACAAAACACTCTTCGTTCGCACCCACATAGCGATATACTTCTTATCACTTCTCATATGCAACCTCGCTCAAGCCATTGGTGGGGTCTTAAACATTGCTTGGGTTATCGAAAATCGTGTATATGTCGGTGTGGCATGCACAACTCAAGCGACTATCAAGCAAACCGGTAACGTAGGTGACTCTTTTTCCTTTATGGACAAGGTTGAATGCTCAACCGTCGTCTCAGGTTGGAACAGCGATTTTCTCTTTTGTAATCGCGGCGCACACCTTCAGTCTACTCTTTCTTCGTCACCAGTGGTCGGACCGCACGTGCTACGTCATCCTCGGCGTGTCATGGGCTTCCCTCTTACTGGAAATGTGCATCGAGAACTTCATCCTGGCCGAACCAACGAAAATAGGACCATACTATGGAGTCGCTGGCTATTGGTGCTGGATCACTTCCATGTACACAGTAGCACGGTATGCCACATCGTACCTCCTCATGTTCATCTCAGCTGCATTATCCTTCATCCTCTATCTGCTCGTATTCTTCCGACTACGTGGCAATATCTCGGTCTCGGCTGGGTACAAAATCTATGTACATCGAAGTCCCAAGCTCAGAGTTGGCAGAACGAGCGATGGCACATACATCATAACAGATGATCGGCGTGTTGAATCGCACTTAACCAGAGTGGCGAAGCATATGTTGTGGTACCCACTCGCCTACACTGTACTCGTCCTGCCTATGGCCGCCTCTCGCTTTTCTGCCTTCTCTGGCGCATCAGTTCCGTTCTCTGTCACCATTGTTACAGCATCGGTGTTCATGCTACACGGGTGCGTCAACACGCTGCTCTTCTGCACGACCAGGAATATTCTACCTGGAAGTTGGAGGCAAAGATTTGGCCTTGGTACTACCTGGGATGGTGGGCGAGGTGATCTCAACCAGTCCACTCGAACGAATGCGACATGGCAGTTTACCGGGGTCAGAGCGAGGATTGGGGCAGTCAATACAAGCATAGCCCCTACCGTTCTTAGTGTGGATGTGGAGAAGGATGTTGGGATCCAGTACGACGAAGCCCAGCCGAGCCCTTCATACCTCAAGTTTGGCTCTCCTTCCTCGCCTGCCACGCCTACCTCACCTACCCCGCTACTCCGAGTCTATGGTGGTAGTGGACCACTAGCGGACACCCATAAACACTATATCCGACATCCCTCATTTCTTATCCCACGCGATGCAAGGACGAGCATTCGCACCGAGGAAGATAGGGACGGTGGAGACAGCGATTTCAGCGCAGGAGTAGATCCGGAGCTCAAGGCAAAGCTAGTTGAATTACAGGCGCCGCCACAGCCTTTAGGATATGCGTCGAGAGAGCATCCGAGTGGTATCAGTGGACTGGCTCCGGGTTTACAAGTCCCCGCATCCGCGTATCTGTTTTCTACGAACCCCCCATCAGATAATCACGACAAACGGCAATCCTATTCGCCTTCCATCCCGACGTCTGAAACTACCCGTGATCCAGCTCGTTTTTCTCGAGAATTTTGAAGGGCAGCGGTCCTGGCACGCATGGATATAATCAACCGAAAAACTATCTCAGACTTATCGGCATACGCGTACACCCCCCCGCCCTCCATTCCGGCAGTTGATGAAGTACTCTCACTCCGTACCGCCATACTACTCCAGCGCCAAATTAAGACTTTGTCCTGGAGATTGACTGCCGCTCTACCCCACAATGTGTTCGTTTCATAGTAATGGTTCAGTATCCGAGGCTTAGTTCTCTCGCTTTTCATGACAGTCTTATATCACCAGTGGCTACTCAGACAAACGGGATATAGTATGACTTTGCCTCTATGTCCACCTCTATGTCTTATGATGTACAACTCCGCCTGCTCCGTGCTCCTACTCTTTGCTTGTTTGTCCGCAGTATTCGCCTAGTTGATCTTGCAATTGTGATTGTTGTACGTGTTCCTTAAGGTTGTCGATTGAGGATAATATACACGAAAGTGTTCCCTCGCGCGATCAGACCACCACCCAGCCTCCACTAGTGTTCCAGGTGAAAAGGGCTCGTGAAAAGACGGATCGGGAGCAATGAGAGCGTCAATCGTCTGATACATGGTACACCGGCACCGGCCTGTTCCATACAGTCTTATGTGACCACTAGTGTGACTTTGGGCAACGTGGATAGAACGCCGTAGAAAATCGGGTCGGGATAGTCCTGAGTCCAGTGTCTGAGTCCAATGTCTGGATCCCCATTCAATGCCAAGCTATCTCAAACTCTAAAGAGCCGTAGACATCGATAGGCAGTACAAAAGGTTCGAAATTGGACATCGGGAACGGAATATATGCCCAAACATCTGCGGTTAAAATGGCTTCAAATACCTCTAAAATGTAGCCTAACGGTAACACATGATTATAGGGCTTCGATGGCCCCATCAGTAGACTCCAGTATCTCGGTGGGGTCGTACAGATCGTACAAGCCGGAGAATGGAGCAGTGACATATCTGGCTCACCTAGCGGTTTGAGGACTAGATGTGGTGTGTCCACACCTTGCATGGCTGGGCCTCATACACCCCCGCGTCCACTTCCGAACAAAGAGCCTGTACTGGGCGGCGGGACTGATTTTGTGATGATTCGACGTCGAATGCGTTCTCAATGGTTATTGTGTATCTTGTATTGCATGGGTTCTCTTGACATCTGCCAATCAGGGGTAGCCTCTGGGCCCGTTACGGTTGGACAGCTGCTACTTCTCCCGCAAACTCTGTGCTACTGCCCGTGCCCGGCTAGGGATCGGGATTCAAAGCAATTCCTAATCGATGCCGATGATAGTTGTGGATGACGGCGTGTCCCTAAAGCAATAACACGGACGTTCCTTGTGCGAGCTCCACAGTCCGTTCGGATCAAGCGTTGTGGTTTCCGAGAGAAAGCGATCCTCCACAGGAAATAACCACCGGGAGAGAGCCGGACGATATGGAGACCGGAGAGGTTTGACTTGGAGTTTGAGAGCTCAAGTAGACGCAGAGTTCCACCATACTTGGCTCGTCTGAGAAACATAACCCGCCACTTGACTCTGAGGACTGCAACAGAACCAGCAAGCGACGCCAAGGGTTTGAATGAAGCCAAGCACAAAGACAAATTAAACCGCCGAGAAACGGAAGGTAGGAATTCCTCTCGAACCTTCAAATATCTAGTCGAGCATCACTCGCCTCTTCCTGGCACAGCGAAATCGTTTCACAACACAAAGCACTAGATGGGCAAGCCACTCAAATTCGTTAGAACACAACCCCCCAGCAAGAAAATGACGCCACATAAAGATTTAGCTGCATGCCTACGCTTCGTCATCGGGATTTTCGTCCATTGATTTTCCAATAGGACCTGACCTCAAACCCGTGGTCCTCGCAGCCTTCTCCCTCTCGCGTTCCCTGGCACTCAACCCGCTTCCCGTCGGATCCCCAGCCTTGTATGTCACAAAAGGCCTCAACATACAAACACCTTCGGCGATCCGTTTCTCCTCGACGTCGTCCACAACGGCTTGGATAGACTTGTACGCCTCGGGCCGTTCCTCGATGAGGAGTTGTGGGTCGGTACAGATGACATGAGAGTTCAGAGTAGTGGTAGTGAGGTCAGGCGCAGGGTAGCCTGGGTGCGGGCGTGGCCGGAGAATGTGGGCGTTGCGAGGATGGAGGCGGCCCGCTCCGTGGGGGAGCGAGTGAGCTATCGAATATATTAGTTTTAGTGTACGGTGGTCATGAAACTGGAGAAGGATTGCAAAGAGGAGTACACACCATTGATTTGACCATCCCCCGATGGCTGAAGGATCCAGCTGAAATCGCCACGGCTTCCAGGGCAAGGGATAAACCCTTGATCACTGGGTGCAGCACCCTTTCGATGAATCCACACCTCTTGTGATTGTCCATTGACAATCCAACCCTGCCGCACCACCGCATTGTGAGTGACATCGAGCAGCTTTGCGAGTGCCTCACGGGGATCGACATTGGGTTCATCTTCTTCAGCCTTGGACTCGTCTGCTTCGACGATCGTAGGCGTGTCGGTATCCTCTCCTTCCTCGGCGTGGAGCGGATTCGGTTCCTTCTCGAAGAGACAATACTTGATACGATAGGCAACGAGGTCGCGATTTGCCTGTGCCCATTTGACTGCGTGGTCGTGGTGGTCGAGGTATGTTTGGAATTCTGCACTCGTGGACCTGAAGTATGGGTTCGCGTCCGACTTGGTGAACGATCGGAGGATGGATGACCCTAGACTACGGGAGCCAGTGTGAACTAAATCAGTAGTAATGAAGGAAATTTAGTGACTGCTCTCAAGAATAACTCCGAGCGACTCACCCAGTAGGTACATCTGTCCTTCGCGAAGTCCGATCGATTCGCAGGCTTCGCTATCGACAATTCTCTCTATCTT
>Ga0307513_10003325_pt1 | contig 21887 bp, 9 predicted proteins | sample 15_EM_MG_FD_202174 | JGI IMG/M metagenome (GOLD analysis project Ga0307513, IMG submission 202174) | Populus trichocarpa ectomycorrhiza microbial communities from riparian zone in the Pacific Northwest, United States - 15_EM | ecosystem: Host-associated > Plants > Roots > Unclassified | place... | reverse complement strand
TTCGCTGCGCTGACCACCGCCCAGGCGGCAGCGTTCACATCGGTCCAGACGGCCGCGATCGCCACCGACGACCTGCAGGCGCTGAATACCGCCGATATCCGTGCCCTGAGCACCGACGCGCTGGCCGGCATGGGCTCGACCCAGGTCGCCGCGCTGACCACGGCCCAGGTCCTGGCGCTGTCGGCAGCCCAGATCGCTTCGCTCGATTCTTCCGACCTGAATGCGCTGACGACCAGCCAATTCGCCGTGCTGACCAGCACCCAGGTCGCTGCGCTGACCACGACGCAGGCCGACACGATGGCCACCGACGACCTGGCCGCCATCAGCACCGCGGCGATCAAGTCGCTGTCGACGGCTGCTCTGGCTGCGCTCGACTCGGCCCAGTTCAATGCGCTGACGACCGAGCAGTTCGCCGCGCTGACCAGCGCGCAAGTGGCAGCCATCGGTTCGACCCAGGCCGACACGATGGCCACCGATGACCTGGCCGCGATCACCACGGCCAACATCAAGTCGCTGTCGACGGCAGCGCTCGGCGTGCTCGACTCGGCCCAGTTCAATGCGCTGAGCACGGCGCAGTTCGCTGCGCTGACCACCGCGCAAGCGGCAGCCTTCACGTCGGCCCAGACGGCGACGATGGCGACCGACGACCTGCAAGCGCTGAGCACCGCCGATGTCCGCGTGCTGACGACGGACGCGCTGGCCGGCATGGGCTCGACCCAGATCGCCGCGCTGACCACCGCCCAGGTGCAGTCGCTGTCGGCAGCCCAGATCACGTCGCTGGATTCGTCCGACCTGAATGCGCTGACGACCAGCCAATTCGCGGTCCTCACCAGCACCCAGATCGCTGCGCTGACCACGGCTCAAGCCGACAACATGGCCACCGATGACCTGGCGGCGATCAGCACCGCTTCGATCAAGTCGCTGTCGGCGGCAGCGTTCGGCGCGCTCGACTCGGCCCAGTTCAACGCCCTGACGACGGCGCAGTTCGCTGCGCTGACCACCGCCCAGGCGGCAGCGTTCACATCGGTCCAGACGGCCGCGATCGCCACCGACGACCTGCAGGCGCTGAACACCGCCGACATCCGCGCACTCAGCACCGATGCGCTGGCCGGCATGGGCTCGACCCAGGTCGCCGCGCTGACGACCGCCCAGGTCCTGGCGCTGTCGGCCGCCCAGATCGCCTCGCTCGATTCTTCCGACCTGAATGCGCTGACGACCAGCCAGTTCGCCGTGTTGACCAGCACCCAGGTCGCTGCGCTGACCACGACGCAGGCCGACACGATGGCCACCGACGACCTGGCCGCCATCGGCACCGCGTCGATCAAGTCGCTGTCGACGGCCGCCCTCGCTGCGTTCGACTCGGCCCAGTTCAATGCGCTGACGACCGAGCAGTTCGCCGCGCTGACCAGTGCGCAAGTGGCAGCCATCGGTTCGACCCAGGCCGACACGATGGCCACCGATGACCTGGCCGCGATCACCACGGCCAACATCAAGTCCTTGTCGACCGCAGCCCTCGGCGTGCTCGACTCGGCCCAGTTCAACGCGATGGGCACGGCGCAGTTCGCTGCGCTGACCACCGCGCAAGCCGCCGGCATCACCTCGGCGCAGACGGCGACGATGGCCACCGACGACCTGCAGGCGCTGACCACCGCCGACATCCGCGCACTCAGCACCGACGCGCTGGCCGGCATGGGCTCGACCCAGATCGCCGCGCTGACCACCGCGCAAGTGCAGTCGCTGTCGGCGAGCCAGATCACATCGCTCGATTCTTCCGACCTGAATGCGCTGAGCACGGCGCAATTCGCGGTGCTCACCAGCAGCCAGGTCGCGGCCATCACCTCGGCGCAGGCCGACACGATGGCCACCGATGACCTGGCGGCGATCAGCGCCAGCGGCATCAAGGCGCTGTCGGCAGCCGCCCTCGGCGTGCTCGACTCGGCCCAGTTCAACGCGCTGACGACCGAACAGTTCGCCGCGCTGACCACGGCGCAAGCCGCGGCCATCACGTCGACGCAGACGGCGACGATGAGCACCGACGACCTGCAAGCCTTGACCACCGCCGACATCCGTGCGCTGACGACGGATGCGTTGGCCGGCATGGGCTCGACCCAGGTCGCCGCGCTGACCACCGCCCAGGTTCTGGCGCTGTCGGCAGGCCAGATCGCTTCGCTCGACTCTTCCGACCTCAACGCGCTGAGCACGACTCAGTTCGCGGTGCTCACCAGCACCCAGGTCGCGGCCATCACCTCGGCGCAGGGCGATACGATGGCCACCGATGACCTCGCCGCGATCAGCACGGCGGCGATCAAGTCGCTGTCGGCCGCTGCGCTCGGCGTGCTCGACTCGGCCCAGTTCAATGCACTGACGACGGAGCAGTTCGCCGCCTTCAGCACCGCCCAGGCGGCGGCGATCACGTCGGCGCAGGCCGACACGATGGCCACCGACGACATCGCGGCGATCAGCGCGGCCAATATCAAGCTGTTGTCGACCGCAGCGCTGAACGTGCTCGACTCGGCCCAGTTCAACGCGATGACGACGGCGCAGTTCGCAGCGCTGACCACCGCGCAGGCAGCAGCCATCACGTCGGCGCAAACGGCGACGATGACCACCGACGACCTGCAGGCCCTGACCACCGCCGACATCCGTGCGCTGACGACGGACGCGCTGGCCGGCATGGGCTCGACCCAGATCGGCGCGCTGACGACGGCTCAGGTCGTGGCGCTGAGCGCGGCGCAGGTCACGTCGCTCGACTCCTCCGACCTGAACGCGCTGACGACGCAGCAGTTTGCTGCCTTCAGCACCGCCCAGGCTGCTGCCCTCACGTCGACGCAAGCCGACACGATGGCCAGCGACGACCTGGCGGCGCTGAGCACGGCCGCGATCAAGGCGCTGACGGCGTCGGTGATCGACGTGCTCGACACCGCCCAGCTGAACGCGCTGACGACGGCGCAGTTCGCCGCCTTCAGCACCGAGCAGGCAGCGACCTTGTCGACGGCCCAGTTCGACGGCATGGCTACCGATGACCTGGCCGCGCTGAGCACGGCGGCCATCAAGGCGATCGCCGCCGCCGACATCGGCGTGCTCGACTCGGCGCAGTTCAACGCGCTGACATCGGCCCAGATCGCCGTCTTCAGCAGCGACCAGGTGGCCGCGATCACCTCGGCGCAGACCGACGCGATGACCACCGACGACATCCAGGCCATCACCTGGAGCAACCTCGGCGCGATGACGACGACGGCCTTCGCCGCGTTCGACTCGGCCCAGGTGCAGGCGCTGTCGAATGCGCAGATCCGCGGCCTGACGACCGACCAGATCGTCTCGCTGGCAACCGACGAATTCGCCGCCTTGAGCTCTTCGCAGATCGCCCAGCTGACGACGGCCCAGGCGCATGCGCTGAGCACCGCCGAGATCGAAGCCTTCACGACGGCGCAGATCGCCGGGCTGACGACGATCGACATCGCGGCGATGACCTCGACGCAGTACGCGGCGTTCGAATCGCGCGACATCCAGGTGATGTCGAACGACCAGATCAACGCGCTGCTCGGGGTGACGCCGATCGTGCTCGACCTGGACGGCAACGGCATCCAGACGCTGTCGGCCGCCAACGGCGTGACCTTCGACGTCAGCGCGACCGGCAACACGGCGAACAAGGTCGGCTGGGTCGGCGGCGGCGACGCCCTGCTGGTGCGCGACCGCAACGGCGACGGCACCATCAACGACGGCACCGAGCTGTACGGCACCGGCACCCAGCTCGCCGACGGCAAGCGCGCCGGCAACGGGTTCAGCGCGCTGGCCTCGGAAGACAGCAACCACGACGGCAAGATCAGCGCGGCCGACGCCCACTTCAAGGACATCCAGCTGTGGGTCGATGGCAACCACGACGGCAAGACCGACAAGGGCGAACTGCATGGCCTGGCCGACTTCGGCATCGTCGAACTCGACCTCAGCTATGCGACGAGCACGAAGTCCGACAACGGCAACCTGATCGGCATGGTCTCGAGCTACAAGAAGGCCGACGGCAGCAGCCACGAGATGTCGGACGTGTGGTTCACGAAGGACAAGCCGGCCGAGGTGCCGAAGCTCGGCGAGCTGCTCGCAGCACCGGCGGCCGAACTGCTGCACGGCGACAGCCCGGCAGCGGCGGCTGCGAGCCAGGGCACATCGTCCAGCGGCCTGGTGCATGCGGCCTACCAGCACCGCAGCCTGCTCGATGAGGAACATCGGCAAACGCCGCTGATCTGAGCGCGGCCCGCGCCGCGGAAACGGCCTCGCACCGGCAACGGTGCGGGGCCGTTTTTCATCGGTCCGGCAGTGTCGGCGGGTCGCGGACCAGCCGAACGGGTGGGCCGGCGGTCCTTGCCGGCGTCAGCCTCGGCGCTGCCGGCGCCGCAGGCCGCCGAGCAGCGCCAGCCCGGCGGCCATCAGGCCCCAGGTCTGCGGTTCAGGAACCGCCTGCACGGCGAGCAGATGTCCACCGCCGTTCAGCGCATAGTCCTTCCCGCCGAGGTAGGCGTTGCCGGCCAGGCTGGCGTCGTAATAGATGTTGTACGGGCTCTCGATGGCCGCGATCTGGCCCAGCCCGCCGCCCAGTTCGAGCCGGCCGACATACAGCGCCGCGCCGGTGGTCGAATTGCCGTCGACCAGCTGAAGCTGGCTCGCAGCACCCAGCGACAACTGGCCCCAAGCGAAGTTGCCGCTGTAGCCGCTGGCCGCCGCGCCCCGGTCGCTGCCCACCAGCGCCACGGTCTGGGTGTGCGAGCCGTTCAGCGCCAGCGTCGCGGCGCCGGTGCTCCACAGCTGCGACGCCTGGCTGTGGCTGGCGAAGTCGCCGCTGACGCGCCATACGTCGCCGGCGCCGCCGACCAGATAGCCCACGGCGCCGATGGTCAGGCTGCTGAAGGTGTTGGTCGAAGGGTCGCTGATGTAGGCGCCGTTCTCGGTGTAGCCGCCGGCGAACGTGACGCTGGCGTTGATGGCCTTGAAGACGCCGCCGTTGACGACGCTGTCGGTGAACACGGCAGCCGCGTTGGAGACCGTGATCTGCGCGCCCGCCGCGTTGGCGACGCTGCCGTTGACCGTGCTCGTGCCGCCGCCGAACGTGATGGTGCCGCCGTTGGTCAAGCCGCCGGTGGCCAGCACGCCGTAGCCGGTGATGCGGCCGGCATTGGCAAACAGCGTGCCCTGCGTGTCGAGCGTGCCGCCGGCCAGGCTCACGAGCCCGGCGTTCGCGGCCAGGCCGCCGGCCGCCAGCAGCTGGTTGCCGGTGGCTGTGCGCAGCGTGCCGGCGGCGCTGTTGGTGAGCAGGCCGGTCAGCTTCAGCACGCCGGCCGTGGGCTCGATCGTGCCGGCGTTGACGATCATGTTCGCCACCGTGCCGGCGCCGTGCAGGCTGCCGCTGTTGTCCAGAGCGCCGCCGCTCATCGAACTGGCCGCGCCCGCCAGCTCGATGCTGCCGCTGTTGGTGAAGCCCTTGCTGACGCTGAGCGCGCCGCTGCCGAGCGCCAGGCTGCCGGTGTTGACGAAGGCGGCCGTGATGCCCAGCGTGCCGCCGGCGACGGCAACGTTGCCGGCGTTGCTGAAGCTGGCGCCGATGCTGCCGCGGCCGGCCAGGCTGCCGCCGATGTCGTTGGCCAGCGTGCCGCTGCCGGTGACGATCGCACCGTTCAGGTTGATCGTGCCGCCGTTGTGCAGCGTGCTGCCGTTCAACCGGAGCTGCAGGCCGGCGGCCAGGTCGATGTTGCCGAAGTTGGTGTTCAGGCCGGTGTTGGCCAGCGTGATGGCACCGCCGCTTTGCGTGAAGAGCCCGTTGTTGACGAGGCCGCCGCTGCCCGCCAGCGTGCCGTAGCCGCTCATCATCGCGTTGTTCACCCAGCTGCCGCTGCCGGCCAGCGTGCCGCCGGCCAGCACGAAGCGGTCGCCGTTGTCCAGGCCGCCGTCGATGTTCAACGTGCCGCCGGCCAGCGTGTAGCTGCCGTTGACGATGGCCAGCGACCTGAGCGTGTTCGTGCCGCCGCTTTGCAGGACGCTGCCGACGCCGCCGTTGCCCAGGCTCATGAACGCAGCCGCCAGCGCCTTGCCGCTGGCCAGCGCGAAGCTGGCGTTGGCGCCGGCGGCCTGGCCGACGTTGAAGGTGTCGACGGCGATCGACGGGCCGCTGAGGTTCAGCGTGCCGCCGTCGAGATTGAAGGTGCTGACGCCGCTGCCGCGCGTGATGCTGCCGACATCGAGCGTGCCGCCGCTGAGCGTGTAGCTGCCCGCGCCGCTGCCGACCAGGCCCAGCGCCAGCGTGCCGATGGTGCTGGCGCCGCCGCTTTGCGTGATGCGGCCCTTGCCGTTGTTGCCGACGATGGCCGTCGCCGCCGCCAGCGACTGGCCGCCGGCCAGCGTGAAGCTGCTGTTCGAGCCCGCAGCCTGGCCGACGTTGAAGTTCGTGACGGCGATTGCGCTCGCCAGCTTCAGCGTGCCGGCGTCGATGGTGAACGTGCCGGTGCCGGCGCCGCCGAGGATGTCGCCGACGTCGAGCGTGCCGCCGCTGAGCGTCAAGCTGCCGCTGCCCTGGCTGCCGATGGTCGCGTGCGCCGCCGTCAGCGACTGGCCGCTGCCGAGCGCGAAGCTGGCGTTCGAACCCGCGGCGCTGGCGACGTTGAAGGTGCCGACGGTGATGGATGAGCCAGTCAGGTTCAGCGTTCCGCCGTCGAGATTGAAGGTGCTGGCGCCGCCGCCACGGCTGATGCCGTCGACGTTCAGCACGCCGCCGCCGAGCGTATAGACGCCCGAGGCGCCGTTGCCGGTGCCGATCGACAGCGCGCCGACGGTGCTGGTGCCGCCGCTCTGCATGAAGCGGCCGCTGCCACCGTTGCCGATGGTCGCGGTCACTGCCGTCAGCACCTGGCCGCTGGCCAGCGCGAAGCTGCCACTCGAAGCTGCGGCGTTGCCGATGTTGAAGCTGCCGACATCGATCGACGCGCCAGTCAGGTTCAGCGTGCCGCCATCGAGATTGAAGGTGCTGGCGCCGCCGCCGCGCGTGATGGCGCCGACGTTGAGCGTGCCGCCGCCCAGCGTGTACACGCCGCTGCCGCCGCCACCGCCCAGCTCGAGCCGGGCGCCGACGGTGTGGGTGCCGCCGCTCTGGGTGAAGCTGCCGCGGCCGCCGCCGCCGATGTATTCGTAGCTGGTCGACAGGATGCCTGTGCCGCCGAGCGTGTAGCTGCCGTTGCTGCCGGTGCCGCCGCCCACCGCCAGGTAGCCCGATGCCGACACGGTGTTCGAGCCGCCGCTTTGCGTGAAGCTGGCGGTGCCGTAGGCGCCGATCATTTCGTAGCCGGCCGACAGGCTGCCCGTGCCGCCGAGCGAGTAGCTGCCGCTGCTGCCGCTGTTCGAGCCGAGGGTCAGAAAGTACACGCTGTTGCCGCCGCCGACCTGGGTGAAGGCGCCGCTGCCGCCGACGCCGATCACCTCGTCGTCAGCCGAGAGGCTGCCCATGCCACCGAGCCAGTAGCTGCCATGGCCGCCGGCCGCGTTGCCGAGCAACAGGTCGCGGCTCAGCGCGACCGTGCCGCCGTCGTGCGTGAAGCCGCCGCTGCCCAGGTTGCCGATGGTCGCGTACGTCGCCGTCACCGACTGGCCGCCGGCCAGCGCGAAGCTGGCGTTCGAAGCCGCGGCGTTGCCGACGTTGAAGTTGCGCACGACGATCGACGGGCCGGTCAGATTCAGCGCGCCGCCGTCGAAGTTGACGCTGCTGGCACCGGCGCCGGTCGTGATGTCGCCGACGCCCAGCGTGCCGGCGCTGAGCGTGTAGCTGCCCGAGCTGCCGCTGCCCAGGCCCAGCGTCAACGTGCCGATGCTGCTGCTGCCGCCGCTCTGCGTGACGCTGCCGCTGCCGCCATTGCCGACGACCACGCCCGTCGCCGCCAGCGACTGGCCGCCGGCCAGCGTGAAGCTCGCGCTCGAGCCCGCGGCGTTGCCGATGTTGAACTGCGCAACGACGATCGACGGGCCCGTCAGGTTCAGCGTGCCGCCGTCCAGGTTGAACGTGCCGGCGGACGGGCCGCTGGCAATGCCGCCGACGTTGAGCGTCCCGCCGCTGAGCGTGTAGCGGCCGTTGAAGGCACCGTAGTCCAGCGTCAGCGGCCCGCTGACGGTGTTCGTGCCGCCGCTCTGGACGAAGCTGCCGTTGCCGATGGTTTCACGGGCCGCGGACAGCGTGCCCGTGCCGCTGAGAGCGTAGCTGCCGTCGCCGCCCAGGCCGACGGACAGTTCGCCGGCCACCGTGTTCGTGCCACCGTTCTGGGTCAGGATGCCGACGCCCTTCAAGCCGACATGTTCGGAGCCCGCTTCCAGTTTGCCGCTGCCGCTGAGCGTGTAGCTGCCGTAGCCGCCACCGCTGAAGGCCAGCACCAGCATGGCGGCGGCATTGGTGCCGGCACTGTGGATGAAACCGCCGCGGCCGGCGTTGCCGATGTATTCGCTGCCCGCGGCCAGGCTGCCGGTGCCACCCAGCGTGTAGCTGCCGCTGCCGCTGATGTCGGCGCCCAGCGTCAGAACGGAGGTGACGCTGTTCGTACCGGCGCTCTGCATGAAGCTGCCGTTGCCGGAGCGGCCGATGGTTTCGGCTTCGGCCGCCAGGATGCCCGTGCCGCCGAGCGCATAGTTGCCGTCGCTGCCGCCGTCCCTGCCCAGGACCAGCTCGCGATAAGCCGTGCTGGTGCCGCCGTTGTGGAAGAAGGCGGCGCTGCCGCTGCCGCCGATGCTCGCATACGCTGTGCTCAGCGTCTTGCCGCTGGCCAGCGTGAAGTTGGCGTTCGAACCCGCGGCATTGCCGAGGTTGAAGTTGACGGCGTCGATCGACGGGCCTGTCAGGTTCAGCGTGCCGCCGTCGAGATTGAAGGTGCCGGCACCGGCACCGCCGGCGATGGTGCCGACGTTGAGCGTGCCGCCGCCGAGCGTGTAGCTGCCCACGCTGCCGGGCCCCAGGCCCAGCGTCAGAAGGCCGACGTAGTGGGTGCCGCCGCTCTGGGTGAACGTGCCCGTGCCGGCCGAGCCGATGGTCGTGGAATCGGCCTGCAGCGTCTTGCCGCTGGCGAGCACGAAGCTGCCCTTGGCGCCGGCGGCCTTGCCGACGTTGAAGTCGTTGACCGAGATCGTCGAGCCGATGAGCTTGAGCGCGCCGCCGTCGACGTTGAACGTGCTGGCGCCGACGCCGTGCGCGACCTTGCCGACACTGAGCGTGCCGCCGCTGAGCGTGTAGCTGCCCGCGCTGCCGCCGCCGGAGCCCAGGGCCAGCAGGGTGCCGACGGTGTTCGTGCCGCCGCTCTGGACGAAGCTGCCGGTGCCGAAGTAGCCCACGGTTTCGGAGTCGGACAGCAGGCTGCCGGTACCGCCGAGCGAATAGCTGCCGCTGCTGCCGCTGTTGTAGCCGAGGAAGAGGTAGGCCGAATTGCTGCCGCCCGTCTGCGTGACGCTACCGGTGCCGAAGTAGCCGATGGTCTCGGTGCCCGCCGTCACGCTGCCGTTGCCGCTGAGCGCGTAGCTGCCGTTGCTGCCAGCCTCCAGGCCCAGCGCCAGCAAGCTGCCGACCGCGTGCGTGCCGCCGCTCTGGGTGAAGGCGCCGCTGCCGGCATAGCCGACCGTGGTGGACGCGGCCTGCAGCGCCATGCCGCTGGCCAGCGCGAAGCTGCCGTTGGAGCCGGCCGCATTACCGACGTTGAAGTTGTTGACCGCGATCGACGGGCCGGTGAGATTGAACGTGCCGCCGTCGACGTTGAACGTGCTGGCGCCGGCGCCGCGCGCGACGCTGCCGACGTTGAGCGTGCCGCCGCTGAGCGTGTAGCTGCCCGCGCCGCCGCTGCCGGAGCCCAGCGTGAGCAAGCTGCCGACGCTGTGGGTGCCGCCGCCCTGGACGAAGCTGCCGGTGCCGAAGTAGCCCACGGTTTCGTAGTCCGACGACAGGCTGCCGGTGCCGCCGAGCGAATAGCTGCCACTGCTGCCGCTGTTGCGGCCGAGCACGAGGGTGGCCGTGTTGCTGCCGCCGGTCTGCGTGAAGCTGCCGCTGCCGAAGTAGCCGATGAACGCGGTGCCGGCCACGACGCTGCCGTTGCTGAGCGTGTAGCTGCCGTTGCTGCCGGCCTCGAAGCCCAGCGTCAGAAGATTGCCGACCGTGTGCGTGCCGCCGCTTTGGCTGAACGTGCCCTTGCCGCTGTAGCCGACCGTCGCCGAGCCGGCCTGCAGCGTCTTGCCGCTGGCCAGCGCGAAGCTGCCGTTCGAAGCGGCGGCGTTGCCGAGGTTGAAGTTGCCGACGGCGATCGTGGTGCCGGTCAGGTTCAGCGTACCGCCATCGACATTGAACGTGCTGGCGCCGCTGCCGCCGCTGACGCCGGCAACGTTGAGCGTGCCGCCGCCGAGCGTGTAGGTGCCCGCGCTGCCGCTGGCGCGGCCCAGCCTCAGCAAGCCGCTGACCGTGTTCGTGCCGGCCATCTGCGCGAAGCTGCCAACGCCGGCATCGCCGACGGTCAGCAACGCAGCCGAGAGCTTGCCGCTGCCGCTGAGCGTATAGCTCCCCCGGCTGCCGCTGTTCCGGCCCAGCGCCAGTTCGGTGTTGACGCTGTTCGTGCCGCCGCTCTGCGCGAAGCTCGCGCTGCCGTCGAGTCCGACGATTTCCGTGTCGGCCGTCAGTACATCGCGGCTCTGAACCAGCGTCATCGTTCCCGAGCCGGTGGCGTCGATCGTCAACCCGGTCAACACCGCCGACGGGTAGGCGGAGTTGGCATAGGTCACGGTCCGGTTGACGGCGTCGGACTGCAGCAGATAGGCCCAGCCGCTCTTCGGCTGGCCGGCGGTGGCGCTGCCGCCCGCCGACTTGCTCCAGCACAGGGCGTCCCACGTCGCGCTGTCGCAGGCCCAGTAGAGTTCGTCCGCCGGGGCGCGGGCCGCGAACGCCGAGGCCATCGCCATGACCAGAATCTTGAGTCGCATCTTCATCATTCGTGGCCTGGCGGGTGACGATGACGCACTCTAGGATGGCGTGACCCTTGCGGCCATCGTCCGAACGGATGTGCCTACCCGTTCGAACGGTTGAGCGGCAACGACAATCCAGGCTTCATTGCCGATGACGGAGCAGATATTGGACATGTCGGCCACGGTCGACCACGTGCTGGTGGTCGACGACCATGCCATCGTGCGGATGGGCCTCGTGCAGCTCATGCGCCAGCTCGCGCCCGCCGTCGAGGTCAGCGAGGCGGCCACGCTCGGCCAGACCCAGGCCCTGCTGGCGGCCCGGCCCGACATCGGCCTGGTGGTGCTGGACCTGCACCTGCCCGACGTGCCCGACACGTCGCCCCTGCTCGGGCTGCGCAGCCTGCGCCAGAGCCACCCGCTGCTGGCCGTGGCGATGATCTCGGCCGACAGCGAAACGGCGCTGGCGGCGCAGGCACTGCGCGAAGGCGCGGCCGGCTGGTTGCCGAAGACGGCCGATCCTCTGGTGCTGTCCAGCGCGCTGGCGCTGGTGCTGCAGGGCGGCTGCTACGTGCCGCCGTTCCTGCGCCAGCCCGGCCCCGCGGCGGCGGCCGAGCGGCTGAGCGACCGCCAGCTCGACGTGCTGCGCCAGCTCATCACCGGCGTGAGCAACAAGGAAATCGCGCGTGCGCTGGGCCTGGCCGAGCCGACGGTGAAGTCGCACCTGGTCGTCATCTTCCGCGTGCTGCGCGTGCGCAACCGGGCCCAGGCGGTCGTCGCAGGGCGCAGCCACCTACGGGCCATGGGCGGCTACGCCTGATGGCTCAGAGGCCGACACTGGCGCGCTGAGCCACGCCCGCAACGCGGAGGCGGGCAACGGCTTGCGCGCCGCCGTGATGTGCTGCGCGGCCAGCGGCAGCTGCGCCGGCAACGCTTCGCCGCTGATCAGCAAGGCGGGCAACTCGGCACCCGCCCAATGGCGCACGCCGGCGATGGCATCGAGCCCGTTCTCGCCTTCGAGCCGCCAGTCGCTGATGACGCGCTGCGGCCGGGCATCGTCGGCCCGCAGCCGGGACAGCAGCGGCGCCAGCGCCGCCGCCGCCCAGACCTGGCAGCCCCAGCTGCGCAGCAAGGCCGCGGTGGCCCGACAGACCGCTTCGTCGTCCTCCAGCAAGGCCACGCGCAGGCCGGACAGCGGCAGCTCCAGCGCCGGGGCCTGCACCGGCGCTGCAGCCACCGACGACGGCCCCTGCGCTGCCGCCAGCGGCAGGTCGATGGTGAAGCAGCTGCCATGGCCGACGCGACTGCGCAAGGTCACGGGGTGCTGCAGCAGCCGCGACAGGCGGGCGACGATCGCCAGCCCCAGGCCGTGCCCGCGTTGCCGGTTGCGGCCCGGGTTCTGCAGCTGCACGAACTCGTCGAACACCCGCGCCTGGTGCTCGGGCGCGATGCCGACGCCGGTGTCCCAGACCGACAGCCGCACGCGCACGCCGCTGCGTCGCGCGGCGAGCAGCACGCCACCGCGCGGCGTGTAGTGCAGCGCATTGACGAGCAGGTTGCGCAGCATGCGTTCGAGCTGCTCTTCGTCGCTCGAGACCCACAGCTCGGTCGGACGCAGCCGCCACTGCAGGCCACGCTCGTCGGCGAGCACGGCGAACTCGGGAGCCAGGCGGTCGAACAGCCGCGCCAGCGGCAGCGGCGCCGGCTGCGGCACCACCGCACCGCCGTCGAGCCGCGACACATCCAGCAGCGACGTGACCAAGCCATCCAGCGCCTGCGCCATCGCTTCGAGCTGCGCGGCGGTGGCGGCCGCCGCGGGTTTGCTGCTCCGTGGGTCCGTCTGCAGGTCCATCTGGACCTGCGCTGCCAGCAGGCCCAGCGCATGCACCGGCTGGCGCAAGTCGTGGCTCGCGGCAGCCAGGAAGCGGGTCTGCGCCTCGCGCGCACTGTGCGCCTGCGCGAGCAGGCCTTCGCGCTCGTAGCGCATCGTGTGGCCTTCGTAGAGCAGCCGCGCGTGGCGCGAGACGAGGGCCAGCGCCATCGCAATGCCGGCGCTGGCCACTGCCGCGTAGTACAGCTCGGCGCCCAGCCCCTGGCCGAGGAACAGCGCCACCAGCGTCAGCGCGGTCGGGATGGCGAGCGCGACAAAGGCCCAAGGCAGCGGCGCCATCACGCTGATGCTGGCCACGGTCGTCACGCACGCGACCATCGCGCAATACATGCCGGTCGACGGCCGCGCGGGGTCGAAGACCATCACCATCGCCGCGGCCCACAAGGCCCCGGTGATGCCGCTGCCCAGCAGCGCCCGCCGCCGCCACCGCAGCTGCTGAATCGCCAGCGTCGCCGCGTCCAGCGCCAGCACCTGCCGGCGCCACCAGCCGCGCACGACGATCAGCGTCGCGAAGGACAGCACCCACGCGGCCAGCGCCGCAGCCGGGACCGCGCCCCAGGCGTAGCCGGTGTGCAGCACGAGCAGCAGCACGGCGGAGATCAGGCTGAACAGGCTGTGGTCGAAGAACTGGCGCAGCATCGCCAGCCGGACCCGTTCGTCGGCTGGCTCAGGCAGGAGTCGTTCCCATCGCATGCCGCGATGATGCCGCGTGCCGGACGCTCTGGAAGCATCCGAACGGATGATCCCGGAGCGACATCCGCGGGGCCATCTTCTTGCGCGGGCGAACAGGCCGGAAAAGCCCAGCCTTATCCGCCCAAGGCGCGCGGCCCGGCTCGGGAGAATCGAGCGGAACTCATTTCCGTCGGGGCGGCTCAAGCATGTGTGGCATTGCTGGCATTCACTTCAAGCACGAAGTCGACGGTGCCATGCTCGACCGGGCCTCGGCGCACTTCGCCGCCAGCCTGAAGCACCGCGGACCGAACGCCTTCGGCGCCCACCGCACGGCGCGCGCCGTCTACGCCAACCTGCGGCTGGCGATCGTCGACCGCAGCGGCGGCGACCAGCCGATCTACGCGCCCGAGGCCTACCGCGGCATCGTCTACAACGGCGAGGTCTACAACTGGCAGGCCTTGCGCCGGCCGCTCGAAGCCAGCTACCGGTTCACCACGCACGCCGACACCGAGGCGGTTCTCGCCACCGTGCTGGCGCGCGGCGACGAGGGCCTGGCGCAGCTGAACGGCATGTTCGGCCTGTGCATCTGGGACGACCGCGATGCGTCGTTCCTGCTCGCCCGCGACCGCTTCGGCGCGAAGCCGCTGTACGTCTACGAAGACGAACACTGCCTGGCCTTCGCCTCCGAGCTGAAGACGCTGCTCGGCCTGGAAGGGCTGGACCACGCGCTGGACCCGACCGGCTTCCAGGACCTGCTGAGCTACCGCTACAACCTGGCGCCGCACACGATGTTCGCGCGCATCCGCAAGCTGCCCGCCGGCTGCGTGCTGCGCTTCGCCGACGGCCGCAGCGAGACGCACCGCTATGCCGATGTCTCGATGACGGAGCCGGCCGCCGTGCGGCCTGAAGCCGACTACATCGCCGAGCTCGACCAGCTGCTCGGCGACGCGGTGAAGTCGCAGCTGATGGGCGAGGTGCCGATCGGCGTGCTGCTCAGCGGCGGGCTCGATTCGAGCGCCATCGCCGCCTATGTGCAGCGCGCCGGCGCGAAGCTGAAGGCCTACAGCATCGGCTTCCCCGAGGTCAACGAATTCGAGTTCTCGCGCGCGGTGGCGAAGCAGTTCGACCTCGACTACGTCGAAGTCACGATGACCCAGGACGAACTGCGCCAGGGCATGGACACGGTGATCCACCAGCTCGACGAGCCGATCGCCGACCCGGCGTGTTTCGCGCTGTCGCGGCTGTGCCAGCGCATCAAGGACGACGTCATCGTCGTGCTGTCGGGCGAAGGCGGCGACGAGATGTTCGCCGGCTACAACCACCACCAGCTGGCGCTGAACCCGGCGCTGGACCGCAACACGGCCTTCGCCCACTTCTTCCACCAGAGCGCGAACTACACCGACGCCAACCAGTGGTTGCGCGACAAGTCGCTGCCGCCGCAGCACCTGCGCTATCGCCCCTACTTCGACCAGGCCGACACGGCGCTGAACGGCATGCAGAGCTTCGAGCTGCACACCTGGATGCCCGAGAACCTGATGATGAAGGCCGACAAGGTGCTGATGGCGCACTCGCTGGAAGGCCGCTTCCCGTTCCTGGACCTCGACCTGTACCGCTTCGCGTCGACCTTGCCGCAGGCCATGAAGCTGCCGCATGCGGGTTCGTCGAAGCACGTGCTGCGCCGGCTGATGGCCGACCAGCTGCCGCGCTCGGTGATCGAGCGCAAGAAGATGGGCTTCACCGTCCCGCCGGCGTTTTTCCTGCAGCCGCTGCAGGGCCGGCTGCTCGACGCGATCGCCGTGCTGCGCCACGAGCCGGTGGCCGATGTGCTGGATCTTGACGCATTGGCCGACCTGGTGCGCCGCTTTTACCGCGGCGAATCGATCCCGGTTTTCAAGGTCTGGAACATCGCGGTGCTGCTGCTGTGGTGGGCCGATGTCTACCCGAGCGCGCGGCCAAAACGGGCGCCAATCACGCTGCCGGCAGCGCGCCAGCGGCTGGTGGTCTACACCGCCCTGGTCGGCCCGAAAGAGCAGCTCGCCAATCCGCTGGCCGAACTGCCCGCCGGCGCGACGAGCGACCTCGATCTCGACTTCGTCTGCCTCACCGACAACCCGGCGCTGCGCTCGGATGTCTGGCGCATCGTGCCGCTGGCCGGCGGCCCGGTCGGCCATCTGCCGCCGGAAAAACTGTCGCGCCGGCCGAAGGCGCTGCCGCACGAATACTTTCCCGACGCCGAGTTCAGCCTCTACGTCGACAACACCGTCAGCTTCAAGCGCCTGCCGCAGGCCAGCGACCTGACTACGGCCCAGCCATACCTGTTCCGCGCCTTCCGCCATGCCACGCGGCAGAACCCGCAGCAGGAAGCCGCGGCGGTGGCCGCGCTCGGCTACGACGATGTCGGCATCATCTGCCAGCAGCTCGACTTCTACGCGACACGGCGGCCGCTGGAGACCATCACGCCGCTGACCACCGCGACCGTGCTGCTGCGCGCCCACCACAGCCCGGCGGTCAAGCGCTTCGGCACGATGTGGTGGGAAAGCATCCTGGCGTTTTCCAAGCGCGACCAGTTGTCGTTCGACTTCGCGTTGCATGAAAGCGGCTGCGCGGTCGAATACTTCGCCGGCTTCACCCACGACAACCCGCTGATCCGCTGGCAGGGCAGCCTGTCGCAGCAGCGTGTCAAGGCCAGCTTCGACGCGAAACGGTATGCCTGGCTGCACCGCAGCGACGCCGATGCGCGGCGCGACCCGAAGGCGCATTTCCTGGCCCACGGCGGCGGGCCCGACCAGGCGTACCTGAAGGCCACGCCGCTGCTCGAATTCGTCTGCCACGGTCAGGGCAGCAGCCTGGGCCAACAGGTGTCGCCACGGCGCGCAATGGCCGAGGCATTGGAAAACCTGCTCGGCGGCCACCGCGCCGCCGGCCGCCGCTACCTGCTGGCGCGTGTGCAGGGCAGCACCGCGGCGCATGCCTTCGACAGCGCCGAACTCGACGCCGCGGCGCAGGCCTTGTCGATGTTCCTGAGCCCCGCCAAAGGCACCCTGATCGACCTGCCCGCGGCCGACCTGCAGCCCGACGGCAAGGTCTACACGACCGAGCAGGCGCCGTACGACCTGGTGATCGTGCTCGGCGCCAGCGGCGAGCAGCTCGGTGTCGTCACGCAGAAGCTGCAGCGCCTGCTGAACCCGCAGAGTGGCAGCTTCGTCGCCGCGCTGACCAGCCCGGCCGCGCTGCAACAGGCGGCCGAGTTAGAGGCCTGGCTCGAAAAACAACTCGGCGCGAAGGTCCGCACGTCGCTGCAGGCCTCGCGCCACGACGACCAGCGCGCGCCGCTGCCGAACACCGTGATCGGCATCGAATGGCAGCACGCGACGCAGCCGGTGGAGATCCCCGCATGAACCACGTGCTGTGCGATGGCGGCCTGTGCAACCGCCTGAACGCGCTGATCTTCGCGCTGATCCTGAAGCGCAAGTTCGGCCACGACTGGACGATTTCATGGCCGCAGAACAACTGGTGCGGCGCTTCGTTCGAGAGCCTGTTCGCCAGCCCGCTGGCGCATGACGAGCGCACGATCGAAGACTACAAGGCCCACGAGGCCGGGCACCTGTTGCTGATGCACGAGAACCAGATCGGCTTCGACGCCGAACGCCTGGTCTTGAACAGCACGCTGGCCAGCTACGACGACTACCGCCGCCACCTGGACAGCGGCCGCAGCATCGTCTATTTCAACAACCTGCTGCCGGCCTTCGTCGAGCCCGGCGACGTGCGCGACGGGCTGTCGCTGTTGGCCCCAAGCCCGCACGTCGCGGCGAGCGCCGGCCGCTTCATCACCGAACACGGCATCGACGCCGCCACGGTCGGCCTGCACATCCGCAAGACCGACTTCGGCGACCGCGTCAACGACCAGGCGCTGTTCGAGCAGGCCAAGGCCAGCCCGCGCCGCTTCTTCGTCTGCTCCGACGACGCCGCGGTGAACCGCCGCTTCGCCGAACTGCCGAACTGCGCCGTGTTCGAGAAGACCGCATTCCCGGAGAAGCTCGAAGAAGGTGCGGCCTGGCAGCACTGGACCGTCGATGCCGAAGGACGCCGCTTCCCGTACAACATCACGCGCTCCGGCGCTTCCGTCGTCGAAGGCCTGATCGACCTGCTGATCCTGTCGCAGACCGAGATCGTGCCGACCTCGGGTTCGACCTTCCTCGCCACGGCGCGGCTGTTCCGCAGCTGCCGCTTCTTCAACCCTGTCCCGCCCGTCACCCACGACAAGAGCCCCGCCATGACCGCCATCGCCGAACAGCCCGTGACCCAGCATGAACTCTTCAACCTGCTGAATCTCATCCGCCCGTGGCAGATGATCAGCGACACGAAGGTCCGCATCGGCTCCGACGCCGACGGCGGCTACGTGATGCCGTCGTCTTCCCGGCGCAGCAACACCGTGCTGTCGATCGGCATCGGCAACGAGGTCAGCTTCGACGGCGAACTCGCCGCACTCGGCGCCCGCGTGATCCAGTTCGACCACACGATTCCCCACTCGCCGAGCGACCACCCGAAGATCGAATTCCACCGCAAGGGCTGGGGCGCGCGCGACGATGGCCCGTTCGTCAGCCTGGCGTCGATGGTGAAGATGATCGACTGGAGCCAGGCGCGCAACGCGATCCTGAAGTTCGACACCGAAGGCGCCGAATGGGACTGCCTGGAAACCGCCACCCGCGACGACCTGAACCGCTTCGAAGTGCTGACCGGCGAATTCCACGACTTCCACAAGCTCGTCAACCGCGACCACTTCGACCGCGTGCTGGCGGTCTTCAGCAAGCTCTGCGACAGCCATCGCGTGATCCACATGCATGCCAACAACGCCGGCGGCATGATCATGCTCGGCGGCATCCCGTTCCCGCGCCTGCTCGAGCTGACGTTCATCCGCCGCAGCACCACATCGTTCCACGGCCACTCGTCGGAGCCGATCCCCGGCCCGCTGGACCGGCCGAACGTGCCGCAGATGCCCGACCTGTACCTGCGCGCGTTCTGACCCGCGGCGGCAATGGCTTTCCCCCTCTTCCCCACCCTGCGCGAGCTGAACCTGGCGCCGCCCACCGGCGTGCTGCAGGTCGGCGCCAGCTACGGCCAGGAGATGAAGGAGTTCCTGGAAAACGGCATCCGCTGCGGCGTCTTCATCGAGCCGCTGCCGGAGCCCTTCAAGCACCTGTCCAGCATCTGCCAGCAAGTCCCGAACTTCATTGCCGTCAACACGCTGTGCGCCGACGAAGCGGGGCGCAAGTTCCCGTTCAACGTGGCCAGCAACGGCGGCATGAGCAGCAGCATCCTGCGCCCCGACAAGCACCTCGTCATCAACCAGGGCGTGAAGTTCGGCGAGACGATCGAGATCGTCTCATCCACCGTCGACCAGGTCGCGAGCTACCTGCGCCAGAACGGCCAGGCCGCGGTGATGGACGCGATCGACCTGCTGTACATGGACTGCCAGGGCGCGGAGTACAAGATCCTGCTCGGCGCCAACTCGACCCTGCGCCAGATCAAGTACATCTACACCGAGACGATGCGCGGCGACCTCTACGCCGGCCAGGTGCCGTTCCTGAGCTACTGCAGCCACCTCGACGCGATCGGCTTCACGCTCAACGACCTGCACTTCGAACACCCGGCGCAGGCCGGGAATGCGCTGTTCATTCGCAAGGACGTGCTCGGGCTGGGCTGAGGCGTGCCGTGCTATTCTAGTCAGCATGACTAGAAAACTGGCGGCCAAAGCGACCATTCCAAACCAACCCCCGCTGGGCCATTGGCGCCTTCAGGACGCCAAGGCGCGTTTCAGCGAACTGGTGCGCCTGGCTCACACTGCCGGCCCGCAACACGTCACGCTGCATGGCCGCGAGGCGGTGGTCGTCATCGATGCAGCGGAGTTCCACCGTCTGAAAGGTGAACGCAGCGGGCAGTTGCTGGTCGATGCGCTCGCCGCCTCACCACACCGCGAGATCGAAATCGCGCCGCGCCGGTCCGCCATGCCGGTGCGGGACGTGGTGCTTTGAGCGGCTGGCTGCTCGACACCAACGTCCTCTCCGAGTTGCGCAGGCCGCGTCCGGCAGCACGGGTCGTTGCGTTCGTCGCCGGCCAGGCGCTCGAACGGCTCTTCGTCAGCGCAGTGACGTTCGCCGAGATCCGCTACGGCATCGAAATGGTCGGCAATCCAATCCGCCGCGCTGAACTCGACGACTGGGTGACGCACAAGGTACGCCCGATGTTCGATCGGCGCGTCCTCGCGGTTTCGGAGGACGTGATGTTCAAGTGGCGCCTTCTCGTGGAGGACGGCCGCAAGGCCGGCCACACCTTCTCACAGCCCGATCTGATCATCGCCGCGACCGGCCTTCACCACGGCTTGACAGTCGTGACGCGCGATACCGGCGACTACGCTCGCGCCCGCGTGCCGCTGTTCAACCCCTGGGTCGACGAAGCACCGTAGACGCCGCGCGCTACCCGGTCACTGCAGCCACTGCGACACCCCGCGCCCGAGCGACAGCAGGATCGCATTGAGCTGTTGCCCGTCGTGGATCGCGTTGACGTAGGCCACGCGCAGGTTGTAGTGCTCGCCCTCGGCGCCCATCACGTCGAACAGCGAGCGTTTGCCGAGCTGCTGCCACTGCTGCAGCGTGAAGTTGCGGACCTGTTCGCTGTCGCGCAGCACGGCGCCGACGCGGCGGGCGCGGTCGAAGGCCGACTGCGTCTGCTCGTGCAGTTCGGCAACGCGGAAGATGCGCGTCTCCAGCAATTCGGCGCGCTGCAGCGCGGCCGCCTGCGCACGCTTGCGGGCGGCGTCGGTGGCCGGGCCGACACCGGGGTTCAGCAGCGGCACGCTGACCGCGATGCCGAGCGAAAAAGAACCGCTGCGCGAGTTGCCGCTGCTGACGTTGCCACCGGCACCCACCGCCTTGCTGCCGCCGAAGGTCCAGCTGACCTGCGGCTTGCCGCCGGCTTCGACCGCGGCCGCGTACTTGCGAGCGGCGGCGGCCTGCGCGTCGAGCTGCCCGAGGTCGCTGTTGCGTTCGACATCGGACTGCAGTAGCGACAGGTCCGGCACGGCGAGCAGCACGCTGGCCAGGCCCTCGATGCTCGGCAGCCCGTCGCCGACCAGCCGGCGCAGGCGCACCTCGACCTGGCGTACCTGCGACTGGGACTGGGTCTGCGACAGCTCGGCCTGCTGTTGCGATTTCTTCGCCTGCACCAGTTCGCTGGCGCGGCCGCGGTCGGCGCGCACGATGGTTTCCAGCGCGTCGACCAGGCACGACATCTTGCGCGCGTACTGGCCGTAGACCTGGGCGTGCAGACGGTAGCGGCTGCGCTCGAGCGCCAGCGCGACAGTGGTCAGCGCGACCTGCTCCTGCAGCGAGAGTTGGCCGAAGCGCGCCGATTCGGCGAGCTGGGTGCGCCAGTCGGCCAGGCGGTCGACACGACCGCCGTCGTAGAGAAGCTGGCTGCCGGTGATCGAGGCCCGCGCCTGGACGGCCGCAGTCTCGCTGACGCCACCGGACTGCGAACCCGCCGGCCCCAGCGCGCCGCTCAGCGCGGCCTGCACGGACTTGGCCGAGCGCGCCTCTTCGATATCCGACAGCGCGGCCTCGGCGACCAGTTTGGCGGCGCCGACGGCGTTGCTGCGGGTCAGCGCTTCGCGCACCATGTCGGCCAACTGGGTGCGCGGGTCGGCAGCGCCGGCGGGCGGCGCAGCTTGGCCGTTCGGCGCCGGGCCGACATCGTTCTCGTCGACGCAGCGGGCGGCCGCGGGCAGCACGGCCGCGGCCAGCAGCGCGGCAGCAGCCAGAAGCGCCAGGCGGGGCGGGCGGGGAAAGCGGGAACGGGTCATCGCGAAGGGGCTCCAGGCGGGCCGCACCGGGCCTCATGAGCATCGGTGCGCAGCCGCCAGTTTCGGCGCCGTGGGTACGACCCGATCGCCGGAATTCAGGCCGCTTGGGGTGGCACTTCCCAGACGCTGCTGTTCGGCTTGCCTGGGCGGTAGCCCGAGTTTGCGCAACCCCGGGCCGTCAATTCATCCCGCTCGGCGCCAGGGCAACCAAGGGTCAACCCTAGATACAATCTGCTTGCCTTGTATCAAAAACGATCCTAGTATCGAAATACGAACTGAAGCAGTGTTTCGCGATGGTCGTCAGGCCATCGATCCCATCAGCCATCACGGCGCAGCACCCGCGCCAGCCAGGAGAGAACGACGTGGAAGCAACAGCGACCCCCGCGGCAAGCGCCGCACGGTACGTGGAGCGCGAGGACAAGGTCACCGGCTACGGCTGGAAGGCCCTGGCCGGCTCGGCCATCGGCTATGCCATGGACGGTTTCGATCTGCTGATCCTCGGCTTCATGCTGCCGG
>Ga0307513_10003324_pt1 | contig 21890 bp, 16 predicted proteins | sample 15_EM_MG_FD_202174 | JGI IMG/M metagenome (GOLD analysis project Ga0307513, IMG submission 202174) | Populus trichocarpa ectomycorrhiza microbial communities from riparian zone in the Pacific Northwest, United States - 15_EM | ecosystem: Host-associated > Plants > Roots > Unclassified | place... | reverse complement strand
ACGATTCCTTTGCGACATCTAGGACCATCTTCGTATTGTCGATTAACCGTTGTCTCTTTGCTGCAGAAAGTCAGCGAGGTTGGGACTATAATAACAGGCGGGTCCCGTACACGAGCCTGGGGTAACTACTCCCCCACTAACCGTCGGTCGTCGTTTTCGAAGAATTCCGGACATGATCTTGGAGGTGTCTTGAGGGCGTGGAACTAAGGTGGTTCACAGTGGGATATTGAGGTGCCCGCGGCAGTTACCACAGGCGTCAACAGTTGTATTATCACTACGGAGTCAGGTACAATCAAGCCGGCGCGAAAGAGGCGGAGAAAATCTCCTTGGTTGGTGAGGTTTGGTATAGGACTGACACGCGACGGATCCCGGAACTGAAGCTGACAGTCCCGTAAAAAAAGAGAGCAAAGAACTACAAATCAGAAGGAAGTAGAACGAAAACAGAACTCGAGGATGACCGACACACCCCTGCGGTAGAGCCGGAACGAGACGGCCCGCTGATCGACCAGCCGCTTTTGTTCGATCCCGCAAGTAGAATTTGAGGGGATAGTTGTACGCCGGCAACATCCACGCTCCCGTTCCTTACTTATGCGTCAATGGTGATAGATGTGGAGAGGTCGGACAACACCACCGAAGGGTCAGGCATATCCGGGGCATTCGCTATAGGTGTTCCACTGATGAAGGAAGACTGAGGGTGGGGTGAGTTTAGGTCACAGCGAGGGGTGAGTCGGAGGAACGCGCACAGGAACTCGACCCTGATCTCCAGTGTCATTTACAGACCGAAGGAACCCCCAACTCACATAAGACAAGTGATCGTATCTCTTGAACACCCCCAACGCATCATCCTTCTGAAGATCTTCCTCCCCATCTCTTTCGGTACTCAATCAACACAACGCCGGGGAAGCTCGTTGAGAGGGTCCGGTGATCCACGAATGGATGGACAAAGGACACTGATAAAATTGTTGCTGGCCATAAAAACTAGGATGTGAACAGACACGGAGAATCGGCGTCGGAGGGTTGACGATTGGCGGAAGGGAGTAGGGATCCTGTTGTAGATCACACCTTCCGTAGCATGATATGAGAAAACAACAGGACATCCGATGCTGGGGCCGAGGTGTGGTCGTGGTCGTCTCTTTGTCCGATGTGTGCCAGGTGCTGGTGAAGTCGGATGGAGGCTACCCAATCATCCCGAGGCGTGACGCGTGACGCGTGATGCACAGGATCCATTGCCCGATAGAAACACACCGATCTTATGCAAACGAGTATCGTCCTACCCATGCCCACTATCTCTATCCCCTCCTACCCCGCCTACGCTTTCTAACTAGGCTTCTTCCAGTGGCCTTCGACAGAAGAGTTCGAGGAATGTCAGTCTCAGATGGCCAACCACCGCCGTCGCCACGCCGAGAAAGAGGCTGCGATCCGTCGACAACAACAGGTGGAAGCCGCTCGCCGAGGATATTTCACCGTTTTGGCCGCGGAGTTTGGACAACAACGACAAGAAGAGTTGCTTGCTGCTAGTCGTGCGGAGTTCGTTCATTCGCAGAAAGCCCGAGCGCATTTGGCCGCTGCTGAGCGCCAACACACCCTGAACGCTTTCTTGCAGCAACTCAAGGGAGTTCAATTGGTATGTCGTTTTTGTCCCCTCGTTTAGTGTAGACCTGACTCTAATCAGCTATTCTCAGATCATCCAACGGCCACACGCTGTAAGTGTACACCCCTCGTCGATACTTTGAAACAACTTCTCACTACAAAATCTGAAGCCGACATTACCAAGCCCATCCAGAACACCCCTTCCCTCCCGGACAGTCACAACCTACTCCCTTGAGTGACCAAGCATAACACGATGTCCCGGACAAAGGAAGGGGCAAGGCCTGTGCTGCAGGCGTCGAAGAGTCCCAGAAGCCTACGCTAAAAGCCCGAGTCCGCCGATGAAGCTTCTGCTGACATTCTCAGACGCGTTATAGAGCTCTCTCGAAGGCTACTCGTGCTCCCAATCCCCTGATGATGCCATCTCCTCTGGGTCATCCCCTTCGTCTTCTCCTGCCCGGCCAGCTGTCACCGAGAGGGAACAGGGTCAGATTGACCACGCTGTTGCAATCTCCTTCAATGAACGCGTCCAGAATGCCCTCGCTAAACATCAGGCTGGCTTCGTTCCACTCACCGACGACCACGACGAGACCGGATCCGTTTCGTCCGTCTCATCCAGCAACCCCATGAAGTTGATCCCCTACACGAGGACCAACAACCCAGTATACACGCATGAGAACTAGCCCAACGAACCGTCGGAAGGGTTAGACAAGATCGGTAGTCGCAGCAGTGCCGAGGTACGGGAGAAGAAGAAAGAGGTTTTCAAGGTTGTCGAGAAGGCTTTAGAGAGGGTTGAACATGTGGTTGGCGAGGCGGTCGTCCTCGAGAGTAGCCAAAACCACAGTTGTTGTCGATGACGTCGTGACTCCCGGACTATTCACTTCAGTTCAGGCGAAGGAGACCGTTGGCATCCCTGCAGAGGTATCTTTTCTCGTCGACGATTCCCCCGAACCCGGTGCCCCTGTCGACCCAGATACGACAACCCATCTACCTGCGGAGTTGACCTCCGCCTAACCAGACGCCGAGGCCCTCACGGCGACAACCACTCATATTGCTGTCGAGCTCATGTCTGTGACCGAGAGGGATCTGACGGAGTCTCGGGTTCAAGCCGGTGCCCCGGAGACCATGGCCACTTTCCTATTCCTTGAAAACGTTTCTCCCCCTTCCCCGATCAAGGAGCTACAGGAGATTGACAGCGATGTCGAGACGAGCGATTGGTCTAAAGGTAGACGTCGTATATAGTTCTGTGGCCATGCCTTGATATCCGTTTATGATGCATAACCCCCCTTGCAGACCAATAACACATTAATATAATATATGTTCCTACTCTCCTGACCGTCGGAATAGTCGAGACCAAACGGGTTGGTGGATATCCAGTGAGTCCGGTAAGCAGCGTTGGCGAGTATCTTCTGGATAGCTACCAGCGCCCTACGACCATGATTATGAGTGTCTTTCTATGCCGACTTCAAGTTTCTGCTCGAATACTCTCAGTTCGCAATATCGGCCCTTCCAGCGATCGTGTGTAATTTACAGCTGTGCGTTGGTTGCAGTTTCTGTCGGATTAAGAGCACTCGAAGGGAAAGCAGGACACCGCTGGGGGTTTTAGAGAACCCGACGACCCACCGACACTACGATGGTCGGCCTGGTATAATACCGAATGTCAGCCGGCCACGATTGAACAACTCGGGATAGTTGCAGTTCTCGACCTTTTGTGTTCTTAGTAAATAATCAAGGGATCTCTTCTTCATGCACGAGTGGAGGATGCCTGGGTGTTACACCAGTGTCGTAGTTACAGTACCTCGTGGTCAATCCCAGCACAAAATGTGTTCCAATCTACCTTTCAGCACGGTGACTCAGACTCATGCGTCAGACCTCTCGGTCGTATTCGGACGGACACGTTCGAATATTTTCTTCATCAAAGAGCACGCAACTGAGCTCAAGAAAATATCGAGCGGAAGCAGAACATGAATTGAACAGTGAGGGCGGGCGAGCCACTTGTGCAGCACGTACAAGGTTGTGGTCGTATTAAAAATATACAGAGCAAGGTGAACAGGTAGAGTCCGGGGTGAAGAAAACAAATTAGTAAGATTCAGAGAAAGGACAAAAGGTAGTGTCGGTGAGATTGGATTGTCCTGGATGGAATTTGGATGGGGTATTACGCATGTGACGAGTGAGTTGAACAATAATTGGAGAGAAGAGGCTGTGACTGGAACTTAATAATTGGGGGCTCCGGGAGGCTGGTCTTTACCAAGGCCAGGAAATCGCCATCCCACTTCGCGTCCGCCGCGTACTTCGTCCTCCAGTCGGGGGGTAACCACAAGAGTTTCCTGCCTCTGGGATCTTCAACCCACATGGATCCAACCCGAACGCGATATCCACGAGGAAAATGCCCGGCCCATGACCAACCATCCTCTGGCGACGTCCCAGCTTCAAGGTTCACATGGTGCCAATCATCCGTTGTATACAACCTCACCCAATCGCAGCCAAGCCTCCCATTTTCCTGACCAAAACTGAGCCACAGCTGGCACCCATCAGGAGAGAACTGGACGTCCAGGATGTAGTCCATGATGTCGCCCACCTCGTATTCGTTGAGGATTTCTCGAGTTATTAGGTCGTACAGGAAGATTGGCCCGTAGGTGACGAGGGCGATCCGAGCGCAATCGTTGGACAATATAATGTATTCCAACTCATTCGCGCAAAGACGGGTGGCCTGGGCATAATCAAGAGCCACCCTCTTGACACTGTGAGCACCTCCTTCAAGATTCCAGCTGACAAGCTTATCTTCGTCTACCGCAAAGAGATCGTTGTCGAGAATCTTGATGTCCCGAATTGCCATGTCCGTGTCGATGTATCTTTTCTGGGTGTCCAAAAGGGGATCGAAGATCGTGACAGCGCCATCCTCGCGCTGTGCAGTTGCGATGTGCGTACCGCCTGCAGAATATGCTACCAGGTGGTCTCCACGTCGATGGGGAGGCCTGATCTCGTTGGGGGGCGGGGGGCGGAGGTGATTGTCCAACAACTCGTTTTTATCCTTACCCCAACTCAGAATTGAGGTTGCGTCGGGTGAGAACACAAATTCCCCGTCCTCAGGTGGGAACCGTGGTCTGAGGTTACTCCAGGGTATGTAACCGGTAGGTGTATTCTTCCATACACAAATTTCATCCCCCCGCGTCACACAGGCAAAGAAGCACCCATCTGGAGAGAAGCGTCCTGGCCTTAAGTTGCGCCGTTGAGCCCCCGTATCGACATGCAAGAGGACCTTCGAATCCCGAACATCGAGTATGAAAAGCCCCGCCCAGTTGAGAAATGATGCGTGGAAGGAAACTGGGGAGAAGGAAGATATCACGACATCGGCATGATGTGATACAAGGAATGACTCGACCACGAGAAGCGGGGGGCTCGAGGTTGGTTGGAGTACCTGGACGTCAATCATAGACTTTCCGTCGATCTCGGAACTTATGGCGAGCAGAAAAGATTCCCCGTGGATCCAGTGGGCAAGCAGCCTATGCCTGCGTAATGGCGAGACAACAACTTTAGATAGTCGTGTACCCTTGAGGACGTCGTACGTGCGGAGGGTCATGGATAGCCTCGATATTATGACGAAGGTTTGGTTCCCACAGAACTCGATCCTGTCGGGAGGTGGGAACTCGTTCACGATCCTGTCGGGAAGTGGGAGGTCGGGGGGTGAGAATTCGATCACGATTTCGTTGATGACGACACCCGTTTGGATGTCCCAAACAACGACTGTCGGTACGTCCCTACCACCACGTACGTAGTTTAGTATGGACGAAGGTATGCGGAGACAACCAACAGAATGGATTCCCTCACCCGAAATATTCACAAGCCAGCAGATGGCCATCAGGTGAAAGTGAGACTGACCCGCGCTTGGCTCTGCAACCATTAATAGGGGGACAAAGGGTGGATACCACCTCTAGGGTGTTCGGATCCCGGAGTTCGACCAGGGCGGTGGAGTATTCCGCGTAGACGGCGATAAGTCGGCTGTACGGTGACCAAACGCCGTAGGGATAGTTTGCTTTAACACTCGCTGTGCACGAATCCTCTGAGTCAACCACTCCGCTCACAACCTTTAACAGGGGGGAATAGATCTCTTGGGTGTACAGCTTCCGGACCATGGACAGCGGGGAGGCAAGCTGGAGTGCGGAGTGATAAATGTGGGACGTAGACTGGCAAATGACTTCGAAGAATCTGGTCACAAAGTGAAGGCAGTCTATGGTAGTATCGAGGAGGGGGTTGACGTCGACGGACTCCTGAATCTGACTTGGGGTTAACATCGAGACCTCGTAAACAAGCAATCAATCTGGACACACCTTGTCCAGCCATTGTACAGTCACATTCAATGCATGCACTGCATCACCAGCAGCACCAAGGACGCTTAACACATCCAGCCAGAAAAGGAGCTTCTCTTCCAGAAAATGGCCCAGAGCAGAAACCACGTCTGCGGTCCGGTCCGTGTTCACTGTAAGATGATTGTGCCACGATCTGCACGCATATTCCAGAGCCCCACGAATGCCGTTCTTTTCGATTCTCCCCTCCAGGTCCCCCACTTCAGAGTTCAGCACATACCCGGGGACTGAACATATGTTCCTCTTCAGTGATTTACCCATAAGTTCGAGGCAACACAGGACAAGTTCGATATGGTAACTGGGGGGTATGTAAAACCGCGGGTCGCTGCAACGGGTGGGATCCGTGATGAAGTCGGGGAAGGACTTGTGAAACGACCGAACAGGGCAGTTGATATTTTCGTCGTGCAGCGCCAACAACGATTGAACAGATTCGAGAAGGGACATGACCTCATCGCACTCAAAGCCCATCAGGGTGGCAATCGAGGATGGTGAGAGCGGATTTGTGACGAGGACAACGGCGCTCAACACGGAACGGACCATCGCATCATCTTTGGCGTCGTTCTTGCAGAAGGCCGCCCGAAATATTGATGTGTACAGGGAGTCGAGACTGGTATACGCCCTCAGTTCCGTCTTCCCTTCGTGGGCCGTGCTCTCCGGAGATTTCGTGATCATATCAAGTCGATCCGAGGGACGCTTGAATTTGTGTCTGAGGAAATTGACTGTTGCGACGGCATAAACGAAGAACCCTGCCGCCCTCCTACACAGCGAGTCGAGTTGTTCATCTGTTGGCCAACCCTGGGGTCGGCGTGCGAGTTTGAATAGTTCGTGTTTGAAGAAGAGACGAATGTCGCTGTGGACAATGCTGGACTCGACGTGGTGAAGAATGAAGGTTTCCGTCCATTCCCTCAGCAGCGGACCACGGAATCCGCTCGTGATATGTGTCTCCGGTCTGCTGGTGATGAAGAACTTGACTCCGGGGACCTCGGAGATCGACTTGCCCAATACGAGGAGGATCGCAGACTCTGGTTCGTCGTCCTTGCATTCATCGAGGGCGTCGATCACGATCACAGTGGAGATCTTTGCTGACAGAAGCGGTTTGAGAAGAAGCTCCTGTATCTGGCTGTGGAGCGACTCGCGGAAGATATCTGGATTTGATTGGAGGAGCGGTATGAGCAAAGACCGGAAGCCTGGGTACTTTTGTGCGAGCTGAAATGCCAGGGTAGGAAAGATGAGGTGGAGATCGCTGCGGTCCTCGAAAGCTCTAGAACAGAAGAACGATGCCCCCAAGCGACCATCTGCGAAGACCCTCTCTGCGACAGTTTGGGCGATGGCGGATTTCCCTGTCCCGGCGATTCCGTTGAGCCAGAAGACGGGAGACTTGGTGCAATCCTCGGCCCAGTCCTCGATCTCCTTCAAGACACACTCTCGGGTTCCTCTGAGGCAACCCTGGCGATCGTCGTGTTGATACCCGGCCCCATGAGCGCGGCGACACTGGTTCAACACGAACAATTCGGCTATTTATCTATGAGTGATGTTAGGGGAAAATATAAACGGGCCTGACCTGCATCCTGCAACGGCCGGTTAACGTCTAGTGTGCGGTCAAGGAAAACAACCGGGGACGTACGATCAATCTACGATTTTGCTCGTATAACACTTTCTGTCGAGTGAACTGTGGACCACCTGAGCAAATGTCCCATGAAGAGTGAAGTATTTTGAGCTTAGTACCGACCTGGTACTCGAGTACAGAATATCCAATTTCTTCCGCAAGCCCACAAACAGCCTGTATATCCGTCTCGTTTTCCCGGTAGTCAGCAGCGCTGGAGCGACGATATATAGACTGCAGCTCGTCTTTGATCCCTTCGAGAGCACTGGGATGCGGTCAACTCAAACGCTAGCCCACGATGGATAGTGCTCACTCGAACAGGGTCGTCTGTTGCTTAAACTCATCATCATCACGCGTGGCACCCACTTCTACTCCGAGCCGACCCAACCGAGCAAGTGCAGACTCTATCTTTCCCCTTGTACCCGGAAGTCTCTGCCAACACGTCAGAGATTGTCTCGAAATAGTCACACGTCACTTTACCTCCTGTAATTTCAAAAATATGTTCAAAGAAGACTTTATTCGGCAACGTTCATAAGCCTGTATGGTGACAACGGAAGGAGGGGGCTTACGGTCAACTGAGTGACTTGATTATTTATCGACTGCTGTTGCGACACCTGTTTGAGACGTGTTCAGCATGTCTGATCTCGACAGACCTCAGTTGATGCCCACCTGGTAGATGAGGACCGCTTGTTGAAGTTGCTCAATGAGCTTTCCGATCGCTTGAGCATCCCGTGACTTATCGAAGAGCCGGTCGCGCTTCCCCTTCGCCAATAAGGTCTGTGATCGTTGTGCAATGTCTTCCAAAGACCTGCAAAGGATTGTTTTTTCGGGGCGAGAGAATGGGTCTGATTTGATACCTACCTCTCCAGTCGTGCGCGTCTCTCAATCTCCTGCTGATCTTCATCGGGGTTGGCCTTTGCCAGGTTCTCCCGCAGTTTCGTCAACCACGGAATAAGCTGCTCAAGCCTGTCCTTGACGTCCTCACTTTGCTGGATAAGGTCTGTCAATATCGCCTCGGCACGGTTCGATATATCATACATCGTAGTGTTTGATAAGTGCATTGATGCCTCCCAGACAGGCTTTGAGGGGAGGAAACCAATCGGACGATTCCTTCGCAATATCTAGGACCACCTTCGTATTGTCGATCAACCGTTGTCTCTTTGCTGCAGAAAGTCAGCGAACTTGGAACTGTAATAACGGTCGGGTCCCGTACACGAGCTTGAGGTAACTCCTCCACCACTGGCCGTCGGTCGTTGTTTTCGAAGGACATTGACCATAATTCCGGGGCTGCCTTGAGAGCGTAGAACGTAGGTGGCTTGCGGCTGTTTTCCGCGGTATATATTGGGGTGCTTGCGGCGGCCGCCACAGGCGTCAAATATTGTATTGTTGCCATGGGACCAAATACAATCAGGCTTGTGCCAAAAAAATCACGAAATGCGGTCCTAGAAAAAAGAAGGTAGAGGGAGACAAATTAGAAGGAAATAGAACGAAGACAGGACTCGAGAATAACCGACCGCGTCCTATGTAACAAAGATGTCGCCCCTGTGAGCGGGTCAATCGTCAGGGAAATCGTCAGGGAAATACACCACCATGAAGTATAGCTTGAGATGCATACACGGCGGCGTCAAATTCGTCTTCTCGTTCAACGATGTACGGGTAGATCGCTATTGCATAATGCGGGGTGCCTGTTCTAGAAGACTTTGGCCCTTTGGCGCTCACGGTGGGGTCACTGCCTTTCTGGCTGCAACGCGCAGTGCTGGAAGTCCGGTGGTCCATGAATGAACGGACAAAGGGCATTGGCCAGATTGTTGCTGGTCGTGGGAACTGTGAATCAGGGTGCGGGCAGACATGGAGAATCAACGAAGGGTCGACGATTGGTGGAAGGAAGCAGGCATTTCTGTTGTAGGTACGTTTTCCGCAGCAGGGTATGAGAAAATCATATGACATCCAATACTGGTACTGAGGTGCGGTTGCGGTCGTCTTTTTGCCCAAGTGTGTCGAGAAAAGTTAGATATGGGGAGCTCGACGCCCGATCGCCAGCTCTCCCGGAACCAACCGCAGCCACGGGCAACGCCCGCGTCACTATCCCCACCACAATGCATCTTGATTTGTGGTCCCCTCCTACCCCATTTCCGCTCCCCAACCAGACCTCTTCCGTCAGCCCTCGAGCCCCAGAGGTTGTGACTAGCCACCGCCGTCGCCAGGCCGAGAAAGAGGTTTTGATCTGTTGACAACGACAAGCTAAAGCCACCCACCGGCGGTATTTCACCGTTTTTGCCGCCGAGCTCGAACCACGACGACAGGAAGAATTCCTTACTGTTTTCACATGGTGTTCGTTCATTCGCAGCAAACCCGAGCATGTTTAGTGGGTGCAAGCACTCCCTGGGCGCGTTCTTGCAGTAGCCCAAGGGTGTCCCCCGTTGCAGCCACCTCCGAGCGGAGACTCCTCAGGGTTGAGAACGACGTTAGTTCGTCCCGTTTGCGATATTCACGTTTGCTCATCATCACGACTTTCAAGAAGTGCTGATTGCAGTTGGCTGGAACCTTGAATTCCCGATGTTTGTGCGTTTGTGTTGGCCACGAGCACACGAAGTATTACGTTGGGATGTTGGAACATGCTTTCCCCTGCCAAATACCGTTGCCCGTGCTTTCTGAAATGGCGATCTTACGTCTCCCAACTCGTATTGGATTCGTGCATGGCGGCCGGCGGACCTGACCAATAAACCTAGCAATACGAACACGGTAACGCGTATCTACATACTCCAAAGATTCGGATTTCCAAACTTTGACGCGTCGAGCATCTTGCTCGTTCTGAACCAACTTTCACAACGGTCATTCAAAGTGGCTTCGCACAAGAGGCGAGGAACACGTAACACCCCTGCTACACACAACGAACTGTGACAGATGTGACGATCAATGCTGCATGCGACGAGGAAAACTCCCCGTGTTCGTATCGAGGGTAAAACTTCCACTTGATAAACATAACGGAGTACAAGTCTGAGGCGTTGCCTTCGCGTCCCTTGTTTTTTTAATGTAACCGATTTTTGAGTGATACACCCTACGGGCCGATAGTTATACTGGGATCGGGCGGACGGAAGCTAAGCTAAGCGCCAAGGAGTGACAATGCTGCAATGATCATCCAGGCGGGATGATTCAGGGGTCCAGAACCTCGCAACCAAGGTAACTCCCGCTTTGGTGTAATACGAAAAAGGAGCAATAAATACTGAGACCTGGGGCCTTCCACTCTGCCAGAAAGGCGTGTCACCCCGTGTCATGCTAATATTCTCCACATCGTTCCAATTTTTCGTATGTCACTCCAAAGTGGAGTCTCTACGTGGTATGTCAGCATGCGGGTGAATTTCATCCGCATGGCGGGTTCTGAGCCGTGGATCACTAACTCACGATGATCACCATCATCGAGTTGAACCCCTCGGTTATCTGGCGCAAGAATGATCAACTTACTGCTAGCCATCGGAGGGGTCGCAGACTCCCAACTCATGCGGATCATTGTCCACCCTAGCCGTGCCAACGCAACGCGGCGCTTGCCGTTAACTGGTACCCACTCGGGCCGGTCATTCACTAATCCTGAGCCCCTGGTGCATCACCATCAAGGCCATTGGACTGTGGCTTCGTGCCTCGATATCTGCAGATGACAGAGCCCGCTTTCTGACGCACAGTCCTTTACACATGAAAGTGGACGAGAGGCCAAGTGTCATGTTCATTTCTGTGCGCAAACTACTGTGGAGTTCGGGGGTTTGGACGCTTGGAGTCAGATTCCGGATCGCGAGTCCGCACTCAATCTGCTGCTTTCCCTCATCATCGGGAGCTCGCCCACGCGGTGATGAATCACCCGTTTACACGAGACGGGGCCGCGGGAGTCCCGGTGGCGACCGCGGAACATCGGATGTTGTATCTGGGGGGATATAAAGCCCTCTGTCCAACACTAGGTTTCCCCAGTGCAGGCACTCCTTCATCCTTATCCCAAGTCTTCCATCCTCGGGCCCGGTGCCTTCTTACGACCAGTCACCTTTATCATCCCTTTCATCATGCTTGCAAAAACCGCCATTTTCTTCCTTGCCCTTGCCGCCTTTACCAACGCCACTCCTCATCCGACCCCGGCCGGTACGTCCCACTCGCTTTCGATCATTTCCCCTCGCTCACGTCAGTCACAGCTCCGGTGCCAACTGATATGAGGAGCGTCACTCCTCTCGGTGGCCATGTTTCTACTTCTACGAAGGGACGCAGAGAGGGTACGAGTGCATCCCGCCCGCTTCCGATCATTTTTCCTGCTCACGCCAATTACAGCTATCAACCTGGAGGTCCGCCAGACAGCTTCCAACCCCAACGGCGGCTCCGGGTCCACTGGCCTCGCCCCTAACTCCAATGGCGGCTCCAGGGGGATAACTGGCGTCACCTCCAACTGACCGCTGGTGGCAAGCGCTGATATGGCGCCTGGAGGCGTGTCCCGTTCGCTATGAATCGCACATGAGTAAATAGAAAGAGATGTGTTGGTGACGACCGGTTACTGTGTGATCGGCCCTTCAAGCTCTACGCCCTGCGAGGGCGTATATCCGAATCCAACCCCGGGCGCCCTCCCCGCCTTCTCTGTCCTCTTTACACCAGTTCGCGGCTTCACGAAACCTGTCCATTTCAAAGTATCCGGTGGGGTGTCGTTTTGTTTCGCACTCACCTCCACCAGAAACCACATCTTGGTTGGGACAACCCTTTTCTCGACCCTAAATCTAATGTCTCCATCCCTCTGATGTGAATCCCACCCCCTTCTGATGTCAAATCTAAAATACCCGGGGAGGTTCCAATTTTGGCGGATTCCCGAACTCCCGCCACCCCCGCCCGACCACCGCACTCTCCTGGAACCCGTGATCTGCTCCCCACGTCCTCTGATCCATCCGGGTTCGCAAAAAGAAAACATCGGCAGCACAGGGTCTCGGCGAGACACGAGACTCTGAGTGTATCGCATCCGTCCGACACTACAATTTTAAATGTATCCACTTACTAGCGGTTGAGAGAGCACATTGCACGCGACGATAATCTCTCCTCCGGACTCGGTCTCCCGGGTTCATCCCGGATCCCGCAACGAAGTGCAGTGGTCATCAGTACGTCAACATCACCACTGAGGTTGTTTTCGGTTGATACCCGGCAGAGAATGGATTGAGCGGGTGTCTCAGCATAGTGGAGCGGGTCATAGCCCGAAGGGATACAAGACCCTAGATGAATATGCGGGACCGACTGTACGTGTTCGTGCTCTCCGCAGTTGGATGTCCGTCGTTTACCAATCTTTTCTCTTGAGCATGTGGCAAGTTCACTTCGAGTGGGGGGCGCGGCCGCCTCCGCCGACGCTCCACAATCGTGTTTACCGTAGCCACGCGTCGGGGGCGTTTCTTCAACCTTGCTATTCTGCTTGGAAGCATATCCCAACCCCCAGGTACACGTACAACCTACCTGGGGTGGGAGGCTGGATGGCTGGTCTCTGCTGCTAGTCAATCCTAAATTCTTTCCCAAGAGCCCATATCGCCAGGGAGGTCAATCTCGTCGAGGACAAGGAAATTTTTCCACAACAGAGAGACCGTATTTATATTCTATCCAACCGGAGTGGACACTTCAACGTACTAGTGCGTCTGCTCCCGCGCTCCTCCCCTCAGCTACCCCATAAAGTGAGAGATGTTTTCATTTTCAACTACACCTCATTCCCACTGTAGACGCACTCCCCCTTCCCGATCGAGAATCCGCAAGAGTCGATGATTGCCAACGATCCGACGATGAGGGGGTTCTTGTCCTCGACAGCGATGTCAAGAAGAGCGATTGGTCTGAAGTTGAGCACTAGACTTTAGACGTTGTATCGCGTTGCATGTTTGTGTTTCTACTACATCAATCATCTATAACAGATATTCCTGCTCTCCTGGCTACCGGAACATTTGATAGACCCGATGTGACAGGGTGATGCCCAGTGAGTCCGGTAAGCAATGTGAAGAAAGGCGAGAAACTCCGTATAAACGTGGGTTTAAGTTAGCCAATTTGCGGTGACCATAATGCTGGCACCCGAATATAGGCTGCTTTCACTGTTCAGTGCATATATATGGTGCACGAGGTGACCGATACTTCGAAAACCCCGCGCTCTTCGTCTACGTGCGCTGGTATTAATATCGGCGAGTGCCATAGACCTCGGACGGCTACTGGTACAAGATGATAATCATGATCGTGACGCCTTTCTACGTTCGCTTTCTGTTCGAATACTCTATTCGCGACGAGCGGAAGGAGAACGTAAAATACACGGTGAGGACGGGCGGGCTGCTTGTACAGCACTGGTACAAGGCTGTAATGGTACAGAATACAAAGGAAGCTGAACAGATAGTGCGGGGCGAAGAAAACGGATTAATGGTCAAAGAAAGGACAAGAGGTAGTGGCGGTGAGGTTGGACTACGTTGGATGAAAGAATTTGAATAGGTATTACGTATGTGACGAACAAGTTGAACGAGAGTGGGAGAGAAGGGGTTGTGGCTGGAACTTAACGATCAGGGGCTCCGGGTGGCATGTCGTTACCAAGGCCAGAAAATCGCCATCCCACCTCGCGTCCGCCCTGCACTCCGTTCTCCAGTCGGGGGGCAACCATAAGAGCTTTCTGCCTCGGGGATCCTCAACCCACTCGAACCTATCCCGAATGTGATATCCCAGAGGAAAAAGACCGTCCCATGACCGTCCGTCTTGTGGCATTTTCGCAGACGTGAGGTCCACGGAGCTCCAATCATCCGTAACATCCAATGTCCCGTATTCGTCACGGTCGTATATCTCGGGCGCCTTAGAGATGAGCCACAAATGACCCCCGTCAGGAGAGAACTGGATGTCCGAGATGTAGCACAAGGTGTAGTCCAGGCTATATTCGTTGAGAATGTCTTGAGCCATTACGTCGCACAAGAAGATTGCCTCCCAGGCGACGACGACGACGACCCGAGCGCAATCGTCGAATAATGCAAGGTGTTCTACAGTATCCGGGTCAATATCGGGGGCAAAGGTCTCGTCAAGAGTCGCCCTCCTAACACCCTGAGCGCCTCCTTCGAGATTCCAGCTGATCAGCGCATGCATGTCCAGCACGAAGACATCGTTGTCGAAAATTTTGATATCCTGAATTTCCATGTCCGTGTTAATGCGTTGTTTCGGGGTATCCAAAAAAGATCTAAGGACCGTGACAACACTATCGCCGCGCCGTGCAGTTACGATGCGTGTCCCGTCTGCGGAGTATGCCACCAAGTGGTTTCCACGTGGACGGGGGAGACTGATTTTGTTGGGGGGCGGAGGGCGGAGGTGGTTGTCCAACAGCTGGATTCCAACCTCATTCCAACTCAAGATTGAGGTCGCGGTGGGTGAGAACAGGAATCCCCCATTGTCCATAGGCAGGAACCGTGGTCTGGGGGTACTCCAGGGTACATAACCGGCAGATGTACTCTTCCATACACGAATATCCCCGACCGACGTTATACAGGCAAAGAAACGCCCATCGGGGGAGAAGCGTCCAGGTTTGACGTAGTCTAATTGAGCCATCGCCTCGATCCGTAAAAGGATTTTTGAATCCCGAACATCGAGTATGAAAACCTCCCCGTCGGTGAGGAATAATGCATGGAAGGAAACTGGAGAGAAAGAACATATCCTGTCATGATGTGGCACGAGGAACGACTTGACCACGAGAAACGGGGGGTTTGAGGTTGGTTGGAGGGTCTGAATATCGATCGCAATCTCTCCACCAGTCTCGGAACTTGTGGCAAACAGGAAAGATTCCCGGTTGACCCAGTGAGTAAGAAGCTTGTGTGTGTGTAATGGCGAGACTACAACCTCAAATAGTTGTGTGCCTTTGAGGACATCGTACGTGTGGAGGGTGATGTTGCGTTTCGAGATGAGGATAATTGTTTCGTTCCCACAGAACTCGATCCCGTCTAGTCGTAGGGGTCCGATCATGATATTGCTGATGACGACACCTGTCTGGACGTCCCAAACAACAACTGTGGATACTACCCTATAACTGGGTGTGGGGTTTAGCATGGATTAGGGTATGCGGAGATAACCGACGGAATGGATTCCCTCACCCGTTGTAGCTACAAGCCAGCAGATGTCCATCAGATGAAAAGACAGCTGAGTTGCATCTGTCTCCGTAACCACTACTAGGGGACTCGAGGGCGGACACCATCTCTAGGGTGTTCGGATCCCGGATTTCGACCGTGGAGAAGTCGGGTTCTTCCATGTAGACAGCGATGAATCGCCCGCATGGTGACCAAACCCCGCAAGGACGTCCCATTTGAACACTCGCTGTGCACGAATCTTCTGAGTCAGTCACCCCGGCCACGACATTTGACACGGGAGAGTAGATCTGTTGGATGTACAGCTTCCGAACCATGGATGACGGGGAGGTAAGCTGGAGTGCGGAGTGGTAGATGTGGGGTCCAGACTGGCGAATGACCTCGAAGAATTCGGTCACAAAGTAGAGGCAATCTATGGCAGTATCGAGAAGGGGTTTGACGTCAATGGACTCCTGAATCTGACTCGGAGTTAATATCAAGAGACCTCGTAAACAAGCCATCAATCTGGACACACCTCATTCAGCAATTGTATGGTCATATTCAATGCACGCACTGCATCACCGGCAGCACCAAGGACACTTAATACCTCCAGCCAGAACAGGAATCTCTCCTCTAGGAAACAATGTAGAGCGGAAACCAAATCCGCAGTCCGGTCGGCCCCCCTTATGAGATGATTGTGCCACGATCTGCACGCATACTCCAGAGCCCCACGAATACCGTTCTCTTCGATTCTCCTCTCCAGATCCTCCACTTCAGAATTGAGTGCATAGTCAGGGATTGAACACATGTTCTTCTTCAGTGATTTACCCATAAGTCTGAGGCAACACAGGACGAGTTCGATGTGGTAGCCAGGGGATATGTAGAACCGCGCGTCACTGCAGCGGTCGGGGTCTTTGATGAAGTCAGGGAAGGACTTGTGGAACGGTTGAACAGGGTAGTTGGTATTGTCGTCGTGCAGTGTCAGCAATGACTGAACTGACTGGAGAAGGGGCAGGACCTCTTTACAATTAAAACCCATCAGGGTGGCGATTGCGGATGGTGAGAGGGGATTCGTGACGAGGACGACAGCGCTCATCACTGAGCGGACCGTCGCATCATCTTCGGCGTCGTTTTTGTAGAAGGTCGCCCGAAATATCGACGTGTAAAGGGAATCGAGACTGGTATACGCTTTCAGCTCCGTCTTCCCTTCATAGGCCGTGCTCTCCGGAGATTTCATGATAATGTCAAGTCGATCCGAGGGACATTTGAACTTGTGTTTGAGGAAATTAACTGTCGCGACGGCGTAAACGAAGAACCCGGCTGCCCTTCGACACAGCGAGTTGAGGTGTTCGTCCGTTGGCCAACCCTGGGGTCGGCGTGGGAGTTTTGATAATTCGTGTTTGAGGAAGAGACTAATATCACTGTGAACAATACTGGGCTCAACTTGGTGGAGAATGAAGGTTTCCGTCCATTCCCTCAGTAACGAACCACGGAATCCGCTCGTGATATGTGTCTCCGGTCTGCTGGTGATGAAGAACTTGACTCCGGGAACCTTGGAAATCGTCTTGCCCAACACGAAGAGGATCGCAGACTCTGGATCCTCATCCCTACACTCATCGAGGGCGTCGATCACGATTACAGTGGAGATCTTGGTTGACAGAAGTGGCTTGAGAAGAAGCTCTTGCATCTGGCTGTGAAGCGAGTCGCGGAAGATGTCTGGATTGGACTGGAGGAGCGGTACAAACACGGATCGGAAGCCTGGGTACTTTTGTGCGAGCTGAAATGCCAGGGTGGGAAAGATGAGGTGGAGATCGCTGCGATCCTCGAAAGCTCTAGAACAGAAGAACGATGCCCCCAAGTGACCACCTGCGAAGACCCTCTCTGCAATGGTCTGGGCGATGGTCGATTTCCCCGTCCCGGCGAGCCCGTTGAGCCAGAAGACCGGGGACTTGTCAAAATCCTCAGTCCAGTCCTCGATCTCGCCCAAAACGCTCTCTCGGGTTCTCTTGAGACAACCCTGGCGATCACCGTGATGGTATGCAGCCCCATAAGCGCGGCGACACTGATTCAACACCAGTGACTCGGCTAGCAGTCTATTAGCGATCGTCGAAGGAAAATACAAACACGTCTGACCTGCATCCTGTAATGGCCAGTTAATGTCTCGTATGCGGTTCGGCAATGCAAACAAGGACGTACGATCAATCTACAGTTTTGTTCGTATAGCACTTTCTGTTGAGCGAGCTGTGGGTTACCTCAGCAGACACCCCACGACGAACGAAGTATATTGTGCTCGGTGCCGACCTGGTACTCAAGAATGGAATATCCAATTTCTTCCGCAAGCCCGCAAACAGCCTGCATATCCACCTCGTTTTCCTGGTAGCCAGCGGCGCTGGAGCGGTGGGAGATGGACTCCAACTCGTCTTTGATCCCTTCGAGAGCACTGGGATAAGATCAACACGGGCGCTCGGTCACAATGGATGGTGCTCACTCGAACAGGACCGTTCGTCGCTCGGACTCATCATCATCACCCATGGCGCACACTCCTACTCTGAGCCTACCCAACCGAGCAAGCGCAGCCTCTATCTTTCCCCTTATCCCCGGTAGTCTCTGCCAACACGTCAGGGGGTGTCTCGAAATGGGCGCACATCGCTTTACCTCATGTAGTTTCAAAAGCACGTTCAAAGATGACTTTATTCAGTCAACCATCCATTAGTCTGTGTGACGGCGGTGCTAGGAGAAAGCTTACAGCTAATTGAGCGACTTGTTTATTTATCGATTGCTGTTGTGACACCTATTCAAGACGTGTTCAGCATGCCCGATCCCGAAAGGTCTTGGTGCCCACCTGGTAGATGAGGAATGTTTGCCTAAGTTGTTCAATGAGTTTTCCGACCTCTTGAGCATCCTGCGTCTTATCGAGAAGTCGGGAGCACTTCCCCTTCGCCAATAAGGTTTCCGATCGTTGTGCGATGTCTTCCAATGACCTACAAAAAACACTTTTTCGAGGTGGAGCGGCGAGTCTGATTTGTTACCGACCTTGCCAGTTGTGTGCGTCTCTCGACCTCCTGTTGATCCTCATTGGGATCCACCTTTGCTAGACTCTCCAGCAATTTCGTCAACCATGGAATAAGCTCTTCAAGTTTGTCCTTGATGTCCTCGCTTTGCTGGACGAGATCTGTCAACATCGCCTCGGTACGGTTCGATATAGCATACATCGTAGTGTTTGACAAGTGCATTAATGCCTCCCAGACATGCTTTGAGGGGAGGAAACCAATCGGACGATTCCTTTGCGATATCTAGGACCATCTTCGTATTGTCGATCAACCGTTGTCTCTTTGCTGCAGAAGGTCAGCGAGGTTAGGACTATAATAACAGGCGGGACCCGTACACGAGCCTGGAGTAACTCCTCCACCACTAGCCGTCGGTCGTCGTTTTCGAAGAATGCCGGACATGATCTTGGAGGTGCCTTAAGGGTGCGAAACACAGGTGGCCGCGGCTGTTTTCCACAATATATATTGAGATGCTTACGGCAGCCATTACAGGCGTCAATAGTTGTATTATCACCACGGGGTCAGATACAATCAGGCTGATGCAAAAGGGGGCACGGGACGCAGTGCGCAGTTGTGGAAAACTCCATGGTCGATAAGGCATAGAGTCGACGAGCGGCGGATCCCGGGACTGAAACTTACAGTCCCGGGACAAAGAAGGTAAAGAACCGCAAGTTGGAAGGAGGTAGAACGAAAATAATAAATACTCAACGAAAACAGCACTCGAGGGTAACCGACGCACGTCGTGTCAGAGCCAAACTGAAACGGATTGATCAATCGACCGCGTCCGTTCGACCTTACGAATAAAACCTGGGGGCAATAGTTCCACACCGGTAACGTTTACGCCCCCCCGTTCCCTGCCTAGTATGCGCCAAAGGTGACAGATGCGGAGAGGTCGAACAACATCATTGAAGGGACAGGAGTATCTGGGGTATTCGCTGTATGCACCTCGCCGATGAAGGACGACTGAAAGCGGGGTGAGTTCAGGTTGCGGCGGGGAGGGGGGACGCGCACGGGTGACCTCACGTGGGCCCGGCCCCATCTCCGGTGTCCTCTTTCAATGGCGGCCTGCAAAAGGATGACGATCCGGTGTCGTTTACAGACCGGAGTGGCCCCCCAACTCACGCAAGACCAGTGATTGTATTTTTTTGAACACCCCCGACGCGCCATCTCTCCAGAGATCTAGCTTCATCTCCCTTCTCTCGGTATTCCACCAACGCAACGCCGGGGAAGCTTGTCGAGAGGATGACGAGTGGCAGGGTCGACGCTCTGGAAACCTGTTCGGGTGAACCGACAATATTTGAATGAGTAATGTAGGCGGCCTCCTCAACCGCCACCTAAACAGGAACTTTAGTCTCGAGGAGACATGCAGCAGGTACCCAACCTTTTTCGGAAGAGTCTGTTGTTTCGACAAGACCACGACCGCCAGGGCTTCTTTGTACCACCCACCAACCCTTCGCCTTCAAGGTAATAACAGGTGTCACCCCTGTGAACGCATTAATACTCAGTGAGATACATCCCCCTGAAGCAGAACTTGAGAGGCACACGCAGCTGGGTCAAATCCATCCCCTTGTTCCACGGTATACGGGTGGCTCACTGTCGCATACGGCTGGGCGCCAGTTCCAGAGGACGTTGGTGTAGTCGTTGACGCTCACAGTGGGACTACTACTCTCCTGGCAGTGTGTATCTGGGTTTGCGGTGGAAGTAGGTTACAACGTACTGTGTTGGAGGTCCGGTGACCCACGAATGAATGGACAAATGGCGTTGGCTATCCTGTTGCCGGCCATAGAAGCTACGAGCAGGGATGCAAGTAGACACGGGGGATTAATGGGGGGTCGACGATTGGCGGAAGGAAGCAAAGAGTTCGCCACCTGCCGGTCGATCGCGTGGACGCGTCCTTACAAAGTGTTTCGAGCCCTGCCCCACTTCGCCCCTGCGTATTTCGTAGCCAGGGCAAATCTGTCATATCATTCCCGGACCATAAAAGTCTGATCTCTTGTATTGTGTTGTATGGTCCCTATTGTAAGTCACACCTTTCGTAGCATGATCCGAGATCTGTCTGGGGGTTATGGAGAGGGCTGTCCCCCCACCTGTGCGACACACAATGGGATAGGTGGCAACTGAATGAAGCTGATGGGTACATCTGCTTCGTAGTATAATGATTCGCAAAATCGACCGTCATAGAGTACATTAAACCAGATCGTTATCGTATCAATTCCATGGCTGTAACGTAATTCGAAAGAGGTGGGAGGAACGGGACTGAAGGTCCGGTCACCAATCAAGTAAACTGAAGGATGCCTTGATTGCGCTCAGGGTCGCTCATCCTGTGCACCCTAACAGCATCCGTGATCGACACGTTCTGCATGTCCTGTGGAGTGATGAGGATGTATTGTTTGCCGTCCGACGCCTTGGCGGTGTCAATCTAAAAAAAGACACGTCCGGAGTTAAGAAACGGAGTTGCAATGGAGAAAGATATCCCGCCAAACACACCATCATCTTCATACTGATGCGACGATTGACAGCATCCATGAATACATCAAATTCGTCTAGGGGTAGATGATGAATACCGAAGGACCATGACGACACACAAAAAAAAAAGAAGCAGCAAAACAAGCCCGGCGGGGGGGGACCTACCGAGGCAGCGAATAGGACATCCGATCGACTCCCAAAGTGCTAACAATAAACAGATGGTGGAGAACGACTTCTCTCCACCGCTCAGCGCCTTTGGATCTTTATCTTTAGCCCGTGCCTGAGTTGCGGCCATTTCCTCCGTTTGCACCTAAGGACGGTGGAAGCGGAATTAGAAGTCAGATCCAGGGAAGCCCGTAGAAAGAAGGGTTTGGAGCTGGACGTACTCGGAGCTGCAGAGTTTGAGAGTTGTGATCGAAGAGTAGCTTGCCGAAGTACCCCCGATGTGCAAGGTTGAATTGGAAGAACACCTTGCATCTCAACGCAATGTGCCTCCTAAAATCGTGCCATCTTGCCAGGCGAGCGTTGATCGCATTACCGAGCTCCTGTAAATTACGAGCGGGGTGGCGGACGGCATGTCAGTACACCGAGTCCATGTTGCAACTCCTACCCGCTGACAGGTCGCCCGGGCGCCAGAGGACGCGAAAATCCGCACCTTATTCAATGCTACCATTGTCTTGACTTCATTCATAGCCGTATCGTAAGCCTTCCTGGCCCGAGTGAGCTCAGCTGTGATTTCTTCCACGGAAGCTCCCTGTTT
>Ga0307513_10003323_pt1 | contig 21897 bp, 26 predicted proteins | sample 15_EM_MG_FD_202174 | JGI IMG/M metagenome (GOLD analysis project Ga0307513, IMG submission 202174) | Populus trichocarpa ectomycorrhiza microbial communities from riparian zone in the Pacific Northwest, United States - 15_EM | ecosystem: Host-associated > Plants > Roots > Unclassified | place... | reverse complement strand
CGCAAGTCGAGAGCCTGGCAGAGGATGTAAATGTAGCTCGCCATCAACGTTGACAGAGTGTCAATAGCGGTGATGGTGTAGCGGGCAGAGATCAAAGCGAGTGAGCTGAAGATACATGAGCCATGAGTCTCTCTGAGTGGGGAAAAACTCACTTGATGGCTTGATTGTGCATTTCCGCGCTTTGAATGTGCGTACTGACAGGGTTGGCCAAGTAACCGATCTCGGAGACTGCACCCGCCATACTGATGTCGACACCTTTGCAATGGTAGTTGTGAGACGGGTCAGTGGCGGCAACCGAGGGTGGTAGGCCACGGTTGAAAGCAGGATTCAGCATCTCGGTCGACTGAGCGAACAGAATCTTTGCAAGGTGGTGCAGGGCAAGGCGCGTCTTCTCCATCGCGTTTGTGACCGCCATACCTTGGAAGTTCCCTCCATGATGGATGCGGGAACCCTCGGCATCAACGAGAGGGTTATCGGTAGCTGTTCATGACGTAAATCCCAGCGAAGTCGACAAAAGTGTGAAATGGACATACTAGTATTACATTCGAGCGTTACTACTTGGATCGCTGAGGCGATATCATCAAGCTGAGGTCCGATGAATTGCGGAGCAGTTCTCAAGGAGTAACGATCTTGTCGCAGCTCTCCCTTATCCTCCTCCGTCGTCATTTCGGCCTCTTCAGCCTCGCTCGCAAACTTGGAGCCATCAAGTAAACGCATCACGACCCTCGCGACTTCGATTTGGCTCCCATGGGGACGAGCAATGTCATGGATGAAAGGATGGAACGAAGCCCTTGTCCCAAGCAGTGCTTCAGTGCCCATTGCCGTGCACACCTGTGTCAGCAGGGCTAGGAAGGCAGCCTCCGACAGCGCGAGGGCTCCGACACCAGCAGAAAAGGCCGTCCCGTTCAGCAGACCAAGGTGCTCCTTTGGTGCTAGTGCAAATGGCTGCAGGCCCGACTCTTCAAGTGCGGTCGGGGCGGACACGATCCTACGGTGGGCGCCTTCACCACAGTATGCACGGATTGCCGGATTGCCGGTCATCACGCCGGCAACATACGAAAGCGGTGAGAGATCGCCAGAAGAGGATATACTTCCCCGAAGTGGAACGAGGGGGGTAATGTTATTATTTAGGAGGGCAGTAAGGGATTCTAGGAGCTCCCAGCGGACGGCGGAATGTCCGCGGATAAGAGAGTTAGCCCGGACCGCCATAGCAGCGCGGACAAATGCCTCAGGCATCGAAGTTGTCGCGAGTGGATCATTAAGAGGGAGAATGGAGGGGTCGTAGCTGGTGGAGAGTACCCCGATATGTTGGTGTTGGAACAGCGAGGTTCCAAGGACAATATGCGAGTCGGTCCGGGTATCGGCTTCGACAAATAAAAGTTAAGCGCGGCTCGACGCGAGAAGAAGGCACTCACCAGAGCCACCGTATCCAGTTGAGACCCCGTAGATGCTCTTTTTATCACGTAGCTTGTCGTCCAAGGTAGCTCTTGACCGTTTAACGCGGGCCTTCACTTCAGAGGAACTGTCCAGCGATACAGTTATTCCATACCGGGCAGCTGCGCTGACGGCAGCTAAGCTCAGAGTATGCCCATTAATGAGTACGGGTTTGGTTCCTCGTCTAAGGGAAGTGGCATGCGTCATTAATTTAATCAAAGAAGGGAAGCCCAGGTGCATACATGTATTCGTGAGCTTCAGAGTATTGCTCTAAAAAAGAAGAAGCGAGCACTGTGTTGATACTTCCCAATGAAGCTGTAACGCTTGGAGTTGATGTTGCTGGACTGCTTGGAAGGCTTGGAACGGGTATGGGACGGCCAGAGTCTTTAGGATAAACGCTATTGCCGCTCATTTTGTGAATACTATTAGCGGTCTCGTGGCCATATTTCCCATTTGTAATTGGCGAAGTTTGGGGTGGCAAAATCGCAGTTGGCATGGTGAGAGATGGTGAGAGCGAGAGTCGGGGTCAGGGTCAAATATAGGTTAAGGGTAACTCGATCGCAATCTGGGGAGAGAGGTGACCGGTTATGTGGATGTGGAGAGCTCTTGTATCTCTTTTAAAGACACAGAGCGCAAACCTTACGGAACGACCGTGTCGAACAGGAAGGGAGACGCCGGAGAGGATTTCTCCCGTCGTAAGTAAGCGTGAGTTATCCGTCCCGCATCAGTGCGGAGCCAGGAGTTAATCATAGAGTGAGTTGCACAGACAGGCCACCAACTGCATAGAACGGATGACGATCTCATGTCCTACTTGTCATCTATGATTAACTTGCAGCTTGTTACGTGCACGCTCACCCTTTGCATGGTTCGGGGCCATTCGGGCAGTGTGGATCCAACTTTGGGCATGAGTATGTTCGTGCAGCTATCAGCGTGACGCCCTGTACTTCTAGAATGGGTGGAAGACCGGAAGACTTTTACCATGCATGAGACACTGATCAGGTGGGCGACTGAATCATTGCGGGCCCCGACTTCTTACCCTCTCGCTAGCAGTCGGTCGCCTTCCTGCAAATTCTGCGCACTAGACATGCATTATTATATTCACAATCATCTCTCGGGACTGGAATGGAGTCGCTCTATGTCATCATTGTAGGCGCTGGACGCTTTAGAGTCTCCCATCTCCTCCAAGTGCCGATCTACGCAGTCACAGTCACGGACTCTTCAGACACCACTCTATCTCCTAATGCAGTAAGCAACGGCCTCAACAGAATCGTCAGGTGTCGTATGCCGATCCGTTCTATACCGATCCGTTCTATAATTCTTTTCCCCGAGCTGCTACGTGCGAATGACATCCTTCGGCGATGCATACCAAGAGTAAAGATTTTGAATATGTCTTATTCATGGGGTATGCTCTGTTGAGTGATGGTTCCTTACCCATCATTGGTCTCAGTGGCTCAGTGGTGAGAGCGCTGCTCCTAGATAGGCAGAGACCGGTCCGACTCCCTGCTCGTCCATTCTTTTCTCTTCCTACATGCCCCGCTATTAATGAGACTTTAGATCCGGAGTCCTCGTTCTTCGGGAGGGAACAACTGCCTATGGTACTGCGTACGTCGCCGACGATCTGCAAGGGAAAGACATGCCCACAGTGAGAACAACGACGTCCGCATCCAGTAGATTGCCGTTGGTCGTTTGATTCCCACCATGCGCTGCTCTTTCTTGCCTGGCTCTGCTTTGAAAAGCGAATCGTCGAGCGACTGCCCAGTCAAGAACCATGCCCCAAGTTTGCAAGCGCGTTCATGTGGGTCATTGCAGCGGTAGCATTAGCCCACCCTGCATTCTGGTTGAAGAAGGCTTGCTCAAGATTCGAGAACATCAGCATCCTCTCAAACAAGACTGTGGGCCGCATCTTCACTCTTCACTCAGCCCTATTCCAGGCTTGGGTATGGCAGATCGGGTCGTCACTTCTGGGTGGGTTGATTAGCCATACGCATATATCGACCTGCTTCGACACTGGACAAGGGTTGGTTCATATCCAAGCGGACGAGTCAAGTATTCCGCCCCTCGGTTATACTTGACTTGGGATTTCCACATGTTTCCTGTATGTCATGGGCTAATTGCTTCTTCAATTCTCCGGTTATCACTTTCCGCCATTTTCAGCTCGCCTAAATCACGATGCCCACCATTTGACGTTTTAGACCTTTTCACACCACACAGCCTATAACATTGTCAAGATTGGAATCCATGGAGAAGCCGATACCAGTAGTTCGCCCAACATCAATGGGGCGATCATCAGTATCAAGGGATGCGCACACACGGAGGGCGGGAACTAGAAATCCAGCCTATCATGGCTCAGCTTCTTCAAGCAGAACTGTCCCAGAGCTCACCGACCTACCCTTGGAAAGCACACGGGTGTACCTACTTCATCAAAGCTCGATCCGGCCAGAAATCAGGGTGCAGAAGTGTAGGATCCTTGTTTCAGGTCGTACATACAATCTAGTGGATACACGGGTTGGATGTTACCTTCCCTCCTAGCTTTAAATTCGTTCCTTCCTACGAGAGCTATTCTGATTAATGGTCAGCAAGAGCTTTGAGAGTCCTCAAATCCACAACACATCCTCTTCGTACAGCCTATACTCGTCAACTTCTCTGTAATGCGCTAGCCGTGCATCGCGCCGTTCTTCGTACGCCTGCAAGACAAAAGGTCGAAGCAATCGATAAGCAATGCAAGAGGAGGGATAATTCAGGTTCGGGCTTGACATTATTGTACACTGTATTACGCACCACCCGGTCCTCCCCTTCAAGATGGGAAGCTTCGTCCCCAGCCCTTTTCTGTCTCCGTTGCTGTCCTCTCTCCTTTTCGACCGCTGTCTTGGAGGGCTCGGTCGTCGTCGACACTGACGTAGCGCGATTGTGCTGTCGCTGTCGCTGTCGTAGGGGTAGCCGTCTACCGCGGGGCAGACGAGCGAGGAGACCTGAGAGTGTTTCGGGACTACCTCCGCTAGCGTCGGGATCAGAGCGATTCCCGCTTCCCCCTTGGCCCCCGTCCCCGCCAGGGCCGTGACCGCGGTGGGCCGGTTTTGACCTCGAATGCGCAAATAATCTAGAGCCAGGGGTTTCCCGCGAGCTAACGCTGCCGCATGCGCTCGGCGTCATTGGGGAGAGGTCGTCGAGCCACCTGAGTGCGTTGTGGGGAGCGCAAGCGTTCTTCTGCGGAGGGTGACGGCGACGATGCCGGGTGAATCTTTGGTGTCCGCGAAGGAGCCCGTATGGGTCTTCTGGTCTGGGATTTCTCGTGCCATGACGATACGGGTTAGATGCAGGTCCTTCTGTCTCATCGACGCATGATGAGAAAGGAGGCGAGGAAGGTGGTAACGAAGACGGGATGCGGTGTCTTCTTACCGCGGCTCTACTTGGAGAACTCGAGAGGAGAGAACCGCGAGCAATGAGAAGAGACGAAGAGCGTGGTGCGAGCCTTTGTTGGATGTTTTCTGCCGGAATCGAGGTCTCGGGTACGCCAGAACCCGGATGTTGATCGCTATAGATGATATTCTTGCTACTTCCAAATGCCTCCGAGATACGCTGTTTCATTTTGGACGCGGACGGCACATCTGAAGGCGCATGGCGGTTGCGAGACACCTGGGGACGCGTTGAGGGGCTCTTATTTAATGGGGACGTGTTTAACAACCATCCAAGAGAACTAGTGGACGAGTCTACTAGCAAATGACCTCTCATGCTCATTTGTGGTGGGGCCAGGAGGGGAACCAAACAAGCGAGGGTTGGTTCGCGGGTTAGTGGATCAAGGAAATAGCTGGAATGACGAGATTGGACTGTTTAATGGGAGTGTTCTACACGACGTAAGAGTGATGGCGCAGAAGAAGCGAGCATGTTTTGAATTGTGAATACCCTACTGCCGCACATCGCATATCGCATATCGCATATCGCACATAAACATATGTCAACAGACGGACGATCCCAGCTCGATTGATCCGAAGGGTTGCGTTATTAATAAAGACCGATCGGGACAATGGCAAGTCGGTGCTTGTTTCACGTCTACGATCTAGTTACCCGAATGACACGAAACGAACCTGGTCAAATTGAAATTGGGATGGTGGAGGGCCGCGCGGGCGGTGACAGTTGAGTGCGTGCAGGCAGCGGGCAGCGGGCTGACACGCGTTCTGGGAAGTTCTGGCTCTGAGATCCCTCAAATGCGTTAGTGGCTGGCTGTCTGACAGAGCAGAAGAGCAGCTGAGCAGCAGCTGAGCAACAGCAGGGCAGCAGGGCAGCAGAGCAGCAGAGCATAGACACAGCGTCATCAGCACCGGTGTCCTCAGCCAACGGTCCAACGGTCGCGAGCCTGCGTGAGGCGGCGGGAGGGGAAGAGTCAGTGAGAGCGAGCGAGAACGAGCGAGTGAGCGCGAGACGCGGAAGAAAGGCAGGTGATGATTGGACGGAGCTGCAGGGATTAGAAGAAGCACTAGCAGAGGCGCTGGAATTTGACTGTTGGCATCAGAAGGTGTGGGCTTCTCTGCCTAGCTGCCTCGCGAAGCGTCGCAAATTGTGCGAAGAACCCGCGACGCTGTCCGACCCGACCTCGAATAGATTGAATGTGAAAGAAGAAGGCCGCTGGAGACCGCCGCGGCGATGAGGCGGGCAGCGTAGCCTCGAAACGAAAGGCTGGTATGTGAATGTGAATAGTAGACGGAGTAGACGGAGCGGGGTTAGCGGGCCGAGTGTCGTAGTGTGTGGGTAGTGGAAAGTAAGCTAATGCTGATGATAATAATGATAATAATGATAATTAACAAGAAATAATCATTATAAATAATTATTACCCGAAGTACGACTTCGTACAACTTCGTACAACTTCTGTCTGAGAACTGGTTATTGCGCGCGTGCGTGCGTGCGTGCGTTCGTGTTGCGTTGGGAGTGCAGCTGCTCCATCTTCCTTCCCGGCCTCGCAGTCCGTGGTTCTTTTCTTCGCCTCTTCGCCTCTTCGTCTCTTCGTCGCTTCGTCGCCTCGTCGTATCTTGCCTGCTCCAGTTGCACCTTCAACTGCTCTCCTCAAACTCGCTCGTCGCTCCCCCTCACGCCCACACACACACACACACCCGCCAAACAATCGCAGTAACTAGTCTCCTACCCCCAACCACCCCTCCACTCCTTGCTCCCCGCCACTGCCTTCCCCGACGTGCATGCGATTGCTCTGACGACCTCTCCTTGCCGTCGACCAAACCAGCACCCTCCGTCTTCGAATTTCGACCAGCGCGTGCCGACTACCAAGCAGATCGCGGAGGGAGAGTCGTAGGAATCAGGAATCAGTCCCGCAGGCGACTGATGTGTCATTGGGCATCTAGAGTCGCCGCTGAGCAATGTCCGAGTCGAGCGTCCATGTTGACCTCCCGCACCATGTTCACAACCAGCACTACCACCACCATTATCACCACCAATCAAATCGCTCCCAAATCGACCATAATCACCATCCCTCTCATGCCCGGAACAATTCCCTCCATAACACAATGGCCCCAGACAAGTCCAGCCACAATGGCCATCACCGCCATCACAACCAAGTCCACCCACAGCAGCTCCAGATCCAGCAAAAACCCCAACAACACCAGGAAAAGGACCGTATATCCGTCATGGCAATCCCTTCCATGGAGGTTATTGGCAACCGGCTCATCGTCGGAAATGCCCAGAGTAGTGAGTAGTCGCCACTCTCACCCTCTTCACTCGCACGCTCAGCGCCTACTTCTTACAGTGTCAGAACGCTCCTACACCTTTGTCAAGGCTGTTGGAGACGGATCATTCGGCCAAGTCTGGCTTTGCGATTGGCATTCACCTCTACCGCCCCATGTCACGCTTGCCCGGATGCAACAGGGTCAGGGGGCGCGAGCGGAATGGCACGGAAAGCACCTCGTCGCTATCAAGCGCATGAAAAAGCGCTGGGAAGGCGGCTGGGACGAATGTAAGAAACATCCCGAACTTGAAGTGCGTCCTCACCCGTCCAATGCTGGCACGCTCCAGAATCGCGTGGTCAGCCTCGGATGCCAAAACGCTAACTGCCACCCCCCAAATTAATCTAGTCATTACGGACTATTCCCCCTCACGAGAATGTCATTCCACTTTACGACTGTTTCATTTTACCTTCAACAAAGGAGCTTTATTTCGTCTTCGAATGTATGGAAGGCAACCTGTATCAACTCATTAAGTCGCGCAAAGGCCGCCCTCTCGCTGGAGGGCTCGTTTCATCCATTTTTCGTCATGTCACCGCTGGACTCGCCCACATCCACAACTCTGGCTATTTCCACCGAGACATGAAGCCGGAGAATCTGCTAGTCACAACCACCGGCGTCACTGATTATATCTCCGTTTCGCCGATTGCACCACCGGGCGCCCCGCCGGAGAAGGACGTAATGGTCATTGTCAAATTGGCAGATTTCGGCCTAGCGAGGGAGATCCAATCCAAACCGCCGTATACAGAGTATGTTTCAACGCGCTGGTACCGAGCACCGGAGGTTCTCTTGCGATCTACCGACTATTCAAGCCCGGTCGACCTCTGGGCTCTCGGCACCATCATCGCGGAGCTGGTCAACCTCAAACCTCTGTTTCCTGGAACCAATGAGTACGACCAGGTCAGGAAGATATGCGAAGTCTTAGGTGATCCGTCGGATTATGGCTTCGATTCCCAGGGTAGACCACGAGGTGGTGGTAAATGGCCTCGAGGGCTAAAGATTGCGAAGCAAAGCGGTCTTGTCTTTGAGAAAGTAAGCGAGTATACTGCACCCGATTACGCACTGATATTTTATCGTTCTTCTACAGATCCAACCATTGGACTTCTACAGCCTCTTCGATGTCTCCGTTCCGCGGTCGCTGATTGATTGCATCGCGGCCTTACTACGGTACGAACCGGAGGCGCGACTTACGGCCCGCGACTGTCTTGAACATCAATACTTCATCGAGACGACTCCGCGTTTCACCTATCCCACTTCCCTGCAAGTTCCGTTCGGTTTCCCTTGCTCAGCTTCTTCATCAAAATCCTCCAAACTCAACCAGTTGTCTACACTCTCACCACGGTCTCTGCCGCCTTCGCACGCGCATTCCCCTGCCTACATCAAGCCCCCATTCAATCACTCGAATCACTCTTACCCCAATGGCGCGTCTCATTATTCTCACCGCCAACCATTCTACCCCCAGCAGCAAAATGGTGATGTCGAGATGATTTCTGTAGAGGCAACCCCGGTCGCCACCAGCGCCTACAATAGGAATTCTCACCACCATCATCAGCAGGACTCATTAGGCGGTGATCGAATGGTGCTCGATCCACCAGCGCAACAGGACAACAACACGAACCAGAAATCCGGCATCCTTGGCTTTGGCAAGAAATGGGGACTCGGATCCGTCTTTGGTCACAATGAGAAACCGACGATGCAGATGCAGAATCCATTACCGCCGGTGGAGGAAATCACATTCGCGTCGAGATCCACACCTTCGCTCCAGCGGACGCCCTCTTCGAGCTCGGAAAGTAGATCTTTACCAGAGATGTCGCCCAACGCGCCCGTCATGCTGTCACACATCCCTCCTGTCCCTCCGCTGCCCCCGATAGATCCAAAGAAGCTGGAGAAAGAGCAGAAACGGCTTGCCAAGGAGGCAGAGACGGAGGCAGAAAAGGAGAAACGCGCCGTGCAGTCGAGGTTACAGCGGGAGCGAGCACAGGCGGTCGTACGGAAACGGCAGCTGATCCAGCAACAGGTTTCCGTCAGGAGCGAGATTGAGTTCCAGTCCGTGCACTCTGCAAGGCTCGCGCAACCGGGCGGACTCGAAAGGCGCAGCAAGCCCAAGACAGATGCGCAGAAGGTTCCTCCTGGGGTCGCTGCTGCCAGCAGCTACGGTGGGAGCGTGTACGGAAGGAGGGAGGGGAATCAATCGAGGGTTACACCATCTACCAGTGGAATGCCTTTACTCTCGCCACCTGACAGCAACCCATATGGCCACGATTCTCGGTTCAAGCGACCTAGGGACGACGACGATCACTCGTTGTCGTCGCAGTCGGACGTACATTCTGCCGGGCGAATGTCGGCCATCTCATTCGCATCTGTCGACTCCGAACCTGAAGCAGGGCGTTCGTTACGGAAACGCGGAAGCACTTATGGGTTCAGCACGGGTCGAGGGATCGCCACGACTTCGTCCATGTCGTCGTTGCAGAGCTATACTACCTCGCCGAAGACCTCACATTCGGTGGAGCCTAATGCTTCTGTGCGCTCGACGGGTTCCATCGACGCACAGTTTGTTAGTGACTTTGCGAACCAGAACTTTGGCGACCCGACGGTCAGCCCGCTCAACATGCAGTACCTGACTCTTGCGGGCTCGCCGAGTATGCCTGCGTGGACTATCGATCAGGGTCCTAGCAGTGGTCCTGGACCCAGTCGATCGAGCGGTGGACTCGCTGCGCGGAGACTGCAGGCTCAGCCTTACATCGCTGTTCCGCCCGTCCATGTGCCTCTGACCTCTGGGCATGGTCCACACTCAGAGAGTACCTATGCGACTACTCGAAGTCACCCTCCTACTCCTCATTCTGCTGTTAATCCTCTGTTTTCGGTGCGTCATTTGTTGGATTCGTGAGCGCTCTCCGCTGACTCTAGATTTTAGCCTCAGCCTCCACTACCGTCTACGTCTCATACCTCGACCACTACTCAGTCCCTCCCTCCATTTGTGAGCTTCATACACGTTGCCGAACAGCATCACCCGCCACAACCATTAGATCCTACTCGACACCCACCAGACCCACCACCATGACCCGGGATGTGTGTGGTTTGCCCTAAACATTGGCTCCTCTCGTCGCATTTTGGGTGGTCTCATTTCTTCCTTCGTCCAGCAATGCCAAAATCGCTATCCGCAAGTGTTTTTTATTGTGTTCGTTTACTATGTCGCACTCCCGTGCCACCAACTCTCGTTCCTTCTTGTTCTCTCGACGGACCTCCTCTCATGCACCGCAGTGGTCGCACATAGACCCGACCATAAGCGTACGGCAGCTGCGTGGGCACCACCCCGTGTGTGACTACTCGTCTCATTCCTCCACTGCCCTGTTCCCAATTCTACATCTTCCTCTCCTCGCCCACCGCTGCTGCGGTCGCATCCAGGGTGCATGTGCCGTGCGTATGCCTCATCCACGCTGCCAACATCATTATATCTGCCACGTACATTACACCGAGGTTTAGTTGTGCGTTTGTTGCCCAGACTTGAAATTTGATCCACGTCATTTCGTTCCTCTCCCGCCTCGGTATCATACTCAACCAACCCCGCCACCGTACCCCCTATTCACCTATGGCCCCATCGTGTCTGTTCTGTTGCGATAACTTGCCCAACATGGGCCTCGCACGCGACAGCGCAGACGAGTCAGTTCAAACCCCACCGACTACAAAATTTGACGTCACTGGAAACATCTAGAGTGGAGTAAGGGCGGGTGATATGTATCCATCCTCGAATAACTTTGGGTTGTTCGCTTGGTCCTCCTTGTGCAGCAAATTCGCTCACACACACGTTCTTTACACTGGAAGAATGAAGTAGAGATTCTCAATCAGGCTACGATAATCGGTTGGAAGCAACGGGATTCCGCCGCCTTCCTGTTCTGGGGCGTTTTTGATCGCTTTATTGTCCGCCGTTTGCCCTTACATGTACAACCTTGAGTAGTATAGTACCAAATATTCCAAAGCATTCTTTTTCGGCTTGATCGTAAGCGGCGAAGCGGTGGTGCATAAGGACGCCTGAATCTTGCCCCCCGTTCTCCTTCCCTTCTTACAGCAGCATTGATCAATCTGCAGGATGTACGTTAGTAGATGAGTTGAGGCGATACAGTAACAGCAACGGGTGTATCATGACTGGCATGGGTGGTGTTCTCAACTGGACCCCAATTGTCAATGATTTCCCCTTGGTTGGTCACCTGGTTGGCTATAAAGATAGTGCAAGTCATGTCTCCTACGCCGATCATTGGAGTCGCCCACACCTCCTGAAATTGCGAATCGTAGGTTGACCATCCTCCACACTCTGGCGGCACGCAAATCCTGAAGCAGCACAATGCACACAAGCCGTCCTGCAAAAGAAACCCCCCACAGCGCTTCCTCCGCGTCTCACTCCTTTGCGAGTCGGATCCATTCCCCTCACGTGCCACCTAGGATGCCAGGGCTTGTCGCCCCCCCCTCTCCAGCACTTGTTCACGGTCACATACCGATCGGACCCACTCCCAGAAATCCCTTCTCCAGCCACACCCCAACCTTCTCTCCAGCTCCTGCCTATTCGCCTCACCTCCAGTCCCCTCGGCCACCGCAAGATGGACCCACATCACCGGGAATGGGTAGAGTAAAGACCACGGAGATCGAGAAAGGCGTAACGGAGCAATCGAACGCCGCGGACAGCGAGGACGACGAAGCGATTTCCGGACCAGCACGGCGAGTTCTGCAAGGCATTATGCGGATGAGGAGTCCTCGACCTACTCCCACAGATGACCTCATGAAGGTCAACTTTCCCGTGCTTTCCGAACATGAGGAGAAACTCGCTCAGAAATGGTCCAAAAGTCACGACCCCAAGGTGGAGAAACGAGCTCGGATGACACAACGTATGACCACGAACCAAACCGGGGGTGGTGAACCGGACGAGTTGCTCGATCCGGACGATCCTCGCATAACGGGGGTGGCTAATGGTGGCAAAGACGGCGACAAAACCTGTGAGTCTTACCACCAAATTCCTGGATGGTTCGCATTTAATAGTATGGTGTAGCAACACAGGACGCCCAACAGTTTATCATGATCCTCGCGAAGGCCCTCATCTTGTATGGAGCACCCTCCCATCGCATCGAGTCGCAACTGGAAGCCATCTCGGTTCTCCTTCGAGTCAAGCTCCAGGTCGTGTACATACCTGGTGTCGCCATCCTCTGTTTTGGTGGGAACTTCTTCATGCCTAGAGCGGAGACTCGTTTCGTCAAAGCCAGCACGCATGTCAACCTTGGAAAGCTGAAGAGTGTTCACCAGATATATAAGAAGGTGGTACATAGCCAGGCAGGGGTCGTGGATAGTACTAAAGAGCTGCAGGCTATTATCGACGCGCCGCCCATCTATGGGTGAGCAGATAACGGGTATGTTAGGTTATAGCATACTAAGTGCGCACGCAGGCTCCGGCTTAAATTGCTATTCGCAGCCCTTTCTGGAGCGACTATCTCTGCATTCGCTTTCAAGGGGTCGGTCCTCGACCTAATTGCATCAGGGGTATGCTGCGGCATGATCGCGTGGTTCAACTTGGTCGCTGCTAAACAGAATGCCCTATTTGCAAACGTCGTGGAGTGAGAGAATTGACGGGTTTACTCCCGCCGGATAGTATTACTAAGAACCTTCAGAATATCATCTGCAGTCTTCATCGCGTTCACGGCTCGTGGGTTATCAAGCATTCCCACTGGCGTCTTTTGTTATTCCGCCATTGCTTCTGCCGGCATTGCCAAACTCTTGCCGAAATACCTAATCATCTGTGGTTCTCTGGAATTGGCTTCAAAGCAAAGTAAGTTTAATTCTCAGATTGGAGCTCGCGGCTAACGGCGAGCACGAGTTATCACTGGTGCCGTCAAGATGGTGTACGCAATCATCTGGTCCTTGTTTATCGGATTCTCCGTTACCCTCGGCAGGTAAACGGGCGTTTCTTGCTTCGGGTTCGATACGCTGAGGCGTTCACAGTGACCTCTACTTCCTCATTGATGATTCCGCTCGTGATCGAAGAAATAACGCTACTTCGGCACTCCTCCATATGGTCACTATCGACGGATCGTACCTGACGGACCATCAAGAGACTGGCACCTTTCATTTCACCAACTACACATTGCCACCATCCACGCCGCTCTACAGTGCTCGAGGGTGTTACCGGGATCCGGATTGGCCGTGGTACCTGCGGACTCCGCCTTGGTGGACCCTTTTCTTCCTAGTCCCGTTGTATGGCGTATTCTCTGCGTTGACAGCTGCTCAACCGTGGAAGGACCGTGAGTTATCGGTCATGGTCCTTATCAGCTGTTGTTCGTATGGCGCGAATAGGGTCGGCAAATTTCGTATTGGGTGCCCTCTTCTCGCGCGCTGACACCCGCCCAGGTTATCAACTGGGCGATACCCTCTCGCGGAGATGTTTCGAGTGCGGTCGGGGCGTTCATTGTCGGGTACGCCAAACTCGGTGCGGTGAGCTGGAAGGCTTAGAAGCTTTACAGTACTCTCGGGCATCTGTATTCAAGGGTCTTCCACGGTACCGCATTCATCGTCATGTTCAACGGGATAGGATTTCTGGTTCCTGGTGCTATCACTGCAACTGGGGGATACGCTGGGAATTATAGGGGCAAGAGTGAAGATCAGTATACGTCGAGCCTGACGCTTGGCTTGAGGATGATTACAGGTATGTGTACACCGTTTTTCACGTGTGCTACAATCTTGACATGACTGGTGTACATCGGATTTAGTGGCCATTGGCACGACTGTTGGATTGTACACTAGTACACTGGCAGTCTATTCCTTTGGCAGACAGAAGCGTGGAGCGCTCTTCGCGTTCTGAAAGGCCCCTGAGGTCTAACCCTCATACGATGTACTCAACTTTAGGTTATACACACAGTCGGACTGTTACCTCTTGACGATCTTTCACCGATTGCGGTCGGCCATTTGGCCCGGAACCCGAGATTGGAAGCTCTGGAGTGAGCTGAAACTGCACTGTCGGTGCTTAGCTCCGAAAGATAAGTCCTTTTGCTCAGGAGCTAACTAGGGTCACACAGGTGGCCGGACGACTTGCCACGATATAAATTCGGAATGGCGGCCTCCGAACCCAACCCGCGCTTGATTATCTCTATATCTAGCTTAGCCTATCCAGCGGCATGGTTTCGCCGTATCTAGGCTAGACAGGGATGCGCTCAATCGAGCCACCGCCTTTCTGCGAACGACGGCGAAATAGGAGTTTGCGAGCATCGAAATAGACACGGAAGCTGTGGAGAGTGGCGGATTAGGGCGAGGGTAACTTATCTGTGAATTGGAGCAACTGAATAGGCGGAGCAGAAAACTCACGACCTCCCAGCGGCTATCAGAGGGAGGCGTGTGCCTATCTACGGCAACAAGAAAAATCGTAATGTGACGGCGCAATAAATGAATTCACTAGATATACAAACTCCGCGATTTCTCCTTCCTGCACCAACCCCCATCCACAAGCAAGCCCCTCTGCCTTCGATAAAGCTCGTGCCGACACCACCCTGCAATCGCCCATCGGCCAGCGCCATGAACAACGCACTGGACAGCTGGATTACCATGGCAGAGGAGACGAAAAGGGTGGACCGTCTTTCCTCCATCCTTGGACGTAAGTGTTGGCAACTAGTGGACCCTTGCTCATCATCACTGACCCATTGCGGATCTCTTTCCTGTCTGGGTATTTCGTTATAACACTCGTGAATCCCCACAGTTGACTCCCCTGCCCTGTCCTGCGGGCTATCTCCGGCGTCCCGCGGATTGAATGCGCCCAGCCTTCACGCATTCCGCTTCCTGCCTTTCCTGCAGGAAACTTTTCCGGACCTCCTGCGATACAACTCCAAGCACTTGGTGGGTCTTTCATCCTGAGGGTCATCTGCTATACCTTATCAGCCGGACATGTTACTGATTGGGTCTTTTGTGACGCCATTTCCGCTTGGCGGTATCACGTGTGCTCATCTCACTTTCCAAATGCAATCTTGCGGTGTGTGACGGAACGATAGGAGCAATTCGATCCGATCGCCAAACCTTCCCGGCGCCGGAACGACTGTCACCACAACCTTACGACACAATCCAACGCTCCACGTGGTCATCACCAACCGAATCTTGAAAATGCTGAGGTCGTCACCGATAGGGATGCACGATCGAGAGCGATAAACTCGACATCTTTCGAAGCAGCACGACCGCCGACCATCTCTGTAGCAACTTCAGATCTCCATATCTCTGAAAATGCATCAGGAACCTCTGCTGGTGCACCATCGACCGCTACGAGGTTCTCTACCATCTCACAGAAGTTTCCAGCTTGGCCCGAACCCAAGCTCGCAAGCGCAGACGATCCCTTTGACTGGGAAGTGGATTCGCCGCATCTCCCCCGTCTTCAGGCGACCAATCACGACCACCAACCGTCCACTTGCATTGGAAGTTCCTTGACGTCGCCTATCTCAGATCTCGAGTTCCATCACGTGGGAATGGAAGATGAGCTGGATGAAAAAAACATTGCGGCGTCGGTGTTGTCCTACCACGAACAAAAAGATGATCGTATCTGGCGTTGGTGAGCTGCACTGCCCTCTGGTCTGGCGCACTCTGATTTGCTATGTTCCTTAGGCTCAGTGACCGATCAATCAGCCATGTGTACCTTGACACTGCAGACAGTGAGGATCCCGATGGCGAGCCATGGCCGCCTCGAGGGAGGAACGCCTGATAGCGGCTGACTGGTGGCGGTCATACATATTTGCCTGGACTTTTGGATCTTACCCGCTTCTTATAGAAGGCCTTGCGGACAGTTTACGTTTCAATATATTGGGTCGCTTATACAAATGCTAGCGCTCACGGCATCGTAGTGAAGAAAAGAGTTCACTCGAGGTGCGAGATGGTGACATGAGTGAGGTGAGACCGTTTGCAGAAGTCGTAAATGTCGTAAGAACACGCACATTGAGCGCGATGGGCAAGAGTAGACGGGAGCAACCGTCATGTTACGAGAACGACGTTAAAAGCGATAACGAGATGAACGCGAGTATGTGCCTGGAGCAGACGCCCGTCAACTCGGGTATCATAGAGTGCAGAGTGACTCACAAGGTTGTAGCCGCCTTTGGATCATTCATGGTCTTGAATGTATGCTCTGGCAAGGGCATCTAGATCAGGATCGGGTTCCCAGCCCGATACCGCTTGCATTGGACCTGTTACCGTAACAGGCAAGGAGTAATCGTCGTGCTGCATTTCCAGTTCAGGGTAACCAGCCTGCACCACCGCGTCGTATTCTTCTAATTGCGGATCTATGGCCGGCTCCTGGTGAAGTACAGGTTCTGTTGGCGGAGGCGGAGCGTTGATAGTGGCCCGACTCCGCGTCCGCGTCCTTTTTGATTTACTAGCGCCAGTCGTGGGGGCTGCGGTCTTCCACCCGAATGCTTTCGACCTGATGGGTGTCGTTGGCTCCTTCGCTGGATGCTCGCCTTTTCGGGGCCGTTTTGCGGGAGGTGGGGTGGGGCTTGAACCGCCGTCGGATTGCAATACGGGCTCCGGCTCCAGCTCCTCCTCATCTTCGCCGTCATCACCTGCAGCTTTCTTCTTGCTCTTCCCTTTGCCTTTTGCAGCCGGATCTGGGGATCGACGCCGTCGTTCTTGTTCCCGCATATTGACTCGTACATGCCAGCGGTTGAGATGCTAAGAAACGAGTGTGAGTACGTTGATACGCGAAATAGCTGTCATCTCACGAGTGTCAAGGCTGTGGAAGGAGGTAGACCGGGAAATCTGTACACAGGATCTCAAATCGGGCTGGACTGCGTGGGTGATACACCTACTCTTTGGAGGAATAAATTGCAAACGGGGCTGATATGCATTCCGCAACGAACGGAAATATCCCAAGTTGTACGTTCAGGACTTCCCAGTTCAAGTTAACGACTCTGTAACGTAGTGCGTAGCTGAGTTTCAAGGTCGTCAGTAGGATCCTGGAATATATATAAGCGGCGTTCTCACTATCCCTCTTGCCGAATTGACAAATCCTGCCAGAATAAAGAGGATGCGTCGGCCGCAAGAATCGAACGGTACAACGAGATTAAGACGTACAGATAGGCAGAAGTAAAGTGCTGCCTCTGGTCCCGAAGCCGCAGTAATTTTCATGCAATTGACCACAGATGTGCCAAACATGAGTGTATTCGGGGCTTCTCTTTCTAACCGCGCAAGTTCACGTGGAAGATGGGCAGTATGACGGACATCGGAGTCAAATGAAGGAGTGGCAGCGTAGGCATTCTGCGTTGCCATAGTTTGCCGCCATGCAGCGTCCAAGTTGGCGCAGCGGGGGTCTGTGTCAGGAATTGCATTCAGAGGAAAGATGGGCTCTACAGCGGGGTGTGCCGCAGCGTCCCAGGATCTCCCGATGGGACGTGTGCCACCGTTGCGCCTATTGACGCGGGTTGCGAGTTCCTCACGCGTCGGAGGATGGACGAAGAAGAGAGTTGCTATCAGGGCGAATGGACCTGCATCGACGTGCCTGCGGACAAGGAGAAGTGGGTGAATAGGATCTGAATCCTTGAGTGACTGTGGGAGCCATACTCTGCGGGAATCTCGACTTCGCTTTGCCCTGCATTAACAACCTCGTACAATCGCAGGCGGAGGACAGGCGGAGGTTCCAGAGGCCGTCTGTCTCGCACAGCATACCTGAGAGAGGTTGGAGCAGAAGCGCATCGGTACCGCGATTTGAGGAACGGGGGAAGAAGGCGGGGCGTACTTTCTACCAAGAAGGGCGTCCTGCTCGACGTGTACAGAGGACCTGGAGCGAGGAGAGCGGGAGCAAGGTGGTCAACAAAGGTGTGTGAGAGGTTGTGGTAGTGGGGAGACGACGAGGGCGAGCCGAACTCCTGGGACGAGGTGCGTACCGAATGAGGCGGCCTGCCAGCGGCCCAGAACGGAAGGTAATGGGCTGTCCAATTGTCGACGCGGTGTCGACGCCCTCGACGCTCTCCGCGTCCTCCATCGCCGCCAATTTGCTAAACGGCGTCAGAGCCAAACCGAGATGCCACGACGCCCACCACCACCCGTCCTGGGACATCGCCTTGCCGTCCTCTAGGCTGTCCCGGGTCAATTCCGAACTGTGTGATAGGCTCCGGCTCCAATTCAGCCGCTTGTCGTCGTCTGTCCAGGCCCACACATCTGGGGCAGTTATTGGGGCGAGCTCACGCCTCCGGATACCCTTTATAAACTCACAAAATTCACTGCATAATCTATTCATTATAATTTCTGTATTTCTCCTCGTCACACACACACCCAAGCGCGTAAATCGTCCAGCCCACCGAAAATTCTGGCATCACCCGTCCACAAAGGAACCTCAACTTGCCCGCCAGCATCTCGCCCATGGCTACCGCCCGCCGACAGTCGTCCGCATCGTCCCTAGGCCGCTATGTCCGGCAGACAGACGCAGACCTAGAACTTGAGAACCGATCCCTTGATTTCTGTAATGCCTTCTGGGGCCTCAATGATCCCGGTGTCGAGGTCCTCTTCGCCAGAATGCGTTACGCGGCCAAGACAATCGAAGATCTGCGCGCATATTGGCGGGAGAGGTTAGCATAGGTGCTCTCCATCCGTCACACCCGCTGATTTACCACTTAGGGCGGCGATTGAGGACGAATACGCAAAACGGCTGGTCAAGCTTTCCAAGTCGGCCCTAGGCAAGGACGAAATCGGGTCAGTGCCCTAAATCTAACTCCCGTGCTCAACTTCTGACCTTAATGCAGGGAACTCCGGACCTCGCTTGAGACCCTCCGTATAGAAACAGAGCGCCAAGCTGGTCAACATCTACAACTCTCAATAGCCATCCGGAAAGACCTGGAAACTCCCACAGCTGAGTTCGCTGCGAAACAAGCTCATCAAAAGAAGAGTGTAAGCCCGCACATGCCCGGTTTCCAAGCCCATGCGCCTCGTGTTAAGTGCCATTCAGTTCCAGGCGAATGTAGAGAAGACCTTCAAGTCCAAACAAGCTCAAGAGACTTATGTTGCAAAAGCCAAGGAACGTTATGAACAAGACTGCCACCGTGTCAACTCGTACACCGCTCAACAAATTCTTGTTCAGGGTAAAGAACTTGAACGTATTATGTTCAAGCTTGACCGTGCCCAATCAACAGTACACGCAAACGAAAGGGACTACGCAAACTACACAAAGGTTCTCGCCGACACTGTTCAGAAGTGGGACGTAGAGTGGAAGAATTTCTGCGATCAGTGCCAAGATCTGGAGGAAGAGAGGATAGAATTCATGAAGGACAATGTTTGGGCATATGCCAACGCCGTCTCGACCGTTTGCGTTGCTGAAGACGAAGTGGGCATTTCGCTCTGATCCTGGGTGGAGTATCTAACAGGAGGCTTTGCAGTCATGTGAAAAGATTCGACTGGCTCTCGAACAGCTAGAAGTAGAAAAAGACCTTCAGCTCTTCGTCTCGCAGTACGGGACGGGATCGAACATACCAGAACCCCCCCCATTCATCAATCACACAATCGCAGATGTCACCCCGCCCAAACAGGCTACTCGACCTGCCACCTTTGCTCGGTCATCAACTCGACAATCACTGATGGCTCAGGTGATGGGTCAGCCGCAATTACAAGAGGAAGAGCCAAGTGATTCTGGTAACGCTGGCGTGGGAGCAAGTGGGAAACGGAGCCAGAGTCGGACAAGCACACAGAGTCGAAGGGAGATTATGAATGGCGCATCGTCTGTACCACCAGCCCCTCCCCCTTCTCAGTACTATCCCGCCAATGGCCCGACTCAGGCGAAGCACCAATACAACCCAAGTGCTGGCTCTTCTTCGCAATCTGTGCCACCGTCGAGTGCTCTGAATGGACAATATCGCTCCGATTCCGCTGGTGGACAGTCAGCATACGGGCCTTCGAGTTCGGATCATAACAAGGGTTTACCATCTATTGGAGGACCTGGAGATCCACTCGCGGCTCAGCTGGAAGCGTTGCGAACAGGAGGGAGCTCTGGTACTGTTCGGCGGAAAATAACACACGAAACCCACAAACCACCTTCGTTGGTGCAAGGGAGTGTGAATCGACCGGCCTCCCCCGGCACTCTTTCCCCACCACCCGGTTCCGCCGCGCCAGTGAACTATGCCGCCTCGGCAGAGGCCGTCGTTGGCGCGCATCCATCCACATCACGGCCCTCCTCCCCCGTTCCTCCTCACCCAGCGATGATGAAGCGCAACTCCATGGCACGGTCCACCAGCCCAGTCCCTGTAGAGGAAGTGGTTTCCCAGTACCATCAAGCCCTCCCAGGTGAACGCAGAATCAGCCGCGGCAATAGCATCAACTCACAGCAACAGCAAAGAGGGAGGCAAGAAGAACGGCCTCTTCGTGCGACGAGTCCAGGTCCAAGTGGGAGCGGCGGTTTCGCTGGGGTAGGCGCGCAAGGTCGCAGCCCCAGCCCAGCCTTCCGTCGTGGTACCTCACCTTCAAGAGCCCCTAGTCCAGGATTGCAAGGACCTCCCACCGTTGCCCCTCCCCGAGCACCCAGTCCGTTGGGTATCGCGCTGGACGCAACGGGCAATGTGGCGCACGATTCGATGGCAGATGCATACAAGGCACGACAGCAGAGTGGATATGCTGGAGGTGCGCCACCCCCACACCAGCCGCCTCCCGCCGTACCGCCTCTTAACCAACAACCCTATGGAGCCCCTCAGCAGACGGGTCGTTCGGGCTACTACGGCAGTGCTCCACCCCCACCGACCACACAGCCGCCGCCGCCGCCTGTTGGTGCGTACAGCCAGCCAGCGTATCCACCTCCGCAGCCTCCAATGCAGCATCCTTATCAGACGGCAGCCTCTGCTGCGCCCGTGTACCAGCAACCCGCCAACGGATATGGGGCACCACCTCCTCATAATGGTTACGTGCCACAGACCCAGAGCGTTCAGAGCCTAAACCAGAGAGGATACCCGCAGCAGCAGTATCAGACTCCGCCCAGCGCCCCTCCTACCACTGTACCCACACCAGGGGCCGGTGGCCCTATCCAGAGACCTCCGCAGATGGGAGCCCCTATCCAGAACACCCAACAGCGATCGACTTCCCCTCAACCGACTTCCCAACCGCCTACCCGTGCTTGGATTGACAACCAGCCTGTCCTATTTTATGGTACATCCACTTCGTTGGTTCCCCCCCGATCATATTGACTCACTTTTGTTTAGTGAAGGCACTGTACGATTATACGGCGACGATAGATGAAGAATTCGACTTCCAAGTTGGTGATGTTATCGCAGTGACTGCAACACCGGAAGACGGATGGTGGAGTGGAGTCCTGCTCGATGATGGCCGACGTGTCCCTGGTCGCCATGTATTCCCTAGCAATTTCGTGTGTCTGTTCTAAGCGCAAGTTAAGGATCGAATGGACTGTCTATGTCTCTCGTTCTCAAGTATGTGACCAATTATACACTCCTATGTTGCAAACACCCATGTGCCGATTCTCTAATGTCACATCTTACGACGGTGAGATCGTCTGTGATGCATTGGGGCTCCCATACAGCTCTGAAGATGCTGATAGGGAAAACAAGAAACTGAACCCAGATCAGGAGCGTATCCGACCAAAGGATGCGTGGACTATTTCTAAGTGTGATATCCTCTACCACAAACTCTTGCACAGACGAGATCAACGGTGTTTAGATCAGGATGCCATCCGATCTGGGCACAAAACATGGCTCGTACTCCGCTTTGGGCACCCAAAAAAAGGAGTATCATAGACATTTGCAAGTGTTGC
>Ga0307513_10003321_pt1 | contig 21905 bp, 28 predicted proteins | sample 15_EM_MG_FD_202174 | JGI IMG/M metagenome (GOLD analysis project Ga0307513, IMG submission 202174) | Populus trichocarpa ectomycorrhiza microbial communities from riparian zone in the Pacific Northwest, United States - 15_EM | ecosystem: Host-associated > Plants > Roots > Unclassified | place... | reverse complement strand
GATCCAACCTTTTGTCTAGCAAACATTTCAGGCGATGACAGGCAGCCAGTTCGTCTTCGTAGAAGGTGGGACGGTGCTCAGCGCCGTCAGAAACGCGGGAGCAGGACAACACCCACATAGCACGCAGCGCAGCTCGAGAGTCTTGTGCTACTCGAAGAGGCGCCCGTGTCATTTCTGGACTCCCCGTGGACTTCTGGGACGCGTTCCCCGCCCTGCCCCTGCTCGGCGTCGAGGTGGCCACCCTCGGGCGGCAGGACTGGGCCGGTTGGACCGTCGTCCCGCCCACCACCCATCCCCTGCGGTACCTCGTGTGCTGGTCGCTGGGTTACGGTCGGTCGTGTGCGGCCAATGTGGACCTATCATGAGGGCGTGAAATTGGTAGTGGCGCAGTATGGCGCCGACGGTTTCTACCTAGTGAACAGGGTCCGAGACGAACAGCGGATTGCGAAAGTGGAAAAGACCTGTGGGATTTTACCAGAATCATAGCAGCAGGATGCAGTCCTTCTACAGGAGCCCAACCAGGCGTAATAGCGTGCTATGAGACACTTCATTACCTAAGTACCCAAGAATAGAGACATACACGTGCAATTAATACATTGCGTGACTCGCGTTTACAGTACAAGATCATTCGTGCAGAAGTAGTCTACGACGTTGTTTATGTTTAGGGAGCAGACTTCTCACTCATCTCTCTCTCCGCAGCTGGCGCAGGAGAGGCATTCCTCCGCGGTTTAAAGATCATGATGACGATGGCGCTGAGAACGACGAGCGCATAGGCACCAAGGCAGACGGAGAACATATACACCTCGCCCTTGAGGGCGTTACGATAGGACTCGAACGCCCCGACATGTTCCCGCTCTGGTCGGCGGAAGTGCCGTTGCCCGACCCATCCCCACCCAGCATCGCAGCCGCGCTCACCGAGTTGGGAAGCTCCGAGACGTTCCCCGCGCCGAGCGTCAGGACGTCGGGCGCGACGTGCGGCAGGCGCAAGTTGAGGTTCTGTTTCAGCCACGCCAGGCCGCTCTCGAGCGCGAAAACCTTGCTTCTCACGACGCAGCACAGGAACTCGATGATGGGTACCGCAAACGCAGTGCCGTTGAACGTGGAATGGACGCCGTTCTCGATGCTCGTGTAGAATTGCACGATGGTGCTGTTCACTGCGTTCGCTGCAGTGTTGGCGAATCCAAAGAGGTCATTATTCACGGTCGCGGTCGTGTCGTCGAGCCACTTGTTGACAGTTGTTGCGTATGCGGCGCTGTCGATTCCGATGGCATTGGTGATTTCGTTCTCGATGTTCTGGGTGAAATTGTCGACGGTGATATTACCCGCATTCGCAACCACGTTCTCCAGGGGCTGGATGAGCGTGAGCTGGATGAGCCTGGCAGCGATACCGACGGCGCCGATGAGGAGGCACATGAGCGCCGTGGGGATAGGTGGTGTATGCGATAAAGCATGCGATCGTGTCGCAGATCTGGGGCTGCAACCTGAAACCCCTACGAGGAACCCGGACATGCGAGTGACGAGACCCTGCTCGAGCTGGGCGTTGAGGGTAAGAATGTCCTCGTCGGTAAACTGTAGAGTGGGAATCGAAGCTCCTCGAGGAGCAGAGGGGTCTGTCCACTGTCCGCGTATGGCCTCAACAATTTTCTGAACCTGGCGGAATCGGTACCATTCGACGAGTGCATTCCCCATCGCGACAGCAATGACCAGCCCAAGCAGGGTCAGTGCAGAGGTCTCAGCAATGTGGACTAGCGGACAGCCAATGTCGTCTACGATAGAGGTGTCGACATTCCTGCAGAACTGAACCGTCCGGACCACTGGCAGTGGGAGCTGGGCGGCGTTGAAAGTCGAAGCAACTTCGGAGAATGTATTGTTGATTTGGAACCTGAGCGCGTCGAACGGCGTATCGATCAGGCTTGCTAGGGCTGCAGATCAGCCGAGGTTGGCAGCTCGTTCAAGGGGCCGCTCCAAGAATCTGGCGGGGACACGTTGGACAGGGAGGATGTGTCAGTGGTGGTGGGTATGGTGGTACGGTCTTCAAAACCAGGGGTGTTCCCAAGCGCTGAGTTGACGCCTCCGATGACGGAATTGAGCCCACTTTGAAGGGTATTGGTTGCACTTCCGAGCGAACTTGGCACATCATCAAATGCCTTTTCTACATGTTGATTGATCTACAAGGACAAGGTCAGGGAGGGTAGGGTCGAAAGCGCGATTGGACACTGACTGCAGTAACCAGCGAGACCGGCTCGGATGACGAATTTGAATAGGCATAAGTAGAACTACTTGTACGTGTCAATGGTGAGGACGATAATATTTTTAATACCTGTCAAGCTGCAGAGCACTCGGGACGAGATATCGGGTAGGGTGGTAGACTCATGCCAGGTTCAAGGCGTCCCTGGACGCGTTTATAGAGGAAACTGCGCGTCCTGGATTCGCTCATTGGTTTTCAGGGCCATCCAACGGGGAATGGAGACAGCTACGGTGCTGCTCGGTGAGCGGCGAAGCATGACGCAATGAGAAGGTCTTTCGAGTCGTCGACGAGATTATGGGCACGGAGGGCAGCGAGGTAAAGAGCGAAGATCTGTAATTGAGTCTATCTGATTCATAAAGTTCGATTTACAGGTGTTGTTATATTATAGAACCATACGTCTGTTATCTCTCCATTTGCGTTATATAAACCCATTACTGTGGTTGACAAAGGTCATCGGTACTTCGCTCTGTCCTTTCGCTTTTGTATAGGTAGAAGCGCTCCTTACGTTCTATGGAAGCACCATTCGATCGTATCCCTGTCGAGATATGGCAAGGCATACTGCTCTTGGCCATAGAATCAGACGGATCTGCTCTATTTACAACCACTCGTACGCCTTCGACATTTATCCACTTCTTGAAGCAAGAAGAGTACCCCGATAAATCATACACGGAATATGTGAAGTGTCGAGCGACGCTCCGCCAAGTGTGTCGCGCCTGGAACCACTTCCTTCTATCCACCAATTCCTGGTGGATTCACGTTGACGGTCTAGGAGACCATCAGCAATCACTCGACTTCCCTTCCATTACCGATCCACTACCCACGATCAAACGCTTGTCAATGACCATTCCAGACTACGGCTGTGTACGGTCCAGTCTTGACTGGGCCTTCGACCTCCTGCAAAGGGTGCAGGTACCCCTCCTATCTTACAACCTCATCCTTTACATACCTTGGGACCACGGTTTTGTTGACGAACCCATTAATATTCTCGCTGCGTTCGGTCCCAAGGCGGCACTCCGCAGCCTTCGGATCGCTTGTGTACCTTGCAATGCTTGTGGTGCTTGTGGTGCCATCTCACTTCCTCAACTTAATGCCAACTTCAAGGATCTCGTTTCTTTATCCCTTGTCAATTTGGTCATGCACTCCACGGAAGAGCTCACACTTCCCCATCTTGAACATCTTCATCTTTCCCGGTCCTCGGAAGATCCTCCCCTTCCGACCCAAGGATGGGATCTTCCTCGATTGCGGCATGTGTATATTGACATTATCCGCACTACAACTTACTTCAATATGGTACTCGATTTCTTACGGCGTTTTGGATCACAACTTGAAAGCCTATTTCTGATACAGTACCCTCACCGCAATGGTCTTCCGCATGACTTTTGGGATTCCTTCACCGCCCTGCAATTGCTGGGGTTATCCTCTCACGTATTGAATGACCGTGGATGGAGTGGATGGACAATAACACCGCCACGCACCCACCCGTTTAGATATCTGGCATGCAGAGAATTCCCGGAGTTTGAAAAGAAAGTCGATTCGCTAAGATCAATGTGGACTTACCACGAGGACGTGGCATTGGTGATGGTGGACTATCTGATTGAAGATATCAAAGAGGAGGGGTGGAGGACGAGGATGACGAGAGTTGATGGTATTCTGCCAACGTGCTACCCTCACAGAAGGTGATCTCGAGACTCGCTTGCGTCTATGCTTGTTTGCAAATAATGAGATGTATGGTGAAATCGTGTATTATTCTCTACTGTGCGTGTATCTGCCAACTGCGCAAGGCCATCTCGCTCTTCCTGGTCAACGCGATGACCGCCGCGCCCCCTTTATCCACCAAACAAGGGGACCAAAATTTCAAACAGAAAGTCGATTACGTACGCCCAGACCCTAGACATCTACTGGTAGGACACTGTGTAAGTAGTCGGTGGGCCTGGGATTGGGTTTCGACCCGATGCCACCGCTTTTCTCTTCTCCCTTTTGGGCTTCTCCACAGGGCCAGAATCTCCGTCGAACCTCTTGCCCATTCTCTTATTCATAACTCTCAAAAGATCGGTCTTCGCTTCCCCGTCTGGGAAGGTTTCGAGATTGAAGTACTCCCCACCGTACTCCAACAACCTAGATGATAAGAACGAATTTAGAGGTCTATGTGTACATCTCAAAGAATAAGACGTGCCATTCTGGCTTCACGGTAGTGACCGTCCGGATGAACCGTTCCGTCGTCCAGACAAATTCATTGAAGATCACCCACTCGGGCGAAGAGGTAAGGCCGCAGGATGGGTGAAACATGACGGGCTATATGAGAGGCCCATCAGAAAGGGCCCTTCCTGCCTTCTCTCTCTTACCTGATTATCCTTCACGGTCTTATACCCGCCTCTCTCGCCTCCCCTGTGCGCAGCCTGCATGAAATATCCGTTCACGAGTGCCATCCGGATGTTAATGTAGAAGCTTGAGTTATTCGCGGGTACAGAGACCAGTTCGATCTCGAACCGCTCCATTTGTCGTTGTAGTTGCGCTCGAACATTGTCAGCCTGCATCATTACACGCTGCGAGATAAAGTTGTTCCAGCACCAGTTCTTGTCGCGTTGGTCTACTCAGCATATGAATGACCATAGTCCGTGATCGAGGAACGCAGTGGACACACTCTTAATGTAGGCATTGTAAGCGTTCAACAAAGTGAGGTGGTCACCATCTGGGACGGTGAGCATAGCCTTTGCAGCATCGGCATCTCTCTGTCGGTTTGGCGGTCGAAGCCAGATATTCGGAACTGTAGATATCGATCAACAAAAGAGAGTGCGATTTTAATAACAGGCATACCAGACAGTATTGATACAATGGTGAGGATCTCATTGCTGCACTTGAATTCCGGGCTGACAATGAGCATTTTTGACATTTGAGGGTCGAGAGGGAACTCAGCCATCATAGACCCCAGATCCGTGAGGTTTCCTTTGTCATCCAGTGCAGAAAGATAGACGAGCTGCTCGAGTGCTCGCATAATGGTCTCTGGTGCTGGTGGGTCGCACCAGTCGAAATGTACCAAATCCTGTAACTCGAATGAATATTCTACTTGAGACGAATTACCACTCATACAGACCGTGATGCCCAGCTTGGCCAGCTCGAGAACTGTATTCGCCAAGTTGCTTCTCAGAACCTCAGGGTGTGTCTGCTCCTCGAGCTCCTTGACATAATCCTTTTCGAGATACAGCCGGAAACATTTCCCAGGTCTTGTACGCCCGGCTCGGCCTGCTCTTTGCGTAGCCGAAGCCTTCGAGATTGGCGAAACCAGGAGCGACTCGACTCGAATGCGAGGGTTGTAGACTTTCTGCTTTGAGAAGCCTGGATCGACGACATATACGATGCCATCAATGGTGAGGGATGTCTCAGCAATATTGGTCGATACCACAATTTTTCGTCCAGGGGGCCCTCCTGCGCGTCTGGGTGGGGGTGCGGGGTCAAAGATGCGCTGCTGTTGCACGGCAGGCAAAGACGAATAGAGGGGCACGACAAGAAGAGGTCCAACAGTTGAGTCCATCTCGCACAGGTCCTGCGCCACGGCTCGGATTGTTCGACATGCATCCTCGATCTCCTCTTCACCAGTAAGGAATACCAATATATCTCCGGGTTCCTCCGCCCGATGAATGGACACAACTGTTCGGATAGATGCCTCGACGTAGTTTTCTAGAGGCTCTTCGGTGTAGAACACATCGACAGGGTGCGTTCGGCCAGGGGCTTTGAGCAACGGGGCTGGTTTCTCTTCTGAACCGAAGTATCTTTGGAATTTTTGCGCATCTAGTGTAGCAGACATGACAATTAATTTGAGGTCCGAACGACGCTTCACGACTTTTTTGAGCAGACCCATGAGGATGTCGGTGGCGAGGGTACGTTCATGAACTTCGTCGAGGATGATAGTAGAATAGCGAGAGAGGTCCCTGTCGTTCATAGCTTCTCGTAATAGCCTACGATGGGGACATCAGATGAATCCTTCAATGCACCAACGAGACGAGCGACCCACATTCCGTCAGTCATATATTTGAGAAAGGTCGTCCCGGGTTCAGTCATATCTTCGAATCGAATCGAGTACCCCACTTCCTTCCCGAGCTGCACGTCCATCTCGTCAGCTACACGTTTTGCGACTGACATCGCCGCAACTCGTCGAGGCTGTGTGCACGCAATCATCTTGTTGTTCAAATGTGGTAGATCGGAGTAGCAAACAAATTGTGGTATCCTATAATACAAATTAAAATTGGACAACCCATTCGTAAAATGCGACTCACTGAGTGGTCTTCCCAGAACCAGTCTCCCCAACCACTATGGTAATTTGCGCACTATTAAACTGTAAAGTTGTCAGTTCATGAGGTCGCTTATAGGCATTCAAACTCAGAGGCGCTTACTATAGTATAAAACGCTTGCATGTACCCATAGACTGGGAGCTTCTTTCGTGACTCCATGATTTTCTTGTACGTGGCTGATACCGGTTGTTGGGTAAACGGGTTCACGTTGCCATTCATAGCTCTGCGAACATGCTCTGGCGTGACTTTGCGGGGAGTCCATCCACGGAGGGGGTGTACAGCACCGCTGACGTCATTCTTCGGCGTGCCCCCATTCTTGGTATGAAAAATACGGGCGAGGTAGGGAATTTCCATGTTGCAGTTGGAGAACAACTGCCTTGAGCAGGCTTTATGTCTGCTTCTTCGTCAGGCTCCGAAATCGAAGAGCCCACGATAGGGGATGACACGTTTTTTATGTCATATCGCCCCATAGTTTGCGCCCTCGGGCGTTCAGGAGTTATGTGGATGGGTTCAAGCACCCAAGAGGCTAGTGATGGACGAGAACATTAGAAAAGCAGCCCGAACCTTACATGCACTAAGAACGAGAGTAAGTGTACATACCTCACTGAAAAACGGCACAGTATAAGCGCCTCATCACACAAAGCTCGCTTGGTTGTAAACACCTCAAATTTCCGGTTTCAAAGGCTGCCTTGCTAAAAATATATCGTGGTATCTATAATATAGCATTCAAGAGGTCCACAAAGCCCAGCCTCGCATGCCCCTATTGCACCTTAGATTTTGGCTTGCCCCAGAAGCTCACCGCCTCGGCCTCCTTCTCCGCAGACAGACCCTCTTTTTCGGTCTCTTCCAGCAGCTTCTTCTCGAGTGTAGCACGCTCTGCACCCGCCTTGGCCGCGTTGACCTTGGCCTTGTACGCACGGTACTTGTCGTCGGTGCCGAAGAGGTGGTCAAGCCAGCGGAACGACGTCGAGTAGTTGTTAGTGAACGCCATGTGGTGGAAGTCGTGGTGGTCTGCACCGGACCAGAAGGGTAGGATGTGCTGCAGCGACCAGGGGAAGTCGTACCCTGAGTGCGCGTCGATGGCCTGGAAGAGCCGGAGGGTGACCCAAATGTACATTGTGACGACATGCAAGTTGCCCCCCGTGAAGTAGCACAGGCCCAACGGACCGCCGAGAGTGCCCATGGCGAGGATCAAGGTCTCCGCTGGGTGAGCGTATTCGGCGGCGAGGCCGAAAGGTGCTGAGTACTTATGATGTAGTTTGTGGATGTTACGGTAGAGGGGACCATAGTGCAGTGCTTGATGGGCTGTGAATGGGCTATTAGAGGGCAGGTTTCGTGTAGGTGAGGTTCCAGCACGCACCAACGAAGTGATAGGCGTCCTCGAGAACGAAGAAAAGAGCGACTTGCCAGGTAATTGTTTGCCAATGAGGGAAGGGTACATGCCAAGTCTTCATGCCGAAATACTCCGCCATGGGGCCGAACATCCAAATCTAGTAAAGACTCAGTCCACATGCGACCGGCACTCCTAAAAAAAACCATACACCAGGCAGTTCAATCGTGAAATGCGATAGTAAAACGAGTTTAGTGCACTCCCACTGCTCCTTGGCCGTTGGTACTTTGTTCTGTCGAGAAATCCAGTGAGCAAATCGTCTGATGGCTCTCGCCCAACCGCAAGGAGAAAACGCACGGGTTGAAGTTTCCATTTCTTGAAGTAAGGAATGGCATCGATGATAATCCAGGGAATAGCACGGCCAAAGTACACAATCTGTGTGGAGGGACGTTCAACCCACGGAGCACCACTCACGTCAGGAATAGCAAGGAAGGCGCACCTCGTGCAGAATAAAGCTCATAAGGCCAGTTGCGATCATGGGGTCTACTATCCAGAGGTACCAGTCCACCCACAACTGCTCGACGGTCGAGAGCGACGAGTAGTCGACACCGGCGCGGGCATAGAGCTCTGCTGACGTCGGCTGTACTGCTTTTGGCGGTATGAATGTCGCGTTGAAGGACATTGACCTTGAGGGTGATAGGACGGGAGAGGGGAGAGGGGAGCGCAAGTCCGCCGTGTTACAATCCCTAAATATTAAATGAAGTCGAACCACTTTAAGCCGTCGCACCACTCAGAACGCCTATTCACCCGGAACACTCCAAACCGGGCAGGTCTCGAACCAGCCCAGTACGAACCTCGAAAGCGGGATCGACGTTGCTCTGGGAGCTCGTGGGGCCACTCAGAGACCTTCGCATTGAGCGAATCGCATCAAGACGAAAATAAATCGGACCACAGCAAGACCGTGGGTTCAGTGTTCTCTACGCCTTCCATTCTCCGTTGACCAACGTCCTCAGTCGTCGTTCGGTGTCTGGGCCGCACCAGGTCGGATGCAGAGTAAGAAGCGAGACAAAGGCTGCATTTATACAGGGTCGATGTACGTCATTGTGTCTGTGCACCATATCCGCGAATGCCCTCCGCAAAGCCCCAAACGGTCTGCGCCTCACGCGACTCGGAAATGGTCACACCCCTGTCAGTCACCGTCGCGATTTGGTACTAACAACAATTGATCAGCGGTCCTCTTAATAAGTGGAAGAGGTAAAGGCACGTACTTTATTGATGCTCCTCGCATCACGGTAAAAGAGCACCTTCATCGCATTGTCTAAAATCGCGATACCCTCTTCTTCAGTGAGAACATGTTCCCGTCCTTCCACGGCCTTGCGGAGCAACGGTTGGGCAATGTATGCACCGTACCCGGTTGCGAGCGTCGAGGCTTGGTAGGTTGTGCCCAGCAGATCGACGTATCCCAAGAAGCTAACAACGCCGAATTTTTAATAAGACGGTAGCAGAGATTGGCGTGATAGAGCTTGCACCAACCTCTTCCCATCCTTTACTCCTCCCACGAGCAAAGTATTCCATAATGGATTCATGTTCGACCGTCGTGAATACATCACACGGCTCAGATACTCGTAGATTTCCGTAGGGCCAAGCTTGTGTCCATCGTCGTAAGTGAACTCTTCGATACTACGCGAGTCGTAAGTAAGGACGCGTGTATCGACACGTAAGCGGGAACGGAAACGGACATGATATCCTCGAGCATGTGCTGGATGTACTGAAAATCACTCATATCGCCTCCTGCACCAACTATTGTTGAGGTGCCGACCGGATGTAAACGCTGGACATCCTTGTAGCGGGCGAGCGAGCCGTAGGAAGCTGCGAACAGGCATGAAGATACGCGTGATATGGATTAAGTATTGTTAATGTACCCAAGGTGTCTGCTGCCATGAGGATACCATCCTTGAACTTGATAGCCAGGACGCTTGTGCCAGTGACAACTGGTTGTCTGATCGACGCCTCGTCAGACCTTCATCCTTGTACCAAGATACACACTGCGCACTGAGTATGCTGCACGCCCTCAGCAAACGCGTCGGTGCGAGGGCGGCGCGCAGGGATTGGGCCTGTGCTGTATGGATCGACGGGGGCATTACGCTGCGATGTCGTGTCAGTTTCACGTATATTCTAAGTACGATCTGGTACGCACAGGACGACCCCAGTTCGTACCAGGGAAGTGGTCCATGGTGGAAGAGTTCACGACGCGTAAGTCTTTGTTTCGCAGCTTGACCCTCTTTCAGAATGTGGGTGGTAAGTGGACCCTTTGATGACGCAGAGAGCAGTGAGCAGCGACCACCATCCACAACCTGATCACTCAGACGATGCTCTAGAGACTAAGGTGCTCAAGTGCGGCCAGCAAGTGCCTGTTTCTCGCACGGCAGGCACAAAACTCTTCATAAACAGCAAGAAAATATCAAGAGACCAAGGGCAATTCATCATCGGAGCACACTCAGACGACGATGTAGTATGTCCTCCCACCGTGTCCGGCGCGCCACGTTGAGCCTTGAACGCGGCAGCTCGACCCTACGACGATGCCGACGCTTGAGTTTTATTTTGGCCGCGAGGGGCTGCTCAAGCGCGGGGCGAACGAGAGTACCGCCGCGAAGGGACAGACTATTGTCCTCCACAGCGGCGATGAGGTTGGGTTTACGAAGAAGATCTATCTGCAGTATGTCTTGTTCCTTCCGAGCCGTACATACGCAGTGCTAATCGAGACACAGAGTAACATGGGTGTCTATTCTTTGCGTTACGACGTCAAACCTGCCCGTACATCAGTGCGCGGAACTCGGTAGGGTCGTTTGCCACTCTCGATCTCGTGTTGTCTCACATTTCTCCTCACACAGGGATTAAACTATCTGCGAAACCCATCGAACAAGCGACACACTATCTCACCGACAGGATCACCCTCTCCCTACCGCTATTCGCAGGCCTTTTGACTCCCGCGCATGTCGTGACAGTCGGATGGTTCAACGAACATCTGAGACTCGCGCAACTGCCCGCAGGGCTACCAGATGGAAACCCGGACGGTGTGAACTCCGAGCAAACCTATGTTCCGATCCCAGAGGACCGCTATCGACCTCCATTCGACGACTCCCTCCCATCGGATATGCACTCGGCGCTCCAGTGGGCCCCTCAAGCTACGCGTACGAAGCTCTTCACTGAGTTACGATTTGTCATTGTAACTGAGACGACACGTCCTGCTGGAGATTTGGTCGATTTGATTACAATTGGTGGCGGTGCATATGAGGGATTCAAGGTTCAGCAAGGCAATGAAGCGTTTGAGACTTTGCTCGCCAAGCTCAATGCGAAGCGTAAGTCGACGGTTAGCGTGGTGCTTGTCGCGGACGCTGAGGGGATGGAGGCTGCATTGGGGAATGGGGGGTGGAAGGATTTCGTCGCTGCGGCGAATCGGTATGCCTGACTCTCCCATCCCCTTATTATCGTACTTACTGGCGCTTCGTCTCTAGTCAGGGCCTCAAGTTTATCAGCCCGCTCGAAATTATGCAAGCTGCTTACTTTGTCGACAAGAAAAGGCTCAACTGTACTATCGTCGAGTGCGAAGCCTCACCTCCTCCGTCTCTCCAAGAATACGTACCTTCATCAATACCGGGAGAATCACAAGAAGTAGTCCACCCCACGCGACAACCACTCAGACGCGCGACATCCCGTGCGCCGTCTGTTACCCCCGTTCCGCCCCTGAACGTTAGGCAGGAGTCGGTAATGGAGAGCCAAATGTCCGCTCTTGAGGCGGTTATTCCTGCTCGCAAGGTTCGCTCGCGCCATGCTCATTCACTGCCCAATGACTGAGAAATATTGTAGCCCCTTAGACGTCGTGTCAAGACTACTGTTGAGTCTATCATGGGTGTAGACGATGCGGCGATGTCGCAGACCCCTGAACCTTCGTCGTTTCGAGGGTGGTCTGCCGTTCCTGACCTCATACCGGTACGCATATATTATTTCAGGACCTTTCGAATTCACTTATCTGCCTATGTAGGACGTTCCCGCTACTCCCCTGCGCAATCCCAAGCTCAAGCGTCGCACTGCAACGCAGAAAGAAGGACAGGAGAAAAACCTTTATGACATCTCCATTGATGGCCCTATCGAGGAAGAAGAAGAGCCACCCCTCAAGAAGTTCAAGAAAATGTTCGAAGACAGTGATCCCGACCGGAGGGTTAACTCGCAAACACAAGGCTCTGAATTGCGGACGCTCTCGTCAATCGTGGAGCAAGCATACGAGGAGAGGACAGAGGCTGTGCAGAGCGCCCTGCGGGATATGAGCTTGAAGAAGCGTAAACGGACAGCTGATGATGTGGGTGCCGCAAACGAATATGAGGAGACGAGACCTCGCACAAGAGCAAGTTCTAAAGCGCCCTCTGTTGGCCCTCCTCCTTCGAAACGCCGTGCCCTAGCGCAAATGCAGAATACCGGAGATCTCAGCACCGTACCCGAAGCTCCGGAATCGCAAGTCGCTCCTTCGTCATCTCGTGGAACGAAGCCACAGAGTCCACAGCGTTTTGCGAGTACGTCCCAAGCAAAACCCGCCGAAAAGAAGCAGAGAAACACAGCTACAGCGCGTCAGGTGCAACCTGACCGCGATGAGAACTTCCTCAAGGCGCTCGCGAGTACGAAGAAGGGCAAAAAGAAGGAAGATCAGTACGACCGGGACTTTAACGAGTTGCGCGTGGCCAAGCCTACACAGGCGCATTTGAAGGCTGCAGTCGGAGTCGAAGAGGACCTCGAGGCTTGGAATGCGATTGAGAAGGATATGGACATACGCGGGAATTTTATGGTTGTTATGCAAGAGATTGAGCTGCGTGCGCCCCGTGACCCTGAGGAGGTTGCGGTGAGGTGCGAGGGACGGCTGGAGTGGGCCGGGCGGCAAGACTTTAAGAAGTTTAAGAGAGTGAGTGTGGAGACGGGTGATGAGAGTTAGGTCGCTGATAAGACCTGCAGAAGGATGGACAGTCGAGACGGGAGATTCACAGGACCCAACCCGTTGCGCTCGTCGCTAATAAGATCGTGGCTAACGGGCTAGATCTTCTGGAGGACCAACACCGTACGTACATCGTTTGACGTCTTGTTCCAAATGTTGAATCTGCTTCAGAATTATACGAGATCGACGATGGCTTTGAAGACGACCTCCCAGTGAAAGGGAAAGGGAAAGGTCGTGCAACAAGTAGACAGACAGCTACTGCTGTTCAGAAGCGTGGTGGTCAATCCAGAGCAGCAACTGCCTTCGAGGACGAGTACGACATGCTTGATGACATTGATCCACCCTCGAGACCGAAGCGCATCGTCAGGCCTGGCCGCTCGCAACCCGAGCCTCTGTTCATACCTGACTCGGACGATGATGACATTGTGGATGTTGGGACGTTAAAGGGGTCAGACGAAGAAATAGGACCGGCAAAGGGTACAGCCGGAGGGGCGAAGAGAAAGGCTGTGGTGCTCGCTGATAGCGATTCGGATGATAACCTCGGGTTCAGAGGTCCGTCGAAGAAGAAAACCCGACGTTGAGTGTGGAAGTTCTCTGGAATCCTTTGGTTCTTGTGACGTGATTTTCGCATGAACTGAACGCTCTCGCGTGTAACCTTGCACTGTTCTTATGCCCCAATTGTACCCCACCCATATTGGTCCGGCACGTCGGCACCGAACGCGGCTTCCAAACTTGAACGTAGCCATGGCCGCGACTATAAAGCCCCTAAAGATAGCCATCCTTGGCGGTGGTCCATCCTCATTTTATTGCGCGTCAAGGATACTGTCCAGACTTCCACATTCGTCTCCTGAGGGCCAAAATGTCCAAGTTCATGTCTACGATCGGCTTTGGGCTCCGCATGGTCTCGTCCGTTACGGAGTAGCACCCGACCACCCAGAAGTCAAGGTTAGCATATTCTCTACGGCACTCTTCTCGTATACAGAATTTATTTTATTTTATTTTATCGTATGCTTTGTCAGTCAATGCTTGACATTTTTTGGGCAGAATTGCACACACAAATTTAATGAGACAGCAAAAGACCCTCGCTTCCGATTCTTTGGGAACGTCAATGTCGGCGATACGCCCTCCTTCCCGCACGCCTTGCACCTTCCGCTGCGAGCGCTGTTCCCTCACTATACACACCTGATAATATCCAATGGAGCCACGCTACCGGTCATACTGCCACAACTAGGGAACGCCTCTACGCCCGCTTTGTCCCTTGTTCATTGGTATACCGCCCATCCTTCGCAACCCCCTCCACCGCGGCTAGAAGCCATGCCCCATATGACGCTATTAGGGCATGGTAATGTATCCTTAGACATTGCTCGGATGATGTTTTCTCCTCCGGAACGCCTCGCACCCCTCGATTTGCCTGAGCATGTTGTCGAGAAAATAAGCAACACAAGTGTACGGCATATCTCGATCGTTTCACGAAGAGGACCAGCAGAGGCTGCTTTTACTGCCAAGGAGCTCCGAGAACTTCTCACGTTGCCGAGAGCGGCGATGATTCCAATACCAGAGGAACTCCTCGTTCCTCCGCCCAACGCAACTAGACAGCAAAAAAGAATACTAGACCTGCTCCGTAAAGGTTCCACCACCAAAACGGGAGAAACGTCTTACACCTGGTCGCTCAAGTTCTTCCGTAGTCCCACAAAGGTTACGCAACATACCAACGAATACACAACAATCGAGTACGATGTCAATCAACTAGATGCACAGAAGAGAGCAGTACCCACTGGAGAGATGGATATGCAAAGGACGCATGGGGTGGTTGGGAGCATTGGGTACCGCTCTGAGCCAATAGAACCTGCATGGTTTAACGGAGGCCTCGGAAGGACACGCAACGTGATAGGGCGCGTATTTAATGAAGAGAACCGGCGGGTCCAGGGTGTGTACTCCTCGGGATGGGCATCGAATGGTGCCAAAGGAGTTCTCGCGACTACGATGATGGATGCGTATTCTGTAGCTGAGACGCTCCTTACTGATCATTTTCAAGGAGAGACGAACGCGGAGCCTCCCGTCGAAATTCTCAATTCCGATCCAAGACCAGGAGGACCACCTGAGGTCGAGCATTCGACTGCCCGGGTCATTAGCTACGATGATTGGATACGAATAGATGAAGAGGAAATACGGCGTGGTCAGGCCCGGAAGAAAGAACGCGAGCGAATGGTTTGGGCGGATGTGATAAAGTTTCTATCCTGACAGAGATCTGCCCACCATCATTGAGTCATTAGATGCCAACCCCCCTCAGTCTTTGTGGTCTTCTTGGTATTTAATCATGCCGACAAGATGCGCGCCTAACAAGCCTGACCTTTCACCATGTCTCTCATCCTCCATGATACTAATGCTGCAATGCGCGTCGCAATCCGATCACCACCTGTGAAACCTGTCATTATGCCTCATTCGGCCTGTGCTTTCCAGCGTGCAACAAAGTTAGCCGACAACGAGCGAAAGGTCTTCATCCTCCATGATGAAGGCGAGAATGCTACTGCGGCTAGATTGCAAACCGTGGCATTCGCAAAATTGCTCGATCAGAATCAAATCGTTCCCTACTATCGGTGAGTCGTTCGAAGATCCTTCGAGTCATCCGAAACCAATCTTCCCGTGCAGTAATGCCCCTCACAAGTCTGTGCTTCACCCCAATGAGGACTGGAATGGCTTCAAGTGCTCCTGGTATGGTCAGACCGCCCAAGAAACGACGGTGAGTATCTCTATGTCTCAACCCACCGACGTGCCCCGGCCTGACTCGAGTCTTGATAGAAAACAATAGCGTTTATCCGAGAAACTGTCTTCAGGAAAGGTCCCTACTTTGCTCTCATCGGACTGGGTCAGACCCGCAAGCTGCTTCAGCTGGTCGCAAAGGAACATCACGTTCAAGAGACACCTGCCACTATTACCGCAACTGGGTCGTATCCGGTCACCATCATGACCCTCAGCCTTTTCACTACCTTCTATGTCCCAGCACCCAAACCCTTCTCCCTGGATGCAACCGCTGAGCTGCCGTCCACCCTTCTCCCGAACGAATTCCTTCTTCCCCGCATTATCTCCATGATCGACAACAAGCAGAAGCTCTACGACTTTGACCGGCCCACTCTCGCCGAATTGCGTGCAGAGAAACAGGCCAAAAAGCTGGCGCTCGAGACAGCCGCTCGCCGGTACGCGGAGGATATTCGGATCTACGAGGAACTCAAGAGACGTTTCGAAGCCGGAGAGGACGTAGTGGTTCCGTCTAAACCAGTCTCCGGTCGAGCGAAACGACAACGCCGTAAACTCGAAGAGAAAATGGCGGAGGTCTGGGGGAAGGATCCAAACGCTCCAGGCGAAGAGGAAGATGGAACAAATGTGCCACCGGAGGAAGTGAAGCTGATACCCGCGACATTATTTTCCAAACACGACGGTTACTCCGACTTAACCAAGGAGCAAATACACGGCAGCCATGACCTTGTCAGCAACTATATATTTTCACCTGCCGCTGAACCGGTAACGCCGTGCCCTATAGAGCAGCTCGATGAGATGATCCACTGGCTAGAGAAGGATGAAGATATTACTGCCGCTCAAGAACCCCGTGTTGATTTTACTCGTGGCTCAATCTTGGGCAAAACGACTCAGGGAGGTGGGACGTCTGTTGATTTATGCAAGCAGGTTGTGGGACCGAAGGGTATCAAACCTATCCTGGATGCTGTTGGCAAGAATAGCCATATTGTCCGTTTCCTGCTCGGCAATAACATCGTAGGCGATGAGGGCGCGCAGGTGATTGCCGATTTCATCGCTAGCGAGGGATCAAAGAACATCTACAACTTCTACGTATGTTTTGCCTTTGGATACTAGACCGGTACTAAAGCAGATAGATAGATTGCCGGGAACTCCGTCGGTCCAAAGGGGATCACTGCCATCTCTTCATCTCTGGCGACTAATCAAACCGTGACCGCACTTTGGCTGAAGCGCAACCCCCTGATGCCTCAGGGGGCTCGCCATCTTGCCACGATGTTGATGACGAATACCACACTGCAAACGCTCGACCTCGTCAATACTGGCATCGCAGATGCCGGAGCTGTTGCCATCTTCAGAGCTCTCAAGCAGAACCCAGCATCATCTCTCAAGCATCTCTACTTGGGCAGTAACGCCGAAGGTCCGCGCACGGGACAAGCTATTGGCGATTACCTGGCATCCGGTCGGAGCAAACTCACTAGCTTATTCTTATCCTGCTCTCGGCTTGGCGATGAAGGTGTATCCTACATCGCTGGTGGTTTACAGAACGACACTAAGCTCGAACGGCTGGCGTTAGAGTCAGCTCGAGTCGGGGATGTCGGTGCAAAGGCACTTGCTGATGCCCTTGAGGACCACAAAGCACTCATTATGCTTGACCTTGGTTACAGGAAAGGGACATATGAGATGGGCGAGCGTGGAAACGAGATCACTGACGAGGGTGCCATGTATGTCGGGGAGAAGCTCATCGGCAAGTCTGGAGCACGCAAGTCAAACACTCTACGGTTCATCGATTTCAGCAGCAACTCGATTTCCAAGGAGGGCCAGCAGCAGTTCTTCGATGACTATGTCGTGGGCAACGAGAAGTTGTTGAGAGTCCGACTTGGCCAAAAGGGTGCGAATAGGAACCCCAAACTCGAACTGACATGCAAAAGATTGGTGAACGAGTATCACTCTAAGTATTTCGAGGCGGAGTTGACCGATGAAGAGGATATTCAGGAAAGAGAGCGGGTGGGAGATGCGTTGGAGCCACAGCATATCAAGGAAATTTACTCAATTTATCGTGGCAATATGTGAGCACTTGCGGTGTACATAGGTTTGCACGACGAGGGATATGAACACCACTTCCAAAAAGAGTCCAAGGAGTTCTGAGACGAGAATAACTGTCAGACTAGCTCCAAGTCGAGGTAATATCAGGCGTGCCTTTACATCTCATCCATCTCCCCGTCATCGAACCCGACGGCTCCTAATACTGACTTAGCTGCCTCGGTTGCTTTGGCAGCTCCAGGGAAGAAAACCGACGCCTCCTCTGATCCACCAGTAGATGTTATGGGTGAGTGTTCCATACCCTCTACAAATGCCGAAATGATTGAGTTCGTCTCTTTGACCGCCATAGAAAGGGAGCTCGAGCTGGCTTCGGGGATGTAGGGTTTGATTGCCTCGGCTACTGCACTCGCAAATGGTACTGCGGGTACGCCAAGCAAGCTTGCAAGCTCTGCGATCCTTGCCTCGACGTTTGTATTGCTATCGCTCGCCTCTCCATGATTCTCAACCACGATTTGTTGGGCTGGTTGGCCAGTGTCATCCCCTCCTTGAATGTTCTCCTTTAAGTTCTTCGCTTCTTGCAGTTTTAGTCCGGTCATAGTATAGCCGAACCACACGGAGTACACCAAGGCGAGAAAACCGATGACGTAGAGGAAGGTACTGAGCCGAATGTCAGATAGAGGAGGTTTCACAGGAGTTGTGATCCTGTTCCTGCGACGCGTGTTGACTGCCGGACTCTCCGATGGTTGGGTGCTCGTCGTCGTCGTCGTAGCCATGATGGAGAATGTTAGGGAGAGGGTATCACTTCCCTTCCTGATGTTCGTAAGTTTGTAGTTGTGGTCTAGGATCGGGATTGGTTTGCGGGTTTTATAGCTCCAGCGGTGACATCACCTTACTTGGGGTCCCCATTTGAATGAGGGAGAGCGCTACGTAAGGGGCATATCGATTACCTCAATCACGAGGTCTATCAGTAAGCATGTCATTGTCGTAGATTGTGCCTTCCTGTGCTTCCACCACAACGTCAAAGTGAGGAAGTTGCGGGCTAGAAACCAAGAGGTCGTGCAGCTCGGGACACCTATATTGTCTCACATCTATCTCGAAGTACCGCTGTTTGGGAAGTCGTGTTCATGAAGGTGGTGAACAAAAGAGGTCGGGTCTTTGCGGTTGTCGCGACAAACGCGTGCTTCGACGCGTCAAATGCAGCGAGCACGCGAGATACTCAAGTCTACTTTTGGATACAGCAAGTTCAGACCGGTGCAGGAAGAGGTGTGTTGCAGAGGGTTTTACAGATCTGTGGCACCGAGTCACCCGGCAATTGCAGGTCATCCAGCGTCTTGTTAAAGAAAACAAGAATGCTTTACTTCTATTACCCACTGGCGGAGGAAAATCTCTTTGTTTCCAGATACCCGCTCTATGCTTCGAGGTGAGACGAGCACTTTGTTCGGCCATGAGCTGAACTATCTTGAATAGGGCTTGACTCTTGTAATATCTCCTTTGATAAGGTACCTACATGTGCTTAGGAGCTCCCTTCAACTGATACCTACGTCAGTTTGATGAAGGACCAAGTCGAAGTTCTACAAAGTAAAGGTGTGAAAGCGGCCAAACTTGACAGTACTCTAGACGCGAGTGAATCTACTGCGGTAAAGAACGGTGTGCGAACGGGGGACCTCAAGATTCTTTATGTTGCCCCGGAAAGGTCCATATTCTGCTTCAACATTCTGTTATCCATTCATCACATAGTTTTATTCATAGGCTCAACAATGAAGGATTTCTTGAGATGATGAGGCACGTCCGCATTTCACTTCTTGCGGTCGACGAAGCACATTGCATCAGCCAGGTCAGTGGTTTTGCCCACTAAATCCCCTCTCTCTAATCAGAAAACAGTGGGGAGCTAGCTTCCGACCGGACTATCTGAAAGTTGCCCGATTTGCCGAAGAATTGTCCGTCGAACGGGTTCTCTGCGTGTCAGTACATCCTCCTATCTGAATAACCGATCCCATCGAGGAGCTTCTAGGACCGCAACCGCTACTCCAAATGTTGCTCGGGATATTTGCTCGGGTTTCAATATCGATTACCAGCACGGTGTCTTCAAGGCTCCCGTCTACCGTCCTAAGTATGATGATTTTTCAATTGCCGCAAATGACTGAACTGTTCCACTAGTCTCTCCTTCAAGGTCGCCGCTCCTAAGGATCGCACTGAGAAGTTTTCTATGCTGGTAGACCTCTTGAAGCAGCGAACTGGTCCCGCAATCATTTATGTCACATTACAACACCAAGCTACGGACCTTGCGAATGACCTTTGCGAAGTCGGGATTCCAGCCGATGCATATCATGCGGGTCTAGCCAATAAAACGAGGGTGAGATCGCTCTGGTCAGCGAGGTTGGGGCGACAATGACGGTTAGACTCTAGGCTTCAGTCCAGGACTCGTTCATGGCTTCTGACGAAGCCGTGGTAGTGGCGACAATTGCATTTGGAATGGGAATCGGTAAAGCCCTCGCTAGTCCCAAGAGTATGGTTCTGACGCTCCTCCCCTAGACAAGGCGAATATACGTCAGGTATTATACAGCTCCTATAGCCAACAATCCCGTTCTGATAGTCTGAAGGTCATTCACTACCATTTGCCGAAGACTCTGGAAAACTTCAGGTTTGCATCTAAATTCCCGCTAGTTTCAAGGATTTAACGTGTTTGTATAGCCAAGAGGTGGGCAGAGCTGGGAGAGACGGTTTGCCATCGACGTGTTTGGTATTACTTGCTGCGGAGGATATCCCTGTGCTCGAAGGGTTCGCTCGAGGTGATACCGCCACCAAGATTTCGCTAGAGGTGAGTCTCCTGAAATGTGGCCCTTACCAGTGTTAAGGTTGGACCCAAAGCAATGGTTTGAGGAAGTGGCCACCGCGACCCCGGCGTATGACGGCACTCTCGACTTCTATTTGTACGACCAGCAGCGGGTTTACGATATCAAGGTATGGTAATGGTCAAATTATCTGAAACCTCAAAAATCTAATCTAGTTGCGGTAGATAAATCAGCTCAACATCTGCTTTGCGTACCTTGAGCTGGAATACAAGCTCATCCGTGCTGTAACTCCGTGCTACGCCGTCTATGACATCACCCTGAAGAACGAGGCAATGCGGGGGCAGCTGATGAACGAGAATTCCGAGGAAGCAACGACAATACGGAAGCACTGGAGGTCCAAGAAATCTGGATGGGAGGTAAGAGCAGGTGAAAAATGTGTGGTACTCCTCTAACAAATGTCTCCAGATCGATGTCCTTGCAACTTCGAAAGTGAGTGGGGTTGAACGGCATCGGCTCGCCAGGATAGTCGCGCAATGGGAAATGAATGGTCTCATCACGAGCAAAGGTTCTAAAGTCCGGAGCGTGAGTATTTGATTACAAGCAAGATAGAGAAACTCAACCGATTCTGAAGAGGTACGCCGTGACCAATGAACTGCCTAAAAGCAAAGAAGCAAGGCGCGAAATCGCGGCTCGCCTGCATCAATCCATTGTTCAGAGGGAGGACGAAGCTGTGAGAAAGCTGCACGAAGTGATTTCTTTCGCCAATTCCTCTGAATGTGGGTGAAACACTTCGTAGTGTGGGCAGCATTGCTGATACCATCTAGGTCTGGCAAAAGTTCTGGCTACACATTTTGGCGACCCGGATGCAGTACCAAATGACCGCTGCTATATATGCAGCTTCTGTGTAGACGGAAAGACACTCGGTTTCGATCCCTCGTTCTCGAGTGTACCAGACCCAGTCAAGGTGCAAGCCATCCTTGCTGCTTGTACAATGCGTGATGACTCTAGGCTGCTTGCCCGATTCGCATTTGGTACGTCTATTCGACGATTGACCGACACCGAAGTTGAGCCTAACTCATCTTAGGCATCACATCCCCACGATTGACCTCTGCAAATCTCACCAAGCACCCTCTATTTGGATCTATGTGTACGACAGACTTCCGTGCTCTGATGGATGTCTTCACCGAGGTATGCGAGAAGGCAGGTAATGCGACCCCGAACATTTCAGCCTCTCCAGGGAAACTGGACGCATCACTTGCTGGTCAAAAACGAGCCAGATCTCCAGGGCCGTCTAGTAGAGGTGAAAGAAATCGTGGGCCCGAAGGAACTAGGACATTCAAGCGCGGGCGGTATTCGTAGTTGCCACCTTGGGCTTCGCAGAATCGTGTTCCTTGTCATTACAGTGCTATATATAGGCCTGTGTCCGCTCATAGTTCACTGTGTCCTGTAGGAGGTGTCCAAGGTGGTTCGGCAAACG
>Ga0307513_10003320_pt1 | contig 21909 bp, 21 predicted proteins | sample 15_EM_MG_FD_202174 | JGI IMG/M metagenome (GOLD analysis project Ga0307513, IMG submission 202174) | Populus trichocarpa ectomycorrhiza microbial communities from riparian zone in the Pacific Northwest, United States - 15_EM | ecosystem: Host-associated > Plants > Roots > Unclassified | place... | reverse complement strand
ATAATAATGCCTCGACTCTCCGTTTGCCTTTTGGCTATCACCGTGTACATTTTACATTGCTCGCTATCTTTAGATATGCTTATCACGAACCATCTCAGACAATTTGTATCATTAGATCCCGCATTTCGTTCAATTCTATCGCTTTCGACATTCAGAACCTAGCTTTTTAAGACGCTTCAGACGTCGATTGTGATTCTTCAAACAGCCGAATCATTCTGCTTGGACTACGCATAGGCTACGGAATTCAACACTCCTCTTCAACCTGCGATCTCTCTCTGCCCACACCTTAATGAACCTTCACCGGTCTCCGAGGATGTCATCCATTGGTTTACCCAGGACTGGCAGTCTGACACGCAATCATGAGAAGTCCTAGCCCACCAACTTGAAGATATCAAGCTACGTATATAGTGATGCATTTAGCCTAGTAAAATACTATTTACATACGACGAGCTTTTATAGTTAGGGATGCAAGTGTTTGCAATAACTTCATAAGGGCACGAGGATGATTACCTGGATGGAGGTCGCACAAGTTGTCTTTTTATTACGCCGGGTTGACCAGCTGACCAAGTCAAGTCGATGCTAGTCGATGTCAAAGGTTGACAGCGTGCAGTAAGCGGGCACTCCTGCAGTCCCATAATCCCACAATCAAGTCGTTACTAGATAAGGAACTCATTATGCATCATGCATCATGAAGCAGACTCAGCTAAAAGTGCAAAAGGCGAGCGATTATTTAAATAAAGTGCAACGGACTTTCGCTTTATGGTTATTCAGAAACACGGTGATACTGTAGACCTAGACAGCCTAAGGAACAAGATAGATGTCAAATTGTAACAATTGTAACAAAGTTTGTTACCGCCGGAGGAGTTGTCAGTCAGAAATTGGATTTCAAACCCAGAACTGAAGTTTTAATTCTCACCCTCATCCAATCTACCATGAATCCCTGCTGCAGTTCCTCGTTTCTTTACGCTTCTTGACCTAATTCGCGTTCGGCAATGTTCGACTGAACCTGGAATAGAATTGGCCCTGAACCTCGGGGCTCGATCTCTTTCCTCTTGTCAAACACCATCACACGGCTGTGGGATATCACCTCTAGGAAGCCGCCGAATTTCATAAAAATGACCAAAGCATCCTAGTTCGATTTGTGCAGAAGTCCACGCGAAGCGTTTCTTCCTGTTGCGAGTCTCTCGAGTCCATGCGGCTTCGGCAATTGATAACGTTTGAAGACTATAAAGCTCGTATACGGATCCCACATCTCCAACCACTTGGGAATGTTGCGTCCGATTTTTGATTTGGTCGGGGCGCACCCTCTCCATGCCATTTTATCAGCATTTCTTGGCGCTTGGATCTTCAACAGAACATATATCAGCCGTAAGCGCAACCCCAATGGTCTCCCTCTACCTCCTGGTCCAAAAGGCCTTCCCATCATCGGTAGTCTGCTGGATATGCCCACAGACAAACCGTGGCTCGTCTATCATGAATGGTCGAAAACCTATGGTGAGTTTATTCTGCAATTATAGTTCCTACATATAACCTCGTGTGTTTTTGGCAGGTGACATGGTGTACTTTGAGGTTCTTGGGCAACCTTTCCTTGTCTTAGATACCTTGGAGAGAACAAATGGCCTCTTCGATAAAAGGTCTACCAATTATTCCGATAGAATGCGAATGCCGATGGTTTTGGAGCTGTAAGGTTCTTCCATATAATTTTCTCCGTCTGACAATATATCAATTAGCATGAGCTGGGACTATAATATGGCATTTTTGCCCTATGGTACATGGTGGCGAAGACACCGTCGCGCGTTCAATGACTATTTCCACCCCAACATCGTCTCGACATATCAACCCATTCAAACTCGTGAAGTTCGTGCATTCCTTTACCGTCTCCTGAAGGCACCCGACAACTTCATGCATCATATTCGACAGTAAGTCCTAAAATAACTTTATTATCCCAAAATAACGACAATACTCCTTTTCAACAGTACTTTCGCTGCTGTAATTATGAGTGTGGCCTATGGCATTGGTGTCAAGGAGTCCGACGACCCATATATATTGAATGCTGAAGAGGCTCTTAATGGTCTAGCCGAAGCAGGCATTCCAGGGGCATTCTTGGTGGATTTGATCCCAACGTTGAAGCATGTCCCCGACTGGTTCCCAGGCGCCGGGTTCAAACGAAAGGCTTCACATTGGAAGAGGGTCAATGCTGAAGTCGCGGAGAAGCCATTCCAATTTGTCATCCAACAAGTGGTAACGTCGCCCTCACGTTTTTCTCCCCCTTTGTTAATTATATCCAGAAAAATGGGGCTGCTATCCCTTCTGTGGCTGCTAGCCTTATTGAGAAGCTACCCGACGAAGCCGACCCAAGATGGGCTGAAGAGGTGAAGATTGCTCAAGATACCGCAGCAGTGGCGTACGTGGGTACGCACCCTTTCACATATCTTTCTGGTTTCTAAGCTCATCGATAGCTACAGCTGGTGCTGACACGGTACATTCAACACTGAGTATATTCCGTTCCTCGAATTTACAATTTTGCCGTTATAGACAGTCTCGGCCGTTCAGTCATTTTTCCTTGCAATGGCGATGTACCCCGCAGTTCAGAAAAAGGCCCAAGCAGAAATTGATTCTATCGTTGGGTCCAGTCGTTTACCCGACTTCGGTGACCGTAGCTCCCTTCCCTACATCAACGCACTTGTGAAAGAATCCATGCGTTGGCAATCTATTATTCCGCTTGGTAAGTTTTTCTCTTCCATCTTAAAGTTCGCCTATGATACCTTACTATAGCTGTCGGCCATATGGCTTCTGAGGATGATGAATACAACGGATACTTCATCCCTAAAGGAACGGTTGTCTTGGGAAATGCATGGTAAGCTTTTCACTCTCTCCCTACGTCTCTGGGCCACCGAAATTATTGCTATCTCAAGGGCTATCCTCCATGACGCCACTGTCTTCACTGAGCCACTTGAATACCAGCCAGAAAGGTACTTGAAAGATGGTCAACTTAACCCCAATACTAGGAATCCCGATTGCGCGGCTTTCGGATTTGGTCGTCGGTGAGCATTACCGGCCGCGTCGTGATACAGATGCCAAATAATTTTCCTCAGAATTTGTCCAGGAAGACATATGAGCGATCAATCGCTTTATGCTATCGTATCCTCAATCCTTGCTGTCTATGATATTACGCCCTCACTGGATGGCGATGGTAAACCCGTCAAATTGATGGCTGAGGTTACAAATGGGCTTTTATCGTAAGAATATCTTTTCTACAAACGTGGATCTCTGGTCTGATAATTTATATGTAGTTATCCAGTGCCGTTCAAATGCATCATCAAACCGCGCGGACCGATAGCAGAAGCACTCATTCGGGATTGCAATGAACTCGATTTTTGAAATATGTTATAAAAATTCGCAAGTTTGTAGGATTGCAGGGTTGTGATTCCAAATTGAACAGAGAGCGGTACTCCAACCGAAAATTTACACAATCGACCTAAAACGAGCGGAACGACTTTTGAAACCATGTATTAAGTTTCTTTTTCTCTGCTACATAATTTAAAAACTTTGAATTTATGATGAGGGCAGTACCCCAAGTAGATAATGGCAATACGTTCAAGGCCCTAAAGGATTAAAAAAGTAAGGCTTGGTCAACGGCCAGTGCAAGACCACGTATAACCAAAGATAAGCGCCTCTCTTGACTCAGGACTTGATTTCTCTGAAACTTAAAGGAACCATCGTTCCATTATTTGACGCTCCAGCCATATTCACTGAAGCCGCAAGGAGCCAACCGCAGCAGTGATCATAGAGTACAGATTAGGAGCAAAGACATCAAGAATCCCGCAATGGCCATCCCGGCCTGGGTAGAATGAAGGCGGGAAGCGGAGGACTTTGTCGCGGAAGGGGCGGTGCCAATGCTGGAAGAGGCCTTGGCCAATGATGTCGATGAGGGCACACTCCCATCATCAATGCTAAGGCACACGCTCCATGAGACCGGACACGACAGCAATGTCTAAGCCTAGCACTCACCGGAATCTGTCAAGACTGATACTCGACGAAACCGCGGTACCGTAAGTGGAAGCCGTTATAGTGATTGTATGCTCTCCGGACGTATTGAATGCGCGCGAGGCAACGATGGTTGTCGAGGAGCTCTGGCCAGTTCCCGAGCTCAGAGTTTCCCCATCTATCAGAATTGTAACTTCATAAGATGGCTGAACAGCCCAGTATTCGATACCCTAGAAAGTGAACATATGAGACGACTATAGAACAGTGGTAAGCCGAATAAAGGGGACATACCACGCCGGTGAATTTGAACGTAGCCGAAGCCCCCTCAGCCCTTGCGTAGCTGTTTGTGGCATTATAGTAAATCTGGTCACCTTGGACTTTCGGTGCGTTTGTCTGGTGAGTCCAACTTGCGGCAGGCGAATATACAATTCGAGGATCAGAGTCGTCAACGTCAACCTTGCAATTGCGGCATGCCAAAGGATCATCTTGTCCAGAGACAAAGGCCGGAAGTAATGACAGGAGGGTAATGAGTGGAATGGTGAGCTGCATTGCGGCTCGAGGGGTATTGTGTAGCAAGTAGACAAGGTCTGGCAAAAAAAATTCAGTGGCTTTAAATATGATTGACGTCAGGGTGAGCGCTGGCTGGGCAGGGTGAGTCATTTATATGGCTTGGCAAAGACGATCATTAACAGGGATTGTTGGGTGCCAGTTGGTGCCAGATGCAGTCGTTTGCGTAGAATGGCTTTAATGGCTCCGACGGATCCTTGGAAACACAGGAGCAAGGTTTCCGAGGATATCAAACGTTCATTTTTCGAGACGTATACGTAGAACTTGTAGACTTATATCCCCGGGAAGACAGGCTGTAGAGAATTTTTTTTAGTTTACATAGTAGAATCTCACCAAAAGCGAATAAACAGTCTACATCTGCCAAGATAAATTGAGAAGGATTCACAAAGTGATTCACGAAAGCGGAAAAGGGTATGTACAGCCTCACCTATTCTTCCCATGCTTTAGTCCACCCTCTCACTGAACAGCGCTAAACTGATCATTGTCATCACGCAAGGCTTCCCAAGGCCTCTCGTGTAATCGAACGCATCGACAACATACCCATTCTAGTATCGCTTATTCACGGAGAACCCGCGAACTTGTTCAGCTTGAAAGGGTGAAGTTGTGCCATTGGAGACTAAGTATGCTCAAGGAATCTTTCGGAGGGCATCCAAATAACGATAATAATGATGATTTGGACATCGGAAAAATGAATGAGGCGAGTCGCCGTAGTTCCCATTCCATTACTTACTAGTACCTTAGTAGGGGCATAATTCCGGTATACATTGGTTGCATTTATGGGTTCCAAAGCGTAGTTTTCGATTGAGGGTGTGTTTCATTAGCGGTGGGGATGAAAGGGATGGTGGCTGATAACATCGAAACATAACACTCGCGTTGCATTAACCCCTGTATGTGACTTAGTAGTGATTGCACCTGATGTGACAACGCGAGTATCACATGTACATTCCGCTAATTTAACGCTGTGTAGCAGATATTTACCCCTGTGCCGACTACCTCCCTTCCGTCGCCGACGATGAGATTCACTGTGAAGATTATGGCTGACATACTCCGGTTCCAGAATCCGCAGATTTGCTTCCGAAAGCCCTGGAAATGACCAATTTGCCAATGTGAGGCACCGATAGTAATCCCGGTTTTTTAGGTATGTATTCTGGCGGTGATGGATTCCCATTTTTGCTCATTTAATCATTATATTGATCCTTACCGTTGAAATTTGGCTACATACGATACTCAGCCCGCGACGCGCATTAGCCGAGCGAAGAGTAAGTATACGAATGTCCAGTTGTCCATTAATTCATGGAACACATTGACACGGATGGAACACACCCCTTGAATAGCCCCAGCCTATAAATCTCAATGTAACTGTTGTGGGGCCCTCCCGCAAAGATGCTTTGTCCCTCTCTCGTTGCAGTTGTCCTTTCTGCCTTACTCGTAGCTCCATCATCAGGCGTCACTATCACTCAAACTTCCCAACTCACAACACTCACGTATGACTACATCATAATTGGAGGTATGTCATCACCATTGGAGATTCAAGCATTCCATGAAAACGTTTATCAGCCGGGACTGCTGGACTCGTCGTCGCAAACCGCCTAACAGAGGATCGAAAAACTACCGTGCTGGTTTTGGAAGCGGGTGTGAGGTAAGTAGATTAACGAAGCGAGCATTATTCCACCATGTTCACTATATCATTTCTCAGTGACGAAGGAGTCCTCCCTGCCATTGCACCGTTCCTTGCACCAACGTTAACTCCCGGTGCGCCAAATTCATTATATCCTCTCTATTCATCCGCAAGACGGCCCCACTAGATACCCCGTATGATTGGAACTATACCATCGTACCTCAGAAGGGTATGCATGGTCGAACATTTCCCTATCCGCGTGGAAGACTTCTGGGAGGCTCAAGCACCGCTAGTGAGTACGGTGGAATACAACGCTTGTGTGCATTTATTGAGTATCTCCGCAGATTATCTGATCCACCAATATGGCCCAGACGAAGACTGGGACAGGTATGCTAAGTTGACGGGTGATCCTGGATGGGCCTGGAACAATGTCAAGAACTACGTGAAGAAGGTACTCCATTTCAACACTTTTCGATAATCCTTTTTTATCACGTTGAGCGTTGGTTAAATTTCTAGCACGAGAGAGTCGTACCTGCAAACGACGGGCATAATATAACTGGCCAATTTATTCCGTCTCTGCATGGTTCCGGCGGGGAGGTCTCCATCAGTCTTCCAGGGTTGAACCAGACAATCGACGCACGCGTCATGGCGACAACTGGGCAATTAGCCGAATTTCCGTACAATGAGGACACAAGCGGAGGTGATCACAGCCTTCTCGGGATTGGTTTTGTCCAATCGTCCATTGTAGGAGGTGTCAGGAGCAGCTCGTCGACTAGCTATCTTGCTAACGCGAATAGGCGCCCAAATCTCACGGTGTTAATTAATGCGACAGTAATGAAGGTTTTGCAATCTGGCACAAAGGACGCCCTCAAGTCTTTCCGTAGTGTTCAATTCAGCGGTATGCAACCACTTTTCTTGAGAATATTAAATAACAGTCTCCTTAGGTGGTTCCACCCCAACGACCGTGAAAGCTCGCAAAGAAGTCATCCTATCTGCAGGGACGATTGGAACAACGCAAGTACTTCAATTATCTGGCATTGGAAATGCAGATGACCTCAAGGCACTGAATATTCCCGTCCTCATCGACAATCCAGCAGTTGGAGCCAACTTGAGCGACCACCTCCTCGTGCCCAATGTCTTTAATGTGACGGGCGATGAAAGCTTGGATAAGTTTCTGAGAGATCCGAGCCTTCTTCAAGCTGCGATCGATCAATGGACTGCGAACAAGACCGGAGTAATTGCAAACGGTATCGCGAACACACTCGGCTTCGCAAGGCTCCCAAACAACTCATCGATTTTCAAGACTACCGCTGATCCTGCAAGTGGTCCGAAGTCTCCTCATTGGGAGATCGTCTTCTTAGTAAGCGCCCTCCATTCGGTCAGAACTCCACTCCCAATTGGGCTTATATTTGTACATAGAATCGATGGATCTATCCTGGGCTTCCCCAACCTGCTACAGGAAGTTTCTTGACTGTAGTCACTGCTCTCATTAGTCCGACATCACGTAGGTTGTTGTTATTTGCATCTCGATCGAATGTACTACTGATAAACTTACCACCGAATTTAGGCGGAACGATTAAACTGCGATCCGCTAATCCTTTCGATAAGCCGCTCATTGATCCTAACTACTTAACTACCGAGTTCGATATCGTTACACTACGAGAATCCGTCAAGGCCAGCAAGCGATTTGTTGCGGCCCCCGCATGGGCAGACTATGTTATTTCCCCCTTTGGCGGCCTCTCTGCGACATCTGACGCAGAAATCGATGATTATATTCGGGGAGTTGCCTCGACGGTATTTCACCCTGTTGGTACTGCTGCAATGTCATGCTCGAGCTCTCAATCTGGTGTCGTGGATGAAAACCTCCTCGTAAAAGGCGCTGATGGACTTCGAATTGTGGATGCATCCGTTTTCGTAAGTGATGCAGAATTAAAGATAGGAAAACGGATTTACTCCTTTCGATAGCCCTTCATTCCTAGCGGCCATACACAAGGCCCAGTATATCTCCTTGCTGAGAGGGCTTCTGATCTCATCAAGGTATGGCGTTCATCTTTTGTTTTTACCCATACATGTTCTCGAACGGGCTACTTACTTTTCATCCTATAGGCAGCCGCTCGATCATGAGGGAGCCAACTGTTATCTACAACAACTAGCGCCTTTTTTCCATAACTATTCTCGTTTTAGGTGGATTGTGAAACTTTGGGCAAAATAGGACTATTTGTGTCGATAGTCTCAAGTACTTTGTGCTTATCATATTATTCAATAATATACCTCTAGTGCCAGGTTGATTATTCTCCTTTTTCCTCCCCGTCCTCTCTTGTTTGTTGTGGTAGGAGTAGCTAGCTCATGATCAATGGCCCCAACATCATTATGGGCTCAAACTCCACCAATCGCCGTCCTGCAGCATTACAGATAGGCTACGCAGAGAAAACCAGAAACTCTGCTTTCATTTTGTAGGGTTTTATTGCTAATATCACAATCAACTTGAACGTAGAGCGGAATGAGTTCTGAAGAGGATTTGGCTGCTACCTATAGCTTATCCAACGTCGGACGGTCGACGGAAGAGTGATGAGCCTGTTCTAGGGTTATGAGCGTTCAAAACTAGAATTTCCATACCTTGATGAGATCGGATGCCCTTTCAGCAAGGAGATATACTGGGCCCTGTGTATGGCACTCGGAATGAATTCTGGCTACAAGACAGAATGAATTGTGTCTTCCGAATTTGAATGTTGCGAAACTTCCGAAAACGGATGCATCCACAATTCGAAGTCCATCGGCGCCTTTCATCGTGAGGGTTTCGTCCACGACCCCAGATCGAGCTCAACGAAGACATTGCGGCAGTTCCGACAGGATGAAATACTGTCGCAATTCCCCGAATATAATCATCGATGTCCGCATCAGACGTCGCGGAGAGGCCACCAACTTGAAAGAGGGAAATAACATAATCCGCCCATGCAGGGGCCGCAACGAATCGTTTCATAGCCTTGGCCGATTCTCGCAGAACGAGGATATCGAACTCAGTAGTCAGGTACTGGGGATCAATTAGTGGCTTGTCGGAGGGATTAGTGCATTGTAGTTTGATTGTTCCGCCTAAATTCGCTGGTAAGTTTATCAGTAGTACATTCGATCAAGATCAAAAGAACCGCGACCTACGTGATGTCGGACTCCTAATCAGCGCGGTGACTATAGTCAAGAATTTTCCTGTAGGATGTTTGAGCGATGCCCGACCCACAAATCCTATCTGAATATAAGTACTTGCCAAAGGAAAACCCTGACCACTGGAAAGTGGAGGCTGCTTACTGAGAAGAGCATTTCCCAATGAGGAGGCTTGGGACCGCTTGCACGATTGGCAATAGTCTTGAAAATCGGGGAGTTGCTTCGGAGCCTCGCGATATTATTTGCAATTATCCCTGTCTTATTCACAGCCCATTCCTCGATAGCACCTCCGAGTAGGCTCGGATCTCCTAGAACGTATCTAAGCTCTCCTGGGCATTAAAGATATTGGGCAGGAAGACATGATCGATCAGGTTGGCTCCAACTGCTGGGTTGTTGACGAGGACAGGAATATTCAGCACCTTGAGGTCGTCTTCATTTCCAATTCCAGATAACTAAAGGATTTGCGTTGTTCCAATCGTCCCAGCGGAGACTCGGATGACTTCTTTGCGAGCTTTCACCGTCGCTGGGGCGGAATCATCTAGAGAAGCCGTTATTTAATAATCTCAAGAGAGAAATTTAATTGCATACCAGTTGTTGAACTGAACGCCACGGAAAGACTTGAGTGTATCCTTCGTACCAGACTGCAAAATTTTACTACCGTCACGTTGATTAATACTGTTAGATTTGGGCGCCTATTCGCGTTAGCGAGATAGCTAGTCGACAAGCGGCTCCTGGCTCTTCTTCCAACTGACGACTGGACAAAGCCAATCCCAAGAAGGTGTGATCACCTCAACTCATATCCTCATTGAAGGAAATTCGGATAGTTGTCTAGTTGTCGCCAGAACGCGTGTGTCGATTGTATGATTGTGGCCCGGAAGACCGACGGAGACTTCGCCGCTGGAACCGTGTGCAGAGACGGAATAAATTGGCCAGTGGTATCATGCCCGTCAGCTGGAAGTACGATTTTCTCATGCTATAGCTTCAATTTAGTATAACGGAGATTGTCATCTGACTCGGATGTTGCGGTGAAGTACCTTGATGTATTTCTTGAAGCCCATCTAGGATCACCTGTTGCTTTAGCATATTTGTCCCAGTCCTCGTCTGATCCGTATTGATGGAAATTAAAATCTGCAGAGATGATATACATAAATACTTAATCCTGATTTTTCAGGTATGTATTCTTGATGTATTCGGGCGGTGACTTGGCGGTGACGTACGGATTTTCATTTTTGCTAGTCTTTAATCTCGTCCACTGGAAAGTTGAGTAAGCATCTAAGTCGGGTAAAAGTCGACAAACTGTCGACAAGGGCGTTTTCGCTACAGAAATCTGACTAAAGTCCGAGTTCGCTTTTTACTGAGCATGATGCATGATGCATCATACGTTCAGGGTGAGAAATTTCGGCGGTTTATGATCGACAGCTGATCATCAACTTCATATCGTAGTCTGACGGCGCATCAGCAACTTCATAATTTACTTGTTCGCTTTTTTCCCTTTTTGGACTGGTCAAAAGCCAAAAAAAGCCAAATGTAAGGCAAGGCTTGTCGGGTTTCTCGCACTGCCGTGGCCGGACTATTTTGCCAGGGGTGCAACAGGGGTGCAAAATGGATGGCAAGTTGTTAGAATTTTGCCATCACATTTAGTGGTCACGTGAACTTCCTTATAACTATAAAGGAACACGTGACCGGAAAATGTGATGGCAAAATTCTAACAACTTGCCGAAAGATTTTGCACCCCGTGCAAAATAGTTCGGCCACGGCAGTGTCGCTTTTCATTCGCTTTTATTCGCTTGCATAAGCGAAAACACAAATTGGGAAACTACTAATGGCCGGGAGACTAGCGCCGAGCGGTTTATACTTATGGTCTACTAAATGGTATACCAACATTACCCCATACATTGTCCAGACCCCCGTTCTATCCAGTCACAGGTTTTTGGCAGGGAAACCTGGGTCCGCTCAATATGTGCATCAGCAAGTTCACAATTTAGTTATTCGCTTTTTTCGCTTTATTCCCTTTTTCGGCTCCCAAAAAAAGTTAGATCAGGGGAAACCTATTAGAACTTTCTTTAGCTTGTGACTTTGTCGCTATTTTTCGCTTTTGTTCGCTTGCACAAGCCAAAAAAAGTAAATTGTGAAACTACTGATGCCGCTGGGGTGATGTTTTACGAATTTCCAGCTGGCAATCAGTTCTTGGAGCAGATCAAGGTTGATAGAACGCACCATTTGAACAGCTCCGATCTATAAAGCTCGTTTAAATGTTTTGTGGCTCTCCCACAGAGATGCTTTGTCCCTCTCTCATCGCAGTTGTTCTTGCTGCCTTACTCGTAGCTCCATCATCAGGCGTCACTATCATTCAACCTTCCCAACTCACAACACTCACTTATGACTACATAATAATTGGAGGTATGTTATCACCAGTGGGGATTCAAGCATTCCATGAAACGTTTATTAGCCGGGACCGCTGGACTCGTCGTCGCAAATCGCCTAACAGAGGATCGAAAAACTACCGTGCTTGTTTTGGAAGCGGGTGTGAGGTAAGTAGATTAACGAAGCGACCATGCTTCCACCATCTTCGCTATATCATTTCTCAGTGACGAAGGAGTCCTCCCTGCCATTGCACCGTTCCTTGTACCAGCGTTGACTCCCAGTGCGCCAAATTCATTATGTCCTCTCTATTCATCCGTAAGACGGCCCCACTAGATACCCCGTATGATTGGAACTATACCGTCGTGCCCCAGAAGGGTATGCATGGTCGATCATTTTCTTACCCGCGTGGAAGACTCCTGGGAGGTTCAAGCAGCGCTAGTGAGTTCGGTGGAATACAACGCTTGAGTGCATTTATTGAATATATCTCCGCAGATTATATGATCCACCAATATGGCTCAGACGAGGACTGGGACAGGTATGCTAAGTTGACGGGTGATCCTGGATGGGCCTGGAACAATGTTAAGAACTACGTTAAGAAGGTACTCCATTTCAATGCTTTTCGATATATCAAGCTGAACGCTGATTTAATTTCTAGCACGAGAAAATCGTACCTGCAAACGACGGACATGATACAGCTGGTCAATTTATTCCGTCTCTACATGGTTTCGGCGGGGAGGTCTCCGTCAGCCTTCCAGGGTTGAACCAGACAATTGACGCACGCGTAATGGCGACAACTAGGCAGTTAGCCGAATTTCCGTACAATGAGGACACGAGCGGAGGTGATCACAGTCTTCTCGGGATTGGCTTTGTCCAATCGTCCATTGGAGGGGGAGTGAGGAGCAGCTCGTCGACTAGCTATCTTGCTCAGGCGAATAGGCGCCCAAATCTCACGGTGTTAATTAATGCGACAGTGATGAAGCTTTTGCAATCTGGCACAAAGGACGCCCTCAAGTCTTTCCGTAGTGTTCAGTTCAGCGATTCACCTGGTATGCAACCACTTTTCTTGAGAATATTAAATAACGGTCTCCTTAGGTGGTTCCACCCTAATGACTGTGAAAGCTTGCAAAGAAGTCATCCTATCTGCAGGGACGATTGGAACAACGCAAATACTTCAATTATCTGGCATTGGAAATGCAGATGACCTCAAGGCGCTGAATATTCCTGTCCTCATTGACAATCCAGCAGTTGGAGCCAACTTGAGCGACCACCTCCTCGTGCCCAATATCTTTAATGTGACGGGGGATGAAAGCTTGGATAAGTTTCTGAGAGATCCGAGCCTTCTTCAAGCTGCGATCGATCAATGGACTACGAACAGGACTGGAATAGTCGCAAACGGTCTTGCAAACACACTCGGCTTCGCAAGGCTCCCGGGCAACTCATCGATTTTCAAGACTGTCCCTGATCCTGCAAGCGGTCTGAAGTCCCCTCATTGGGAAATCATTGTCGCAGTAAGCCCTCTCCATCTGGTCGGAATTTTATTTCCAATGAGCTTATATTTCAGCATAGGATTTTTTTATCCAACCTGGCGTTGCTCAACCTGCTACCGGAAGTTTCTTGACTTTGGTCACTGCCCTAATTAGTCCGACATCACGTAGGCTGCTGTTTCTTCATCCCGGACATAGTACTGACATCCTTACCGCCGAATTTAGGCGGAACGATTAAACTGCAATCCGCTAATCCTTTCGACAAACCGCTCATTGATCCCCACTACCTAACTACCGAGTTCGATATCGTTGCACTACGAGAATCTGTCAAGGCCATTAAGCGATTTGTTGCGGCCCCCGCATGGGCAGACTATGTTATCTCCCCCTTTGGCGCCCTCTCCGCGACGACTGACACAGACATCGACGATTATATTCGAGGAATTGCCTCGACGGTATTTCATCCTGTTGGTACTGCTGCAATGTCATGCTCGAGCTCTCAATCTGGTGTCGTGGATGAAAACCTCCTTGTGAAAGGCGCTGATGGACTTCGAATCGTGGATGCATCCGTTTTTGTAAGTGATGCAGAATTCAAAATAGGAAAACAGATTTACTCCTTTCGATAGCCCTTCATTCCTAGCTCCCATCCACAAGGCGCGGTATATCTCCTTGCTGAGAGGGCTTCTGATCTCATCAAGGTATGGCGCTCATCTTTTTTTTTTACATCCATACATGGTCTTGAACAGGCTACCTTTCATCCTATAGGCACCCGTCCGATCATGAGGGAATCAACTATTATCTACAACTAGTGCTATTTTTCAAAAAGATTTCTCGTTTTTGGTGGATTGTGAAATTTTGGGCAAACTAGGGTTATTTGTGACGGTAGTCCCAAGTAATCGTGCTTGTCATATTATTCATTGATATAGGAGAGCGACCTGTTCCGCTAGCAGCATCGTGTGCTCAAACTCCACAAAGCGCCGCCCTGCAGCATTACGGATAGGCTACGTCGAGCAACATAGAAACTTTGATTTCATTTTGACGAGTGTTATTTCAATTACAACTTGAACCTAGAGCGGAATGGGGCCCAAGAGAATTTGGCTGCTACCTATAGTTCATCTAATGGCGGACGGTCGACGGAAGAGTAATAAGCCTGTTCTAGGTTATGGGCATTAAGAAAATCGAACTATAATTTCCTTACCTTGATGAGATCGGACGCAAGGAGATATACTGGGCCTTGCATATGGGCTCTCGGAATGAAGGACTACAAGACAAAATAAATCGTGTCTTCTGAGTTCTCGATTTGAATAACACGAAACTCACGAAAACGGATGCATCCACAATTCGAAGTCCATTGGTACCTTTCGCCATGAGTCAAACGTAAGTGTCGTGAACTGGGAAGCTTGAGTGGTAGTGACGCCTGACGAGCAAGGTAGAAAGGACAACTGCGACGAGACAGGGGAAGCATCTCTGCAGGAAGGGGGCCCTAATATGTGTTGGAATAAGCTTTTATGAGGTTGTGCATTTTGTCGGTCCATTTCGCCACGACGAAATGGGTGGATAAGACTTCGTTCATAGAGCCTCACTTGCCGCATTTCCATGATACTTGGATCAGAGAGAAGGCATTCCTCACCAGACTTCTTGCTCCTAATATTGTATATCGTCTCTGCCTGATTTTAGTCCGAGATTTGGTCGACGGGCTACTTGTACCCAGCATTGATGATGGGCGCCAGTGATCGCCTGCGGCGCCGTTGTAAGTGCCAATAGTGACACACGCCGTCTCCTCAGTGGATTGCGATGAGCCATTCCAAGTAGCATTTTGGTTCTAGGCGTGCCGCTGCATATATTAAGCTCGTTTTTTTAAATTTTCGCCTGAGAGAAAACAGTGCAGGTTTTGAGGAAAACCATTTGATAACATCCTACAGATAATGCGAGGTTGGGAACAACTTGAACAGACTTGAACTATGAGTCAGAACTTTTCCATTAACTTCTAGTCGGACAGCTTCAAAATTATTGTAGTAAAAAGGTGGCCCGACAACCGCGGCAATAGATATTGTTCACTCACCAGTACTTAAAGCAGAGGGATTGCGAGGACGAGAAATTCCCGATCGTTGTATTAGTACAACCGCATACGTACATACTTCGGTTCAGGAGAACATCAAGGTGAGTTTAAGGTGAGTTCGCCTCGCCTCGCCCCCGTTGCATCACTGGACTATGGGGGGCATTCTGCGATTGAAACCAGCGTAATGTGTCACCGCTGAGGCCTGAGTACTGTATCCTTACTCTCAACTTGAAATGAAGTTTGAAATTTGTGACGTTTGTATGTACCGCGTGTTTGGCAAATAGCGGATATTATGTAATTAAGTAAACAACCCTGATCACCAAGTTGATCTCGCTGTCCACCACTCCCAACGTCCCTCTAGACTCAACGAACGCGGCAGGACGCGTTACAAGGTGAGTAATCCATTTAAAACCCTCTTACTATATGTGTAGTAAATTCTTTCATTCTTTTTAGGTCTCTCCATCCGGAAATTCGCCTGTCACCTGACCTCTTCTCTCCAATGAGAGATGTAGGCCTCCCTTTGGGATGTCGATGGCTGGATTTCAGGAGGAAGGAAGGTGTATGAGCTGGGGTACGTAGGAAACATGAAGCGATGCCCATGGTGTGGGGGTTCCGCTAGGTATGCAGGGAGGCACGACATAACTGTTCGCCTCCATTCACCTACCTTCCCTCATTGACACCAAAAAGACGCGCGTCGCCCATTTACACAGCACTACCCTAGCGTGGGGTCAATGCCGTGCCTCCAGACAGGGGTGATACATTAGGAACCTACGCCACGACAACACGCCACTCCCCTCCGATGCTCACACGGGAGTTCGACTGCCGCATTCTGCGATGAGGTGGTGCGCCACGTCCAAGCCATGTCACTGCCTCCGCCTCACTACCTCGAGCCAGTGCCAACCGTTGGGCTCGAACAGGGCCACTATGCTCGAATGCGATCTTCCTCGCCTTTTCCACTTACGGAAACAACAAACAGACCAGCGCCGCCATCAATGGCGGCTACATCTATTCAACCCCATCACAATGGCCAGAATACGTACCTTTGTAACCTCGCAGCGCAGCACGGCAGTGTCAATTGACACCTGCAATGCCATTGTAAGGTTTCCAGGTCTGTTTTGGAGTCTTACCTACTCATGGGTTGGTGTGATAATCACTAGCTGGGTTTGAGTTTGAGTCTCCATACGCCTTTTCCGTGAGTTTGTTATGATATTTTTTGATTCAGTTTTGATTGATTCCTCTTGAATAGATATAATTCGAGGATCTTACATGGTGCAGCGTCGCGCGATGCCACGCCTCGAGTGCAAACGGGCGTATATAGGGTGTTGATTGGAATGGTATTTTTTTTTACTCCATTCAATGCAAGTTACCCCTTTCTTACCATTCCCTCTTTCCTACCTCACATTTTCTCCCATTTCTTACCGCCCTATATTCTAAGCCTTGTACCGACGCCTTCCTTCCTCGCAATTAGCATCTGGTATGACAAAAACCGGCATCGCCGAGAGGGGTGAATGCGGCATGCCCATGCGGTGGGTACGCCATCGCGATGCGAAACGTCTGCGGAGTGGGATTGGGTTGACAGTTGGACTGGGTTGGCGGGACTGGGTTGGGGTCGAGCGATAGGTATGTGCCGCTTTTTTTAAATGTGAGTCGCCATAACATCAAAGTTGGGATTACTGTAGATTTTAGTATCATTAATGATTACGATTCCAAATGACATTCAAATTTCCTGAAAACCATTCAGGTCTTAAAAAGGAGTAATAGCGGAAACAGAGCTGCAGAAGACGAAAAAATGCAGAGGATGTACGGCAAAGGGTGTGGTTCATCATGATGAATCTACCACTGATCCCAAATAATGTAGACTGTAATCTAGGCGAGTATCTGACCAATACGATAATTCATGGCCCATAATCCATCAATCAAATCAGTTCGGAAGACGTCTACATACTTAAGCGAGTATTTTGTTTGATGGACTCGGAACTGCGCTATCTGTGCATTTTCTCAGTGTAAGTACTTGGGAAGCTCTCATTCCTTTGGGTGATCCTTGAGCTTGTATCTAGTGAAGCTGATCCATTGCAAGTACTCTATCTAAAGGAGTTCAATGCAAGTTCAATGTCTTCCTTTCTTCCCATTCCTCTCTCCCTTTTTGGATTTTATTTTATTTTATTTTTAATTTATCGACTAGCAACTAGCTAGAACGCTGGGCCGGATACTGGTGTCACTTTGCATTTACAGCGCTCATGTTGTTTGTTTAGGTGTTCAATTAAATTTAACCTAAATCAGGTACTTAGGTTATCCGAGGATGTGCGCTGTCGGGGGCTTGTCGTTGTGGCCGGATCATACTTATGTCTGCGTTGAGCGCACCGGCAAACGCCGAAAAATCACATGTTTAGACGTGTTCGGGCGTAAAAAACACCACAATCCAATAACTATCATGCTTGACACCAATTTTTGGTCTCCAAGTCTAATTCTGCCGACCGATCCTCTTCATGAATCAGCTGTCGATCATGTTCGCGTTTGAATATCATCGAAGTCTGGCAACTTCAGGCGAATCGGGTGTCTTCCAGCACTACGAGACAATGCTACCTAAAGATTGAAGCAACTGTGGGTGCATAGGCGGTTATGTTATGTCAACGATGACATGCAGCATGGTCTGATCTTGAGAACGGTAATCCGTGAAGGCATAGGCTGCTGTTACTAGGGGCAACTACAAGCGTTCAATGGTTCGTTGTAATGCCCTATATATACCTTGATGTTGTAACTTGTTGAGATAGATTCAATTGGAACTACCTCCTCTTCCAAACCCTCCAGCCATGTTGCTCTATTGCGAGGTTGACAAGGATATAGCTCAGTAGGTATTAAAGCTTCACTAAGCCTTGATTTTTTTCTATGCTCCGGATGTAAAACAATTCCAATAATTTTGCCGTTTGTGATATCAAGGTCCGTTTTGATGTTATCAGCCACCATCACTTCATCCCCACCGCTAATTCAACGCTGTGTAGCAGGTATTTACCCCTGTGCCGACTACCCCCCTTCCGTCGCCGACGATGAGATCCACTGTGGAGATTCTGGCTGACATACTCCGGTTCCAGAATCCGCAGATCTGCTTCCGAAAGCCCTGGAAATAACCAATTTTCCCATGTGGGGCACCGATAGTAATCACGATTTTTCAGGTATGTATTCTGGCGGTGATGGATTCCTATTTTTGCTCATTTTAATCATTATATTGATCCTTACCGTCGAAATTTGGCTACATACTTCCGACTTGACACTCAGCCCGCGACGTGCATCAGCCAAGCGAAGAGTAAGTATACGGACTTCCAGTTGTCTATTAATTCATGGAACACATTGAGGTGATGGAACACCCCTTGAATAGCTCCGACGTATAAAGCTCAGATGCAACTGTTTTGGGGCCTCCCGCAAAGATGCTTTGTCCCTCTCTCGTTGCAGTTGTCCTTTCTGCCTTACTCGTAGCTCCATCATCAGGCGTCACTATCAACCAACCTTCCCAACTCACGACACTCACGTATGACTACATCATAATTGGAGGTATGTCATCATCATTGGAGATTCAAGCATTCCATGAAAACGTTTATCAGCCGGGACTGCTGGACTCGTCGTCGCAAACCGCCTAACGGAGGATCGAAAAACTACCGTGCTAGTTTTGGAAGCGGGTGTGAGGTAAGTAGATTTAACGAAGGGACCATTATTCTACCATGTCCACTATATGATTTCTCAGTGACGAAGGAGTCATCCCTGCCATTGCGCCGCTCCTTGCTCCAACGTTGACTCCAAGTGCGCCAAATTCATTGCGTCCTTTTTATTTATCCGTAAGATGGCCCCATTAGATACCCCGTATGATTGGAACTATACCATCGTACCCCAGAAGGGTATGCATGGTCGAACATTTCCCTACCCGCGTGGAAGACTTCTGGGAGGTTCAAGCAGCGCTAGTGAGTACGGCGGAATAAAAGGCTTGTTTACATTTATTGAATATCTCTGCAGATTATATGGTCCACCAATATGGTTCAGATGAGGACTGGGACAGGTATGCTAAGTTGACGGGTGATCCTGGATGGGCCTGGAACAATGTCAAGAACTACGTGAAGAAGGTACTCCATTTTGATGTTTTCAATAATCCTTTTTATATCAAGCTAAACGCTGACTGAATTTCTAGCACGAGAAATTCGTACCTGCAAACGACGGGCATAATATAACTGGCCAATTTATTCCGTCTCTGCATGGTTTCGGCGGGGAGGTCTCTGTCAGTCTTTCAGGGTTCAACCTAACAATCGACGCACGCGTCATGGCGACAACTGGGCAACTATCCGAATTTCCGTACAATGAGGACACAAGCGGAGGTGATCACAGCCTTCTCGGGATTGGCTTTGTCCAATCATCCATTGGAGGAGGAGTGAGGAGTAGCTCGTCGACGAGCTATCTTGCTAACGCGAATAGGCGCCCAAATCTCACGGTGTTAATCAATGCGACAGTAATGAAGGTTTTGCAATCTGGCACAAAGGACGCCCTCAAGTCTTTCCGTAGTGTTCAATTCAGCGGTATGCAACCACTTTTCTTGAGAATATTAAATAACAGTCTCCTTAGGTGGTTCCACCCCAACGACCGTGAAAGCTCGCAAAGAAATCATTCTGTCTGCAGGGTCGATTGGAACAACGCAAATACTTCAATTATCTGGCATTGGAAATGCAGATGACCTCAGGGCGTTGAATATTCCTGTCCTCATCGACAACCCAGCAGTTGGAGCCAACTTGAGCGACCACCTCCTCGTGCCCAACATCTTTAATGTGAAGGGCGATGAAAGCTTGGATAGGCTTTTCAGAGATCCGACCCTTCTTCAAGCTGCGATCGATCAATGGACTAAGAACAAGACCGGAGTAGTTGCAAATAGTATCGCGAACACAGTCGGCTTCGCAAGGCTCCCAAACAACTCACCGATTTTCAAGACTATCCCTGATCCTGCAAGTGGTCCGAGGTCGCCTCATTGGGAGATCGTTGTATCAGTAAGCGCTCTCCATTCGGTCAGCATTTCACTTCCAAATTGGGCTTATATTTGTACATAGGATCAATGGTTCTATCCCGGGCTTCCCCAACCTGCTACAGGAAGTTTCTTGACTTTAGTCACTATCCTCATTAGTTCGACATCACGTAGGTTGTTGTTATTTGAATCTCAATCGAATGTACTACTGATAAATTTACCACCGAATTTAGGCGGAACGATTAAACTGCGATCCGCTAATCCTTTCGATAAGCCGCTCATTGATCCTAACTACCTAACTACCGAGTTCGATATCGTTACACTACGAGAATCCGTCAAGGCCAGCAAGCGATTTGTTGCGGCCCCCGCATGGGCAGACTATGTTACCTCCCCCTTTGGCGCCCTCTCTGCGACATCTGACGCAGACATCGACGATTATATTCGGGGAATTGCCTCGACGGTATTTCACCCTGTTGGTACTGCTGCAATGTCATGCTCGAGCTCTCAATCTGGTGTCGTGGATGAAAACCTCCTCGTAAAAGGCGCTGATGGACTTCGAATCGTGGATGCATCCGTGTTTGTAAGTGATGCAGAATTAAAGATAGGAAAATAGATTTACTCCTTTCGATAGCCCTTCATTCCTAGCGCCCATACACAAGGCCCAGTATATCTCCTTGCTGAGAGGGCTTCTGATCTCATCAAGGTATCGCGCTCATCTTTTCCCACATGATCTTGAACACGCTACTTACTCACCTTATAGGCAGCCGCCTGACCATGAGGAAATCAGCTATCATCTACTATTCGTGTTTTAGGTGAATTGTGAAATTTTGGGCAAACTAGGATTATTTGTGTCGGTAGTCTCAAGTACCTTTACTTATCATATTATTCAATAATATAGCTCTAATGATTGATTATTCTCCTTTTTCTTCCACATCATCATTTGCTCAAACTCCACCAAGCGCCGTCCTGCAGCATTACAGACCCTACACAGAGAAAACCAACCTACGCCGTCGAAATCGTCGATGTCGTCCTATATCCGCCTCCTCCATCGGCGTGAATATTATCGACCCCGCCCTTCCGCGCGTCTGCTCACATCTCAAACAAGACGCGAATGCCGTTGGCCGAGTATATGTCGCCCCCTGCTTGTCTCGCGGAACGGAGGGATTCCAAAATAAGATGAGCATTGACAGTGTTTGCTGTATTGATAATCTTGTTTCCTCAGCACTGGAGTATAAAGGCGCATTGCCGCTGTTGGAGGGACATGTAACAATGACGTACGGATCTTCCTCGCTGTTTTTCGTCATGAGTTTTCTGATGGATCTCGACACCACCATTTAGCTGCGACAATGGCAAGGCCCATAATTTTGTGAGTAAATCCTCCTCGTAAATTGCTCCTTCAGATATCCAGTTACTGATCCATATGTTTTTTCAAGGGTTTGGATTCGACCATGTTTCTCACCGCCGTGTTGAGTCGCCGAAGTCAATTTCTCCTCACCCTCACGTTCCCTAACGATAGCGCCGGTAAGCTGTTTTTTTTTCGTGCTCATTCTCGTCTTCATGTGTGCTTATCGTCGTTGTTCTAGATGTTCGAATCACCGCCGTGTCCTGTGACAAAGAGAGTGAGTACCAGACTCTTCGTGTTCTCGCTGCTGTATTGATTCGCTGAATTAGAAAACCCCTGCTC
>Ga0307513_10003318_pt1 | contig 21912 bp, 32 predicted proteins | sample 15_EM_MG_FD_202174 | JGI IMG/M metagenome (GOLD analysis project Ga0307513, IMG submission 202174) | Populus trichocarpa ectomycorrhiza microbial communities from riparian zone in the Pacific Northwest, United States - 15_EM | ecosystem: Host-associated > Plants > Roots > Unclassified | place... | reverse complement strand
TCTGACTTCCTTTTTAACAGTATACACTCCTCCGGTCGACAAACACCACTAGTTTACTTGTTTTAGACGTCTATTATTTGGTAGTGAATAACCGTTACTATTCGGGTGGCTTGCGCGAATCTCAGCGCTATTTGTGCCTCGCGGACCCAGGCTTTTGCCATCCTAATGGTTCCCCGGATATGTCGGCCGGTGACCAAAGATACTGATAGAGACCTGTTGGCGGAACAGAGAACCCATGGCCACATGGTTCATGAACTTTGGAGGTCTGCAAGCCCACGTTTACCGAAGAAGAAAAAAAGAAGCCAACACATTCGACGGATGTTGTACTGTGCCAGCGACCCGAGCGAGCAAGAGGTGAAGGGTATACTAGTGACATGCGTAGAGGTCGACAACTGATTGAGCATCCGTCAAGTTGCATCAACCTTGTACGGTAGACAGGACGACCTTCCAGTCACTTTAACCCCCCTTCATGCGAGACCGTGTGGATCATCTCGTGAGATCCCTTCATCAGCGATAGATCCTTCGCTCTCCGAGGCAGTCTCTTCCTCTCCACTCGCGCCTTCAACATCATCTTCGGATACACCAGATCCCTCTCCGTCATCGTCATTGCCATCAGTACTGTCGTCGTCACCGTTATCGCTTTCAGTCGCTTCGTCGACATCTGCGTAAAACCTATCCAGGTCTGTCCAGGGTGCCGGAGAATTGCCAGGTACTGCTGGAGAATCTCCTCCAGTTGGTGTGAGGGTGATTGGAGTAGGACCATGAGAAGTCGATGCAATCGAGCGTGGTGCTGTCATTTGCACCAGTCCTGGAGGCTGGATATCATCTTCTGTATCTCTCAAAGAGGATTCCGTCCCTTGCTCCATCCATTCGGGGAGATCCTGTACCAGAGCCATGGCTCTGCCGATGACGAGACTTAATGTTGCCAAGGAGAAGCCGCTCGTCCCTGAACAGTGTAAGCACTGTGATCCACAATCCTAAGCGGATGCATACCTTCCAACGGAGAAGGTTCCTTCACAGCAGCCTTATACTCAAACAGCACCATTTTCACCTGTTCTCTCCTGAGTATCACACCCCCATGTTCTTCTTTACTGTCCTCCTCATCGCCCAAGACGTTTGGTACGACTCCCATCAGTAGTGAGGCGACTAGCCGTGCACGATCGCGAACATCGTAGTCTTGATCATAACGGGCTAGTGTCAGTGCATACCGCCCCAGCAGTTGTAGGGTAATGTTGGTAGGGTCCAATATGAGTAGTTTTGCAGCTAAGCTGATGATTTGTAGTTTGACTTCTGGATCCTAAGTGTGCGTGAGCTCGGGCGTCGTTTACGCGCGGTCGTCGTTTACCTCGTGTGTGAAGGACTTGCACGTTCGTCGAAGAACATCAGGGGCCCATTCCGCGATCTCATCGAGAGCGTCGATTTTTGTGGTCTTGAGACACGCGTATTGTCCAACAAGCCATATCGCGCAGGACCTTGATTTTGGGTGCTTGATATCGTCGATAAGGTAGGCTAGTCGCGAGACAACCGTGGCAGGGAGCCTGTTCTCCTGTTCGTCGGGGTTCATTAGTTGCCGCTGTACCAGGGATTTCAGAACAAGAACAGTATTCGTGACGATAATGTCTGAAAATACGGTTCAAGGCGTGGTTTATGATACTTTCAAGAAGTTTTGACCAACCGTGTTTGCTCTGAATAAAGGTCATCATTGCGCTGAGGGCCTGTTGAGTGCATTCCGGAACGATTCTGGCACAGTATCCGATTGCGCGGATCGAGGACTCGACCAAGGCATCATCCGGGTCCCCTGCGTAGTGCTGAGTCCTTGAGTTAAAAGCCGTCGTTGGATAAGAGAAACGCGCACAATGAATTCCCTCAAAAGAGCTTGATGGTTGTCCACATTCAAAACTGACCGTAAGATACGCAATTTCTCCAACTTGGAGACTCGCAGATCGTGTGACCGGATGAAAAACCTATTGTAGTGGGGAGATAGAGCACTCTGGAGGTTGGTGTAAGCTCCAACTATACGTATCGTTGCTTAAAGTAGGCTTACGGGAAATTTGCACGAAATAGAAAATAAGTATGGCAGAACCGTTCGCTCAACCTCTGAAGAGTTGTTAAGTAATCGCAACAGCGCAGGGATCGCATGAGCAATCCTTGAGTCGGAGCTTGAGTAGAAGATGACACGAGTAACTGCAAGGATTACCTGTGATAGTTAGGTTCTCAATCCAGCACATCAATTTTCAGTGACTCACTGCTGGATTCCGTGAATGTAACAACGATTCGGAGGAGGACAGCAGGAGTTCAAGGTCAACGTCACTGCTCTGTATATCTTCTATGCCATCACAGGGAGGTTTTGGCAACATTGTCCTCGCGTAGCGAAACAATAGATTCAACCACATCAGTTGTCCCCATTCGTCGAGATCAACCAAAAGCCGACACATTCTGCGGTAGTGAGGGTGCAAAAGATCCAGCCGTGTCGGGCAGATCGCGTCAAAGGCGACCGCGATGGATCCAATTGATAACGGAGACCTATCCCGGAGCAGTGTTGTGACTATCGAAACCAACTCTGGTTGGTGGGATGAATCTAGGCTGCAGCGGATTCAGAAATCGTGTCTACACTCTAAGCGTTATGCACACCTGAAGCACTTGGGGATCGCGAGAGCAGCTGCCTTGCGAACGTACGGACTCGGGTCGGCAGAACACTTCCTTATCGCAAGAACGACAATGCTGCCTATCATAGGAACTTTCACGCCGCTCAGGACGCGTAGTGCCATTGCGCGGATGAGGGGGTTGGGGTCTGTGAGGTCCTTCTGGAAGGTATTAATCGACAGCAGGGCTAAATCCGGTTCCTGTTCTGCATAACGGAGCAGGTAGATGTAAACGAGTTTCCTGATCTCAAGATTGTTCGAGGCCACGTTCTTCACTACCTGGGCAAAGAACTCGGAGACGTTGCGACCTTTGGATATCATCTTGCACGAACTGAGCGAAACAATTCGGAAAGACGATGGATGGAATCATACAGCGATCAGACGTTTCATGGCATCGAGTTTCTCTCTGTCGCTGTTTGAGTCGAGTTGGTGGTGAATATTCTTGAGCCGGTCTTCGGTCGTTTCGAAGAACTCTGAGGATGTGCCCCTGGAGAGATTCAGGTCTCTTGTGTGTTCCGAGAGAGATTCCTGAAGCCGAGCCCCGAAGCGAGAGGCATTTTCCGCGATAGCGTTAATGCTAAGGGCGGCCATGAGAAAGACAGCGATTTCAAGGACTCAAGAACCGAAATCTCGGCCGGCAAGTTCCGGTGGCTGACCGATTCCGCCCCAGTCGCGTGGGAAAAATTCCGCACCTTGCTTTTCCCTGTCCTGATCTCTTCGTCTTTCTTCAACAATGGTTTGCCCTTCCCACTCGCTTCCGGCTCTTCATCTCTGCTCACCACTTTTGTTTGCACAGAGTTACAACGGTTATAGCAACGGCTATGGCGGCGGGGGTTACGGCGGAGGCTATGGAGGCTATGGCGGTGGTTACGATGACAAGATGGGTAACCTTGGCGGGAGTCTCCGAACCGTAGACTGGAGCTCTACCAAGTTGGAGCGCTTTGAGAAAAACTTCTACGTCGAGGATAAGAGAGTCTCCAGTCGCTCTGAAAGGGAGATAGAGGATTTCAGGCGGGAAAAGGAGATCAAGGTGCCTGTGCTTCCCCGTTGACACGTTTTTTCCACTCACCCTCCGCCAGGTCCAAGGTAGTGGCGTCCCTCGACCCGTCACTGCTTTCGACGAGGTCGGGTTCCCCGAGTATCTCATGTCGACAATTCGCGCGCAGGGATTCCCTTCTCCAACACCCATTCAGTGTCAGGCCTGGCCTATGGCGCTGAGCGGCCGAGATCTCGTGGCTATTGCCCAAACTGGAAGCGGCAAGACGATTTCTTTCGCCTTGCCTGCGATGCTGCATATCAATGCGTCAGTGTTCTTTTCCTCCACGCTCACATTCTCGGCTCAAGGACAAGTTCAGCCAACCACTGCTCAATCCCGGAGACGGCCCAATAGCGTTGATCCTTGCGCCCACTCGTGAGCTTGCTGTTCAGATCCAACAAGAGTGCACAAAGTTTGGGTAAGGACCCTTTGACCAGATGGGGTTCGAGTTCTTAATATTTGCTAGTTCGAACTCGCGGATTCGCAATACCGCGATTTATGGCGGCGCTCCCAAGGGTCCGCAGATTCGTGACCTCTCCAGGGGCGTCGAAATTGTCATTGCCACCCCCGGCCGTCTCATCGACATGCTGGAAACCCAAAAGACTAATCTCCGCCGCATCACGTACCTTGTCATGGATGAGGCTGACCGTATGCTGGACATGGGTTTCGAGCCTCAGATCAGAAAGATCGTTTCCCAGATCCGGCCTGATCGTCAAACCCTTATGTTCAGTGCTACATGGCCCAAGGATGTCCAAAAGCTTGCGAATGTAGGAGCTACTCTAACTTCGTGGGCGGCAGGTGCTTATGTCTATGGCAGGATTTCTTGAACGACTTTATCCAAGTCAACATTGGCTCGATGGAACTGACAGCCAACCACAACATTCGTCAGATCGTTTCTGTCTGCACAGATTTCGAGAAGCGGACCAAGTTGATCAAGCACCTCGACCAGATCAGCCAAGAAAGTGCCAAGGTCCTTATATTTGTAGGCACCAAACGAGTCGCGGATGATATCACCAAATATTTACGCATGGATGGGTGGCCGGCCCTTGCCATTCATGGCGACAAGGAACAGTGAGTATTTTCGTTCTTGTGGATGTCCCGGCATATTGAGTCTGTACACAGGCGTGAACGTGACTGGGTGTTGGGTGAATTCAAATCGGGGCGGTCCCCGATCCTGATTGCGACAGACGTCGCGTCCCGTGGCCTTGGTGTGTATTCTCCTTTATGACAAGCGCTGAGACAATCCGTTGTGGTTTCTCGGGTGTGCTACTCACAGGTTCCCTCACGTCTGCGTGTACGTATGCGGCTGGAGCGTTGCTCCCGTTGATGTGATCGCGACGGGTGCAAGTTTCTTTTCCCGTTTCTAGGGCTCGTTTCCAGGATTTGGGGAGGCTTTCACACAAGACCCAGAGAAGATCGGTGGTTTTTGCTAACGTCTCCCTCTAACCTCTATCATGATCTCCCGCGACCTTCGTCTCAGTGGAGGGTTGCGGGCTAAGTTTCTGATTCGGAAGTGGTTACGGACTCGACGGCATTCCAGGACTCCCGATATTTCCTTGGTTGAAGCTTTTCCTGTCCCTGTGCCTGGAATCGTTGTATCTCGACATTGATTATCAAGTTGAGATACACTCCCTGGACTTGAGAACGGTCGCACCCTGTGCCTCCTGTGTTGTCGAAGCGCTTGTGTCATTCCGTTTTAGTGCTCATATTGATCATGTCGATTGCACCCTTCCAATATGCGTCGTGGACTCTTATTGCTACGTCCCTAACTCAACATTGGTTTCCTAACGAAAGATGTCAAGGATGTAGGCTACGTCATCGTCAGTATCTCAATTGTTTTCTTGTATCGTTTGACTCACAGCCCATTGCAGAACTACGATTTCCCGAACAACTGCGAGGACTACATCCACAGGATCGGTCGTACTGGGGTATGTTTCATGGCATTCATGACTCAACCTGGATGGCACTAAATTCAACCGTAGCGTGCGGGGATGAAAGGAACCTCGTACACGTACTTCACGACGGACAACGCGAAACAGGCACGGGAGTTGATTGGGATCCTGCGTGAATCCAAGTCGGAGGTCCCTCCAGAACTGGAGCAAATGGCCATGTTTTCCGGCGGCGGAGGTGGTAGAAGTTCGTCCCATCCTCTTCGCTATCCCTTGTTTTCGCTTATCCTTGTCTAGGTCGATACGGTGCTGGTGGCCGCGGTGGAGGAGGAGGCGGAGGCGGAAGAGGTCGTGGTGGCGGGGGCGGGGGCGGAGGTGGGGGGCGTCATAATGGTGGTGGATACGGCGGCAGTGCTGGTGGAGGATACGGTGGTGGAGGTGGAGGTGGGGGTGGGGGATACGGAGGGGGAGGACGTGACCGGTGGTGAACGCTGCGATCCGACTTATCTTACATAACCGGTCCCAGTTTGGGTCTATCTTATCGATCAACCTTAATATCACCCTTTAGATCTCTCGTTAACACCGCCCGGTACATGTCCAAGTCGAAAAAGCAAATACTGGCCGTGGGGGGCATCCAGCTCAACGCCTTCTCCCCGGTGTCAGATCCAGGTAGGGCGACTGCCCGGGTCGCCGTCTTATTCTTGTTGCACGGTCGATTGTCCAAAGCCGATGACCTCGAAGCCACAGCGATGAAGCTGGTGGAGGACAGTGAAGGCAAAAGGCAGTCAACCTTAGACGAGACCGTACTAAGCCTTGTGGTCGTGACGTTTGTGAGCAGACCCGTTCGGCCCGCAGCCAGCAAGAGATGAGCGAGACGACTGACCTCGTCGTCTGCTCAGGATTTAAGAAATCATGGTAGCAGAATAATCGACCCTCAAGGAAACCAACAATGGAGCCGTAAAGCGGAGAAAAACAACCCCCGACATGCGTAAGAGCCCGAACGATCCCGGTAGATTGATAAACACCACTGACGGAGGCTTAGGGTCGACATGTTCAGCATAATTTGTAAGTAGGCGAAGCTTGTCCAGGGTAAGGAGGATCGTTGTTGAATGCCGGCCATAAAAGCGGGAACCTATAGGGATATCTCGTTCCTCATCGACTTCCTGCCATCGTACCTGTTCCCACACGGAGAGGAAACGGTCGAACGGTGGATGTTGGCAGGCATCAGCCTTGGAGGGCATGCAACATGGTATGCTCTCCAGCACGGTGGGTACAGATTGAATTTGCGACCTGGAGGATCAAACGAAACTCGGTTTACAGAACCACGCCTGAGTGTTGGCATCCCCATCATCGGCTGCCCAGATTATCTGGCCCTAATGCATGGTAGAGCAAAGGCAAGTGGCCTACAATTTGGACCGCCTATTCTCCCGGATTCGCTTCTCCAAGCTGTCGAAAGAGAGAGCCCCGTAAGCGCCTCGGTGACGGGTAAAAATCCATTCATTGGGAGGAAGATTCTGGTCCTCGCAGGTGGTAAGGACGAGTTGGTTCCGTGGGTGTTTTCGGAATCATTTGTCGAACAGATTGAAGTTGGGGAGGAAGGGGTCAAAAAGGTGGTGGTGTATCCGGACATCGGCCATGCATTCACCGCGTCCATGGCGGAAGACGTTGCGAGCTTTGTGTGGGAGGAGGGATGTCGTATTCATCATGAGAATACCGAGTTAGCTTCCACGAAATTGTAAGGTAGTACCTGCATCAATATGGGAGGTACCGTAAAAGCGCTTTGACAGGAGCGCGTCATAAAATCGCGGCCGAGTATTTTTCTCGTTCTGCGGGTACGGAATGAGCACATGCATTACACAAAGCTTTAGGGTGCCGCTTCCATGGACCGAGCTGGATTTCAACGGAAGCGCATTTATGAAAGTGACTGTTACCACCGGCGCGGTTAGGAAACCGTAAGCAATGGATTTTGATCCCGACTCTCATCCTGTCCGCATCACCACCAATGGCAAGATAAAGAATTGGGTGCAGTTTGCCCTCGATTTCTTCGACGTGCGTCGTTTTATGTCAAAACCCTTCTCGTGCTCAGTCCTCCCAGGAGAATGAGGAACGTTCGTTAACCTTCCACACACTACCTCCCCCTGGAACCCCTCCCAGTGCGAAGGTGTCCACCACCACCATACCTCGTCTTATCACTGTGGTCGAAATAGTCAAGCGCGAACATTTAGAACGACTTAAGGCGAGGAGGAGCTCCATCGCCGGTGTACACCAGTACAACGAAGTTGGGGCGCTTCAGGATCTCCCTTCACGCGCACCTTCCCCTGATGTAACGGAAGCGCTCTCCGGCTCAAAGTTCGTGACTTCTCCCAGTCTCCGTCAACGATTACTCTAACCGCATATGCAGCGTCAGAATCAAGAAGACGGTTTTTATGAAAGTCACGCTCTCGAGGAAGAAACTGCAGCATCTCGCCGACCGTGGCGCAACGTGAGTTCTGAATGTTTTCGTCACGGGGTCCCTTCAGGGCTAATGAAGCCTTACAGATACCAGCCACCATTGGTTCGTACGTTGTCAAAATCGGCAAAGGCAAGGGCAAGAAAAAAAAAAAGAAAAGCGGCTGCGGTGGTCGAATCCATGGCCGTAGAGGCGTAGGTATCCGGAACCAAGTATCTATTGACTCGTACCACCAATCTATCTATCTTGGTATCCCCACGCGGTACACGTGTGCGTTTCCCCCAAGCCTCTCAGCAAACCTATGGACCAGCCTCTTCATCTCCCCTCGCTGCCCCATAACCGTGAGCTGTATTAGTGGGAAGGCATTCTGAGTGTCACAGGAGAGAAGCTCGTATCTCCCAAACGCCCAGTTTAAGATGTAAGTCTGATTTTCTGGGAGGAGACGAACGAAGCCCTTGACACGCCATATGTTTTCCTTCGGCAACGAGCCCAAGGCATCCAGCAGAACTGACCGCTCCAATCCCTTGATATCATCCACTCCATTTGACTCGACCTCAAGGTGGCCGCGTCCCTCCCCGTCGCACTCCCTACCTGACCCACAGTGGCGATGAATTGGCCCTTCTGCGTCCTTCAGGACCGTGAACGTTTGTACTTCCCGATCGTGGTCCGGCGTGGTCATCGGCATGGGTTCACGAAAGAGTTTCGAGTCCAGACCGAATAGGAGGTCCGGACTGATGCCTGTGGTTCTTGACGCTTTGACCTTTGGCGTTAAGTCATTGAGGGTGTGGAGGTGGTCGAAGACAATATCCAGTTGACGTTCTGGGACTTCTTCCCACTTGTTCTGGCACACAGAGTTGAACTGCTATTGGGAAAAATAAATTTAAGGACTTACGATGACAAGGAGGTCCGTGTAGCTGGCTTGCATTCGGGCTGTAGGAGACGTGTCCTCGTATCCCATGAAATTTTCTGCGTCTATGACGGTGATTATCGCGTCCATCTTGAAATCACCGCCGGTCTCACGTTCCAACTCTCGTAATTGAAACGCAAGTGTCGCTGGAAATGCAGAACCAGAACATTCGATGATAACTCGGTCTGGCCGGAAATTATCTGTGATAGCATGTGAGATTTGTGATCCAATTGCGCCAACACACCTTACCCCGGATCTCTAACAATGCCGATTTCATCTGCCCGACGAGCACGCAACACCTGGGCCGAAGTAGGCACCCTGGATCTGTGCGGGTGGAACGTTACTCACATGCATCCGTTCAGAATCTCGCTTACGGCGGACAGATTGCTCTGTTTCGCGAGCTGGCTATCCACTGAATGCAGCAATGACACACTCGATAAGTTTCCACCCTAATCGGTGTCGCCTGCACCTGTTATTTCACCTTGAACATCCCCGAATTCGTTTTTTAGCAAAACGACCTTGTGATCTCGCGGCAATTGGGGGAGACATTTGAGAATCAAACTCGTTTTTCCTGCGCCTACGACGGAGATGGATAAGCATCGTGTTCTTGCACAACTCGACCTCTGCCTCATACCCAGGAATCCGGTGAAGACCGTCACGGAAATCGGAGCCATTAGGTCGCTTCCCACGCTTTTTCTTCTTGCTCAAGACAATCATCTAGTATCATGTGAGTACCCGCACTGGTTACGACCGATTTGCATGATGGTACTATTCGTAATTTGCGTTCGATTGCCCGAGATTCTGTGCCAAAAGACGCTGCAGCCTATGTGTCCTGGGATCTCGGGTGTGAGACAACTTCTCCGGCTGATTCCTATCCAACTACTACCATTTCTGCCGAATGTTTCTCATCCTCTTCCTTCCAGGGATGGGTATCCATATACCGGGTGTGGGAGGGAGGTATACGCAGGGGCACCTAGATTCCCTGAAAGGCCGACCAACAGATCCACTTTTGAAGCAGATGATCAAAGTCCGTGTTGTGGTAGTATTTGTGTCGTTTATACAACAAGAATGTGGAAAATAGTAACAGGTTACACTAGAAGCAGAGGGTTTATGCGTATGGCCGGCTATACAGAGATCTAACACGACCGAGTCGTTTCCGCTAGTACCCCCCGTCATGCCCATAGCTGGGAGGTCCAGCTTGTTGTGGGGGAGTAATACTAGCCCTAACCGCGGCGTAGGGGTCAGCATATTGCATTGTTCTGCTTACCCTATTGGGTTCAGGCTGGGAATATGGATTTGGATTCGAGTAGCCGGAGGGAACAGGGTCAGAGAAGGCCCCGTAAACGTCCATTGATGGTCGAGAGGTGGGCGAGGTGTAACCTCCAGGTTGGGGAATCGGGGGAGGGGTAGAACTATCGGGGAAAGAGATCGGCGGTATCGAAGGGGCAGAGGACGAGTATTTGTTCACTTCGGGGCGAGCTTGGTCGATGGTCGAGTCTCGATGGCCAACTGGGCGGTTGTATGCAGACTCCTCATCAGCAGCGTCATCGTATCCATCGTCAACCTCGGCGGGTCGCGTGAACGGTGGATCGCGGGGTCGTGAGGACTTGCCAGCTCTCCAATCCATGACGGTCAACACGAAAGATGCGGTCCAGGAAATAAAACCGAGCCAGAAAAATATGGCCCCAGCTCGTTTGGTGTTACACCAGTTGGGCAATCCATCTTTGAAACCGTCATCACGATCCCCAGCGTGGGGGTCGTTCTCGGGATCCTTACACCCGGGCTGTGTCCAAGCAGAAATTGTCGTTATGAAACTGGAGTTGGGGTCGTTTAGAGCACGGACGAGAAGAAGCGACGAGACGTACGCGATTAGAAGATTCAGAACGGTTCCGCTTCCGTTCAATATGAAACCAACACGGACTTCTTTCAACGCTCGTGAGAGGCGTGCCAGTTTGTCGTATTTCTCGTACACCACCGGCACAAGTAACAAGAACAGCGAGAGGACGATGCTGGCCACTGATACGAAGATGGCAAACCCAGACAGACCAGCTACAAGTGGTCCACGCGGTGAGCGGAGGATATGCTAGGAGCAAAGGCAATGTGCAACGTACATGGGCCAACATTCCACTTGGCTTGGAAACTGGCCACGCTTGCGAAGCAGGCCATGGCGATAAAGTTGAAGAACGCTTGAGAGACACGGAACACGATCATTGGCTTGGAGACGATCATCTAAAAAGTGGAATTCTCAGTCGAGGGGCTGGGTGCGATGGCGAGTGGATTGTTGACGCGTAGGTAGAAGAGAACTCACGTCGTCTTCAAAAGAGACGATGCCTTGGTTTCCGCTCCCAATACCAGAAAACGAGGTGGATTTGTTTGATGGTTTCAGGCGGTCGACGAGACCGGCGACGGTGTCTGAGAAGCCCATACCCTATGCAAGTTTGGAGGGGACTGGATATCGTGGAGGATCTGGAAAGAGAGAGGTTCGAGTTGCTGCTGCGTAGCCTGCGCGGTCCTTAACGATGTCGGTACACTGCAGATCGCAGCATTTCCCACACTGCCTGACTGCCGCCTCCCATGTCGAACTCAAAGTATGATTATTTCCACCCCCCCTGTCCGCAGCTGACCTTCTTCCAGTGACCCGTTATCTCCCCCGAGAGAGTTAACGGTTCGTCCCCCGCCTCCTCACTCTCGCGCATACCCTTGACCTCAGCCACAGGTCCGGGCGGTCGTCCTTGGTCTGCTGATCGGGACCCTGCTGTGTTACACAAACCTCTATTTCGGTCTCCAGACCGGCTGGATCAGCATGTCAGTCCGAGTACCCTACCCGTGCTCTCCCTGCCACTCAGCATTTCTGTAGGATGTCCTTGCAGTCCGCTCTCATGGGTTTCTTGCTCTCGCGGGCCTTGGGCTCCTCGGTCACCGCTCAAGAGAACGTCGTCATTCAAACAACAGCTGTCGCCACAGGTACTATGGCTCTCGCTGCTGGCTTCGTCGGAATAATTCCTGCTCTGGGCCTTTTGAACGTCTCCCAGGATGGTACCCCACCCATTCGCTTATCCTGGGCCGCTGCCCTCGCGTGGTCCTTCGCTGTCGCATACTACGGGTTCGTGCTTCTTCCCCATTCATGCCTTCACGCCTCTGATTACCGACACCCAGGATCCTCATGTCTCCACCCATTAGAAAACAAGTCGTATGTGTTTGTTCCGACCATGTAAGCTTTTCAAATGTCAATCCTGGATAGATTATCAAAGAAAGGCTTGCTTTCCCCTCGGGGACCGCTACTGCTCAGCTTATTTCTGTCCTACACAAACTCCCACCACCAACGGAGCCAGATGGAAACCCAGAGGAATATTCCCCACTTATCACAGACGAGGAACACACCGAGGAACCCAATTTGATCGCTGGTGATCAGGCATCCTCACACCTATCGCGAAGTTGGAGACTGCTGGCGTGGAGTTTAACCCTCTCTGCTTGTATTACGGTGTGTTGCGTTTGTCTCCCCGTCGACCTCGTAGACTGAGATACGTAGCTCCTCGCCTATTTCTTCCCAGTACTGTTTTCCATCCCGCTCTTTGGCACCTACCTTGCCAGAGAATGGCTGTGGACCTTCTCCCCCAGTTTATCTTATATCGGACAAGGTACGCCAAACGGCAATGTTCCGTCTTATATCTCATTCCGTCAAAGGGATCATCATGGGATTTCCAACCACCGTCAGCATGACCTTGGTAGGTGCAGAGTTCGGCCCATCTCTTCTACAAACTCAAGTGGGCATCAGGGAATGATCGTCGGGTGGGCCATCCTATCTCCGCTCGCCAGGTTCGAGGGTTGGGCTCCCGGCCCCGTTGGGGACATGTCCACCGGCTCTCGTGGATGGATTCTCTGGGTGTCTCTCGCTATCATGTGCTCAGACAGCGTCGTATCTCTCATACCCGTTGTGGTGGAATTCGTCACCTCCGCTACCCAGGGTTGGACCTCACGCGAAACACAAAATGACACAGATGATCTTGAAGTTGAAACACCCGAGCGGTTAGTGCCTCTGCAATGGGTTTACTGGGGGTCTGGAACGAGCATTGTCCTGGGTACAATCGTGTTATGGGCGATATTTGGCAATGAAGGTATTAAGCCATGGGCATCTTTGCTGGGCTACGCCATCGGTGGATTACTGAGCATACTCGCGTGAGTTCCGGATATACTCAACGCCTTCTCGTTGTGACACCAACCAAAAACAGTGTGCGAGCGCTCGGGGAGACAGATCTCAATCCGGTCAGTGGGCTGGGGAAAATATCTCAACTAGTCTTTGCGGTTGTCCAGCCCTCGAATATCGTGGCAAATCTCATCGCAGGAGGTGCGTCCCCGTCATGCTGGCCCTTTAATTAGTCTACTGACCCTATCTTCAAGGGGTGGCAGAAGCTGGTGCACAACAGTGAGTTGATGAAACGGAAGTTTGTACCACCCGCTTACGACGTACACGTCTACAGGGCTGGTGATTTGATGCAAGACCTGAAAACCGGCCATTTGATTGGGGCGTCCCCTAGAGCACAATTCTACGGCCAACTGATCGGTTCTACTTTCTCCATTTTCGTGACTACAACCGCATACAACATTTACACCAAGGTGTACGAGATACCCGGACCTTCATTCCCAGCGCCTACGGCATATATCTGGTTAAACCTCGCCCGGCTACTCCGTGAGGGTTCCTACTTATCAAACGTCCACTGCCGTACTCACGTTGTCACTGGGATAGGAGATGGGAATCTCCCTGAGAAGAGCGGCATATTCATGGTGATATTTGCCATCGCCTTTGGTCTTTTATCCGCCGTGAAGGTATGCTATGCACAGGGACAATCCAGAATCACGAAGTATATACCCTCTGGGGTGGCGTTTGCCATCGGATTCTTGAACACTCCATCGTTTACATTGGCAAGGCTGTTGGGTGGAATGGTTGAAGCAACATGGAGAGCTCGTTGGCAGTCCAAGGGAGGAGGCAATAGTATAACATTGATCGTGGCCGCGAGCGGTTTTGTACTGGGCGAGGGTCTCATCAGCGTCGTCGCACTTATCCTGCGAAGTTGTGGCATTGGCGTTTCAAGCTGTTGGGGATGCGGCCACGGAATGTGTTCTGGGTGTCCTGGTGGCTGACAATGAAACCAGTGTGCTGTTGTCGGATTGTCCAGGGATGATTTCTCCATGCAAACCCGAGGTTTATAAGGTACGTACGCAAGGATGGAACGTTTATGGAGCAACTGCACGAGACATGCCCGAACAAGTGGCGGGAACGAAGAAATCTCCGGGTGAGTGTTTCTACCGAACCCTAAGATATCTCGTGCATGGCCCGGTGCGAGCAGTTAGGGGGAGTGGCGGTTTATATCGTTGAAACCTGCTTTATTACTGGTCACCGGAAAAGTGACTGTAGCGTGCCTCCCTTAACTTTTGCTTATCCTGGGATGGCGCGGTGCTTTCAAACAGAGGAACGGAATGTATTGTTACGACGAGCGGAGTGCCCTTGTGACAATGAGACAAGATTTATGGGACCGGGTTGTATAGGGGGTAAAATAACAAGAAGTGAACGGAGGGTATCGTCTCGAAGGGATGATGCGAATGGAGTGGGACTGAGATGGGGGTACAGTTGGCACCTTCTAGTAGACTATGCGCCCCTGAACCTCGTCCTCGTGTTCCTGACCCTTTCGCTGTTAGCGGCTGGGCGATAATCGAAATCTGTGGAATATCTGTGGCACATGAATCAAGGTGCACGGTAGATGGGGTGCACTGGCAAGTACCTCTCTGTCGCGGAGGCGGGGATAGGCTGCAGGGGTTTTGCGGTGCGCAACCTAAGGGCGAACCAGAACAAACAGAAGACAAAGAGGAGCAATGCGGCTCGTTTCAAGGGAGAGGGAGAGGGAGGGTTGAAGCGAGGGTCGTTTGTCTGCAAAACGGTGGGACCGGAAGCCTGTCGGGGAGGTCTCGGCTTTCGACCCTCCTGCTCCTCGTGCTCGACGTCGAGTGGCTCCGTGGGGAGTGGGACGTAGTTGTTGTTGCGCATCGTCGTCGTCGTCAGCTGCGCGCAGCCGGGAACGGATCAGTTGTCAACCCCATGGTCCGCTTCAAGGTAGACGGGAGGGCCGACACAGCTCAAAAGTCTCCGTTGACGAGTCTCTGTTGCAGAATCGATGGATTTTGGTCGAATTTTTGCCCTTACCTTACCTCAGCCAGCAGTCAACCACTCTCAACTCCAAACAGATATACGCTGCACTAAAGCAAAGCGTAATCGTCAACTTCGGTGACACAGGCTGGGGGGCCGTCGGCAATTCACTGAACGGTATGACCCTCGTATGTGCCGGTATAAATACTCACAGAACGCCTGCAGTCAAGTACTTCTCCCCCACCACGAACGTCTGCATCATACGCGTGGCGAGGGATCCCCATCGCATCGCCTGGGGAGCGGTCACCTTTCTTTCCTCGATAGATGGTCAGAAATACATCCCGAATGTTGTACACGTCTCCGGTCAGTGCACCCTCTACCGCTCATCCACAGCGTTTCACTCTGGTAACCAGGGACAATCAAACACGCTCAGCTCGCCGCCATCAAACACAACAGGGAGGTCGTCGCACGCTACAGAGCGCGTTCGGACAATGGCTGTCAGTCTTTCTCCTCATCCCTCTCCTGGGGGCTCTTGCTGACGAGGAGGATGCACAGCATATTCGTACGAAGAATATCTGACAAAAAGCACGTCAGAGATAGGATCCCTGCAGGATTAGAGTACCCTACATCGATCGTTCTCAAAATTTGATCATCATGAGCTCCAACGTCGCCCCCAAGATCATCTCGTCCTTACCACCTTTCGTCTCCCCAGAGGAGCACAAAACTCTCACCTCGACCACCCCAGAATCTTTCTCGTCCATCCCACCCATACTACGTCTCGAAGAGCCCAACGTTTCCGTTTCATTCGATCCCCCCTTACAGGATTTCGGACCAGATGATTGCAAGCGTGGGACCCTCTACATCATAGAAAGGTGCACAAATCCGTGTTGGCCATCCATTCGTTTCCGGTCTCATGTGTTCCCAGTGTCCTAGCGTTCATCTCGGCCACCGGACGCGGTTTTCAGATCGAATATCCCTCGATAACACTCCATGCCGTCTCCCGCACTGAATCCGGACCATCCATTTATTGTCAACTCGACGAAACGCCTACCAGAGACCAGACCGACGCCGGCGACGGCGACGACGACTCTCCTATGAGAGAACTCAAAATTGTCCCCGAACGTGTGGAAGCTCGTTAGTTCTCTCTTGCTTCCGCGAGGTCGGATTACCCGAAGACTTATCGATTCGCTTTCGCAGTCGAGTCAATATTCGAGTCGATGTCTGGTTGTGCAGCATTACATCCAGACCCTGAGGATGAGGTCGACGGGGGTGACGACGCTTTCGTTGATCCCTCCAACTTTGACGTCTTCAGCGGGGACACTGATCAGGAGCTCAGTCAAGTCGGTCGGGTGCGCAGCGATCTTGTCAACAGTAACCGTTACGCACCTTACTAGGAGAGACCGCTGATACAGGCTGCACTCGAACATCTCGAATCGATCATCCATAACCCGTTCGAACAAGAGGAGGGGAAATAGTTTGAGAATGCGTGAGAGAGATGTCATAGCCTACTGAGTTGCTGAAGTTGTCGATTACCCTTACTATCATCGTCGTCCACGAACCATTTGAATCTTTCCCCCATGTCCGACTCAGCCTTCGTCTTCCACATTGTCTCACAGACCCGGGCAAACATCGATTTTCTGCAGGCCCAGGGATACCTCACCGTAGAGGACGCTTCCAACATCCAGTCCAAAATCGCTGCGGCCACCGTCAAGACATCTGACAAATCAGCCAAGTTGCCAGTCTCCACCCCCCAGCCTCAGCATCATACCCCAGCGCCGAGCTACCAACCACACCCTCCCAACCCTCCCCTACTCCCGCAGCCCACCCCGAGCTATCCCAAAGCGAGAGTTTTATGGGCCTACAACGAGGATGGAAGGGTACGCAACGTTGCCGAGGTCATCCAGTACCCGCAATTGCTCATGCTTACTCCAAAGGAACCAAACGACTTGACCATGTCTGTCGGAGACATCATAGATATCGTTGAGGAGACAAATGCGGACTGGTGGACCGGTCGTAATAGAGGGAAACAGGGTCTCCTCCCCTCTAATTATGTCCAGAAACTCCCTCCCGAAGCACCATCGCAAGAAAAACCCTATGGCGCTCTGGGGCATACTAACCATGGCAACCACCCCACACCTCAGCAGATGAACCCCGACGATAACACGCCCGTAGCCAACTCCGTTGGCCTACAGCCAGACGAAGGGCAAGACAAGAAGAAGAAGTTTGGCAAATTCGGCGGTACCGTTCGTCCTTTTTCTCATCCTTCCTAACCGTCTTTACTGAACTCTCCATATGGCGACAGATGGCCCACTCAGCTGCTGGCGGATTAGGTGTGTCCTTTCGCCAGGTATCAATGCCTTTACATGCTGACTTGCGAAGGTTTCGGCGCTGGTGCCGCCGTCGGCAGCGGCATCATCAATGCTATATTCTGATTTTGTTCCAGTGGCACGACAGACCAGCTGCTTTATCCTGTCCCGAGACAGAACACACTACTATCCATACACCCGGACTGTTACAGTATTAAACACGTATATATCATACTAGCAGAAAACCAGAGGTCAGCCGCCACCGTCCTGCCTGCGCTGCATAAGTGCCTGTATCATTTCGGGACTGATTCCCGATGGGATCTGTTGGTGTTGTTGAGCGACTGGATTGACGGCCCCAGACTGGGATATTGCCCCCGGCAAACCACCAACGTTCCTCCCAGCTCCGCCAAACCTAGCATGCATGGCTCTGAGCATTGCCATTTGGTCGTGACTAATGTTATGCAGCCTCGGGATGAGTTCTGGTGGGATGGATGTCGTCGATAGCTGCGGTTGTGGTGTCTGTTGCGCCGGTTGCTGTGGTGTATGTTGTCCCGGCTGTTGTAGCTGTGGGACAAATCCTGCCTTGGGCATTTCATAGAATCCCGTCAAAGGGAACACAGCACCCATGAGCATTCCCCTGAGAGGGATCATAATCATCATTTTGCGCACTCCCGCCCCGTTGGGAAGTGGCCAACTAGCCACAGCGTACTTCAGGGTCGGTTAGTATTATGTTTCTACTACTGTCGGAGGGCCAGAAAAAGGCTGACCATTGATTTCTCAGCGAGTGAGTTGATGAGCTGACCCAGCAAAGCTCCGCTGTTCAGCGGTGTTTCTGGTCGTTGTTGTGCCGTAATTTTGCAGAGGACTCCATTGTTTTGACTGACCCACAGGTGGAACTCTTGTGGGGTAACCGCCTTCTCTTGTGCGGCGGATATTTGTATTTTAGACGGCCAGGTAGCGATGTGCCTTTGTGCAATAATTCATCCATGAGTCTGTGGTTGGAAAGGGTTTCATCACTCACGGTTCTGCGTTCTGCTGAAACTCGGCAGATACGTAGATAATAGCTTCTTGCGCACCATTCGCAGTCACTGAGGAAAACACGCCGTGCCATTGACGCCGTGGGCCGGGCTGAGAAACCATTCCCGGTTTATTTACCACGGGGGATTGAACGGTTCCACCTGCATGTGGGTAAGAGAGAGTAGGGGGAAGAGACTGGAATAAAGTACCTTGCTGGATAAGGCTTTGCTGGTTTTGTTGTTGCATCATACGATGGATCTGAGTCATGACCTCTGTGGAATGTGATTCCTTGGGAGGAACTGTAGAATTGGGGACGCCTGAGTTCTGGGGTTCCGTTGTTGTAGTTGAAGATGGAGGTAGAAGTTGGGCAGGCTCAAGAGCGGGGGGGACGGGATTGGAAGGATTGGTATCGGCAGCCGAGGTAGTCGTGGAAGCGGAGATGGCGGCCCCAGGGGGTGGGGGTTGCGGGGAAGGACCAGGAACAGTGCCGGTGGCTGCGGGGTTTTTCTTCTGACCAGGAAGGAGAGCTGTGAGCCGTCTGTAAAGTTCAAGTTTCTTCCCTAGGTCATTTTTCATTGGAAGGAGGACCTCCGAGGGACTACCATCAGCCTGACCCTTTTGTATGGCAGCTAACTCTTGCTTGATCTCTGATTGAAGCTTGAGGTACTTTTCCATAAATTCTTGTTGCTTAGCTGGAGGCATGTTCGTGAAAGAGGGAGGGGTGGAGACGGTGGCAGGGTTGGTCGTAGGAGTTGCAGATTCTGGAGCAGGATCGTTGGGGGATGCACCGGATGCAGGTTTGGTGGCTGAATCCTGGCGAAGTCGTTTTGGGTCTGGGGTGGCAGTGGTAGGTTCGGTCTGTCGTTTGAGGCCTGGAGCCGTGGGTTTAGTGGTCACTGAATCGGATTCACGATGAACAAACCTTTTGGAGGAAAGCCGGAAAGCATAACCGTATGGTTTGGCGCAACATCGAACCACGGAGTGGTGGCATCTATCGAGTTTGTCTTGGGCAGTGTGAGTAAAGCGATGTGAGAGGTGATGAGAAGATACGAACAGAGAGGAAGATCTCTTTGAAACGAGGAATAGGTCGGATGGTCACGATGCTATAGTTGATCTGTCGCTGTGGGGGGGTGAGAAAGGATAAATACGGGAGAGAATGAGGGAGGCACCTGCTTAAACTCGTCTGGGAGGGTGGCCCATGTAAGCTGATCAAACTTGGAGTTTGCGTTCCAAACTGGATGCAATGATCCGTCCGGGGGGGCGGCAGCGAGATGAAGAATGTGCGAGATGAGTGTAATAGGCGGTTTGTTTGGCTGCTGTGTCTGGGATTGACCGGGAGGGACACCAATAGATTGGCGCAACTTGTCGAACATCTGCGGGGGTCAGCCTCAAGGAATGGTTTATCGCCGGTTGGAGGTATATACCTCGAGCGCGGCGACGATACCTTCGAGAACAGCCATGCCGCCAGAGCTGGAACCGATACCGGTGTGGCCGAGAGAGAACTTTGCGGGTTCGTCCTTCATATCCTTGTTCATCAGAAGAGATGGCTGGAAGAAACGCTGGCAGAGAAGAGGAGAGGGGCGAGAGGATGCGAGGCCATATGTGATGAAACCGATCCTGAACTGGAGAGGGTCAGTGGAGTGGCTGAGAGCTCGCGGCGGGACATTACCTGGCTGGCGTTGGAGGTGAGTTCAGCGAGACGTTGGATTATTGGGGCGAGATAATCCGAGAAAATCTTTCCCCACTCTATGGCGACAGCGAGAGAAGAGTCGACGACGCATATTGTGGCGAGCAGAGTGGAAGGGGTCGAAGCAGACATGCCCACTGATCGACGCCGCATCGACACCCTCTCCTCCTCCCCCTCCTCCCCTCCTCCCACTCCTCCACGGTAGGTGCCACCTTCCTCCAAAATCCCAGCTTTAATCTCTTGTATCTCTAGCATCTTCTCTCTCTCCTTCATTTCCCCTCCAACCCCCTCCTTCGTCTGTCTGTGCCAACACTTGCCGTTCCGACGATGCCTCGCCCGTCTACTCGGTCCACTCGTTCAATAAATCATCGTCCTCCTTCCTCTCCCCCGCCCCCGCCCCCGCCAGCCCCAGAGGATGAGGCCTATCTCCCCAACCTTGCCCTTTTGCGGCATAACTGGAAATGGGCCGTCTTCTCCCAGTTCTACTTCACTTTCGCCCAGCTGTTCGCAATGGACGATGTCTCCATCTCTGTAAGCAAATTCAACGCGTATTGCCTCCTCCGCGCCAATCCATAACCCCCCGCCTTCACCCTAGGCCATCGAGGACGACCTCGCTCGCTCTACTCGCGCACACATCCCACGCGTCATGTACCGGCTGCTCTATGCTCTCACTCAAGACAGAAAGATCACGTCCGTAGATCCATTCCTCTTTCACACAACCGCCTAACTCCTACATTTCAGAATTGACAACTGGCAGTCTTCTCTCCGTAGGCAATATGCTCGTCGTGACCCTACCTTAAATCCCATAGGCTTTGAGCCAAAGAAGGTCAACCAGAAGTATATCCTTGAGCCTGAAGACCCCCAGCAATCAGCTTCCGTCTCAGTTGAACCAGAACAGACTAATTCGCGTGCCCTATCTGAGGACAAGACCCAACAACAGCCAAAGGACGAACCAGACGACGACGTTCCCCCAGTGGGGGACCTGGCCCCAGATCCAGAGGCGTCGGACCTCAGGGATTGGCATGACCTTCCCATGCTCTCTAAACTTGATTCCATAAATCTTCTCATCGAATGGATGTTCCACAACCCCAATAGGATACGATCCATCATGAGGGACGACGACGAGACCGCTCAGTGGGTCAGTTTTCCGCTTTAAATTTACAAGTGTTCCCGCGGGGCTCAATATCCTGTAGCGTATAGAACCTATCGGGTACGACGTTAAGAGGAACGCATACTGGTTCATCGGTGGTAGTATTAAACCCCTATGATCATCGGATCCTTGATTCACCTCTATGCAGCCGACCGACTGTGGATACAACGTTCTGCCTACAAACCCAAGAACCTCAAGAGGAAGCGACTTGCCACCTCAAAGCAACCTACATCTAAAGAGACCCGTAAGCCGGCCGGAAAGCGTCGAAGGGTCCTCCAGGATGACTCCTCCGACTCATCTGGTAACTTTTCCGATCCACCACCCAGAGAGACCGTGACTTCCGGTCCTCGAGCCGCTAAACTTAGAGCAAACAAGAAGCTTGATGCACAAGCCAAAGCTCTTGCGGAGTTCCAGCGTGAGAACGCCGTCGCAACCGGGCCTACGCGCACAACTCGACGGGGCGGACCCATCAACGGTGCAGGATCATTGCTCTCCCGACCATCCAACGGTACAAGACTCAGTAGTCGGCTCAGAAGGGGAAAACCTGGTTCCGAGGAAGAATGGCAATCGGTCCCAGATGAGTGGTTGACGGAAGACAACTCAGAACCTCCCCCCAGGAGATCCACCCGAGCTACAAAACCCAGCAGACTTTCGCCAGACGACATGGGCTCGGAATCCGACCTGAAGGAT
>Ga0307513_10003317_pt1 | contig 21913 bp, 28 predicted proteins | sample 15_EM_MG_FD_202174 | JGI IMG/M metagenome (GOLD analysis project Ga0307513, IMG submission 202174) | Populus trichocarpa ectomycorrhiza microbial communities from riparian zone in the Pacific Northwest, United States - 15_EM | ecosystem: Host-associated > Plants > Roots > Unclassified | place... | reverse complement strand
TCCGAGCGAGGACATGGTCCGTCTGCGTCTTCATGTTTCTGGCATATCGTCGGAGAAGATGGTTCTGTGCGGGGCAAAGACGGAGTATGTCAAAACAACGTTGCCATATTTGTAGGTAACTGGCCACATGCCGGATCTGAATTATAAGTGAGGCAGTTCTCCCATATGAGGTATAGATCGTCTGCGAACTGCTTCTTGGTCGTATACATGCGTTGACGTACTTTCTTTCCCATTGTTTGCAGGTCCATTGGATGCCTGATGACTACCAGAGCGAGTCAGACGACCAGGTGAAGCGGGAGTTGTGGTACCATAACGAGATATGAAATGTGAGCTGGTCAAAAATTCGCTCCGAAGCAGAGTTGAGCTCTCCAGCCCGTGTACCAGCCTTCAGCCAGAGTGGAAGCCTTGAGACATGGCATGGATAGACCCTCAAGGGTATGGCTCGTATGTATGAGATCGCCCCTCATCGTGAATCGTGGAGTGGAGGTGAAATAACTTGCACTTGTCATAGTCCGGGGCTTCTGTTCGTTTTACGGGTTTGAGGAATGGATTCGCATGTTCCTGTGGTATAGCGAGTGAACTATGAGTGAGATTCCTCTTGACAAGACGGCCTGGAGAATCGGCCCGAGCACGCTTTGCTCACATTTCCCCTGAGTTCGACCAGGGCACTGTCGAGCTGTTCCTCCCAAGTCTCACTAGCTTTCACCTCCTATAAAAGTCATCCGACAGGACGCGTGAGCCGATCCTGAAGCTCGCAAAGCGGCCAAGAAGGTGCCAGACTGACCCCACGGTGTTTGTGGACATCGGCGAGGAGCTTCTTGAGGACGTGCTCATCTGTCTTGACTGGGATACTTTGCGAAGCAAGTGCCGCAAGCAAGTGCTTTCCTGCGAATTAGCGCGTGCAGGCTGCCGACGACAGCAACGGCGACTCCCACCTTCATGGCGCGCGGCGACGTCAGGTCACGGGTGGAGCCTTGATAAGGGTCGAGAATCAAGTTTGCTTGGTTTGTCGTGGATTCTTTCTTGTCGCTCTCACTCCCAGGCTAGGTCCAAAAGCTATAGTTCATTTGTCCAGCTCATTCACACCAAATATCCTGAAGAAAAGCCATTCTATTTGATTATCAGAATTTGTAGATGCGTTGTATGGATTTCTGGAAAACCATTCCAGCGTCCGTCGCCCGCAACTCGTCGCAATGTACAATACAGAGGGGAGAGCTGCCACAATACAGAAGAAAGTACACGAATTACAAAAGTCCACCACGATAGCAATGCATAACCATAGCAAGAAGAAACGAAAGTTGTTTGGAGCGTTGTCGTTCCAATTATAATGGAGGAGAGATTGTTTGCTTGGAGTTGGGGCTGGCGTTTTCATAATGGTCATATCGTAGTCGTTGGCTATAGTAAAAGAGCCATCTGCATGGCCCCCGCGCAAAGATGCTGCACGAATCCTCCAGCGAGACGGTTCACCGCCTCCTGGAAGTATTTTTGCTTGTCTATAGACTGGGTGATGCACGCGGCGACGCATGCAGCGAAGACTGCATCGGTACCCAGAGTGTCGTTAAGGAGTAACGACTGGTAGAGTTCAGTCAAGCAACGGTCAACCTCAGGGGTGTTGACACTCGACACCACCGAGTGAAGGAGAAGTCGGCAGGCCATTGTATTCACATCGGGGGCATCGAGAGCAGAGACCGGAAGGTGGGGAGAAGGGGTGTAAGTGGGCTCGGGGATGGCGTTGATGAAGAGAGCGTCGAACGACTGGAAGCAAGATGATTCATGTGAGAGGCCGAGGCCGAGGACGTCCATCTCGGGGAGGGGCGCTGGCATTGAAGATAAGGGCGACTGGCGGAGCATGGGAAGAGGAACGTGTGCATCTCCAGCTGCAGGGTCGTACAAGAGCGGGCTGCTGTAAAGCTGCTGCTGTTGCTCGACCGTCATCCCCAATACATTAACTTCAGGGGAAGTAGGAGCGGAGCTCCCAATGTCAGACCAGCTCAGATCCGGTTGCTGGTGGTGGGGAGATGTGAACGCGTCAGCTGGATACTGAGCCGCCGGCGCATCGAAACCGAGGAGGAAAGTGTCGTCCCAAGAGTTCGTCCCGAGCAGCGGAGATTGATTGGAATTGGAAAGCGTGGCCAAGGTTGACTCAATAGAATAGCTCCTGGCCTCCAGCTCGAGATGGTTGAGATCTCCTAATTGAACGTGCATCTCTTTCCAACGGGCGAGATCGATAATCTGCTGGGTGCATGCCAAATGAGTTGCTGGGAGCTGCAAGTGGCGAGCTACAAGATCGAGCTGTTCAACGAGTTGGACGCGGGAAGATGACGCTGGCAAATAGAAGGATGGAGTATGAACCGGGCTGGAATCGCAGGACCCTAGGACCAACGGGTCAGCAACGTGTACGGCCACATGATCCCATTTGAAATTACACACCAGGAAGGGAGGCAGATACCGCCTCTGCTGCGAGCGCGGCGGATGCCCGTGCCAGCATAGTCGAACGAGCAGCGTTAGCTCGAATACCTGCTCGTGTCGAGAGTTTCTTCTTCAGATCGAGCTTGTACGCGTCGAGCTGGGCCTTGTCCTGAAGCGGAAGCGGAGTCAGACAAAGGATGAGAGAGGGGGACAGCGAGGGGGAAACTCACCCGACACCAGTCTGGACGCTTCGTAGTGAAACCGAGGCACTCGATTTGAAGACGAGCGCAGGTAGTGCACGCGCCGTTCGCGTCGAGCTGCTCGTCGCACCTCTTTCGGCGGATTCGGCAGGTGACACACCCTGACTGCAGACAGACGCTAGTCAGTAGACGCTCGAGGAGTAAGATAGACGCTGTGCACGTACTTTAGAGCGCGGGGGTGGGGGGATATCGACACGGCGCTTCCCGCGAGCGGAGAGGTTGGACTTGACCATTGTCGTCGAAATGTGCTAGAAGGTGTGGAAGTTGGGAGAGGGTTGTGTGGCAGCTTTGGTTGAGATGGCCTATGGAGGGTCCGGACGAGCCTGGTTATATGCAAACGGCCCCCAGTCAGTTCAGGGAATCCTTTCGCAGCCTCGCAGCCGGGCTGTCAATGGGGCGAGTCATTTCCTGTGCCCGCGGGTAAGGACCGGAGCTTGGGCTCTCTTGGGTAGTCTTTGTGCTGGGATTTGCACGGGGGGCGGTGAATGAGTTGCAGTGAATTCCAACGCTGGCTGATGGTCGCGCTGTCGAACCGACATCGATGGCCAGTCTCCGCGCAACACCGCCGCAGAGTCAGGGGCTCATTCCCTCCAACGCCTCCAACGCTGGACCGCTGGACCTGACGTGGCGATTCCAAATGCTCTCTGTCAAAGGTTTCTCCTTCCCTTTCAACAAGCCGCTGGATCCCGACTTGCAGTAATACCCCCTCTCCTTCGTTTCACTTTCGTTTCACCGTTGTGCCTGTCGCCTAGCTCGGGCAGAACCCACCACTGGCCGCCACCACTTTGCTGCCACTTTGCCACTTTGCTGCCGCAATACGCGTAGAACGTGTCACTTTCTAAATGGTCCGTGGTACGCGCAGTGGTTAATTGTGTGGGGCTTGCGAACGAGTCTGTGTATGCGTCTGACCTACTGCGAAGACGAAGCACCGATCAACTACAGTTGATCGTAGAGTCTCCTCCATTGTCCTTCTGGTTTACCGACGATAAGGCCCAACGCGATTCAAATGTCTCTCCAAGCGCGGCAAGCGCGGGCAACTCTCCATGCCCGAAGCCGACCGCGTTCGCAAGCAACAACGACACTTGTGACAAGAGCGTGTTCTATTGTCTTCCGGCTTCCCGAGTCGGGCCCTCCCAATAAACGTCCCATTCCACGCCCCAGTAAAGCCTTGACGTGAGTCTCAAACTCTTCTCGTGCCCCTGCAAAAATACCGGTACGTTCACATTTGGCCGTAAGTACTACTGCCTGCCTGCCGCTCACTGCTAAAGCACCCGATGTGACTCGACGGTACCTCTCAAGAGCCTCGGGGAGCAAAATATGACATTTTCACACGCGCCCCTTGGACATGGCTCTCTGGGATGATCTTCTGCTCAATGGTACTCCCGTATTTTCCGTTTTCCGACGGCGGGTAGTTTAAAGTGTCCTCAGAGAGGAGGACGTGCGCAACCACGTCAGCCATCCGAGGAATCAGATTAACCATGTAACTATCGGAGCGGAATTTGTTCCTCTATAGAAGCAATAATGGGGCTCTTTGCTGTCAGCAAATGGTAAATGGAAGTCCAGATGGTCATGTGCAAATGGCGATGGCACTGTACCTTCCGCCCTCATGGTTTCGACGAAATAACCTTTAGACGAGCTGTCGGTGCTGTCCGCCACGTCTCCAGAGTGGCTGTAGTTCGTCTGTTCGTCTGACAGAGCACACCCACCTCCTTCAGTGTCAGATGGGGCACTAACGACAATTGAGCAATTGGCTCTTTATTAGGGGTGGGTAAGAGTAGGCCATGTGAGCCGGTTGGAGCGCGATTCACGAGCTAAAGAAAACCTGCCTTGGGCACGTCGAGTAAGCATCATTTTAATATTGTACCCTTAGCAGTCGGCGTGGTCTCAAATCGCCGTCGGCGACCAACTCGTTATTTTTCCTTCCCTATCATCTGTTGCCGCAAGAGGAACAAGCCGCCATTCTCACCCTGGTACCAGGGATTCGTCATGGTTCTTTCTTCGGCGACCGAAGAGCGACCCTGATGTGTGCAGCCCCATCATCGATTGTACCTCACATGACGATATGCTGCTGTCAAAAGGGTTCCTGGCCAAGGCGAAGCTGTCGCTGCTGCACCGGCTATAAGCTGTGCGGTAGCAAAGCCATTTTGTAGCCAGCTTTCGAGGGAATCTCCCAGGTATGCATAAAGAAGCGAACCTTAGAGTACTGCCACAATTGAAGACGCGTCTTGAGGACGACCTTTGCAGTGTTTTGCGACTGCGGCTCCAGCAGAATCATCGCAGAGAGGGCATCGATCGACGGCACCCAGTGGACTGCCTGGTAGGAGGTCTCGCCGGTGTTGTAGTGGGTCAGGACTGCCCAGTCGTGGTCTTCCCGCGGCCAGTGGCAAGAAGCAAAGTGGAGCAAACTTCGAACTATGGTTAACCAAGTAACTTTCACGCGTTGCAGTGCTATCAGGGCACTGCATTGGTACAAACTGTCTTTTGGGTATGACCAAGTACACTTCTTCGTCAAATGCACGATTTGTCTAAGGTGCCAAAATTACATCCTTCGTTCGGTGAACTCAAGGCGAGAGGTCTCTGAGACCGATACCTGTTCACCTCCAATCTGTGCTGGATGTTAGTTACAATGTGGAACATGGTCGCGTGCTCTTGAATCGGGATTGGTGGGGTTGTGGGCTAATGGGGAGTCGTGGCGGTGGGATCGCTAAGCGACCTTCTCCTTGATCGGCTTGAAGAGGTCCATGAGACCCACGAAGTCCACGAGGAGAAGACGACTGCAGTTCGCCCATCCCCGTGTCTGCTGTGTCGGATTCGTTTGTTTCGCTTCCGTGAAAGTTACCTTGACTTCGCCTCGCCTCGCACGTGTTATTGCCGTCAGGGTTCAAGTCGGAGAAACCTTGGGGCGTTGAATGGGACCCAAGGAGGAAGCACAGCTGGCCGCGGAAAGATTGAGGCGAGACTACTCTTGAGCCTTTTCAACTCATAGCTTTCGGACTAGGTTATAGGTTATAGGTTCTGTCCTGCATTGAGTTCGGCTTGCACGGCTGCCTCACGCGTGATAACGGGGCGCCACTTGAATGTGTTTCTTTGGAGCCCCGCGCAGTCGACAGGACTGCCCAAGGCTCGTGGTGTCGTGCATAATCTCCTACGCGCTGTGGTCATGCTCATCGCTCTCTGATAGACAGCCCTCGGACACAACGCACTTTCGTCTTGCCCGTAGAGAATAGGGCGAGACTTATGTTGTGGTCTGTGCTGAGGGTAATTCTGATGGGTGCAATGGAGGAGGGCAGGTGGACTTGGTCCGCGGTCCACTGCTTATGGGCTTCTGGCGCACTTGCGGTGCTGGGTGACGCTCCATTTGGACGGGACGGTGGAGGGCACAAAGGACACTCGCATACGGTGTATGTCTTGTGTCCAAACCGAACGCCACACCTCCCACCGTCGATCTCGACAGCGCAAAGAGTTTGTGATAGAATAAATAGCTCACGTGTCTTTCTTATGTCCAATATGGGCCTCTACGGTGATGAGAGCTCGTAGCTTGGGATCAACTTTCTCGTTTCCCCTATATGCATCTTCAGAGCTACGGGAGCCTCGGTGCAACATAGATGGTCTCAAACTTCGCAAGATATTCATGGTGTGTGATATTAGAGAATCGGCACGGGTTTTGCAACATAGGAGCGTATAATTGGTCACATACTTGAGAACGAGAAACATAGAGAGTCCATTCGATCCACAGCTTGCGTTTAGAACAGACACACAAAATTGCTGGGGAATACTTGGCGACCAGGGACGCGTCGGCCATCATCGAGCAAGATTCCACTCCACCATCCATCTTCCGGCGTTGCAGTCACTGCGATAACGTCGCCAACTTGGAAGTCGAATTCTTCATCTATCGTCGCAGTATAGTCGTACAGTGCTTTCACTGAACAAACGAGAGTCACTATGACTGGCAGAGAAGCAACAGGGTGGATTTACCATAGAATAGGACAGGTTGGTTGTCAATCCAAGCACGTGTAGGTGGCTGGGATGATGGTGGTTGAGGGGAAGGCGATCGCTGTTGGCCAGGGTTTTGAATAGGCGCTTGCATCTGCGACAGAGGCTGTTGAGGGATTCTTGAGATAGGGCCACCAGCCCCAGGCGTAGGTGCAGTAGCAGGAGGTGCGTTCTGAACCGGGGCACCGGGAGGAGTCTGATACGGCTGCGGATATCCACCTCTCTGGTTCGCAGTTTGTGGCACGTAACCATTATGAGGAGGTGGTGCTCCGTATCCATTGGTGGGTTGCTGGTACACGGGTGCAGGGGCGGCCGTCTGATATGGGTGCTGCATTGGAGGCTGCGGGGGTGGATACGCTGGCTGGCTGTACGCGCCAACAGGCGGCGGCGGCGGCTGCGTGGTCGGTGGAGGTGGTGCTGGCGGAGCACCGCCGTAGTAGCCTGACCGACCCGTCTGCTGGGGGCCTCCATACGGTTGTTGGTTCAGAGGCGGTGCAACGGGAGGTGGCTGCTGTGGGGGTGGTGCACCTCCAGCATATCCAACCTGCTGTCGCTTGTATGTCTCTGCCATCGAATCGTGTGCCACATTGCCCGTTGCGTCTAGTGAGATACCTAAGGGGCTGGGTGCTCGGGGAGGAGCAACGGTGGGAGGTCCTCGCAATCCTGGACTAGGGGCTCTTGAAGGTGAGACACCACGGCGGAAGGCTGGGCTGGGGCTGCGACCTTGCGCGCCCACGCCCGCGAAACCGCCGCTCCCACTTGGACCTGGACTCGTTGCACGGTGAGCTCGTTCTTCCTGCCTACCCCTTTGCTGTTGCTGCGAGTTGATACTATTACCGCGACTGAGCCTGCGTTCACCCGGGAGGGCTTGATGGTACTGAGAAACCACTTCCTCTACAGGGAGTGGGCTAGTGGACCGTGCCGTAGAGTTGCGCTTCATCATCGCTGGGTGGGGAGGGACCGCTGAGTGGGGAGGGACGGGTGAAGAAGGTCGTGATGTTGACGGGTGCGCGCCGACAATGGCCTCTGCTGAGGCGGCATAGTTCACTGGCGGGGCAGAACCGGGAGGTGGGGAGAGAGTGCCGGGAGAGAGTGGTTGATTAACACTCCCTTGCACAGACGAAGTTGGTTTGTGAGTTTCGTGCGTCGTCTTGGACGTGGCACTCCGCCGAACAGTACCAGAGCCTCCTCCTGTTCGCAACGCGTCCAGCTGAGCCGCGAGCGGATCTCCAGGACCTCCAATAGATACTACACCCCTGTTATGATCTGAACCCTGAGGTCCGTATGCTGACTGTCCAGTAGCGGAATCGGAGCGATATTGTCCATTTGGGGCATTCAAGGGCGGTACGGATTGCGAAGAAGAGCCAGCACTAGGGTTGTATTGGTGCTTCGCCTGAGGTGGGCCATTGGTAGGATAGTACTGAGAAGCGGGAGGGGCCGGTGGTACGGAGGATGCTCCATTCATAGCCCCCCTTCGACTATGAGTGCTCGTCCGACTCTGGCTTCGTTGTCCACCCCCACCCGATCCCACGCCAGCATTGCCAAAATCACTCGGGTCCTCATCGTGTGATTGCGGCTGACCCATGACTTGTGCCATGAGCGATTGTCGAGTTGATGATCGAGCAAAGTTGGCAGGTCGCGTAGCAGGTTTGGGCGGGTTAACCTCTGCGATTGTGTAATTGATGAATGGGGGAGGTTCCGGGATACTCGGTCCTGTCCCGTACTGCGAGACGAAGAGCTGAAGATCCTTTTCTACCTCTAGCTGTTCCAGAGACAGCCGAATCTTTTCACATGACTGTAAACCCTTCCGTCAAACACTTCATCAAAGACCATAACGAAAAGCTTACATCATCTTCGGCAACGCAAACGGTCGAGACGGCGTTGGCATACACCCAAACGTTGTCCTTCATGAATTCTATCCTCTCTTCTTCCAGATCTTGGCACTGATCGCAGAAATTCTTCCATTCTACGTCCCACTTCTGGACTGTGTCAGCGAGCACCTTGGTGTAGTTTGCGTAGTCCCTTTCGTTTGCGTGCACTGTCAATTGGGCACGGTCAAGCTTGAGCATGATACGTTCGAGTTCTTTACCCTGAACAAGTGTTTGTTGGGCGGTGAACGAGTTGACACGGTGGCAGTCTTGTTCATAGCGTTCCTTGGCCTTTGCAACATATGTTTCCTGAGCTTGCTTGGCCTTGAAGGTTTTCTCTACATTCGCCTGGAACTGAATAGTGCTTAACACGAGGCGCATGGGCTTGGAAACCGGGCTTGGGCGCGCTTACAGTCTTCTTATGATGAGCTTGTTTCGCAGCGAACTCGGCAGTGGGTGTTTCTAGGTCCTTGCGGATGGCTATTGAGAGTTGTAAATGTTGGCCAGCTTGGCGCTCTGTTTCTACACGGAGAGTCTCAAGCGAGCCCCGGAGTTCACTGTATTAGGGCCATGAGCCGAGCATGGAAGAGTTAGGTTGAGGACACTGACCCGATTTCGTCCCTGCCTAGGGCGGACTTGGAAAGCTTGACCAGTCGCTTCGCGTATTCGTCCTCAATCGCCGCCCTAAGTGGTACATTAGCCGGTGCGACGGATGAAGAGCACTATGCTAACCTCTCCCGCCAAAATGCGCGCAAATCTTCGACTGTCTTAGCCGCATAACGCATTCTGGCGAGGAGGACCTCGACACCGGGATCATTGAGCCCCCAGAACGCATTACAGAAATCAAGGGATCGGTTCTCAAGTTCTAACTCTGCGTCCGCTTGCCGGACATAGCGGCCTAGGGACGATGCGGACGACTGACGACGTGCCGTAGCCATGGGCGAGATCCAAGTTGGGGTTCCTTTGTGGGCCGGCCGACTAGACTTCAGAAATTTCGAGGTGGCGGGCACAATTTGGGCGCTTTGGGGTGTAACGAGGAGAATTACGGAGGTAATGATAAGTAGATTATTCGGTGATTTTTGTAGGTCATGTAAAGGGGTTCCGGAGGCGTGAGCTTGGCCCCAATGACCGCCCCAGAGTGCAAGGCTTTGACAGAAGACAATAAACAGCTGAATTGGCGTCCATCAAACTCGGAATTGACCCGGGACAGCCCACAAGCCGGCAAGGTGATGTACCAAGAGGGTGGTTAGCTGTGGGCGTCGTGGCGGCGTCGTATCTCGATTTGGTTCTGACGACGTTTAGCAAAAAGGCGGCGATGGAGGATGCTGAGGGCATCGAGGGCGTCGATACCGCGTCGACGATTGGACAGCCCATAAGCTTCCGTTCTGGGCCGCTGGCAGGCCGCCTCATTCGGTGCGTACACATCACTCGCCCCAGGAGTTCGGCTCGCCCTCGTCGTCCTCCACACCATTACCTTACCTCGCACACACCTTTGTTGACCACCTTGCTCCCACTCTCCTCCAGGTCCGCCGTACACGTCGAGCAGGGCGCACTTCTTGGTAGAAAGTACGCCGCGCCTTCACTCTCCGTCCCTCAAATCGCGATACCAATCCGCTTCTGCTCCCTCCCTTCTCAGGTATGCTGTGCGAGACAGACGGCCTCTGGAACCTCCACCTGTCCTCCGCCTCCGACTGTACGAGGTTTTTAATGCAGGAACCAACGCGGAAAGCGAAGTCGAGATTCCCGCAGAGTACGTCTCCCACAGTCAATCGAGTATCCAGATCCTATTCACCGGTTTGTAGGCACGTCGATGCCGGCCCCTTCGTCCTGATCGCCACACTCTTCTTCGTCCACCCTCCGACGCGTGAGGAACTCGCAAACCGCGTCAATAGGCGCAACGGTGACACTCGTCCCATCGGAAGATCCTGGGACGCCACAGTACATCCCACTGTAGAGCCCATCTTCCCTCTCAATGCAATTCCTGACACAGACCCCCGCTGCGCCAACCTGGACGCAGAATGGCAGCAAACTATGGCAACCCAGAACGCCTACGCTGCCACTCCTTCATTCGATTCTGATGTCCGTTATACTGCCCATCTCCCACGTGAGCCCGCTCGGTTAGAAAGAGAGGCCCCGAATACACTCATGTTCGGTACATCTGTTGTCAATTGCATGAAAATTACTGCAGCCTCAGGACCGGAAGCAGCTCTTTACTTCTGCCTCTCTGTATGTCTTAATTTTGTCACATAATTCGGTCCTTGCGACTGACACCTCGCTTTGATTCTGATAGGATTTGTCAATTCGGCAAGAGGGATAGTGAGAACGCCGCCAATCTATTTCAGAAACCTATTGACAGCCTTGAAACTCAGCTATGCACTACGTTACAGAGTCGTTAACCTGAGTTGGGAGGTTCCAGACATCCCTTTTGGGATCTTCCCGTTCATTGCAGAATGCACCTCAGCCACGTTCGCAATATACTCCTCTAAAGAGTAGGTGTACCACCCACGCAGTCACGCTCGACTTGAAATCCCGTGCACAGATTCCCCGGTCTACCACCTTCCACTGCCTTGACACTTGTGAGATGAGAGCCATTTTGCTTGTCAACATACTCACACTCGTGTGATAGCACCTGAACCGCTGGCATGTGCGAGTCAATATGCGGGAACAGGAACGACGCCGTCGGTCCCCAGATCCTGCCTCAAAGGGAAAAGGGAAAAGCAAGAAGAAGGCTGCAGATGACGATGGTGAAGAGGAAGCAGAAGGCGAGGAGGCGGAGCCTGTATTGCAGTCCGACCACGGCTCAAGCCCAACCCCACCTCCCGCAAAACGGGCTCGAAAAGAGAAGGGTCTGGCGAAGGAGCCCACTGCACCCAAAGCACCATCGTCAAAGGCAGCAGTTCCCACGACCGGCGCTAGTAGATCAAAAAGAACACGGACGCGGAGTCGGGCTACTATCAACATTCCGCCTCTGCCAGCAGAACCTGTGCTCCACCAAGAGCCGGCCATAGACCCTCAATTGGAGGAATATGATGCGGTAGCGCAGGCTGGTTACCTCCAAATGGAAATGCATGATTACTCTATGCCAGCGCCCATGCCAGATCAAATGCAAGCAGTATCGGGCTGGGAGCCCGATCTCGATCTAGTTGCTTTCGCCAGAGCATACATTCAAGACAATGAATGACACAGAGGCAGCTAGAACCTTGTGGGTCACTCTAGATCTTACGATCCCTGAATTGACGGACGTCTGCTCCAGGTCATACTCGCGTTCATCTCGCTCGTTATCGCTTTTAGCGTCGTTCTCGTAACCTGACGTTGTTTCCGTCTGACCCTTCCCCATCGCGCTGCGTGTTCTTACGGCATTTACGACTTCTGCGAACAATCTCACCTCACTCATGTCACCATCTCGCACCTCGAATGAACTCTGTCTCATGCCGTGAGCGCCAGGATTTGAATAAGCAAACCCAATATATTTAGCATATCCGTCCGCATAACCGTCTATAAGAGGCAGGTGATCCAAAAAGTCCAGACAACTCATGTATAACCGCCAACAGTCTGCCGATATCAGGCGTTCCCCGCTCGAGGCGGCCATGGCGCCCCAGAGAGGGCGCCAGGATCCTCGCCAGCTGCATTATCAAGGTACATAGGGCTGATTGATCGGCTATCGAGCCTAAGGAACATAGCAAGTTAGAATGAGCCAGACCAGGAGGTCAAGTGCAGCTCACCAACGCCAGATACGATCATCTTTTTGTTCGCGGTAAGATAGCATAGACGCCGCAACATTTTTTTCATCTAGGTCATCCTCCATTCCCAAGTCATGGAACCCGGAATCTGAGACAGGTGAAGTCAAGGAACCCACACTTCCCACATAAGTGGACGGTTCATGGTCGAGGTTGGTCGCCTGAAGATGGGGGAGGTGGGACATTGAAGGAGAGTGGTGCGGGGAACCCACTTCCCAATCAAAGAGATCGGCTACGCTCGCGAGTTTGGGTTCGGGCCACGCTGGAAACTGCTGTGGGGTGGTAGAGTACGTCGCAGCGGCCGACGACACTCCAGCAGAGGTCCCCGAAGCATTTTCAGAAGTGTGCGGGTCCGAAGTCGCGACTGAGGTAGTCGGCGGTCGTGCTGCTTCGAAAGGGGTTGGGTTTGTCGTTCTCGACCGTACACCCCTGTCGGTGACGATCTCAGTATTTTCAAACCTTAGTTGAGAATGACCACGTGGGGGGTTCGTTGTCGTGGTGTTGTGGTAATGGACGTCCCGGTGCCGGACAGGTTTGGCGATCGGATCGAATTGCTCCTACCGTTCCGTCACACACCGCAGGGACGCATTGGGAAGTGAGATGAGTACACGTGATACCGCCAAGCGGAAATGGCACCAAAAAGGACACAATCAGTAACCTGTCCCGGCTGATAAGGTAGGGGAGAGATAGCAGACGGGTCTCGAGATGAAAGGCCTACCAAGTGCTTAGAGTTGTACTGTAGGAGGTCCGGAAAAGTTTCTTGCAGGAAAGGCAGGAAACGGAATGCGTTGAGACTGGGAGCATTCAATCCGCGGGACGCCGTCGACAGCCCGTAGGACAGGGCGGGGGAGTCAACTGTTGGAGATTCACGGTGTCATAAACAAAATACCCAGACAAGAATAGGTCCGCAATGGGGTCAGTGACGATGAGCACATGTCCACTGGTTGTCAACACTCACGTCCGAGGGTGGAGGAGAGACGGTCGACCCTCTTCGCCTCCTCTGCCACCGCAATCCAGCTCTCCAAGGCGTTGTTCATGGGGCTGGCCGGTGCACGGTTGCGGGGTGGTGTCGGCGCGAGCTTTATCGAAGACAGGGGCTTGGTTATGGATGAGGGTTGGTGCAGGAAGGGGAAACCGCGGAGATTGTATATCTAGTGAATTAATTTATCGCGCCGTCACTTTACGATTTTCTTGTTGCCGTAGATAGGCACAGGCCTCCCTCTGATAGCCGCCTGGGAGGTCGTGAGTGTTTCTGCTCCGCCTATTCAGTTGCTCCAATTCACAGATAAGTTACCCTCGCCCTAATCCGCCACTCTCCAGCTTCCTGGTCTATTTCGATGCGAGCCACCAAACTCCTATTTCGCCGTTGTTCGCAGAAAGGCGGTGGCTCGATTGGGCGCATCCCTGTCGAGTCTAGATACGGTGAAGACATCCGTCCATGCCGCTCTCTGGGCTAACCTTGATATAGAGATAATCAAGCGCGGGCATGGTTCGCAGGCCGCCATTCCGGCTTTATCTCGTGCCACTTGTCAGGCCTCCAAGATGACCCTAGTCAGCCCCTCAGCAAATGGACTTATCTTTCGGAGCTAAGCACCGACGGTGCAGTTTCAGCTCACTCCAGAGCTTCCAATCTCGGATTCCGGACCAAATGGCCGATCGCAATCGGTATCACTTCGTCCAAAGGCCGCAGTCCCACTGTGTGTATAACCTAGAGTTGAGTACATGGTATGGGGGTAGACCTGAAACGGCCTTTCAGAACGCGAAGAGCGCTCCACGCTTCTGTTTGCCAAAGGAATATACCGCCAGGGTGCTAGTGTATAGGCCAACAGTCGTTCCGATGGCCACTAAATCCGGTGTACACCAGTCATGTCAAGATTTTAACACACGTGAAAAAAGGTCTATACGTGCCTGTGATCATCCTCAAGCCAAGCGTCAGGCTCGACGAGTACTGGTCTTCGCTCTTTCCCCTGTAATTCCCAGCGTATCCCCCGGTTGCGGCGATAGCCCCAGGAACCAGAAATCCTATTCCGTTGAACATGACGATGAACGCGGTACCGTGGAAGACCCTTGAATATAGATGTCCAAGAGTACTGCAAAGCTTCTGAGTCTTCCCGCTCACCGAACAGGATTCGGCGTACCCGACAATGAACGCCCCGACGGCACTTGAAACATCCCGGCGAGAGGGTATCGCCCAGTTGATAACCTGGACACACGGCGGGTGTCAGCGCGCGAGAAGAGGGTACCCAATACGAAAATTACAAACCCTATTCGCACCATACGAACAACAACTGATAAGGACCATGACCAGTAACTCACGGTCCTTCCAAGGCTGGGCAGCTGTCAACGCAGAGAATACCCCATATAACGGAACCAGGAAGAAAAGGGTCCACCAGGGCGGGGTCTGCAAATACCAGGGCCAATCCGGATCTCGGTAACAGCCCTGAGCACTGTAGAGCGGCGTCGATGGTGGTAATGTGTAGTTAGTGAAATGGAAGGTGCCCGTCTCTTGATGGTCCGTCAGGTACGATCCGTTGATAGCCACCATATGGAGGAGTGCCGAAGTGGCATTATTTCTTCGATCACGAGCTGAATCATCGATCAGGAAGTAGAGGTCACTGTGAACGCCTCAGTGCATCGAAGCCGTAGCGAGGAGAATCCGTGTACCTGCCGAGGGTAACGGAGAACCCAATGAATAAGGACCAGATGATAGCGTACACCATCTTGACGGCACCTGTGATTACTTATGACCGTAGTCAGCCAAGAGTCCCAGTTGGAGGATTGAGCTTACTTTGTTTTGAAGCCAATTCCAAAGAACCGCAGATGATTAAGTATTTCGGCAAGAGTTTGACAATCCCGGCAGAAGTAATAGCGGAATAACAAAAGACGCCAGTGGGAATGCTTGATAATGCACGCGCCGTGAATGCGATGAAAACTGCAGATGATATCCTGGGGGTTTCTTAGTATGCTGCTTGGCGGGCATGAACCCCTTGATTCTCTCACTCCACGACATTTGCAAATAGAGCATTCTGCTTCGCAGCGACCAGGTTGAACCACGCGATAACGCCGCAACATAGCCCTGCTGCTATCAGGTCGAGGACCGACCCCTTGAAAGCGAAGGCGGAGATAGTAGCTCCGGAGAGGGCGGCGAATAACAATTTGAGCCGGAGCCTGTACGCGCATTTAGTATGGTACGAGTCAACATCCCGTTATCTGCTCACCCGTAGATCGGTGGTGCGTCGATGATAGCGCGCAACTCCTCAGTGCTATCCACGACCCCTGATTGGCCATGGACCACCTTCTTATATACGTGGTGGACACTCCTCAGCTTTCCAAGATTGATATGCGTGCTGGCTTTCACGAAACGAGTTTCCGCTCCATGCATGAAAAGGTTCCCACCAAAACAGAGGATAGCGACACCAGGTATGTACACGACCTGGAGCTTGACCCGCAGCAGAACGGAGATGGCTTCCAGTTGCGATTCGATGCGATGGGAGGGTGCTCCATATAAGATAAGAGCCTTCGCGAGGGTCATGATAAACTGCTGGGCGTCCTGCGTCGCTAAGCCGCACCATCAGATGCAAACCACAGAGGGATTCTATGGCGGGACTTACAGGATTTGACGCCTTCTTTTCCACCTTTGGCCACTCCCGTTATTCGAGGGTCGTCTGGATCGAGCAACTCGTCCGGTTCGCCGTTCCCGGTTGCATTTGTGACCACGCGCTGCGTCAGTCGGGTCGGTTTCTCCGCCTTGGGACCGTGATCTCTGGCCAATTCCTGAGCGAGTGTCTCCTCATATTCGGAAAGTACGGGGAAGTCGACTTTCATGAGGTCATCTGCAGGGGCAGGCCGGGGACTCCTCACTCGCATGATGCCTCGCAGAACTCGCTGCGCGGGTCCGGGTGTCGTTTCGTGCTCCTCGCCCTCTGCAGCGTTCAAGTGCTCCGTCATGCCTTTCTCGATCTCTGTCGTCTTTACTCTCCCCATTCCCGGTGACGTGGGTATATTTTGCGGTGGTCGAGGGGATTGAAGGCGAGGCGAGTAAGGCGAGTAACCAGGACCTGGTGAGAAGGTTGGAGTGTGGTTGGAGAACGGATTTCTGTGAGTGGACCCGATTGGTATGTGACTGTGAAAAAGTGCTGGAGAGGGTGGTATGACGGGCCCTGGCACCCCAGGAGGTTCGTGAGGGGGATGGGTCCGACTTGCAAGAGAACGGGACGCGGAGCGAGCGCCATGGAGAGTTTCTTTTGCAGGACGGCTTGTATGCATTGTGCTGGATTAGGCCTGGTATGCTGCCAAAGTCGTGGAGGATGGTCAAGCTACGATTCACAATTTCAGGAGGCGCACGACTCCCAACGATCGGGGTTTGAACCTTGACTCACACCGTCCTCCTGGTCAAGCAGGTGACCATCCAAGCGAAAAACCGACCATTGGAGGTGCTTTACTTTTCCTCATTCCTATTAGCCCAGTCGAGAGCGCCAGACTAGTACTGGGTCGTGCTGGCCGTGTTACGCCGCTTGTGATCGTTATATCGCCTCAACGTATCTATTAAAGGTATATTCTTCGTATTGATCAACGCTGCTGTAAGATATGAAGGGTAGCGCAGAGACTAAGTTCACGGGATCCTTGTGCACCACCGCTTGGCGAACTAACAATGAAGCCGAAAAAGTCTGCTTTGCAATCTTTGGTACTAGATTACTCCAGGTTGTACATGTATGGGCAAACAGCGAGACGAATAAAACGATCAAAATGACACCCAGAACAGGAAGCGGCGGATGTCCGTTGCTTCCAACCTGATCGAAATTCTCTACTTCCTTCTTCCAGTGTAAAAAGAACGTGTGGATGCGAGCGAATCTGCTGCATGTGGGGAACCGGAACGCGTCGAACAACCTAAAGCCATTCAAGTAGAAGTAGAATTACACATCACCCGCCTTTGCTCCACTCCAAATACTCCAAGTGAGGCCGTTTTTGCAGTCGATGGCTAACCGACTGATCTATGCTCTGTCATGTGTGGGGCTGTCGATTGAGCCTGTGATGGGAATTGCGACAGCACAAGCACGATGGGGGTATGGGCGGGTAGTGGATACGATGGCGGGGGTTGACCGAGTATGGTAACCAAGGTGGGAAAGGGGCGAAATGAGAGGCGTGGATCAAATTTCAGGTCTGAGCGATAGCAAGAAGCACAACTAAACCTTGATGTAATGTACGTGGTAGATAAGTGATGTTGGCTATGTGGATGAGGCATACGCACGGCACATGCACCATGGAAGCGACCGCGACAGCGGTGGGCAAGGAGAGGAAGTTGTAGAGTTTTTGGAGAGGGCGGTGAAGGAGTAATTACACACAATGTGGTGCCCACACAGCTGCCACACGCTAATGGTCGAATCCATGTGCAACCACTGCGGCGCATGAGAGGAGGTCCGTTGAGAATGGAGAGGAGAACAGATGGCAAGACAAGAAGAAACGAGAGTTGGTGGCACGAGAGTGCGACATAGTAGAACGGACACAATAAAAACAATGACAGATAGCGATTTTGGCATTGCTGGACGAAGGAAGAAGCGAGACCGCGCAAAACCCGAAAGGAGCCAATGTCCAGGGTAAACCACACACATTCGGGTCATGGCGGCGGATCTGGTGGATGTCGAGTAGGATCTAGTGGTTGTGGCGGATGGTGCTGCTCGGCAACGTGTACGAAGCTCGCAAATGGAGGGAGGGTCTGAGTAGTGGTTGAAGTGTGAGACGTAGACGGTAGTGGAGGCGGAGACTAAAAGCTAGAGTTAGTGGAAAGCGCTCGTGAATCCGGCATATTACGTACCGGGAACAGAGGATTAACGGCGGAATGGGGAGTAGGAGGGTGACTTCGAGTGGTTGTGTACGTGAACTCTGAATGTGGACTATGCCCAAGGGCCTGGGATACGGGGACCGGCGGAACGGCGATGTAAGGTTGAGAATGTAATCTCCGTTGGGCGAGTCCACCGCTTGATCGACTGGGTCCGGGACCTGTGCTAGGACCCTGGTCGATGGTCCATGCGGGCATACTCGGTGAGCCGGCAAGAGTCAAATACTGCATGTTGTGCGGGCTGACCGTTGGATCACTGAAGTTCTGGTTCGCAAAGTCACTGACAAACTGCGCATCGATTGAACTTGACGAGAGCGCAGCGGCATTAGGCTCCACCGAATGCGAGGTCCTCGGCGAGGTAGTGTAGCTGTGCAATGATGACATTGACGAGGTTGTCGCAATGCCTCGGCCGGTGCTGAACCCATACGTACTTCCACGTTTCCGCACTGAACGTCCTGGTCCAGGATCGGAGTCGACGGTAGCGAACGAGATGACCGACATCCGCCCGACGGAATGCACGTCCGACTGCGAGGACACCGAGTGGTCGTCGTCATCCCTAGGCCGCTTAAACCGATGGTCGTGACCATATGGGTTGTTGTCCGGCGAAAGTAAAGGCGCACCACTGGTAGATGGCGTAATCCTCGGTTGTGTCCCCTCCCTCCTTCCGTACCCGCCTCCACCGTAGCTGGTGGCAGCAACGACTCCAGGAGGAACCTCAAGTGAATCCTTCTGCGATCCATTTGGCTTGGGCTTGCTACGCCTTTCGAGGCCGCCCGGCTGAGCGAGCATTGCAGAGTGCACTGACTGGAACTCGAACTCGCTCCTGCCGGCAACATGTTGCTGAATATGCTGCCGTTTCCGCATGACCGCTTGCGCTCGCTCTCGCTGTAACTTTTGCTGCGCGGCATGTTTCTCCTTCTCCGCCTCCTTCGCGAGCCGTTTCTGCTCCTTCTCGAACTTTTTCGGATCTAAGGGAGGTATTGGAGGTACTGGAGGTACGGGTGGGATCTGTGACAGCGCGACGGGTGCGTTGGGTGACATCTCTGGCAATGACCTACTCTCCGAGCTCGAAGAGGGCGTCCGCTGCAACGAAGGCGTAGATCTCGACGCGAATGTGATTTCCTCCACCGGCGGTAGTGAATTCTGAATCTGCATCGTCGGTTTCTCATTGTGACCGAAAACGGATCCAAGCCCCCATTTTTTGCCAAAGCCAAGGATACCGGATTTCTGCGGATTGTTCGGATTGTTCTCTTGTTGCGCCGGCGGATCAAGAACCATTCGATCGCCGCCGTACGAGTCCTGCTGGTGGTGCTGGACATGCCTATTGTAAGCGCTGGTGGAGACCGGAGTGGCGTCCACAGAAATCATCTCAACGTCACCATTTTGCTGTTGTGGGTAAAACGGCTGGCGGTGAGAATAAGGAGACGCGCCATTGGGATAGGAGTGGTTTGAATGATTGAACGGGGGCTTGATATAGGCAGGAGAATGCGCGTGCGAGGGCGGCAGGGACCGTGGTGAGAGCGTAGACAATTGGTTGAGTCTGGAAGATTTTGATGATGACGCTGAGCCAGGGAAACCCGACGGAACGTGCAGAGAAGTAGGATAGGTGAAGCGTGGAGTGGTCTCGATGAAGTACTGATGTTCTAGACAGTCTCGGGCCGTAAGTCGCGCCTCCGGTTCGTACCGCAGTAAGGCAGCAATGCAATCAATGAGCGACCGCGGAATGGAGACATCGAAGAGGCTGTAGAAGTCCAAGGGTTGGATCTGCGAAACTATGATCAAAACGTGTGAAAAAAAACGAGTTTGGTATCCCTGCTCACCTTCTCAAAGACAAGACCGCTCTGCTTCGCAATCTTCAGTCCCCTAGGCCATTTGCCACCACCTCGTGGTCTTCCCTGGGAATCGAAGCCATAGTCCGACGGATCACCTAATACTTCGCATATCTTCTTAACTTGGTCGTACTCGTTAGTTCCGGGAAACAGCGGTTTGAGGTTGACCAGCTCCGCGATGATGGTGCCGAGAGCCCAGAGGTCGACGGGGCTTGAATAGTCGGTAGATCGCAAGAGAACCTCCGGTGCTCGATACCAACGTGTCGAAACATACTCCGTATACGGCGGCTTTGATTGGATTTCCCTTGCTAGGCCGAAATCCGCCAATTTGACAAGAACCATTACGTCCTTCTCCGGCGGGGCGCCCGGGGGTGCAATCGGCGAAACGGTGACATAATCAGTGACCCCAGTGGTTGTGACAAGCAGATTCTCCGGCTTCATGTCTCGGTGAAAGTAACCGGAGTTGTGGATGTGTGCGAGACCAGCGGTGACTTGACGAAAAATGGATGAAACGAGGCCTCCAGCGAGAGGGCGGCCCTTGCGCGATTTGATAAGTTGATACAGGTTGCCTTCCATACATTCGAAGACGAAATAAAGCTCCTTTGTAGAGGGTAGAATGAAACAGTCGTAAAGTGGTATGACGTTCTCGTGAGGGGGAATGGATTGTAGTGACTAAGATAAGATTGGGGGGGATTAAAGTTAGCGTTTTGACACCCAAGGCTGACCACGCGATTCTGGAGCGTGGCCGGCATTTGGAATGGGGGGGGGGGTACCCACCTCGAGTTCAGGGTGCTTCTTGCATTCGTCCCAGCCGCCTTCCCAGCGCTTTTTCATGCGCTTGATAGCGACGAGATGCTTTCCCTGCCATTCCGCTCGCGCCCCCTGACCCTGTTGCATCCGGGCTTTCGTGACATGGGGCGGTAGAGGTGAGTGCCAATCGCAAAGCCAAACTTGGCCGAATGATCCGTCTCCGACAGCTTTGACAAAGGTGTAGGAGCGTTCTGACACTGTAAGAAGTAGGCGCTGAGCGTGCGAGTTAAGTGGGTGGGAGTGGCGACTACTCACTGCTCTGGGCATTACCGACTTCGAGCTGGTTGCCAACGACTTGGACGGAGGGGATTGCCATGACAGAAATGCGGTCCTTTTCCTGGTGTTGCTGCGGCTTTTGTTGTGGCTGCTGGGGGTGGACTTGGTTCTGTTGGCGCGGATGGCCATTGTGGCTAGCCTGGTCGGGGGCGGTCGAGCTATGGAGAGGGCTGGTGCGGGTGTGGGAGGGAAGACGATTATGGTCGATTTGTGAACGACTTGTGGAGTGGTGATAATGCTGGTGGTGATGGTAGTGCTGGTGGTGGACATGGTGCGGGAGGTCGACATGGACGCTCGACTCGGACATTGCTCAGCGGCGACTCGAGATGCCCAACGACACATTAGTCGCCCCCGGGACTGGTTCCTACGACTCTCCCTCGGCGATCTTCTTTGGTAGTCCGCGCGGGGTGGTGAAAATTCCGAAAGACGGAAGCTAGTGGGTTGGTAAAAGGGTGGACGGCAAGGAGAGAGAGTCAGAGCAATCGCATGCACGTCGGGGAAGGGGGAGGCGGGGACCAAGGAGTGGAGAGGTGAGTTGGGGGCAGGAGGCTAATTTGCTGCGATTTGTTGTTTGGCGGCGGGAAAAGCTGCGTTGGGTCTGTGCACTGGAGGGCCGACGAAGAGGAAGGCAAGTGCAAGGGAAGTAGCTGGAGTTGAAGCAGCTGGAGCAGGCAAAGATACGACGAGGCGACGAAGAGGCGAAGAGGCGAAGAAAAGAAGCAACAGGGAGCGAGCACGGAGTGCGAGGCCGGCCGGAGGATGAGCAGCAGAGCAGCAGCACGCACGCACGCGCTCAAGAATGCACCATATGTAAATTGATCTCAGACAGAACATAGGTCTGTAGCCATTATTGTTGATTATTATAATATTTATTTGTGATAGTTAATTATTGTAG
>Ga0307513_10003316_pt1 | contig 21917 bp, 18 predicted proteins | sample 15_EM_MG_FD_202174 | JGI IMG/M metagenome (GOLD analysis project Ga0307513, IMG submission 202174) | Populus trichocarpa ectomycorrhiza microbial communities from riparian zone in the Pacific Northwest, United States - 15_EM | ecosystem: Host-associated > Plants > Roots > Unclassified | place... | reverse complement strand
AAGGACGAGGGGGTCGACCTATTTGGGGGGGGGGCTCGGGTCTTGGTCCTAACCTGGGGAGGCGGGGGCGGAGGCATGGGGAGTGTGGTGATACCAGTCGGGGGAACAGCCGGCCGCGTGGGGGCAGGCGCTTGCAGATGGGGGGCAGCAGACACCCTTTGTGACGTAGGAGATAGGAGGTGAAGTACCCTTTATATAGAAGGAAATCCTAGCCCAGCCTTTGTCGTCCGACTTATACCCAAGTATTAGTCCCCTATCCGCTAACTAAGGAAACAATACAATTTGTCATGAACCTTGCAAAGGAAATCCTTCATTTCACCTGTGTAACAAAAGAAAGAACACCAAAGTGATCCCAACGCGTATTTCACCAGGGGACCATGAGAACTGTCGTTCCCTGTTGCATACCTCCTCACCAATAGGATTGTTACACCAGATTGTGCAAAGTACTCTCCAATATTAGGAGATCATTTCACTAATAATAATTGTTTCCACCATCTATTCAAGATCACAACCGATCTCTTCAGATTCCCTGCTTACTTGTTCTTAGACCAGTCCAATAGATATTTGCTAGAGCTCAAGTAGTGACTAATGAAATAAAGGATGGATTTTTCAAGGTTCACCGATTTGAAGTTGGTAGGCTTGTTCTCCACATTATTCTGAGATCTTGAAGGGACCGTATAGCTTAGATGCTGGTTTCTGAAATGGGAATTGAGTGCAGATATTCTTGGCATTAAGCTTAACCATATTGTCTATGTTAAAGTTAAGTTATTGCTTAGTCTCCTGATTGTAATATCGTGCAATGTCTTCCCTGGTTTTTTCTCAAGATCCTCTTGCTTCTGGATTATAGTCTGGATCCAGTAAGCATAAGGATTTGCTCCAGAATTTTGTGCTTCATATTCATACAGCCATTCAGTTTGAGGATAATAGCCCTAGTTTGCAAACTAATGGTTTTCATTGGTTACAGAGTTGTTATAAGTGAACTCAGCTAAGGGTAAACGGTGGTACCAGTGTAACAGGGGCAGGCAGTAGGAAGATGGATCCTAAGTGTGCAACAGAACCGAAGACTCAAAGTAGAAGTAAGAATCAAAAGGACACAAGATAATTCAAAGCACAATCAAGTGGTAAAACTTAATATTGTTAAGCCTGAAAGCTTCACTCAATAAGTTCTGCCAAGGATGGTTGGTTATCAGAATCAGGTGTCTCATGCTTTTGTTAAGTAGAATAATGGAAAGTCAGAGGACACTCGTCAACCATTGGAACCATTCGTGAGCACTGTGGTCAGCTTTGGGGTATCAAACTCACATGCCTAGAGTGGGCTCCTAGCCGGAAGCAGTCAGACTGCGCCAATCAGACTGCGCCAATATTAACTATGGCCACAAACAGGAAGTGTTCCCAGGAGAATCTCACTAGCCATCTCGGCATGATTGAAAGCTCTTACCTATTGGTAGCATGTCAGTAGCCGACCGACATGCCCACCCTAGAGATACTATCCATTGGAACTCACTGGCCCAGTGGTGATTTATCTATTTAAGCTATGCATCCTATGGGTGAATCTACTTGGCTATACAAAGGTTTTAAGCCTGACTGCATACACACACCATCAGAAATCTCCACTTGCTTGAGTGCATGGGCGCTACACTTAGCCAACCATCCGGCACCCGCTTAAATCGTGAGATGACTCACACCTCTAGAGTACACTAATAACCCATGGCAAAGCTACAGTTTATGGGTAGCCTGGGACTGGCATTGTGGTGGTTGTCCTGAAAGCCTTACAACTTACCCGGTCAGCCCCAAGCCCTTTACAGTTTACCATACAACTATCCAGAGCTCAAAGTATGCCCGTAGGTGGTTCCTAGGCGTTATCTAGGTGGCACCACAGGAGGCGGTCCCCCTCGCACCCCTTATATATCCTGTGAACAGCTTCTAGTCAGATAGCTGGCCATAACTTGTACCCCGTTGTAGGGGCAGTCTTACTCTACTATGAAGCACACCACTACACAGCCATATTGTCCTGTCAGACCGTACCAATGCTAGGGCTGGAGGGGCATGTTACGAATTTCGCCTCAAAGTTACAGGAGGTTTGGACCACCACTGCTCCGTCAGTATCCAGCTTCGTATCAGATGAACTGACACTATAAACCTCTAAAAGCCCCACTATAGTGTGATAACTTTCCTCTAAGTACTCGGATGCCTTTCAGGGTGAAGGTAGGGTATCTGGGTCCCCTATATAGGATAAAGATGTTCCTAAGGTAAGGTAACTTTATCCCTTTATGCTTTATTCTTTCAAGAGTCCGTGCGACCACATATAATGTTGCCCCAAAGACTTGTGCAATATTTACTATGTTTCCTTACCTTTATATGAACATGCCCTTCAAAGGCTGCCCTGCCCAGGTAGGTCACTTTGACCTACCTGAGTTACCCTTTCTAACCCTATGCCACCAAGTCACTTTGTAGGCACTTGTGCCAACTCATCCCTACCAGTAGTATACTAAGTATACTGGCATAGTCTCATTCTGGTTGACTCTTGGTATACCATGTGGGCTTGAGTCTAGTTCACTGAAGCCTCCTATCTGTTCAGTCCTCACAACCAGTCATCCTTATCATAATTGACAAATATACCGAGATAGCCTGTTCGCATTTTATTAACTTATTCTATTTGTCCATCAGTCTGAGGGTGGTACACTCTGGACATTTTTCAATCTCTGTCTAAGGGGATAAATCCGGATATCACTATAGTTAGATAAAACTTTCATGTTGTCCTGATATATTGATGTGGACTTCCCTGAAGACCCAAGCTTATTAAAACCTTCTGCCAGATATAACCTCATACTCCAATCTGGAATACTTCAATGGCCTTCAAAAGCACACTGGGTTGCCACTTCGAGGGTGGCGGGTGTTGGGTTTGTGGTTGTTGTGTCTGCTATTCAGGAACCTTTCTAGTTTTGTCAAGTCGTGCAAGAAATGATACACTCATCACAACAAGTTAGTATACTATTCCATTGCAATCTAGGCTCTTTAGCTACATTCAAAGAAACAATCTACAACCCGTATAGCAACTATATTAACTTTTGAGTTCTTCAGATTAGGAAGTTTATTGAGGGCAGCAAGGATATGGTAATGGATTACTGCTAGATGAATAAGATACTTACAGATTGTTTAACTAAACCTTTAGTAGTTAGCAAGCATGTGGAGTTTATATGTATGTGTGAATGACTTTGATATTTCCTTTGTTACTAGTATGTCTGTCCTAAGTCATTGATCTACAGGTATTATTGTTTGTTTTTATTTGTTGCTATATACACAAGTAGGTATCAAGAGTGGTATGTGCAAGGGCAGTGTTACCTCTTAAACTATACAATAATGTTGAGGTATGTCTACTGACTTAGGTTATGTCTAGGGGTTAGCTTAGTGACTGCCAACTGTGTGGATTAGGTCAATCATTGTTTGGAGAGGAGTAGGCTTGGCATGTGTGTTTCTTATAAATATTTTCTCTCTTATACTGCCAGTAGTCTATAACAAACATCTCATCTCACATAACATACTACATACCTACTACATCCCAATATCCTTCTCTTCTTACTTCCTTACTTCCTTACTTCCTTCCTTACTCTTTTTCTCACATTCTCACTTCCCTATTTCCCTACTTCCTCACCTCCCTACCCTCCTCACTTCTTCACTCCCTCACCTCTATCATTTAACTCTTCTACTTCCCCTCTCTTCCTCTCTTCAACCTTTCTACCCTCTATCTCCTTCTCTATTACTCTTTTCATCTTTTACTCTTTTACTCTTTTACTCTTTTACTCTTTTACTCTTTTACTCTTTTACTCTTTTCCTCTTTTACTCTTTTCATGTTTTCATCTTTTACTCTTTTACTCTTTTACTCCTTTCCTCTCTTACTCCTTTCCTCTCTTACTCTATTACTCTCTTCCTCTTATTCTTTCTTTCTTGGTTCTAGTAGGCTATTTTTTCCCATCTCTTGCTAATAAATCCAGCAAATATCGTTTCAGATATCAACTAGTACTACATGGTAACTTTTATAGTCCAAACCTATTAGAAGAAGCAGGATGGCCATTCTTGTCACTTTGACTTTGTATCTCTCATCAAACATGAGATTTCAGATAATCACGAGACAAGAGTTGACACCATTCCAGTCTTGAATACTATCGCAAGTATATTTATTCATTAGGAGAGCTCTCAAGTTGTTGCAGTCACCTTACAAGTAAACTCAACTGAGCGAACAATCTGTCTAACGATGGCCTAAAAACCATGGTATTGGAAGTCCTGTACTGAAACTATCTGGAAAGTGTATATGTAGAGCTAAAAACTCTATCAAAAATGCAAGCCAGCCAAAGGGATCAAGTATTGAACAAGCATAAGACTCTTCCTTTGAGAATTGTAATAGTTCATGAAATATACAAGTTTGCTTAATAAAGCAAATGAAGTAGGTAGAGAAGTGGTGGGATAGCCTACTCAAATTCCTGCAAAGGCTAGCTGAATATCTCGGGAATACTCCTGAAGAATTCAACAAGGAATTACTCAATATTGTAAATACCCTTCACATTATCCAACAGATTATTCATGAGCTTCATATGAGCCCAACATCCTGTCAGGAACCGACACAGGCTAAGCGGGAACTAGTATATGCTCAAAGTATTTGGGACAAGCAGAAAGCATGATGTGTACCTCCCGGTAGTCACTGACTTGCCTGTAAGATTCTCACCCAAATGTTAAATTATAACGTAAATTACGGTGATCCCCCTCACTACCAGGATCCTGCACACCCATGGAAACTAGTAAAAAATGTAATCTCAATTGGATTATCTCTATTAATAATTGAGATACAATGGTGAAAATCCAGCTACAGGTACTTCAATATATGGAGAATCAGAATATGTATTTTTAATTTCATGTGAGTGAATTGTTGCTCTGCTATAGTGGCTTTAAGATCACGTATTCCAGGGGGAACTTGCACCCTTTCCTTAGGATATAAAATTCAAAAACCCCCCACGAAAGGCATTTTATAATAGATAGAAGAATTGTATAAGACTTATATATTCAGAGTAACCTGGTTTTGATTTACTTTACAAGCATTTCTCAAAGTATTAGTAGTTGAAAAAGTGATATGACACTTCATACAAACTACATACAAATTGTACCAATTGTACTATATGATAGCTACCAATCCACTTAACCTATGGACTCAATCTTTTGAAATATACTTTATCATAGTTATTTAAGTATGAATGCCAAGTTTAAAGGTTAATAAGAAAGTTTTCCATGTTCGGTACTTTGATTATGATTGAGCCAGCAACAATTTTTACTAAATCCTAATACTATCTTCACTATTCAATTGCCTATTATTTTAACTAGCAATCAGTTAGCAGAAAATCTAATACAGTCTGGAAGCTCAAGTTACACTGTCTAAAGTATGCTGAAGTGACAGCTGGTTATCAGACTACAAGTTCAGTCCAGTTAGCTCAATAAGAGCAATATGCTTCATGAATCTTAATAAGATAAGATATACTTAGCTATGATAATAAGTACACAAACTATTTGCCGTTGTGCCCTAATACTAGTAAACCCATGAATCAAGTGTTATTTGCTTTAGAGATTTACATTTTGTGATTTTAAAGTTAAGAAGAAGCTTATTTACACCATAATATTCATCCTTCTACTACATGGGTGAAAGCAATACAGGGTATATTTGTTTCGCTTCAAATACTTTATACTTACTTAAATAATCATAATAAAGTAGATTCCAAAATATTGAGTCCATAGGTTAAATGGATTTGTAGCTATCATATAGTAAAATTGGTACAATTTGTATGTAGTTTGTATGTAGTTTGTATGTAGTTTCATATCACTTTTTCAACTACTAATACTTTGAGAAATGCTTGTGGGGTGAATCAAAATCAGGTCACTCTGAATATATAAGTCTTATACTACCCTTTTATCTATTTTAGAATGCCTTTCTTGGGGGGTTTTTGAATTTTATATCCTGAGGAAAGAGTGCAAGTAGTCTCTAGCATAAGTGATCTTAAAGCCACTATAGGAGAGCAACAATTCATTCACATGAAATTAAAAATACATATTCTAATTCTGCATATATTAAAGTACCTGTAGCTAGATTTCTATCATGGTATCTCTATTATTAATAGAGATAATCCAATTGATGTTCCATTTTTCACTAGTTTCTATGGGTAAGCAGGATCCCAGTAGTGAGCGGGATTACAGTAATTTACATTATGGCTTTTCTACCCCCATTTACCTCTCAGATACAACAGTATTTGAACAAGGCACAGATCGTTAGACGTATGTCCTACAACTGCCATACATGCAGAACTATGCTAATATCAAGCCAATCTCGGAATAATACAGTTATCACCTCAGACCTTATATCAGAAATTAAAATAGAGAAAATACCTTGAGTTTCCTAACACACCCACAAGTTTATAGCTAACAACATGGTCTAAGCTCAGGAGGTAAGATTCACACCTATCATCTCCTATATTAATTTTACCTTACATTAGAGTGTTGAGTAGTTGCTAAACTCAAGGCACTTCTACTAGAAAGCCCAGGCCACCAAATCGACAGTACAGACATTAATTACTTCCAAGATCTCTTAGCAGGCCAATAGGATATCAATATTTCTACTAGACCTCTTATTCACTTTATTTGAAACTGTAGAATGGTCATAGTATTCAGTAAGGCATGCGGTATCTCGTTCCTTATAATACTTGCTTTGGCTGGTCTTAGAGTTACTGTCATTGCACCTTAAAATAAAACGAACAGCGAGCATATTCCGAATCAGCTTCTAACTACTCAAGTTAGGAAATAGCATCAAGTACATAGACACATATCAGGGCCTATCCCAGGTTCCTGTAGAAATCCTCTGCACTAACTTCAAGTACAAAGATTCTATCCTGGGGAGGCTAAGCCTTCTTATCACCAATGCACTACTTACAGCATTTCTTAATCGTTTTATAAATAGTGTAGGCTGACTGAAGGAAATTGTATTCAACTTACTACAATCAACTTCCAAATCAATTATCTAACACTCTCCTTAATTGAATCCTTTCAGATCTTAAGTCATGTTAGTATATCTTTACAGCTCTTTCTGCCCAAGAAATATGCTACCAATACGAATAGGGTTGTAAAATAGGAGAAGTGGATATTTGGTCTCTCTACCTAATATACTGCTCACACTCAATTCAGACTCACAGTCATCCCAACCCTGGCCTGAGACTATTCTCCTCACTAAATAGCTTATCTTTCTTGATAGCAATTCTATCTCAAAGACTACCATGGGGTTTCACTTGATGAAATAGCATCAAAATGAGCTACCCATTCAGGCATGTATTATGAAGTATGGAGCAGAATCAATAATGGATTTGGAACTTGATACAGATATAATATAAGGTATTAATAGGGCTGTTAGTGGTGAGTACTTTGAGAGTATATATACTAATATCTTCATCCCAATTGCAACTAATAACAAACTAGTGGGAATTAATTTATCAATACCAGATCCTCCGGAACTATCTACACCTGGATGCTAAACCAAAATGAACTAAGTGATAATAGCCATCAGTCTATCAAGATATGTACTATTCCAGAATTCTGTATTACTAATACTAACGATTTGATTAGTCTTGTACAGTATTGCCTGGTTGGAGACATGGGTGTGGAGAGTTAAGGGTACAGGAAATCCATATAGTAATATCATTTAATCATTCAGCTATTGGGTATTTATATTAGCTGAGAAGTAGCCTGACAAAGGTGAAGTTAGAATCAAAAATGATAATCCAAGCAGAATAAAGCGATTAAACGTAATATTGTTTCGCTAGAAACCTTTGGTCTTTAGAGTTCTTGAGAATTGTTTGTTATGAGAATCGGGTATTTGTCACTCTAGTTAGGTTGAATAATGGTAAGTTAGAGGGCACCTATCAGCCATTCTAACATTCACAAGTATCCTGCTTAGCTCAGAACAATCCCACATATCGCCTAATAAAGTGGATTCACCCTCACAGGTAGTCAGACAATGCAGATATTACCTATTTCTACCAATAGACTGTGCTTCTAGTGATGTATCTTCAAATATCTCTGCATTCACAGAAACCTTTTCATATCAGTAGCATGTTACTGTCAAACCAACACACCAATTATAGTTATAATATCTAGCAGGACTCACTGGCCCAGTAGCAGTTATGTCTATATGAGCTATGCAGTATATCAGCTAATCTACTTCACAATATGGAGTTTCAAAACTACACTAAATTTGTCAACAGTAAGAAGTGAGCAGTTACTTGACTGCATGAGTACTGCCTATTGCCAATTCTGGCAGGACCCTCTCCATAGTAACAATACTAATATCTCTAAAGTCCACCTACTATCTATCAAAATTGTGCAATTGAAAACGTAGCCTTGGACAGGTAATGGGGTAGTTCTTGGAAAAGCGTTGAAGCTTTTCCAGCAGGCCCTAAGTCCGCTTCTCCCAACTATGCTATGACCTCTAGGTCTAAGTATACCCATAAGTAGTTCCTAGGCATTATCCAGGTGGCACCCAAGTGGGCAGTCACTCTCATACCACTTATATATCCTGTAAACAGCTTTGGGTTAGGTGGACAGCTATAAAGCATTAAGGGCCATGCTTTCTCTTGGAGTTTATTAGGGGGTACATAGGGCATCGAAAAATGTGGGCCCACAGTCCTTTTCCCCGTCCCGTCCCACTCAAGAGCCTGGGGCAGGGTGTCTTTTTCGGCATTCTCTGGCCCTGTCCCCGCTCAGACCAGAGCCCGGCTCATACTCCAGACAGGTTCCTGTTTAAAATAGAGGGTAGCAAAGAGGGCCCGGCCCGTTCAGGGGAAGAGTGTGGGTGGACCCTGGAGGGGGGCAGGGCGGGAATTACCCGAAAAATACCTCGTCCGGGCCCATCTAAGGGCAGGGTATGGCGAATAAAATCCTGCCCGCCCCATCCCGTAATGAACACTTATTCCTCCAGGATTTTACTTTCCTAGAATGCTAGCAACTAGACAGACCTTCTTCCTTATTAAGCCATACCAATGCTAGGGCCTAATGTAGGTTGTAGGAATATCTCACTAAAGTGACATAGCAGCAAAAGAAGCCTGTGCCCCATGCTAATAGACATTGCACCTAGATTCAATGATTCCACATAGATCATCTTATTCACCGCACCTCCCATAAGAGGACCCCTGCATAGTGGTTACATCTGAGTATCTTAGATGCAATACAACCGATATTCTATCTACCTGAGGTACTTAGATTGCTAATTGCTCACTGTGATCTTTAGAAGAACAATAAGTCTGTAACGGGAGCACTCTGTAGGAAGACGGATCCTATGATTGTGGCTGCACCGAAGACTCAAAGTAGAAGTAAGGATCAAAATAAAGCTAAAGATTTTTCAAAGTAGAATCAAGCGGTAAAACATAATATTATTAAGCCTGAAAGCTTGACTCAATAAGTTCTCTCAAGGATCATTGGTTATCAGAATAGTGTGTCTCGGGCTTTAGTTAAGTAAAATAATGTAAAGCCAGAGGACACTGGTCAACGATTGTGACCTTTCGCGAGCACCGTGATCAGCTCACAGCTGTCCGACTCACCTGCCTAAGTGAGCTAATGCTCAGAGGCAGTCGGACCCCTCAGATATTAACTATCTGCATAAATAGAAAGTATTCTGGGTGATGTCTCTCCAGCTACATCTGCATGAGCGAAAACCTATTCCTATCGGTAGCATGTCACTGGCTGACCGCCATACCCACTGCAGCGATACTATCCATTGGGACTCACTGGCCCAGCAGTGGGTTCCTATATACAAGCTATGCAGTCCATGGGCAAATATACTTGGCTATACTAAGCTTCTAAACCTGACTGCATGCTCCGACGATAAGAAATCTCCTGCTACTTGACTGCATGGGTGCTACCGACAGCCAACCATGCTGGACCCTCTTAAATCATGACAAGACTCACACCTGTAGAGTCCACAAATAACATATGATAATGCTACAGTTCACGCGGTAGCCTGGGACTGGCCTTGGGCTGGTTGTCCTGGAAGCCTTGCAGCTTCCCTGGTCAGCCCCAAGCCCTCTACTGTTGACTATACTACTATCCGGACGTTAACGTATACCCGTAGGTGGTTCCCAGGGGGTATCCAGGTGGCGCCCCAGGAAGCGGCCACCCTCACACACCTTATATATCCTGCAAACAGCTTCTAGTCCGTCGAACAGCTTCTGGTCCATCGGACGGCCACAACTTATACTGTGTTGTGGGAGCGTTCCTCTGGATCTCACTTTACTAGGTACCTCACGACAACACAGATGTAGTGTGCTGTCGCGCCGTACCAACGCAGGGGCCGTAGGGGGGTGTTCGGAATATCTCCTGAAAGTTACAGGATGTTCGGAGTACTCCTGCTCTGTCCGTAGCCCGCTTGGTACCACCTGAAGCCGTCCTATAAATAGCTACGAGCCCTACCATCATCTGATAACTTTCCCCTATATCCGCAGATGACTTTGTCGGCGAAGGTAGGGTAACTGGGGTACCTCAGTAGGGTAACTGGATCCAAATGGTTGGATAATCATGTTTCCAAGGTAGGGTAAGCTCACCCCCTTCTGGTTTTATTGCCTTCCAGGGTCCAAGTGACCACATATCCTGTTGCCCTGGAGACCTCTGCAACTTTTACTATGTGTCTTTAACTTTACGCGAACATGTTCTCCGAAGGTTACCCTGCCCAGCAGGGTCACTTTGGCCTACCTTGGTTACCCTGTCTAATCCTATGTCACCATGTCACTGTGTAGCCACTTGTACCAACTCATGCCTACCGGTAGTATACTAAGCATAATGGTCTAGCCTCAATCTGGTTACCCCTTGGTATACCATATGGGCTTGAGTCTAGTCAACTGTAGTTACCTATCTGTTACGTCGTTACACCACTCCCCTCTTCTCTAGATTTGTCCTCCGATCCTAGTGTTGTCTTTTCATTCCACGCATAGGTGCGTCAACAACCCTATGGTCTCTAGGTTTAGACGGATACCTCTGGTGAAGGTTCACCAAGGTCTGCATAGCAGTACTTTCCAACATCACGAATGGTTCCCAGGAATTCTCTTCTGGTCCGTACCCTTCCCAAGCAGTTAAGTATTGCACAAAGCGGTGAGGAAGCTTTGACTTAGGGTTTGCATACCTCCGGCTGTCTATTACCTCCGAGACAACATAACTGGGCTCACTATTCACCATGCCCGGTGCTGGTATCGCCAACTGCAGTCTCCCTATTTGATCTTCGCGATAGGCTTCCAACAATTCAACATTGAACATGGACAGATGATCCACCCTTCAGGCAATTCTAACTCATAGGCTCTGGATCCACTCCTCCGCTTGACTACGAATGGTCCCAACATTTTATGGTCCAGCTTTTCCTTGGCCTTTTTGTGCGAATTCTTTTTCGATTCAACATTATGCAGTCTGCTTTCTTTGCCCTGCCTTGAGTGACATCCTCTAGTGTGATATATTGAGGAGAAGGGTGTCGTTTTTGATCATGCAATTTCCTTTGTCTTTCTTGTGCCTGTTGTTATGTCTCTCGAATCTCTTGCCATATCCCTTCCTAATCCTTTACCAAGAGCTCACTATCTGGGTGGATCCCTTGATTATCTGACACCATTCCCGATCATTGTATCTAAGGAGTGAATCTGTAATTGATTTCAGAAGGACTTGCAATTGTTGCATTAGGCTCATCCAAAACCTGGATGTGAACCGGGTATCTCAGTCAGAGATAATTCTTTCTGGGAACCGATGAAGGCGCCAGATTTCCTCCAGAAGATGAGAGCCAGTTCCATGATGTGCTCCTCTGTCTTGAAGTGTATGAAATGTGTCATCTTTGAGAACCTGTCCACGATAACCCATATTTTCGTATAGCCTTCTGATTTGGGTAGCCACACAGTAAAGTCCATGGATATGGAGGCCCACGGTCTCATAGGAACATCTATAGGCTCCAACAGCCCCTACTTCTTATGTCGGATGACCTTATTATGTTGACATACATCACATGAGCAAACATACTCTGTAATCTGTTCATCCATTTTGTGCCAATAGAAGTTTGCCCTAATCCTACCAATAGTCTTGTAGGTTCCGAAGTGTCCAGCCATGCGTGAATCATGTTCAGCCTCCATGATTATTCGCTTTAAGGCCTCGTCGTTTGGGATATACCACATGTTTTTATAACCGAGTAAATCCTTGATGATACTTAGACTTGTATCAACAGTTTTCTCGCCCTTCAGTACTGACTTGAATGTATCCAAATAGGCTTTGTCCTGGTGGGCTGCCTTAAGTAGAGTCGCCCTAAACGCGGAATGTAGCCGAAATCCTGGGCAGTACTGCAACACTTGTGGTTAAAAGATGTCCCGCTCGGGGCCAACATACTGATGCGGACGGAAAAAAGTGTAAGGATCAGTATTACTCACCCCTTTATGGCAGTAGTCCCTACACCTAGACAATGCATTAGCCTTTTCATTTAGCCTTCCCTCATGGTAAACAACCTTGCAATTGAACGATTGTAGCAATTCAGCCCAGCGATGCTGCCTTCTGTTGAGAATCTTGATAGTATTAAAGTACTCCAAATTCCTATGACCGGTATAAACAGTTATCTGTTCTTCAACTGATCTCAACATGTATTCCCATTCACGAAATGCAGCAATTATAGCTGTCATTTCCTTATCGTGAACATCATAATTTACTTCAGTAGGGGCGAACCTTTGGCTATGAAAGGCTACTGGATGCCATCGCTCATCTTCACATAGCTGGGATAAAAGGGCTCTCATGGGCAAAGTCACCAGCATCAGTTTCCAACTTGGTTGGACAAGTTTCATCAAAGTGAGTGAATATAAGACCAGTTGTGAAAGCCCGCTTGAGCTCATAAAATGCTGTTTAGCAAGCATTGGTCCAATTCCACTTGATGCCCTTCTTTGTTAGGTCAGTTAAAGGTTTGGCTATTTTACTAAATCCCTTAATCAACCGACCGTAAAAATTGGCAAAGCCCATACAGCCTTGCACATCAAGGACCTTTTCTGGCGGTAACCAAGCTGTGATCTCCTCAACCTTCTTGGTTGTCAATGATATTCCATGATCAGAGATCTTGTATCCAAAGAATTCTACTTCTCTCGCATTGAAGGTTGACTTTTTTATCCTCACACATGGGCCTGCCTTTTGCAACCTATCCATCACTTTCCTTACCATAGCAACATGTTCTTCAATAGTCTCAGAATAGATTAGGATATCATCCATGTAGGCAATAACCCCTACATCCAACATATCATGGAATACATCATTGATTATTCCTTGGAAAGTTGATGGTGGGTTACAAAGTCGGAAAGGCATGACAGTATCTTCGTATAAGCCATACCGACTTTTGAAAGCCGTCTTGTATTCTTCTCCTTCCACCATGCGGATGAGGTCATAGCCATTCTTCAGGTCCAGTTTGGTGAACACTATGGCTTTCCCGATCCTACTACCTAGCTCGTTCATCAAGGGTGATAGATACTTATTATTAATAGTAAACCTATTTAACCCTAGGTAATCAACACATAGCCGAAATGTTCCATCAGGCTGTGGCACGAACAGGATAGGAGCACCTATTGGAGAGAAGGACCTCCGGATCTTGCCGGACTATTCCCTCTCATTGATATACTCCTTTAATACCTGTAGCTCTCTAATAGTAAGTGGGTATATGTGGTTCTTGGGCAAGTCAGAGCCTGGCACCAAGTCAATATGGTGGTCATACTCGGTATGCTTGGGCAAAACATTGATCTTTTCTTCGCTGAATATGTCTGCGTAATCCTGGTATTCCGGCAGCAGCCTAAGACTAATGTCTTCTCAGTCTTCACCAGTCTAAAGGCGCATCCTACATACAAACATGTTATTGCGATCCTTGGCTAAGAGTTCTTCGCATATGATAAACTCTATGCGGCTCTTGCTTTGAAGACAATGCGTCTTGCAATAGTCTCAGCTCCACTTCAGACTCCCTTTCTCTCAGTTATTATCTAGGTTGGGGTCCTTTAACCACGCCATTGGTAGATAACCATCCAGATATCCTGGAATCATATCGGCAAGCACAAATCTCGTTTTATTGGTATGATCTCTAATAGACATATCGACAGTCTTTGTATAGTGGAGGCCAGAGCCAGGAATGTGATTTCGCTTGCATCTGAAATAGGTATCGGGGTCTCCCGACATATACATGGTAGCTGGGCATTTCTAACCCAAGCACTACTTAATACTGCACCTGTAGCGCCACTATCCAATCCTAAGAGAGCCTCCCCGCTCTGTTTCATCCCATTCTGGCTCCACTCGAGTATCACATTCACATATATAGACCTAGTTTGTGGCGAAGGGCATGCAAGCCTCAACCACTTAGTGGGTCTCTCATTGCTAAACATTGTTGGTTAGTATCAGGTGTGTGGGGGTATTTTCTAGGGATTACTGCTCAATATCTCTTGCCTTCCAACACAAGAGCGGTCATAGCGGGTCGTGAGTAGTTATCCAGTGGGTACAATTATGGGATTTCAAATACCTTGGGGGTTTACTCTCACGCGAGCATGATTTCGGGTCCTTAACCCTCCTCTGCTAAACTTGCAGAATAACTTCAATTGCTAAGCCAAGTCCAGCGTGACGAAATCAAACGATAACTCTTATTACTCGAAATTTAAACACCCAACACCATTTCCTTCCTTATGAAATCAAGCAAACTTTCTCAAAATCAGATAAGAAATGAAATCAACATAAACACTAAACAAAGCGCGGTTACCATCTCCAAAACCTCCACAAGAAACCCAATCCACATAGTGACTCCTATAGTCTATGTTAGTTTCTGCTTGTAGGTTCTTTGAAGGAGGAACTGATGGTCCACCTCCTTCATCTCCGTCCTTCATGCCATCTGGGCTTGGAGCAGGAGTCAGTGCTTTTTCTAAGACTAGAGGATAGAGGCGGGAACTTACCTAGTCAGACGCATCAGTATCTACTTCTAGTATTTGTGGAGCTGATCTGGGGATTTCTGCCTCAACTCTTTTAACAACTGCGGGAGGAGTCTCAATGCGTCTTGCTTTTGGGATTGGAGCACGTTCCTGGTGTCCCGCCTCATTAATAGTCTGCTTATGATAAAGCTTGGCTGAGGCAACAACTGGGGTGGCAGCAGGAGATTTGCGCCAGAAGTGATTCGGATCTCCGCAGTGTCAGCATTGGTTCAATGGTTTGCGATGATCGATCAGAGTTTGTGCTCTATCGTTATGTGCTTTTCCATGCTCTGATTCAGGCGGTCGAAATGACCGTGGCGCAGGGTTGGTGGGTTTGGGATTGCAAGGGCCTGAACCTTTCTCTCCTTCCACTGCTTTTTTGTGGAGGTATGTGTAACAGGTTTATTCCTGTCTAACGAAAATACAATAGGACCGGTGATAGACCTGCCAGCGCTGGTACTAGGGGAGGCTTCAGGGGACCAGAAGTAAGAGGTAATAGTTGAAGGACAAATTAGGACTCAGGGATTGAAGTTCAACCAAGTGTATTCTTAGACTGAAGGACTGTCGAAGTCTGCTGTCTCCTGCTAGCCAGGAGACTGGTTTAAATACAAAAACCCAAGAGCGATAGCCTTCCTGCAATCACGATCATTTCCAGTAGCTGCGCACTTACTGGAATCCTGTAATGCTGCAAGACCAAAGAATGAAACATAGCTCAGACTTCACCAGTGCTACATGACCATTCCATACCCGGAATCCTAAATATAAACTTCCTAGCAAAGCAAACTAAGCATAGCAATACAATAGCATAGCCTATCTGACTGAGAGATAGTTGCGGAGCTGAAATCAAATCCAATCAACCAAATATAAATCAACTAAACATAGGAGATCCTGCACTGCCTGCTCCTGTATACCGTTACTGGAACATGTACACATGTTAGACTCCCCTATTCTGAAAAATCAACCATCATTCCAAAGTCCTCGCTGTCCTCAGTCCTCTCGTCGGTGTGCCATAGGAGGCTGTCGTCATCTGTGGGGAAATAGTCCTGCTCAGAGCTGCTAGAATCATATTCCTCATCGTCATAAGGTTCCCAGAAGTGGTCTGGACAATCGTTTGCTGTGCATGGTGTGGAGGAAACTTCCATAGGTTCCCAGGACGCTTTAATGTAGTGGGAGGTGATCTGGGGCGTCGGTTCTGCCAGTTGGTTGGCGTTCCAGTATTCCTGTATGAGTTCCAGGGACTGGTTGAGGTTCTCGATAGGTTCCCAAGAGTCATCCCCTCGCTCATAGCCTTTCCAGTGAACCAGGAATTCGGGCCTGTTGTTCTGGTAGCGGTAGTGGTGTATCTGTTGTACTTCTCATTCTTCTGTATTGTCTATTAGGATGGGTGCTGGCTTGTCCATTCTGTGGGACTTGAATCTTTCAGGATCGTTCTCTCTGTATTCCTTAAGGGAAAATACATGGAAATAGGGTTTCTGGCCGGCCATTCTGGGCGGGAGGTGTCGTTTGTAGTTGTCTTTATCAGGTAGATGTTCTAGGACCTTGAAGGGTCTCAACCATTGTGGTTCTAGCTTCTTGCATCGTGCAGGGGAGGAGGTATAAGGGCGACCTCTAACAAGAACTCTGCTGCCATTCTTGAAGGGTCCCGTTAGGTGTTTGCTGGGTTTGTCAGCTTGGACAGTCTGGCGGAAGATTGCGTACTTTCTGGCCATGTCTACTTCCATTCTCATTGCTTCATGGGCGTTTAGAATATCATCCACAGCTGGTACCTGGCTGGCGGATTTCTGGACAGGGCTGAATATCTTCCAGGGGCATCCATGGAGGGCATGGTATGGCGCGATGCCTAGGGATTCAGGGGGGGCGCCGCTCATGGCTGCTGCAATAGGGGGGAGGGTGCCGGACCAGTTGTGCTATCTGGGGTTAACGAAGTTCCCCATTAACTGCTTCAGGGTGCGAATCCTTCGCTCAACCTGGCCATTCGTTTGGTTGTGGTATTGGGTCGCCATCCAGACCAGGATACCAAGGGACTTCATCATTTGTGAACAAAACTTAGAGGTAAAGCGAGAGTTCTGGTCAAGGACAATGCTGAGAGGGATGCCATGGACGTCAAAGATAGTACTGTTGAGTTTCTTGAAGATCATCTCACAGGTGGCAGCGTCTTTGAGGGGGATGAGGTGTGTGTAGGAGGTAAAGTGGTCCATGATGACTATGATAGATGTGTAGCCATCAGATTGGTTGAAAGGGCTGGCGAAGTCTATGGCTAGGGATTGGGAGGCTACGTCGGGATCAGGAAGGGTAAGGGATCTTCCATAGGGTAGAGTGGTAGGCTAGTTGTTATTCTGACACTTATCGCATGAGGGACAGTATAGGACAAAGTCCTGGCGCATCTGTGGCCACCAGAAGAACCATGCCGCATAAGAGTAGCATTTGTAGACTGAGAAATGTCCGAGGCCTTCATAAACAGTCTTCAGGATGAAATCCCGTAGGGATACTCCCTTCTCAGGGGGTGCTACTGGTATATAAAGGTTTTCGTACCCATTGGTTTTCTGGGAAAGTAGAAGGCCGTGGCGGATGGAATAGTGTAGTTTATTGTCAGTTTGTTTGACTCTGGTGTAGAGAGCGTCAGTTTTGAGGGCTTCTCTAACTCGCTGGGGCAGGATACCCATAAGGCGACAGTGGAGCGTGCTTAGAAATTGGTTGGCACTGGTAGTGTCACAGGGTTATTCCTGTCTAACAAATATTCTATCGGACCGGCAATAGACCTGCTAGCGCTGGTACTAAGGGAGGCTTCAGGGGACCAGAAGTAAGAGATAATAGTTGAAGGACAAATGGGACTCAGGGATTGCCGTTCAACCAAGTGCTTTCTTAGACTGAAGGTCTGTCGAAGTCTGCTGTCTCCTGCTAGCCAGGAGACTGGTTTAAATACAAAACCCAAGAGTGATAGCCTTCCTGCAATCACGATCATTTCCAGTAGCTGCGCACATACCGGAATCCTGTAATCCTGCAAGACCAAAGAAAGAAACAAAGCTCAGCCTGCTCCAGTACTACATGACCATTCCATAGCCGGAATCCTAAATATAAACTTCCAGCAAAGCAAACTAAACATAGCAATACGATAGCATAGCCTATCTGACTCAAAGACAGTGGCGGAGCTGAAATCAAATCAAATAAACCAAATAGAAATCAAATAACTAAATATAGGGGATCCTGCACTACCCGTTCCTGTGTACCCTTACCGGAACATGTACACATATTACATTCCCTTATTCTGAAAAATCAACAATCATCCCAAAGTCCTCACTGTCCTCACCACTGTCGTTAGTGTGCCATAGGAGACTGTCGTCATCTGTGGGGAAATAATCCTGCTCAGAGCTGCTGGAATCATATTCCTCATCGTCATAGGGTTCCCAGAAGTCATCTGGGCCATCGTTTGCGGTGCAGAGTGTGGAGAAAACTTCCATAGGTTCCCAGGAAGCTTTAATGTAGTGGGAGGTGATCAGGGGCGTTGGTTCTGCTGGGTGGTTAGCGTCCCAGTATTCCTGTATGAGTTCCAGGGAGTGGTCGAGGTTCTCGATAGGTTCCCAGGAGTCGTCAGCTCGCTCATAGCCTTTCCAGTGAACCAGGAATTCGTGCCCAGAGTTCTATACCATTTGATTCCGCTTGCCAAGGATGTTCTAATGCAATTTGTCTTGACACTCTCTGACTACTAGTTGAAGTGTTCTCTACTCTTTTGTACTTTGGCTCCCTGGCTAACTACGTTCAGATTATTACCTGCTGAGTGCAAAAGACATGCCCAGTCTTCAAAACATAACATTTGATTGACCTCTGGTAGCAAAATCCAAGGGGCCCTTTCTAGACCTTCATCAGCAAAAACGGATCCTGCGTCAGATCTGTCGGCATAGCGTCCTGAAGCAAGCGACGTATTTTCTGCTTCCCCTGGGTCCTATACGTGCTGACTTGCTTCACAACGTTCCTTGCATCCTGACGCAACGTCACATCCTCCCGACGTCTAGACTGTCCCAGACTCTCGATCTTGTCGCCTCTTTCTCCTGATCCTGCTAGCTCCTCCTCGCCTCTTCTCCGCGTCCTGATGTATCCTGCCCCTCATTCCTGCTATCACAATCTCAATTAATTCGCTGCTTCCTCAGACCTCAGCCGGTGTCTGGAGCGGCAGCACCTTTATTTTTTCACATCTCACATTTCAAGTCTCACATCTCACCCCTCATTGGTCTAGTGAACTAATAATCTGGGTTTCAAGAAAGGTGCTTCTACATCTTCTAGTATATACAGTATCAAGATGTAGGATTCTCACCGCGAGCGGAGGCTTGATTCTCTCATCCTGACTTGTTAATCAACCTCGTTAACTTTTCTCAGATCAATCCGGCTATTTACAAGCCAGTGCCGGTCCTCCTCCTGGATCAGGTGCGCCAACCCGACAATTGTCCCTATATCAACTATTGTAAACCCTTGCGTATCCTCCCACATCTGCACTGTAACAAGGCCATGTAGATCCGATAGACGTCCCGAGTTGACTGGGGTCAGCATCTGAACACCAGCGATACGACGGACTTTATCATCGGATATGTAGTCCCCAATTTGCAAGTGCGCAACTAGCTTTGCCGGTAGACGCCCCCGCAGTGCACCATATGTTTCTTCCATGGCCGCATGTACCCAAACCCAATCATTACGACTGCCCTGGTTTCTAAAGTATAGGGTGCCGGTGGATCGTGCACAGTGGATCTCGAATGGGGCAAGATTTGCTCGTGGTACTACCAGATATCCCCCAGCTCGGTCCTAAAGCTGAGGGGGCAATCAGCCAATGTCGATGAAGGAATGAATAGAGACACCTCTTCCCCAAAGCATCACGGGGGTTAAATGGAAGGCAGATACCATACCAGTATATTCCCGTAAGTACTTAACTAACTGTTATTCATTATGTGGATCAATGTAGCATATAAATACCTGCTCGAGTCTACAAAAGTGTTCAAGTTTGGTGCAATAGACCTCAGGTATTGGCGCTGATCAATATCCAAATACGCCAAAATCCGACACTCTTTGCCATAACTTTGTTTGCGCATAACTATATTATTCTCTTGATCCTTTCAAACTAAAGAGCTAACCCTCCAGGACCTCTCCCCCGAAAAGGCCAATGAGCTCCTTCCAGAAGAGGCAGACATCGGGGGAATTGAGCACGGAACTCTGCACTTCCTCTCTACCTGCTTTATCTCCAAGTTCCCTAGCAAAATCCAAATCCGGCGGTGACCGAGAAATCCGGGGGGGGGGGGGGCATTCACACGGTTCGTGACTCAAAGGGCTGTTTTAGGGAAAGTCTACAAGCCTCCTGTGACATCCAGGTTCCTAAAGCCCGATGTATTCAAAATGGTTCCGAAGACCAGGGGCTAGGGGGTGTCCGCTTACGGCCCATCCACAGGCCCCCTGGCAGAATATCAGCAAGAGTAAATTCAATGAGACTGATTCACAAGAGTATATCTTCCGTGGGCCCCAACTCCACGAGGGCAGATCTACTTTTCTTGGGACAGGTGGAAACTGAATTGCAATGGGATAAAGAGGGAATAATTGGAATGTCCTGCTAGTTCAACAAACTTTGGCCACACACACCAGCATGCTCGGGGAGAAACTTACCGACCCTGATTTCCCAACCTTACCAACCCTCATTGCCTGCCCCATACCCCTGATCAGCATCCCGCCAGAAGACCATTACCTCTTCTCCTTGCCCCTAGAAGCACACCGGAACCTCTCCTTTGCGCTCTCAACATCACTAACCATAAACGCCTTTGTGTTAAATCTTACTAAGCCTATAACCCTCCTCACACCCCCCATGCAGAAGCCTAGTCAACGCTCGCCACGACATACTATGCTACCAGCGAACTCCTGTCAGTGCTAGCCCCCATCTGGCACGGCTATCCCGAAGAGTGCTAGCTCACCTATGCCCCTTCCATGACAGGTACTCGGGCCCTTGAGATCAAGCAGTCGTGGTTCTTCATTCAAGGGGAATGCCTAGGTAGGACAACGACCTGCACTGTGAATATCAACGGAAACTTCGGGTTCAATATAGAGGCTGAGCTGAAACGAGTGATGATGCAAGGGAGCAGCATGTGAGATATATTGTCGCGGATGAGGAAAGGGCTCACAAATGGCTGAATAGGAAATATATCAAGAAGGTCTTTGTCTGGTCCAATGGAAAGGTAGTTAGCTTGACGACTAGATCTGTCAGTCAGGCACCGCTGGGGTCCATCAACTGATAACCGTGAGGGGCTTTCATAGATTATCACTCTAGGGCAGGGATGTATAAATATTTCTTTTCTGAAGGGTATTAACTGCATTTAAGTGAATTTCTGGAAGGCTATTCTTGGTGTATGATATATTAGAAGGTAGTGTGGTTCTCTTTGAATATATTGTAGACAGTGCAATAGTCCACTACACAACTAGCCGGTAAGTCGGACTATTTTAGATCATCCTAGGGCAAAATAATAACCCATCGCAAGTTATGATTCACAACACCCAACTTGACTCCCCGTGGCACTATTCTATATTACTGTAATCAATGATAGAAGGAAGGGGGGGGGTGAAGAAGAGGGGGAAATTCCACCATACGCCAGGTTAGTATTGCTTATGGAACAAAGAGAAGAGAATTCAGAGAAGAAAAATAAAAGAAAAAGAAGAGAACAGAGGGGACGTAGAAATAGGAGGGGAGACAGGGGGCGACGCACGCGGTCACGAGGTGTCACTCGTGACCGTAGGAACGGAGAATATGAGAGTACTGTTAGGGCTTAAACTTAACTTTCTTAACTTGCTGTTATCTAGCTTATCTGTAATTAACTCATACTAAATAGGTAGTAAGTCACGATCTTGGGGAGGTGGTTGCCTAGGCTTGGCGGACAGGGGCTG